>Ga0105050_10004178_pt1 | contig 19394 bp, 20 predicted proteins | sample FRY01_FD_78088 | JGI IMG/M metagenome (GOLD analysis project Ga0105050, IMG submission 78088) | Freshwater microbial communities from Lake Fryxell liftoff mats and glacier meltwater in Antarctica - FRY-01 | ecosystem: Environmental > Aquatic > Freshwater > Ice > Glacier meltwater ...
AATGCCGTTGTGCACCACGGCGACCGGCCCCGCCTTGTGCGGGTGCGCGTTATGCACCGTTGCGGCACCATGTGTGGCCCAGCGGGTGTGGCCGATGCCGGCCTTGCCCGCCAGCGGGTCGTGCACCAGCAGGTCGGACAGGTTTACCAGCTTGCCCACGGCGCGGCGACGGTCCAGCCGGCCTTTCTCGACCGTGGCAATGCCCGCGCTGTCATAACCGCGGTATTCCAGCCGTTTGAGCGCTTCGACCAGAAGCGGGGCAACCTCGTGATTGCCAAGAACGCCGACGATCCCACACATTATGCCTTGTCCTTTTTTTGGGCCGATTTCGCAGCCTTGTAGCTGTCCATCAGCCGCGCTGCAAATCCGGCTTTGTTGACCTGCCGTGCGCGGCCCAATGCCAGCGCATCGGCGGGCACGTTTTCGGTAATTACCGATCCGCTGGCGGTCATGGCGCCAGCCCCCACGGTGACGGGTGCGACCAGCATGGTAGCGGACCCGATGAAGGCGCGCGCGCCGATGATGGTGCGGTGCTTCGACACGCCGTCATAGTTGCAGGTCACGGTTCCCGCGCCGATATTTGTAAATTCGCCGACATGGGCATCGCCAAGGTAGGTCAGGTGGCCGACCTTCACACCTTCGTCCAGCACGGTATTCTTGATTTCAACAAAATTTCCGACATGCACATCTTCGGCGAGTTCCGCGCCGGGGCGCAGGCGCGCAAAGGGGCCCACGGTCGCCCCCCGGCTGACGTGGCAACCTTCCAGATGGCAGAACGCCCTGATCTCCGCGCCGGATTCCACGGTGACACCGGGGCCGAACACCACATTCGGCGCGATGACCGCATCGCGGCCGATATGCGTGTCCAGCGCGAAGAACACGGTGTCGGGGGCGGCCAGGGTCACGCCGTCGTCCATTGCCGCTTTGCGCATCCGGGCCTGAAACGCGGCTTCCGCCTCGGCCAGTTGCGCACGGGTGTTGATGCCCAGCGTTTCGGCCTCGTCGCAGGTCACCACACCCGCCGACAGCCCGCGCGTGCGGGCGATTTCCACGATGTCCGTCAGGTAATATTCGCCCGAGGCATTGGCATTGCCGACAGCCGCGACAAGATCGAAAAGCATCCCCGCGGCGGCGCAGATAACGCCTGAATTACAAAGAGTTATAGCGCGTTCTTCAACGGTCGCTTCCTTGAATTCCACGATCCGCTCCAGCGCCTCGCCCTGCGTTACCAAGCGGCCATAGCGCCCCGGATCGCGGGCCTCGAACCCCAGCACCACGACGGCATGGCGGGCACGGGCGGCCAGCATCGCCTCCAGCGTTTCGCTGCGGATGAAGGGCGTGTCGCCATAAAGCACGATGGCATCACCGGGCGCGCCTGCAAGAAGCGGTGCCGCCTGCGCTACGGCATGGGCGGTGCCGAGTTGTTCAGTCTGCACGACAACCTCGGCGGTGTCGAGATAGCGTTGCGCGGCCCTGGTCACGGCGGCGGCTCCGTGCCCTGCGACCACGACCACCCGGCCGGGATCAAGCGACAGGCCGGCCTGCATCGCATGGTGCAACAGCGGTGCGGCACCAAGGTGGTGCAGAACTTTCGGCAGGTCGGAATTCATGCGGCTGCCCAAACCTGCGGCCAGGATAATCAGTGAAACAGGTGATGAAATCGACATCGAGGCCCTTCCCTTTGCAATGCGCCCGTTTTAACCCGGTTGTGGCGGGCCGCAAGGTGGCATCTTTCACGCGTTATTTCCGGCTGTTTCAGGAGCGTTCATGCGCACAGTGGTTTTTGATCTGGACGGCACGCTGGCCGATACCAGTGCCGATCTGATTGCAGCGGCGAATGTCTGCTTTCGCGCGCTGGGGCATGGCGACATGCTGGACCCGGCGCGCGATGCGCTGACGGCGTTCCATGGCGGGCGGGCGATGCTGCGGCTTGGCTTCGCGCGGCTGGGGCAGGGCGACGGCGCGGTGGATGCACAGTACCCAGTGCTGCTCGCGGCTTATGCCAAGGCGATAGATGTTCACACGCGGATGTATCCGGGCGCTGTTGACGCGGTGCAGGCGCTGCGTGCTGCGGGCTTCGCCACGGCGATCTGCACCAACAAGCCCGAGGGGTTGGCCGAAACCCTGACGCGCAGGCTTGGTATTCGCGATCTGTTCGGCGCGCTGGTGGGGGCGGACACTCTGCCGGTGCGAAAGCCCGATCCTGGACCCTACGCCTTGTCGGTGGCGCGTGTCGGCGGGCAGGTGGCGCGGTCGATCCTGATCGGCGATACCGAAACCGACCGCAGGACGGCGGCGGCTGCGGGTGTGGCATCGGTGCTGGTCACCTTCGGGCCGGAGGGTGCGGGCGTGGCGCGGCTGGCGCCCGAGGCGCTGCTGGATCATTTTGCCGATCTTCCCCGGCTTGCGGAACGGCTGCTGCCCCGGTGAGCGGGGCTTTTCGGCGACGTCTGTCGACGCGCGGCATTGACCGGACCATTTGGCGGCTTAGAAAGGCATCATGGAACGTTTTACCGGCAGCTTCACCCAGCAGGAACCGATCCCCCAAGCGGGGATAGATGCCGCGATGGCCGTGCTGCGCCATGGTCGGTTGCACCGTTACAATACAGCGCCGGGCGAAGTGGCCGAAACCGCGCTGCTGGAGGAAGAATTCGCGGCTCTGACCGGCGCGCGTTATTGCCTTGCCGTGGCCTCGGGGGGGTATGCCATGGGTTGCGCCTTGCGGGCCTGCGGTGTGAGTGTGGGCGACCTTGTGCTATCGAACGGCTTTACGCTGGCGCCGGTGCCGGGAGCAATAGCGTCCGTCGGGGCGGTGGCAGTATTCGTCGAGGTGACGGACGACCTGACCATTTGTCTGGATGATCTGGCGGCCAGGATCACATCGTCGGGGGCAAAGACCCTGCTGCTGTCGCACATGCGCGGCCATATCTGCGACATGGATGCGCTGATGCGTCTGTGTAACAGCGCGGGCGTGACGGTGATCGAGGATTGCGCGCACACCATGGGGGCCGCGTGGCGCGGTGTGGTTTCGGGACGGCACGGGCGGGTGGCGTGCTACTCCACCCAGACTTACAAGCACGCCAATTCCGGCGAGGGCGGCTTTCTGATCTCGGATGATGCGGCGCTCATGGCGCGCGCGGTGCTGCTGTCGGGCAGCTACATGCTTTATGCCCGCCACCGTGCCGCACCCCCGCCCGAAGCCTTCGAGGCGCTGAAATACGACACGCCCAACATCTCGGGCCGGATGGATAATCTGCGTGCCGCGATCCTGCGCCCGCAACTGGCGACGCTGCCCGACCGCGTGGCCGCGTGGGCGGCGCGCTACCGGGTGCTGGAATCGGGCCTTGCCGCCACCCCCGGCCTGCACCTGATCCCCCGTCCGGATCATGAAACCTATGTCGGGTCGTCCTTCCAGTTTTTGCTGCCGGAGTGGGAAGGCGCCCGCGTTCAGGCCCTGCTGGCACGCTGCGCCGCACGCGGAGTGGAATTGAAATGGTTTGGCGCGTCCGAACCTGTGGCCTTCACATCGCGCTACGACCACTGGCGCTATGCCAACCCCGCGCCGCTGCCGCAGACCGACCGGGTGCTGGCCGGCCTTGTCGACATGCGGGTGCCGCTGACCTTTACACCCGACGATTGTGCCCTGATCGCCCGGATCATCCGGTCCGAGGTCGCGGCGGTCTGGCAGGGGGCACTTGAACCGGTGGCGGATGTGGTGGCCGCGGATTGAAATGCCCCGGTCTGTCGCCGCTCTCGTAAAAGCGGTGACAGATCTTTGCGCTGTTGCAGCGAAGAACGGCGTTCAGCGACGGCCCGAACTTTTGCCGCATCGGCAAGAGCAACAAAAATACAGGGCCGAACTGTCAGTTCTGATACAGCGGCACCGTTGACAAAGACATCTTCGCCGACCCTTCGCTCAACTCGCTGGCATGCGCCAGATAGATCAGCGTCTGGTTTGCCTCGTCAAATATCCGCGTCACTTGCAGCGATTTGAACACCAGCGACCGGCTTTCGCGGAAGATCTTTTCGCCCTTGTCGCCGCGTTCGATGTCACCCAGCACGATCGGCCCGGTCTGGCGGCACGCGATCGAGGCGTTGGACGGGTCTTCAAACCAGTTTCCCTGCGACAGCCTGTCGATCAGCGAGCGATCAAAATAGGCAATGTGGCAGGTTACGCCCTGCACGCCGGGATCAGCAACCGCTTCGACCACAATGTCATTGCCGACCCAATCGACGCCGACCTTGCCAACGGCTTGCGCGCCCGCAGTTTGCATGCCCAAAGGCAACGCCGCCAGCGCCAGCGTCATGATCCCGCAACGTGTCATCGTCATCCCTTCAAAGGCTCCATGCCCCGCCCTCAATTCCGGCACGCGGGAAAAGTTCCCACCTCCTGTGGCAACCGGCCACGCAGCCCCCCTTGACCCGACTCGCGCAATGCGTCACTTATTGAACGGTCGTTCAGTTCCTGGGGAGGGGGCTTCGCATGTTCACCACGTCAATGAACTTTGATCCGGGTGAGGATATAGCCGCCCTGCGCGACACGGTTCATCGCTGGGCGCAGGAGCGCCTCAAGCCCATGGCGGCCGAAGTGGACCGCGCCAACGTCTTTCCCGCCGCTCTGTGGCGCGAGATGGGCGACCTTGGCCTGTTGGGCATCACCGTGCCGGAGGCTTTTGGCGGTGTCGCCATGGGCTACCTCGCGCATGTGGTGGCGGTGGAGGAAATCGCGCGCGCGTCGGCTTCGGTGGCGCTGTCTTATGGCGCGCATTCCAACCTCTGCGTGAACCAGATCGCGCTGAACGGCACGGCGGCGCAGAAAGCGGCCTATCTGCCGCGTCTGGTGTCGGGCGCGCATGTCGGCGCTTTGGCGATGTCGGAATCGGGTGCGGGCTCGGATGTGGTGGCGATGACGCTGCGGGCAGAAAAGCGGAACGGCTATTTCAGCCTGAAGGGCCAGAAATACTGGATCACCAATGGCCCGGATGCCGATGTGCTGGTGGTTTATGCCAAGACCGATCCTTCTGCGGGGTCCAAAGGCATCACGGCTTTCCTGATCGAAAAGACGATGAAGGGTTTCTCCGCATCGCCGCATTTCGACAAGCTGGGCATGCGCGGATCGAACACCGCCGAACTGATTTTCGACGATGTCGAGGTGCCGTTCGGGAATGTGCTCGGGGCCGAGGGCAAGGGCGTGCGCGTCCTGATGTTGGGTCTGGATTACGAGCGCGTGGTGCTGTCGGGCATCGGCACCGGCATCATGGCCGCCTGTCTGGACGAGGTGCTGCCCTACCTGCGCGATCGGCGGCAATTTGGCAGCCGCATCGGGGATTTTCAACTGATGCAGGGAAAACTGGCCGATATGTATACGGCGATGAACACCGCGCGGGCCTATGTCTATGCGGTGGCTGCGGCCTGCGACAAAGGCACTGTCACGCGCGCCGATGCTGCGGCTTGTGTTCTTTATGCGTCAGAGCAGGCCATGGTCCAGGCGCACCAGGCAGTACAAGCTCTTGGGGGCGCAGGGTTTCTTGCCGACAGCACCGTGTCGCGTCTGTTCCGCGACGCCAAACTGATGGAAATCGGCGCAGGCACCAGCGAGATCCGGCGCATGCTGATCGGGCGCGAGTTGATGGGGGCGTGAGGATGCGGCAGGACCATACGGCGAAATTGACGCAGCCGGTTTTGAACATCGATCGTCCAGGATTGTTTGGCGTGCCCGCGTCCATGCAGACAGCGCAAGCACAGAAACGTCACGTTGATGTAGCGAACTGTGGCAAGGTGTTGGCGGTCAGATGAAAATCATGTCCCGCGTCCTCCCCACGTCCCAAACCTTTCGTCAGAACCGTGACGCCCATCTGGCAGCGATCCTGTCCACCAGCGCCGCCGCTCACCTCGCCGCCGCGGGGGGGGGCGCGCAGGCCCTGGAACGCCACCGCGCGCGCGGCAAAATGGCACCGCGCGAACGGGTGGGTGCGCTGCTTGATCCCGGATCGCCGTTTCTTGAGATCGGCGCGATGGCGGCGCATGGCATGTATGACGGGGCCGCACCCGGTGCGGGGGTCATCGCGGGCATCGGCATGGTGCATGGCCGGCAGGTCATGGTGGTGTGCAACGATGCCACCGTAAAGGGCGGCACCTACTATCCGATGACGGTGAAAAAACATCTGCGCGCGCAAGAGATAGCGCAGGAATGCCATCTGCCTTGCCTCTACCTCGTGGATAGCGGCGGCGCCAACCTGCCCAATCAGGACGAGGTGTTTCCCGACCGCGACCATTTCGGGCGGATCTTCTACAATCAGGCGCGGATGAGCGCCGCTGGCATCCCCCAGATCGCCGTCGTCATGGGGTCGTGCACCGCAGGCGGCGCCTATGTTCCCGCGATGAGCGATGTGACCATCATCGTCAGGGATCAGGGCACCATCTTCCTTGCAGGCCCGCCTTTGGTGAAGGCCGCAACGGGCGAGATTGTCAGCGCCGAAGATCTCGGCGGCGGTGATGTGCACACGCGCCTGTCCGGTGTTGCCGACTATCTCGCCGAGGATGACGCACATGCCCTCGCCCTCGCACGCGAAGCCGTGCGCCACCTGAACCGCCCCGCAACTGCCGCATGGCAAAGCCCGGAAGACCCGGCCTATGACCCCGAAGAAATCCTGGGCATTGTCCCCGCCGACCTGCGCACACCCTATGACATCCGCGAGGTGATCGCCCGTCTGGCAGACGGCTCGCGTTTTGATGAATTCAAGGCGCGTTTCGGCGAAAGCCTGGTCACCGGATTTGCGCATGTCATGGGCGTGCCCCTCGGCATCATCGCCAACAACGGCGTGTTGTTTTCGGACTCGGCAGTGAAGGGCGCGCATTTCGTGGAACTGTGCAGTCAGCGCAGCATCCCGCTGGTGTTTTTGCAAAACATCACCGGTTTCATGGTCGGCCGCAAAACCGAAAACGAAGGCATTGCCCGGCACGGCGCGAAATTGGTCACCGCCGTGGCCACCACCAACGTGCCGAAAATCACCCTGCTGGTCGGCGGCTCGTTTGGCGCCGGCAACTACGGCATGGCGGGCCGCGCCTGTCAGCCGCGTTTCCTGTGGACATGGCCCAACTCCCGCATATCCGTGATGGGCGGCGAACAGGCGGCGGGCGTGCTGGCATCAGTCAGGCACGATGGCATCGAGCGGGACGGCGGAACGTGGTCGCCCGAGGATGAAGCCGCATTCAAACGCCCCACCATCGACATGTTCGAGCGCCAGAGCCACCCTCTCTATGCCACCGCCCGCCTTTGGGATGATGGAATCATAGACCCACGCCATTCGCGAACTGTGCTTGCGTTGAGCCTGCGCGCCGCGCTGAATGCTCCGATCGAGCCAACCCGCTTCGGACTGTTCAGGATGTGACCCGCAGAGGCCTCCGGCGGGGATATTTGGAAACAGAGAATGAGCAGGTGCAGGAACGTGCATTCTCGGTTTCCAAGTATCCCACGGGGGTCCGGGGGTGTGAAACCCCCGGCGCCAACGGCTCTTGTTACGAAAGATTGCTGCCATGTTCGCCAAGATACTGATCGCCAACCGCGGGGAGATCGCCTGTCGGATCATCGCCACCTGCCGCCGGATGGGCGTAGCCACGGTTGCCGTCTGTTCCGACGCAGACCGCGACGCGCTGCATGTGCGAATGGCGGATGAGGCCGTCTGGATAGGCGGCCCCGCCCCGAAAGACAGCTATCTGAGGGCCGATGCCATCCTGAACGCCGCTGTGACAACGGGGGCCGGGGCGATCCACCCCGGATATGGCTTTTTATCCGAGAACCCGGATTTTGTGAATCAGGTGGAGGCCGAAGGACTGGTTTTCATCGGGCCGTCTGCGGCGGCGATCCGTGCGATGGGGCTGAAGGATGCGGCCAAGGCGCTGATGATGCAGGCGGGTGTGCCAGTGGTGCCGGGCTACCAGGGCGCTGATCAGCGCCCCAGCCATCTGGCGCAGCAGGCGGGGCTTGTCGGCTATCCGGTGCTGATAAAGGCGGTGGCGGGTGGCGGCGGCAAGGGGATGCGCCGGGTGGACCGGGCGCAGGATTTCCCGGATGCGCTGGACAGTGCCATGGCCGAGGCGCGCAATGCCTTTGGCAATGACGCGGTGCTGATCGAGAAATATGTCGAACGCCCGCGTCATATCGAAGTGCAGGTGTTCGGCGATGGCACCGATGCCGTGCATCTGTTTGAACGCGACTGTTCGCTGCAACGCCGCCACCAGAAAGTGATCGAGGAAGCCCCTGCGCCGGGCATGACCGACGCGATGCGCGCGGCGATGGGGACTGCGGCGGTGACCGCAGCAAAGGCCATCTGTTACTCTGGCGCCGGGACGGTGGAGTTCATTGTGGACGGGTCGGACGGTCTGCACCCGGACCGCTTCTGGTTCATGGAGATGAACACGCGGTTGCAGGTGGAACATCCGGTGACCGAGGCCATCACCGGCGTGGATCTGGTGGAATGGCAGTTGCGCGTGGCGGCGGGGGAGCCGCTGCCGCTGCGGCAGGATCAGCTGCACATCAACGGGCATGCCTTCGAGGCGCGGCTTTATGCCGAGGATGTGGCGGCCGGGTTTTTGCCAGCCACGGGCCGGCTGGATCATCTGGCCTTTCCGGCGGACGTGCGCGCCGATACCGGGGTAAGGTCCGGCGACATGATCAGCCCGTGGTACGACCCGATGATTGCGAAGATAGTCACCCACGGCCCGACCCGCGCGGTGGCGCTGCGCAAGCTGACCCGCGCGCTGGAACAGACGCAGGTGGCGGGCACGGTTACCAATCTTGCGTTCCTCGAAGCTCTGTCACGGCATCGGGGGTTTGCGGATGGCGAGGTGGACACCGGGCTGATCGGGCGGGACATCGACAGCCTTTCGGCGCTGCCTGAATTGCGCGTGCCGGTGAAGGTGGCGGCGGTGCTGGCCTTTGCCCTGCCCACACCGCCGGTGCCTTTGGAGGGCTTTACCCAATGGGTGCCATTGCGCCGGCATGTCGTGCTGCGGCATGGGAACGAATTGGTGTCGGCGATGATCGGGTTTGCCGGACCGGGGCAGGCGCGGGTGGAAATCGAGGGGGCGCTCTGTCATGCCGAACGGCGTGGTGGTGGCTGGTCGGTCGAGGGCGAAGGCCCGTTCCCGGTGGTGCAGACGGCGGATGCGGTGCATGTCTTTGCTGCGGGGCGCAGCCGGGGTACGTTCCGGTTTGAACCCGTTGACCTGTTGGCGCGGGATACGCAGGCTGCAGAGCAGGGCGGGCTGACGCTGTCACCAATGCCGGGGCTGGTGCGGGCTGTCTTTGTCGGTGTGGGGCAGGCGGTGGCTGCGGGCGACCGCGTGGCCGTGCTGGAGGCGATGAAGATGGAACATGTGCTGACCGCCGCACGCGATGGTGTGGTGGCCGAAGTGCTGGTTGTATCCGGCGCGCAGGTGGAGGCGGGGGCGGCATTGATCCGGCTGGAAGATGGCTGAACCGGTCGAGATCTGCGAGGTCGGGCCACGCGACGGCTTGCAGAACGAGGCGCGGCTGATCCCCACGGTGGAAAAGGTGGCGCTGGTCGATCTGCTGTCGCGGGTTGGGTTCCGGCGGATCGAGGTGGCGAGCTTCGTCTCGCCGCGCTGGGTGCCGCAGATGGCGGACGGGTCGGAAGTGCTGGCGGGCATCACCCGGCGCAAAGGGGTCGGTTATGCGGCGCTTGCCCCCAACCTGCGGGGGTATCACGCCGCACGTGCCGCAGGGGCGGATGCGGTGGCGGTGTTCGTCTCGGCCAGTGAAGGGTTTTCACGCGCCAATCTGAATTGCTCGGTTCACGACAGTCTTGCGCGCCTCGTCCCGATCAGCGCGGCGGCAAGACAGGATAACGTCGCACTGCGCGGGTATGTGTCGATGGTGGTGGAGTGCCCGTTTGACGGTCCGACGCACCCGGCAGCGGTGGCGCGGGTCACGGCGGCGTTGCGGGATCTGGGCTGCCATGAAGTGTCGCTTGGCGATACGCTGGGGCGCGCGCAACCTGATGATTTTGCGGCGATGCTGGCCGCGGTGCTGGCCGAAATGCCTGCCGTGCGGCTCGCGGCGCATTGCCATGACACGGCGGGGCGTGCGCTGGAGGTGATTGATGTGGCCCTGGAGATCGGCCTCAGGGTGGTGGATGCGGCGGTTGGCGGGCTTGGCGGTTGCCCCTATGCGCCGGGGGCTGCGGGCAATGTGGCGACGGAACGGGTGGCCGCGCACCTGACCGCGCGCGGGTACGATACGGGGCTGGATGCGGGGCTGCTGGCACAGGCTGCGGCCATGGCACGGGGGATGAAACATGGACACGATCGCGGTTGATACCGACGCGCGCGGCGTCGCACGGCTGATGTTGAACCGGCCTGACAAGCACAACGCCCTGTCAGCGCCGATGATGGCCGAGGTGACGGCAGCGGCGCAGTCGCTTGGTGCAGACAGGGCGGTGCGTGTGGTGGTGCTGACCGGCGCGGGCGACAGTTTCTGCGCGGGCGGTGATCTGGCATGGATGCAAGCGCAGATGCAGGCCGACACTGCGACGCGGGCGGCGGGGGCGCGGCAACTGGCGATGATGCTGCGGGCGCTGAACGATCTGCCAAAGCCGCTGATCGGGCGGGTGCAGGGGGCGGCATATGGCGGCGGCGTGGGGATGCTGTCGGTGTGCGATGTGGCGATCGGGGTGGACAGCGCCCGCTTCGGGCTGACGGAAACCCGGCTGGGGCTGATCCCGGCGACCATCGGGCCCTATGTGGTAGCGCGCATGGGGGAAGCGGCGGCGCGGCAGGTGTTTTTCTCGTCGCGTCTGTTCGGCGCGGCCGAGGCGCTGCGCATTAATCTTTTGTCGCAGGTGGTGACGCCCGACGCGCTGGATGCGGCGGTGGAGGCAGAGATTGCCACGGTGCTGGCCTGCGCCCCCGGCGCGGTGGCCGCGGCCAAGGCGATGGTGCGCAGCCTCGGCGCACCGCTGGACGATACGGTGATCGAGGCGTCCATCGCGGCGCTGGTCGCACGCTGGGACGCGCCGGAAGCAGCCGAAGGCATCGACGCCTTCTTTGCAGGGCGCAAGCCGGCCTGGGCGGTCTGAACATCGGCCGCACGCCGGGAAGGGCCGGAAGGCATCGACGCCTTCTTTGCACGGCGCAAGCCGGCCTGGGCGGTCTGAACATCGGCCGCACGCCGGGAAGCGCCGGAAGCGCCCGAAGGCATCGACGCCTTCTTTGCAGGGCACAAGCCAGCCTGCGCGGTCTGAACCGCAGCGCTGCCAATACTGCCCGTCGCCCGCGACTCGGAAAGCCGCTGCGGTCATGCTGCATCTGCAAATATTTTTCTTCACATTCGCGGTAAACTCCTGAAACCCCTTGTCGCAGGGGGGTGTTTTGCCGTGACCGTCGGTTGACCCGGGCTGGGGGGCAGAGTAAACGGAGGCCAACAACTGATTGCGTGCCAGCCCCGATGGGCGAGCCGCCAGCCGAAGGAGCCACTCGTGGACGATCTTCTCCGAGAGTATCTTCCGATAATGATTTTTCTGGGACTGGCGGTGGGTCTTGCCGTTGTGCTGTTGCTGTCCGCAGCCATTCTGGCGGTCCGCAACCCGGACCCCGAAAAGGTTTCAGCCTACGAATGCGGCTTCAACGCCTTCGACGACGCGCGGATGAAGTTCGACGTGCGGTTCTATCTTGTGTCGATCCTGTTCATCATCTTCGATCTTGAGGTGGCCTTCCTGTTTCCATGGGCCGTCGCCTTCGGGCAAATTTCAATGGTGGGTTTCTGGTCGATGATGGTGTTTCTGGGCGTGCTGACCGTGGGCTTTGCCTATGAGTGGAAGAAAGGGGCGCTGGAATGGGAGTGATGGCAGGAGCGAACACCGCAGGCGGCGATACCGAAGTCGCAACCTTCGCGCTGAATGCGCAGTTGCAGGACAAGGGGTTCTTGCTGACCTCGACCGAAGATATCATCAACTGGGCGCGCACCGGGTCGCTGCACTGGATGACGTTCGGGCTGGCCTGCTGTGCGGTGGAAATGATGCACACGTCGATGCCGCGCTATGATCTGGAACGCTTTGGCACAGCGCCGCGCGCGTCGCCTCGCCAGTCGGATCTGATGATCGTGGCAGGCACCCTGACCAACAAGATGGCGCCTGCACTGCGCAAGGTCTACGACCAGATGCCGGAGCCGCGCTATGTGATCTCGATGGGGTCATGCGCCAATGGCGGCGGCTATTACCATTACAGCTACAGCGTTGTGCGCGGCTGCGACCGGATCGTGCCGGTGGACATTTATGTTCCGGGCTGCCCGCCAACAGCCGAGGCATTGCTTTACGGCATCTTGCAGTTGCAGCGGAAGATCCGCCGCACCGGCACCATCACCCGGTAAGGAAGCTGCCATGTCGGAATCCCTGAACGAACTCGCCGCGCATATCACACAGCGCCGCCCCAACGCGGTGCTGTCGCATTCGGTGACGCATGGCGAACTGACGCTGGAGATTGCGGCGACGCATCTGGTGGCACTGGTCGATTTTCTGAAGAACGATGCCGCTTGCCGCTTTTCGTCTTTGGTGGATATCACCGCCATCGACTACCCGGAACGCGCCGCGCGGTTCGATGTCGTCTACCACTTCCTGTCGATGTATCAAAACCACCGCATCCGCCTGAAAGCCGCGATCCGCGCCGATGATATGGTGCCGTCAATCATCACCATTCACCCTTCGGCCAACTGGTTCGAGCGGGAAGTGTTCGATATGTTCGGCATCCTGTTTTCCGGGCACCCCGATCTGCGCCGTATCCTGACCGACTATGGTTTTCGCGGATATCCGCTGCGCAAGGACTTTCCGACCACGGGCTACACCGAAGTCCGCTATGACGAGGCGCAAAAACGCGTGGTTTACGAACCTGTAAAGCTGGTGCAGGAATACCGGCAGTTCGATTTCATGTCGCCGTGGGAGGGTGCCGAATACATCCTGCCGGGTGACGACAAGGCAAAGGTCTGATCCGCAGATGACGCGCGAACCGACAATCCTTCTGGGCGTGGGGGCTACGAAAGCCGGGACAACGTGGCTCTTCAACCACCTATCCGGCCATGCCGATTGTCATTTGCGCACCATCAAGGAACTGCATTATTTCGACACGCTGGAAAACGGCGGCTTCCGGCATCAGCTGAAGGTGCAGCGCACTTTTGCGGCCAAACTGGCGCAGCGCGCGTTGACGGTCACCGGACCTCAGGCGCTGCCGTTGGCGCAAAAACGCCGCGATGTGGCAGAGTGGATCGCCATTCTGGCGGCGAAGGTTGAAAATCTTCCGGCCTATCTGGGTTATCTGAAAGATGGCTGCGGCGCGCGGCCCGTGGTGGCTGACATCACGCCGGCCTATGCCCTGTTGCCGGTGGACCGGCTGCGGCGGATGGCAGGCATGGCGGGCGATGTGCGCTTTGTCTATCTGATGCGCGACCCGGTGGCCCGGCTCTGGAGCCACGTGCGCATGATGGCGGAACGCGCGTCAAAAAGCGCGGATGCAGTGCCGGACGCCGCATTTGCCGTGTTGGAGCGGATTCTGGATGGCGAGACGTCGGGTGCTACCGAACGCGGCGATTACATCGGTGCGCTGACCCGGCTGCGCGCGGCGGTCGACCCGCGCAAGCTGTTGGTGATGTTTCAGGAAGACATGCTGTCGGCCCCCGGATTGGGGCGGTTGTCGGCGTTTCTGGGCATCCGCACCGGCGAGGCCGATTTCGGCAAGCGGGTGCATGAAGGCCGGGCTTTGGCGATGACCGATGCGCAGACGCGGCGGGCGCAGGTGTTGCTGAAGCCGCAGTATGATTTTGTCGCGCAGCAGTTTCCGGCGCTGCCGGAAGCGTGGCGCAGGAATATGGATGAGGGTCTGCAATGATGGACGGCAAATTTGACGACACGTTGACGGGCGAACAGAAAATCCGCAATTTCAACATCAACTTCGGCCCGCAACACCCTGCGGCACATGGGGTTTTGCGCCTGGTGCTGGAATTGGACGGCGAAATCGTCGAACGCTGCGACCCGCATATCGGTTTGTTGCACCGTGGCACCGAAAAGCTGATGGAATCGCGGACCTATCTGCAAAACCTGCCGTATTTCGACCGGCTCGATTATGTGGCGCCGATGAACCAGGAACATGCCTGGTGTCTGGCGATTGAAAAGCTGACCGGCGTTATTGTGCCGCGCCGCGCGCAACTGATCCGGGTGCTGTTTTGCGAAATCGGCCGCGTTCTCAGTCACCTGCTGAACGTGACGACCGGGGCGATGGATGTGGGCGCTTTGACCCCGCCACTGTGGGGCTTCACTGCGCGCGAAGAATTGATGGTGTTTTACGAACGTGCCAGCGGCGCACGTTTGCATGCCGCCTATTTCCGCCCCGGCGGTGTGCATCAGGATTTGCCGCCGGAACTGCTTGCCGACATCGACGCATGGGCACAGAAATTTCCCAAGCTTCTTGATGACATCGACGAACTGCTGACCGAAAACCGGATCTTCAAGCAGCGCAATGTAGATATTGCCATCGTGACCGAACAAGAGGCGCTCGATTGGGGCTTCTCGGGCGTCATGGTGCGCGGGTCCGGCATGGCATGGGATTTGCGCCGTGCACAACCCTATGAATGTTATGATGAATTTGAGTTCAAGATTCCCGTCGGCACCAACGGCGATTGTTATGACCGCTATCTTTGCCGCATGGCCGAGATGCGCGAGTCGACGTCGATCATCCGGCAGTGCCTCGCCAAACTTCTGGTAGAGCCGGGCGAGATTCTGTCACGCGGCAAGATCACGCCGCCGAAACGTGCCGACATGAAAACCTCGATGGAGGCGCTGATCCACCATTTCAAGCTTTACACCGAAGGTTTCCACGTTCCTGAAGGTGAGATTTACGCCGCCGTGGAAGCGCCGAAAGGCGAATTCGGCGTGTATCTGGTGGCAGACGGCACCAACAAACCTTACCGCGCCAAAATCCGCGCGCCGGGGTATCTGCACTTGCAGGCGATGGACCATCTGGCAAAGGGTCACCAACTCGCGGACGTATCCGCCATCATCGCCACCATGGATGTGGTGTTCGGGGAGATTGACCGCTAATGCTTCGCCGCCTTCACGCCGTCCAACCCAAAACTTTCGCCTTTACCGGCGCGAACCTTGCATGGGCCAAGGGTCAGATGACCAAATTCCCCGAGGGCCGTCAGGCGTCGGCGATCATTCCCCTGTTGTGGCGCGCGCAGGAACAGGAAGGCTGGCTGACCCGCGCGGCGATCGAACATGTGGCGGGAATGCTGGGGCTGGCCTATATCCGGGCGCTGGAAGTGGCGACGTTCTACTTCATGTTCCAGTTGCAACCCGTTGGCAGCATAGCGCATATTCAGGTTTGCGGCACCACGTCATGCATGATCTGCGGTGCGGAAGACCTGATTGCCGTGTGCAAGGAAAAGGTCGCCCCGAACGCGCATCAATTGTCGGCCGACGGCAAGTTTTCGTGGGAGGAAGTGGAATGTCTGGGGGCCTGCGCCAATGCGCCCATGGCCCAGATCGGCAAGGATTATTACGAGGATCTGACGGTGGTAAAACTGCGGGAGCTCATTGATCGGTTTTCCAACGGCGAAGTGCCGGTGCCGGGGCCGCAGAACGGGCGGTATGCGTCGGAACCGCTATCGGGGCTGACCAGCCTGACCGGGTTCGACAGTGGCCGCAGGCCGTACAACGCTTCGGTGCAACTGGCCGTGGACATGGGCGAAACCGTGAAACGCATCGACGGCACCGAAGTGCCGCTGTTGATGCCGTGGCTTGGCCGCGCCGCGCCTGTCTCGCCCGCGGATGGCGCTGCGCAAGAGCCTGCACCCGGGGCGGGGTCCGTCGCCGACAAGACGGGCGTCACGGTGCAGGAGGCAGCGGCAACCGCGACGGGGAAGCCCGAAGCGACGGGCCGGAATGTCGGCGGAACCGCGATGGGGGAACCTGGCGCACCGTTGGCGCCCGATCAGGCTCGGAAGCCTCCAGTGTTGACCGGGGCGCGTGATGGCAAGGCGGACAAGCTTCAGATCATCGAAGGCATCGGCCCGAAGATCGAAGCGATCTGTCACAGCCTAGGCTTTTACCACATTGACCAGATCGCGGCGTGGAGTGCGGCTGAAATTGCGTGGGTGGATGCCAATCTGCCGGGCTTCAAGGGCCGCGTGACGCGCGATCGCTGGGTGGCGCAGGCCAAACTGATCGGCGAAGTGGGCGAAGCCGGATTTCAGCACCGCGCCAAGACGAATGACTATTGAGTGATGACCAAAGCCCCGACCCCGCAGGATCGGCATATGGCGGCACAGGCCCGGATGGTGGCACTGGTGCTGGCGGGCACGATGATCCTGTGGATGGGGGCGCAATGGCTGGGCGGACGGATGGGGTGGGACACCCGCTATGTCTTTCTGTTCGACCTCGCCGCACTGGCCGCGTTCTTCTGGGCGCTGGTCGTAACCTGTCAGATCTGGCGGACGCGCCGGAAAAACCGAGGATGACGCGATGCTGAAAGATCAGGACCGGATCTTCACCAACCTTTACGGCATGCACGACCGCAGCCTTGCGGGCGCGCGGAAGCGCGGGCACTGGGATGGGACGGCGGGCTTTCTGGCCAATGGCCGCGACTGGCTGGTGAGCGAGATCAAGGCGTCGGGTCTGCGTGGCCGGGGCGGGGCGGGGGTTCCGACCGGGCTGAAATGGTCGTTCATGCCGAAGGAATCGGACGGGCGGCCATCCTACCTGGTGGTAAACGCCGACGAATCCGAGCCCGGCACCTGCAAGGACCGCGAGATCATGCGGCACGATCCGCACACGCTGGTTGAAGGCTGCCTGATCGCAGGTTTCGCGATGAACGCGGTGGCGGGATATATCTACATCCGGGGCGAATACATCCGCGAGAAGGAAGTGCTTCAGGCCGCGATCGACGAGGCCTATGACGCGGGCCTTCTGGGCAAGAACGCCTGTGGATCGGGCTATGATTACGATCTTTATCTGCATCACGGTGCGGGCGCTTATATCTGTGGCGAGGAAACCGCGCTGCTGGAAAGCCTTGAAGGCAAGAAGGGCATGCCCCGCATGAAGCCGCCGTTCCCGGCAGGTTCGGGTCTTTATGGCTGCCCGACGACGGTGAACAACGTGGAATCCATTGCGGTGGTGCCGACCATTCTGCGCCGGGGTGCGGCGTGGTTTGCGGGCTTTGGCCGCCCCAACAATTCGGGCACCAAGCTGTTTGGCATTTCGGGCCACGTCAACAATCCCTGCGTGGTCGAAGAAGCCATGTCGATTCCGTTGCAGGAACTGCTGGAGCGGCATTGCGGCGGGGTGCGTGGCGGCTGGAAGAACCTCAAGGCGGTGATCCCCGGCGGGTCTTCGGTCCCGATGCTGAACGTCGATCAGTGCAACGATGCGATCATGGATTTCGACTGGCTGCGCGAGCAGAAGTCGGGTCTGGGCACGGCTGCGGTGATCGTGATGGACCAGTCCACCGATGTGATCAAGGCGATCTGGCGGCTGTCGAAATTCTACAAGCACGAATCCTGCGGCCAATGCACCCCCTGCCGTGAAGGCACCGGCTGGATGATGCGGGTGATGGACCGTCTGGTGCGCGGCGACGCGGAGGTTGAGGAAATCGACATGCTGTTGTCGGTCACCAAGCAGGTCGAAGGCCACACGATCTGTGCTCTGGGCGATGCGGCGGCATGGCCGATCCAGGGGTTGGTGCGGCATTTCCGTGAGGAGATCGAGGACCGCATCAAGGCGAGGAAAACCGGGCGCATGGGGGCGATGGCGGCGGAATGATCGGGCGCGTGATTCTGATCTGTGCGGTGGTGGCGGGCCTTGCAGCCCCTGCTTTCGCGCGGACAGAGCGTGGCGTGATTACCGACCGGCTGGAGGTCGCGGGCCAAAGCTATGATGTGGCGTTGCTGCCTGCTGCGGTGGAGCATATCTTCACGCGCGACATTGCTGGCACACTGATCCTGATCGACGGGCGGCGTGACACGCCGATGACGCGCGGCACGCCTGCGGTGAAGGCGGTGGTGCGGCGCTCGGATGGCCTGGCGATGCGGCACGCCGACCGGGGCCGCGCGATTGCCATGGCCCGGGTCATCTGCGAGACGCGCGGCGCGTGGTTCTCGCCACCCCGGTTCGTAGTGCCGGGGCAAGCCGAGGCGTATCTGGAGAACGGTGTCTGGGGGGTCTATTGGCCATGCCGCTGAACAGGGCGCACAGTCCCGCTGACCGCCCGCGTTTGACAGCGGGGCGCGTCGCTTTGATCGGGTCGCTGACGGTGCTTTCGGCTTGTACCATCTCGCCGGATCAGCCCGCTGCGGCCGCGTTGCAACAGCACGTGACGCATGACGGCGTGGCCTATTTGACCGATGTGGCACCCGGAGTGCCGGGCATGATGCTGACCTCGGCTGGTGCGGGGCCGACGCGGGGGATGACGGTTTCGGTGTGGCGCAATGTGGCCGGGCTTGGCTGCGATCAGGGCGCGGTCGCCAAAGCCGTGGCGCGGCAGACCTGTGAACAGCAGGGCGGGGCCTTCAACGCCGCCGCTTTGGGGCGGTTTGCGGGCGATGGCGAATGGCGATTTGCGGGGGCCTGCGCATGAACGGGATGCACCTGGCCGAGTTGAACATCGGGCGGCTGTCGGCCCCCACAGATGACCCGCGCGTGGCGGAATTCATGGGTTCGCTGGACCGGGTGAACGGGCTTGGCAAGCGGATGCCGGGTTTCGTGTGGATGATGGAAGGCTCGGGCGCCCCGGGGACCGGAAACACCGACGCCAAGCTGGACGGTGATCCGCAATTCGTCAGCAACCTGACCGTGTGGGACAGCGTCGCGGCGCTGGAGAGTTTCGTCTGGAACACCGTGCACCGCGCGTTTTACGAACGCCGCGCCGAGTGGTTCGGGGTGCTGGGCAAGATGCATTTCGTGATGTGGCGGGTGCCTGCGGGGCATCGACCCACACTGGATGAGGCATTGGCCCGGCTGGCCCATCGGCAACAGCATGGCGATACCGATCACGCCTTTGGCTGGTCTTATCTGAAAGAAGCGCAGTTGTGGAAAGACCGGGGCTGCACCCGTGTCGCGGCGGAGTAGGGGCGATGTGTTACGGAAATCTTGACCCGAAGCTCATGATGCGCGACATGGAAAACCGGCTTGGTTCTGTTGCGACTGAACATGATCCTGTGAAAAAGACTGCACCAGCATGGGCGCTTTCGCCACTTGCTGTCGTGCGCGCTGCCATTGGGCGGCTGATGCGGAAAGGCCCGAGCCATGTCTAACCTCAAGAAAATCAGTATCGACGGCACGGTGGTCGAGGTGGACGGCGCGATGACGCTGATCCAGGCCTGCGAACAGGCGGGC
>Ga0105050_10004179_pt1 | contig 19392 bp, 20 predicted proteins | sample FRY01_FD_78088 | JGI IMG/M metagenome (GOLD analysis project Ga0105050, IMG submission 78088) | Freshwater microbial communities from Lake Fryxell liftoff mats and glacier meltwater in Antarctica - FRY-01 | ecosystem: Environmental > Aquatic > Freshwater > Ice > Glacier meltwater ...
AGTGGTCACGGTCACGGTATGAAAAGCACCTCTATTTGGGTAATATGGATGGGAATCAAAGCTCGATGCCTAAATCCTAACAATAACGCCTATCATAATTATGGTGGCCGTGGTATCACTGTTTGCGAGAAGTGGAAGGATTTTTTAGGGTTCTATGAGGACATGGGCGATAGACCAGAAGGTTTACAGATTGACCGAATAGATAATGATGATGGATACTGTAAAGAAAATTGCAGATGGGTTACTCCAAAAGAAAACTGTAATAATCGGAGAATAAGAAAATGACTTTAAATGTTGAACAAAGAATAAAAATGGACCTTTTTACACCAAGGCCATATCAGACCCCAATTTGTGTCGCCCTTGAAGTGAAGGGATATAAAAAATTACTGGTGATTCTACCGAGACGATCGGGGAAGATATTGTCGCCTGGAATTTAATAATCCGGGCGGCTTTACGTAAATTAGGCGTATATTACTACATATTCCCCTCGTTTACGCAGGCAAAACGGGTCATATGGGATTCTATAACAAGTTCAGGTAGTAAATTCTTAGACTTTATACCAAAAGAGCTTATAGCGTCTACCAATTCTCAAGAAATGAAGGTTACGTTAACCAATGGTTCTATTATTCAGCTTGTTGGCTCAGATCGGTACGATGGGCTTGTCGGGACGAATCCACAGGGATGCGTATTTTCTGAGTATGCGCTTCAAGATCCCCGTGCATATCAGCTTATACGTCCGATTCTAACAGCTAATGGTGGTTGGGCTATCTTCATCAGTACGCCAAGGGGCAAAAATAGCCTATGGGACTTGTATAAGATCGCACAGATATCTCCAGAATGGTTCTGTTATAAGTTAACGATTGAAGATACTAAGCATATTCCGATGGTAGAAATAGAGCGTGAACGCCAAGAAGGAATCATGTCTGAAGATCTCATACAGCAAGAGTACTATTGTTTTCCTGGGTCTCAAGAAGTTCTAGCACTAAATGAGTTAAAGCCTATTTCTGATATAAAAATTAATGAGATGGTTATTTCTCACTCAGGAAGACCTAGAAAAGTATTAGATGTGATAAAAAGAGAGTACGAAGGGGAAATGATCAAGATACACTCTTATGGTTCTCCGGAGCCTTTGGTGTGTACTCCGTGTCACCCTATTAGAGTATATAACAAGGCTATTCAAACATACTCATGGAAGAATGCTGGAGACGTTACAGATAAAGATCGGCTCGTGTTTCCTAAAATGCCTCTTGGAAAGGTTCAACTTATATCTTATGAGTTGTGTATGCTTATAGCCTGGTATATTTGTGAGGGATCCTCCTTTAAAAATGGAGTTCAATTTACCGTTGGTGGATCTAAAGAAGTAGATAGAGTTACATCTCTTCTTTGTAAGATTAATGTAGAGTATTCTCTTTTTGTTTCTGAATCAGGGAGTAGCACCAATGTTGTTGTTTATAATGTTCAGTTGGTTGATTTCTTTAAGTCTCTTTGCGGAACAGAGTCTAACAATAAAAGAATTCCATTTTCTTGGATTGCTACCCACGAGATAGAGTTCTTTCATGAACTAATGTGGGGTGACGGTTGTCATTCTATTTTTAAGAATTATGAGAAATTCTCTTATGCAACAACAAGTAAAACTCTTGCTTACCAGGTACAGATTCTTGCCAATAGCCTTAATGTTGGTTATGCAGCAGGAATTTCGAATAGAAAAGGAGAAACAGTAACTTTTCCTCACGGAAAGACTTACGATTGCCAGGATTCTTATGTAGTTAACATTGGTATAAAAGGTCTTCGTGAAAAGTCTGGGCCGCTAACAAGAACTAAGTATGGGGTAGCTGCACGCATTACAAAAATAGAAAGAGAGCATTTTAAGGGAAGTGTTTACAACATAAAAGTACAGTACGATGAAAGCTATGTTGTTCTGGGTCGCACTGTTCATAACTGTAGTTTTGAGATGGGTGTCGAAGGTGCTTACTATACTAAGTATATCGATCGCATGCGTGTTAAGGGACAAATTGGAACAGTTCCTTGGGACCCAAGCTTTCCCGTTCATACAGTTTGGGATATTGGAGTACGAGACAGTACCTGTATTATATTCTATCAGTCAATAGGAATGATTCTACGTGTAATAGATTGTTACGAAAAGAATAAAGAGGGTCTTGAGCATTACGTTAATGTAATTGATAGTAAGCCATACAAGTATGGTAAGCATATAGCTCCTGCGGACGTAGCAGTCCAAGAATGGGGATCAGGGATTACACGTATAGAAAAAGCACGCCAGCTGGGCATAGAATTTATTACTGCACCATCTATTTCTATAGCTGATGGAATTGAATCTGTTCGTTCTACGTTTTCTAAGATGTGGGTTGATGAGGTTAATTGTGCCCCACTTTTAAAGGCACTAGAGAACTATCGTCAGCAGTATGATTCGAAGAAAAAAGTCTACGCAGCGCAGCCATTGCATGATTGGTCGAGTCATTTTTCTGACTCGATGCGATATCTATGTATATCGCTACCAAGGATCAGTGATAGTATGAGTAAAGAAGATATTACAGCGATGCATCAAAAGGCACGTTACGGACATAGATCTATTTATCGATAAGTCTTGCTTTACCAGGTATGCTTTTCTAAAATGAAAGTGTTTGCAAGGACTCTCAAAGTTCCTTAGTCCTGCTCACTAAGAAACTTTAAAGGAGAACGATGTTATTTCCAGAAGACAATCTATATGACGTTGACTATACAGGCAAAGATCGAGACATATTAAAAAGATTTGATGAGTTTAGAACCGCTTCACTTTCTGTCAATCAGTCGTATTGGTATGAAGCTGATCTTGATACTAGGTTTATGGCAGGCGACCAAAGACTTTGGGCAGACCTCTATAACGACCAGCAGGACATTGGTGGATCTAACTTCTTCTTTAACCGCATATCACGCATCGTTAACATGGTAGATGGTAGACAGCGACAAAACCGTAAGTCTACTGTTGTTGTTGGTGTAGAGAACTCTGACTCAGATACTGCAGACCAGTTCACTAAAACACTTATGTGGATTAATAATAAAGAGGATGTATTAGGTACACTCTCTGATTCATTCCGTGGTGCTTTGATTACCGGTATGAACCTTATGCATGTTTGGATGGATTACCGAGAAGATCCTGTTAACGGTAACATCAAAGTAGATAACTGTGCTTATAACAGCTTTCTCATCGATCCATTTTTTAGAAAGTCTGATCTGTCTGATTGTAATGGGATAATAAAAAGATCATTCTTAACTAAGCGTGAGTGCATATCTCTTCTTCCTGATCACCGTGAAGAGATAGAAATGATGTCTGGAAGCTTTGGTACTGATAGTAACTTTTCTTATATGCCAGAGAAAAGCTCGTTTTCTTCTAGAGACTTGCTTGCTTATGACGAGTTTTATTATAGGGATTACCGTAAACAGACTCTCTTAGTTGATACAGAGACTGGTGAGACTCAAGAGTGGCGTAGTAGTGATAAAAGCAAGCTAAAAGAGTTCGTAGAAGCTTACCCACAAATACAGATTATAAATACAGAGATACCAACAGTTAAACTGGCTATAATCATCCAAGGGAAGATATTCTTCTCTGGACCACAGCCTTCTGGACTCGATTCTTTTCCTTTTGTTCCGGTATTTGCTTACTACTATCCTGAACTTCAATATTATAATCTACGTTTACAAGGAATTGTTCGCCAATTACGTGATTCTCAGTTCTTATATAACAGAAGAATGATTATCCAGCTCAAGCAAATGGAATCTACCATTACCACTGGTTACATCTTTAAAGAAGGTGTCTTGGTTAATCCAGAAGATGCGTCATCATTAAGAGGTGAGGGCAAGAACTTAGTAGTTAAAATGCATGCTCAGCCGGGCGATATAATACCAATAACCCCAGTTAATATACCCCAATCATCCATTGAGATAACGAACATACTTGGTAATGAAATGGCTCAGATTTCTGGTGTTAATGAAGAACTTCTCGGTTCTGCTACTGATGATAAAGCGGGCATTCTATCTCAGTTGAGACAGGGCGCAGGTCTTACTACCTTGCAGATCTTATTTGATAATCTTGATGGCTCTCAAAAGATACTTGGCAAGATCATGATAGAGCTTATTCAGATGAACTTTACTCCTGGCAAGATTAAAAACATCCTAGAGAAAGAAGAGCCAACAGAAGAGTTCTACAATAAGACATTTGGTAGATATGACTGCGTGGTAGAGGAGGGGTTACTGACGAGCACCCAGAAACAAATGCAGTTTTCTCAACTTATATACTTGCGTGAAATGGGAATGCAGATACCTGACTCAGTTATCCTTGAAGCTTCCACTATGCAAAATAAGAGCGATCTTATTAAAGCTATTGAACAAGAGAAGCAACAACAGGCTGAATCACAACAGGCACAACAGCAAACTCAAATGGAAATGCTACAATCTCAGATCGAACTTAATAAAGCTCGTGCAGTCAGCGACCAGGGGCTGGGTCTTGAGAGGATCAGCAGAGTTGAAGAAAATGAAGCTCTTGCGGTCGAAAGAAGATCACAGGCTGCTGAGAATGAAGATGATGCACTTCTTTCTAAAGTTAAGGCTATGAAAGAACTTGAAAGTATGGACATGGCGAATCTTAAAGAACTTGTTATGCTGGCTCAGATGCTAAGAACAAATCCTGACCAAACAGCAAGTGGAAAAGAAGAGATTAGAACCAAAGAAAATGAAGTTGCTGGCGGGCTAAAGGAGAATCTGCAGAATCAAATGCAGGAACAGCTGCAAGGCTAGCAATAAGAAATAAATCCTCAAGTTGAACAGGGTGGTCCTGCTCAATAGATAGAGGTTAATAACCTGGCGCACGTAAAGTGTTAGCCGTTTCTATAAAGGACAGTAACATGTCAAAGTATAAAGATGGTGGAATGAAAAAAGGCGGCGAGTTTGCTGGTCTTCCTCTTGCTAGCAAAAGAATGGCATACCCAGATCCATACAGCGATTGCTACATGGAAATGAAGGATGATGTTGCTGGAATCGATGAGCAGATCAAAGCTGATAGAATCAAGGGAAGCCCAGGCTACAAACCAGCTAAGCTTAACTAAAAGGATAACTATGGAAGAATTTGAATTCTTATTACTTCCGCGTGATCCTGAAGATAGGCGTCAGCTGTTAGATAGCCGTAAGGTTCCTAATGCTATGAGCGAACCTTCTAATCTTCCACAAAAGTCTTTCGTCAGAAAGCTAGAGTCAGTGGCACAACCCTTTGACCCTTTTAGGATGGATTAATATGGCACAAGGACCTAGACCTAATAAAAAAGCTGCTAATATCGCTTATGCGATACTTGGCAAGCCTATTAATATGGACAACGAGAAAACTGATTACGAACGTAAGAAGAAGAACGTTGAACCACGTATGTTTTAGCAAGTAGATCTCTATCCAATAGGTGTTAGTAGGATAATGACCGCTAGCACCTATAAATTAGGAACATGATGAAAAAGAAGTCGACTAAGAAAAAAGAGACCAAGAAGCAAAGCGACAAGGTCGGCAAAGTCTATGACGAGTTCAAGGCTGGCAAACTAAAATCTGGCTCTAAAAAAGGTCCTGTCGTTACAGATAAGAAGCAAGCATTAGCAATTGCTCTATCAGAGGCGGGAATCGCTAAGAAGAAAAAGCCAAAAGCAAAAAAGAAAAAGTAACTCCACACTACTCTTCTTTCTTTCTCTCCCTCATCTAGCAATAGGTGAGGGTTTTTTGTAAGATGGTCAAGAGAATGGGAAAAATGGGAAAAATTCCCAAAGTTATAGAGTTCTACGTCTAGGAGAGAGATGGCAGAGATAGTAAAAAAAGATAAAACAGTCGGACAGGTAGCCGCTGAGCTACAACAAAGTCCTGACGATGGAATGCTTTTAGGTGATATTGAAAAGCAAGAATCAGATAGATACCTAGAACACCTTCATGCCGCAATTGGACGAGGTAAAAAGAGATTCTCAAGCGACTTCTTTGTTGAAGTGAGCCTCAAGAAAGAGAAACTTCTCGTTAATGTCCTTCCAAGAATATTCGCGTTTGAACGACGCACCTGCCCCACACCATTTTATAGCCAGGATGTTTATAAGTATGACAGCGAAAGTCATTCTATAGAGTATATTTGGTCAGTGGTAAGTCCACAGATACTAGCAGACTATAAGCTGAATGAGTCGAAGATTGAAGGTCCCCAGTTAGACCTTCTATTCTTTGGCAAAGCATACGAAGAAGGTAAACTGCTTGAGATATGCAAAGACTTAAATAGTGAAACAAAAGGTTCATATCACGCTGAAAACCAAAAAGATAAGAACAAACTTTTAAAGGAGCTGAAATAATGAGTTTCGAAGTAGACTATAACCAAGACGGTACCGTAAAGAATATGACCAAGACAGAGCCCGTATTCGAAGAAGCACCAGTCCAGCAAATACCGGAACCTGAATCCGAAGATGTTGAAGAATCAAACAATAATGAAGAAGAAAATGTCGATAATGCAGACATAGAAGAAGAAGAGTCTGATCCAGTTCCAGTACCAACAAAAAAGGCCGTTAAGGACTCTTGGAGTGAGTTGAGGGAAAAGGCTTTCAGGGCTGAAAAGCGTACGCAAGAGTTGGAATTAGAGATCCAAAGAAGCCGTGAAAAGAAGAAAGATCCAGAACCAGAGTTAGATTACGGTCTTGGCGACGATGACCTTGTTGAAGGTCGCCATGTTTCTGCTATGCGTAGAGAGATGAACGCTATAAAGCAAGAACTCAAACAGTACAAGTATCAAACAGTAATATCGAGCGCTGAAACAAGACTAAAGTCACAGTACAGCGACTTTGACTCTGTGGTATCATCAAAAAATATAGAACGACTTAAACAAGAACACCCAGAAGTAGCACAGACGCTCGCATCAAGTGGTGACATGTACGCTTCTGGTAAATCTGCCTATATGTTTATAAAGAGCCTTGGTTATGCTGCTAAAGATGTAAGGCCTTCACATGATAGAGTTCGAGCTATAAATAATAGCGCTAAGCCAAAGTCGTCGTCATCAATTAAGTCTCAAGGTCCTCAATCACCACTCTCTCAAGTTAACCGATTTGCTGAAGATGGTAATGTGAGCAGAGAAAGACAAGAAATGTTGGTGCGTCAGATGAATTCAGCAATAGAAAACATGTAATGAAACTTTCAGAAAAGCAGGCTATCTTTGCGGTAAATGTAGCAAGTCTAATAAACTATATAGACAAGCAAGGATACCGTGTTACATTTGGAGAAACGTTCAGAACTCCAGAACAGGCTGATATCTATGCCAAAAATGGTAAAGGTATTAAAAATAGCCTGCATTGTAAGCGTTTATCGGTTGATCTTAATCTCTTCTCTCCTGAAGGGGAGTATTTGACTGATACTAAGTCGCATGAGCCATTTGGAAAGTTCTGGAAGAGCTTGCATAAACATAATCGCCACGGGGGAGATTTTAAAAAGCCTGATGGTAACCATTATGAGATGCAAGACATTTAACCTAGGCTTCTCTACTACTCTTTGTCTGGGTCCGGAGTTTTTCAATCCATTTCTCCGGACCCGACCTTGATTCTCTCTCCCTTTAATCGTATGATCTTGTTGAACGAAAACGGGACGTCGTTAATCCCACAATCACATCCGACGCAATTACTACTGTAAAGTAGTATCTGGTCTCGTCAGCCAATGGGCGCAATTTAAGCTTCGCCAGCTTGTATATAGTTATATTCATTTATAAATGTACAAGGAGCCAATTCATGGCAATAACTACATCGAGTGTTTTACCTGCTCCAGTCCAGCAACATTTTCATGAAACTATGTTAGCGGTACAAGTCCCTAACTTGATTCATAATATTGCGGCTATGCGTGTAAAAGCACCAAGAAAATCTGGAGCAACTACCAGATTCCGTCGTCCTAACAAATTAAGTACTGCGCCTGTTCCATTAGGTAACTCTGGTGCGCCAGTTGTTCCAGAAGCTTTAACGGCTATGGATATCGACGCTACCATGTCTACCTACGGTAAAGCTATTGCACTTCAAGAACAAGTAACTCTCTTCAGTCAAGATCCGGTCCTCAACTGGGGTACCCGTATGCTCGGAATTAATCTTCGAGAAACTGAAGATGAGCTAACCAGGGACATGTTAGCTGCTTCTGCAACTGCTATTAACGCAGTATTTGGAACAGTTGGCGACGTTCCAACCGACATAACTCGACAAGACGTTGATAACGTTACTCGTGTTCTTGCTAGTAATGATGCGTACACAATGCTTGATAAGATCCAAGGTGAAAACCGATTTGGATCCGGTCCTGTGAACAACTCTTATGCAGCACTTTGCAGCACAAACTTAATGTCTGATCTTGAAGGAATGAACGGATTCTTGAATGTTGCTCAATACCCAAATCAAAGTTCAGTATTAAGATCCGAATTTGGGACCGCTGGTCGAGCAAGATTCTTTGTATCTTCTGTAGGAAGTGTTGTACCTAATGCATCTTCAAATGGTGCTGATGTGTATAACGTCTTTATTACTGGTATGGATGCATATGGTATTGTGACACAAGATGGTTTTAATAGTGAACTTATCTATCGTGACCCTAGATTCTCTGATGCACTTGCACAAACAGCTACTTTAGGCTGGAAAACTGCAATGGCACAAAGAATCTTGAACGATGAATGGATTGCTCGTTTGCGTTGCGTCTTAAGCTTTTAAGGAGAAATAATGGACGGAACCGTATTAAGCCAAGGTACTTTTACCACTGCAGCTGGTGTACCAAATAGAATTGTTGCAATTCCTACCAACGCAGATTATATGATTGTTCGTAATGCTACAGAATGGGGCAAAGCAGGTACTGCTGCTTCTGGTAGCAAAGGTTATGAATTCTTCTGGCAACGTAGCAATGCTCCTGGTTATGCAAAAGTACGTTACAAAACAGTAACTACCAATGCTGCAACTGATGATGTTATTTTAACCGGTGGATTCACCCTGTTTGATTCATCTGGTAAAGCATTAGGATCACAACCAGTTATTGGTGCTGCTATTGTTTCAACTGCTTCAACAAATGCAACAAAACCTGTTGTATCTACTGCTACAACTACTAACATTGCAGTTGGTGATGTTGTACGCATGAATAGCACCGCTCAAACAGATGTTAACGGTATTGATATGGTTGTTGGTGCAGTGTCTGCTGGTGTAAGCATTACACTTTTAACCGCAACTAACGTTTTAGCAAATGCTCCTGGTGCTGTTGGTGGCGCTGGATTCTATCGTAAGATCAATGTTGACCCATTGTTCTATCCAAGAAATCGTTACATCGTGAACATAAATGAGACAACCAATACTGTTTCTACATCTGTAGCTCATGGTTTGACTCCTGGTCAAGTTGTACGATTAAAAATTCCTGCTGCGGCTGGAATGGTAGAACTTGACAACAGATCAGCAATAGTAGTTTCAATAACTGATGCATATAACTTTGTTATTGATATCGATACATCTACATTTACTGCATTCTCTTGGCCTACAATTGCTAAGCAACCTTCTTCATTCCCTCAGATGACTCCAATGGGTGAAGATACAGCTACCTCTTTGATTACCTCTGCATCTCAAGTTCCTGGAACTCCTGGAGCACAGATCAATGCTACTCAAACTGGTTTGCTTGCTGATTCAGCCGTTAACACTGGATTTATTGGAATGGTCCTTGGAACCGGTGCTGCTGGTAAAGTATTAACAACAGCTATTTCTGGTCCTGCTGGAGGTTCTGCTGGTGATGTTATGGAGTGGATTGCTGGTAAGTCAGCATTTGGCGGACTCTAATTGATCTTTAATTAATGTCACATTAAAGGGGTTACCGACGGGTAACCCCGACTAAGAAAGGAATATTATGGCTAAAGATAATCTATCGCAATTTGATTTTTACGGTAATCGTCCTCAAACACATCTTTCTGCAGAAAAAATAGCAGAAATAAGAGAACGAGATAACGAACTTGTTCGTGGTGTAGTACGTAACTACGAACAAGCAGGAATGCCTATTACGTTTGCATACTTAGTGCACAAGGGCGATCGACTACAAAAATACTCGTTCCCTGATAACAGTGTTCAAATAATACCAAGGGTTGTTGCAAGGCATATATCAAAAGACTGTGGAATTGTAGTTCACAAACAAAAGATTGATCAGAACGATAACAATATAGGTAGCACTGAAGGAATTTTCCAACGATTTGGATTTACCCCATTAGACTTTATGGATATTGAATCTTACCGTGATATAACTCCTAATGCTTCTCTGTTGGTAACTCCTGATGCGCCACCTGTTTATCAAAAACATGTTCCTGAAGACCTCAAACATCTAAAAGAGATTAAGATCGAAGAGGACATTGCAGTTAAAAAAGCAAGCAAATCCATTTCGTCTAAGTCAGAACGTTAATAATTAAAAGTTAGTGCAAGAGGAGTTTTATCATGGCAATTTTAGATGAGCGGTGCGAAATATATAGGACTCCGGTTTTCGGTCCAAGTGTTCGTGTTATATCAGCTATTAGCAATGCTCCTCTTGCACTAATTACTACTCATACCGATCACAACTATGTTGATGGCACTATTATACGTATTTATGTTACTACTGCTTGTGGAATGGAACAAATTAACCAACAAGTAACCCCTATTACCGTAACAAGCAATAATACATTTACCACAGAAATAGATTCTTCAAACTATACACCGTTTGCTATACCCGTAGCACCAAGCGATTTGGTAAATGTTTGTTGTTTTGCTACACCAATAGGCGAACAAAATGATACACTATTAGCGTCGGTGAAAAACATTCTTTAAAAGGAGAAAGTGATGGCAGCACCTGATACAACTTTAGCGGCTATACAAAAGAAAGTACGGAGAATTACACGTAGTCCATCGGTTAACTTACTCTCTGAAAACGACCTGAATGAGTACATTAACACATTCCTGGTATATGATTTTCCCGAACATTTAAGAACATTCAACTTTAGGACAAATTATTCATTCTTCACGAACCCAAACCAAGACGTCTACCCAACAGATACCCTTTCATTTGGTGGAGCAGTTAATAATGTTCTGTTTGATTTTCAAAACAATTTCACTACTGTGCATCCTCCTTTTTATATTTCTGGATACCCAGTTTCATTCGTTCAATCTCAAGCAGAACTCTATGGCGCATTTCCAAAAACAAATACGGTACAGGAAACAATAAGTACTGGTAATGGAATCACGACAAACTTTTCTGGTACGTTAAGCACTGGTTTAATATCAAATACGACTACATCATTGTTGCAACGCGAAGTATTATTTAACTCTATAGATATTGCAGGAATAGGTGTTTCATTAACCGACATACCCGTTGTTGATATCACTGATGGTAGCAACTTCCCACAAGGTAACCTTTATGACCCTAATGGAGCTGACTACAAAACTAGCCTTCGTACCGCACCAATAGCAGTTGAGATATTTAATCGTATCGATTATACAACCGGTGCATACGATATAACTTTTTCTAATGCACCTGCTATTGGTCAACCAATTTATGCTCAATACTCACTTGCAAAGACATCGAGACCGTTAATGGTTGGTTACTATGCCAACAAGTTTATCGTTCGCCCTGTTCCAGATAAAGTTTATCGTGTTGAGTTTGAAGTCTATGCCAATCCAACATGGCTCATGAATACTACAGATTCTCCTGACTTGAAAGAATACTGGCAGTACATTGCTTATGGCGCATCAAGGAAAATCTTTGAAGACCGGATGGATTATGACAGTATTCAAATGATTACACCTGGATTTACAGAGCAGCAAAATCTTTGTGAACGAAGGACACTTGTACAGTTATCTAATAATAAAGTTCCAACTATATACGATATGCCTCGTGGTTCGTTTAGTAACTTTGGAAACAATGGATTTGGACTATAAGGAGAAGCAATGGCTTATAACTATAACATTCCGCAAGCTGGTGATGTTCCCTCTATATCACAAGGTGAGATACTTGATAACTTTGTAGCACTCGGCACAATAGCAGGAAATGGAACTCCTGGTAGCAACTGTTTAGACACAGTTATAGGATTTAGGTTTATACGATTCTCTGATAGAGCTAATTCTCCTCCTAATGTTGCTCAATTTCCAGTAAATGTATCAGGTTTATATTCTCATATACATGCAACTACAGGGTTTTCTGAGATATATATCAATAAGCCAATTGCTGGAGGATTGGCTATACAAGTTCCCATGACTGCTACACAAACAAGAGGAAATCCAAACAATGATGGATGGACCTACCTTCCTTCTGGGGTAAAAATGGTGTGGGGATTCGGTACGATGAATGGAGTTTCATCCTTAGTTGTTAACTACAACTCAGTAACTGGGTTTCCTGGATTTACTAATCTAAGCGCAACGCCAATCGTTACTCGATATGCCGGTGGAGCAACGAGTGCAGCAAGTTTTGTTTTTGTGTCTGCTTATACCCAAACATCTTTTACCGTTCATAGATCGGTAAATGGTACGAGTGGAAATGTAGACTTTACCTGGATGGCAATAGGAGCTTAAAATGGCGTATGATCGTTTTCTTATCGCACCACTTAAAACTGGACTTGATAAATACGGGAGCAGCTGGATTCAGAACAACGACGCTTTTGAAGAACTTCAGAACGCCTATGTTTTTCGTGATTCGGTAAGAAAACGTTTCGGAACAACGCTTTCTGGATCAAACCAGCTTCTTTCAAGACTGAGAATCCAAATTGGAACTACTGATGCTAATGGCGATTTAACCCCAGCAGTAAATCTTCCAGGAGTAGCAGGGCAAATTAAGCTAGGACAGATCTTCTCAGTAGGCAATGTCATATTTACTGTTGATGTACTTGGGACCGTGCAGCTTACTAAAACCACATTTCCCGCTATTACCGCAACAATAGATAGCAATGCAGTCCCTAATTCATTTGCAATTGTTGGTGATAATCTCACTAACCTCAACACTCCCGTTTACTATTATCCCGCTAATCCAGTAATGGGCATTGATCAGTACTTTAATACGGGCATTAACAACAACCCAACCTATGCTTTTGATACACAGTTCTCCTATATATACACTGCTACTGGATGGAACAGAGTAACTACAACAATATGGAATGGAAGCGATTCTGATTTCTTCTGGGTAGCTAACTGGATAGGTATGGTGGGCGGTGCAAGCCAGAGACTTTTATTCGTTACCAATTTTACTACTGCTGACCCTATGTACTCTTTTGATGGTACAACATTTGCTGACTTATCTGCAGTAACTACGTTCTTAGTTGCCGCAGGAAATATTGTAAAGACAGCACGCATAATTATTCCTTTTTCAGGAAGACTACTCCTACTAAATACTATCGAGGGTGCTGCTAATACGGTGCATGTTAATAGATGTAGATTCTCAGCATCAGGTGATCCGCTAACACCAGCATCATGGCTAGAGGTTGAGCAAGCTGGTTATGTTGGAGGAGGACTTACTGACGCGCCAACTTCTGAAACAATTGTAAGCGCTGAGTTTATAAAAAATAGACTCATTGTTTACTTTGAGCGTTCTACATGGGAACTGGTAAGTACTGGAAATAGCGCACTGCCATTCTTATGGCAACAACTCAATTCAGAGATGGGGGCTGACTCAACATTCTCCATTATATCAACAGATAAATATGCTGTAGCAAAGGGACAGTCGGGTTTTCATGCTTGTAATGGTAGCAACGTGGATCGTATAGACGAAAAGATTCCTAACAAAGTATTTGAGTTTAATGTTACCGGTAATAATGCCAAGCGAACCGCTGGAATACGAGATTACTATGCTGAGATGTTCTATTGGGCTTATACCTCTAACAGTTTACAGGCCACACAAACGTTTCCTAACAAAGTATTAACCTATAACTATACAGAAAGAGCATGGGCAGAAAATGATGACTGCTTTACTGCTTTTGGGTACGTAGAGCAAACATCTGCACTCACCTGGGCAGATTATACTTATACAACATGGCAACAATGGATTCAGCCTTGGAACAGCCCAACCGGCCAGCCAAATCAACGAAAAATAGCTGCAGGAAACCAACAAGGATTTATGCTCTTTATCGATACAGAGTTACCAAGAAATGCACCTTCCCAATACATTGCCAATATTGCCTTCCCAGGTACTTGTGTTATAGAACTTACTATTTATAACCATAACTACGACACAAGCCCTAACCTTCAAGCATATGACTCTGATTTTATATTAATTGAAAATGTCGTTGGCGATGCTGACTTAATGAATGCACTCAATGGTAAAATATTTGAGGTTAATAAACTGGAAGCTGCCGCAAATGCAAACGTTATTCAAATTGATTCTTCCCTTTCAGCCGGTACCTATGATGGTGGAGGAACGGCTGCCAGAGTTAGTAACGTCCTTATTAAAACTAAAAACTTTAATCCATATGTTGATAAAGGAAGATCGGTGTATGTTGCTAAGATTGATTTCGCTGTTCAAAAAACAGAGTTTGGTCAAATATCAGTAGATTATAATGTATCAACAGCAGAACTTTCTATGGTTGATCAAGCTCAAGCAACAAGCAGCAATCTTGGTAATAGCATTCTAGAAACATCTCCTTATGATGTATCAATTTATCCATGGGAAAAGTTACAAAGGATATTATGGCATCCGATCTATTTTCAGGCTTCTGGAGAGTTTATTCAGATCAATATGCATTTTAGCTTACAGCAAATGCTTAATCCTTTGATTTCTTTGTCTCCATTTAAAATGGAAGCAATGTGTCTTTACACTCAAGCAACCAGTGACCGCATGCAGTAGAAGAGCAGAAAATGGAGCGATATAAAGAAATGTATGAAGTAAAGGTTGTAAAAATAAAAAAACTTTTTGGTAATGGTCTTTCGCAAAAAAAAATAGCAGATATGTTTGGAGTTAGTAGGGGTACAGTTCAGAACATAAAAAAACGCGTAACGTGGAAAGATATTTAAATGTCATATCCAAAGTCTGGACAGTTTGTACCATCAACATTCTCTACCGACGTACAACAAGTATCAAGTGTTGATGTAAACTCTGCTGAATTTAAAGAGCTTCTTATTAGGCTTTATCAGGATCTTAACATAATGGCACTTGCTACTAATGAGCGACAAAGCGGATCGTATTCTACTTTAGAATCATTCAGCGGTAAGAGCTATTTCTCTAATCCTGCTTATACATCTTTAACAGCAAACAAAGCAGCATTAAGGCCCGTTATAAGAGTGGTTGTTTTTTATAATGTAGCACTTCCAAATACTGCAGCTGTTTCTATTCCACACGGGATAACGGTAACGCCAACAACAACATTCGTTGATTACTATGGTGTAGCAAATGACCCTACCGCTCAGACAGCATTGAAGCTTCCTTATGCAAGCCCAACTTTGGTAAATAATATAGAAGTATCAGTAGATGCTACGAATATAAACGTTACAACCGGATCTAACCGACAGAGTTATACAGTGAACTATTTCGTGGTAGAGTACATAACAAATTAAAAGGAGATGAATTATGGCTGCATGGTATGAAGATTTGCAAAGAGGCTTTAGAGAATTTAATTATGGTGAATTTGGTTCTGATGCTCTCACAATGGGACTTTCTGGAGCGGCAACTGGCGCTGGTGGAGGTGCTGTTGCTGGTGGAATAGGTGCTATTCCAGGAACTATAATTGGTGGTATTGCTGGACTAGGTGCAGCAACATCAAAAGCATTGGGAAAACATGACTGGACTAATAGAGGTACTGCTGGTCAACAAGGAATGACTAATAATGGCATTGGCATGAACTCCCAGCAAACATCTCTGCTTAACCCAGAACAGCAAGCATTGCAGCAAAAATTACTTGCTCAATCAAACGAACAAGCAGGAAATAATCAGTTTAACTTTGACCCAATAGCTAAAGAAGCACAAAGAAGATTCAGCACAGAAACAGTACCTGAAATAACAGGACGATTTGGTCACTTAGGGGCAATGGGAAGTAGTGGATTAAATGCTGCTTTAGCCGGCGCTGGAAGAAATCTACAATCAGACCTTGCAGGCCAAGAGCAATCCTACAACTTACAAAGACTACAGCTGCAACAACAGCAACAGCAAAATCTTTTAAATCCAGGAACACAGCAAACTACTGGTATGCAACAAGCACCGGGAGCTCTTCAATCTCTCGGACAACAACTTCCAAAAATTACCGGTGGACTTGCTGATATCTATAGCTCATTCCAGAAATCAAAAAAAGAAAAAGAAGCAGAGGAACAAGCAGCAGGATCTTTCATAGGGACTGACAATCCACCACTTAGTGTTCCAGAAGGAACCTACTCTCCTATGCCTTCAGGTCCATTTACACCGCTATCGCAACGTCCTTCTGCCCAAGCAGCAGAACCATTTAACCAGTTCAAACAGCAAGTTTCAAACATTCCATCATCCTATGGCCAAGGCGGTATTCAAGGTCTTCAATCAATGTCTGGTGCTCAGCCAACAGCAGCAATGCAACCTTCACAAGCTGGGACTACTCAAATAGCAGGAATAACACCTTCTAATTATGTTCGTACTCTTATAGCCAGCTTTTAAAAAGGAATAATTATGCCATTTAACATGCTACCTCGCGAAGAATCTCCTCTTGCAAACATAGGGGAAGCCATCCAAGGACTTGCGCAAAGAAAACTTAAAGATATGGATAGGAAAGGTCTAGAGAGTATTTTTGGTATGTCCGAAGATGAAGCACGATTTATTAGCAATCAACCACCTGAAATTCAACAAAAATATCTAGCGCCCTACTCTCAAGGACTCCAGGCGCTACAAGGTATGAATCAAGGAAATGAAGGAGGACCGCCTGTTCCTAAAACTCCATCCGAAGCGTTCTCTCCTCAATATCTTACACAAGCTCAACAGTACCTACAAAGCCCTGAGGCGCAACAAGAACTTTCTCCTGAAGAGATTCAACAGGGACAGCAAAAGATACAGCAGCTCTTAGAAAACCCCCAAATGGTACAGCAACGGTTCGCAGGGGGACAAGGAGCTCAACCACAGGCTGGACAAGGGCAAGAGGTAAATAATCAGCAAGGATCTCAACGGCTTCAACAAGAAAGTCAGCCATCATTTAAACAAGCGTATGCTAGAGGATTATATGAAAACTCTTATGAAAACTCTGGCGCTGGAGAAAAGATTAAATTTCAAAAGCAAAAGCAAATTGATTCAAAGTATAGAAAATTCACCGACGAAATAGTTTCTCAAGATAATTCGGCTGATGAAATACTAAACATAGTCAAAACAATGAGAGAACTAAGGCAAACAGGAAAAGTTGCCTCTGGGTTCCAAGGAAGATTTGTAGCAAAACAAATGCAATCACCTGAGACTCAACAATATGTCAAAAATGGTGATAGGCTTGCCTCATTACTTGCCTCATTAGAAGGTGGAAGACAATCGGCCTATAGACTTAAGTTTACACGTGGGCAAAAACCTAACATTGATATAGATTCAAAAGCACAAAAAGCTCTTGAAGATAATATTGAAAGAGAAGCATTGAGTGTAAAAAAACGTGGCGATGCTTTAGGGTTTATTGTAGCAGCAAATGATGGACTTCCTGACAACGCTCCAAAGGTTCTAAAAGATACCTTAAAGGATATGGAAGTGGCGCCAAAGGTTCCACAAGGAACTCCGGATGGCGCCAGTGTAGAAGATATTTATGGGCAGGAATGGGTTGTTAAAAATGGCAAAGCTGAACTTGTTGGAGGACTATAATGACAGTATTAGCGCTAAATTCAAAGTGGTCTCTGCCAAGAGAATTACCTAATGAACAACCACAGCAACCAAAAGAAGCAGTCCTGCAAGGGCAAGTGAATCAACAACAACAACCTATTTCTCCACAAGATCAGCAAATGCAATCACAGGACCAACCCTATAACGCTGAAGATGAATCTCCATTAGAGACATTACTACGCGGTGCTGCAAGAACAGGAGTTCAGGGAGCAGCACTTGTTGGTGGATCTGCTGGAGATATAGCTAATCTTGGATTTGGAGCAGCAAATTGGGCAACTGGAGGAAGAACTCCTTCTTATAAAGATGTTCAGGGAGCATTGCCTGTTTCTTTACCGACATCAAGCCAGATAAAAGAAAAAGCTGGTGAACTTACTGGGGGATATACAAATCCTCAAAGTGAGACTGAAGAAAGAATTGGTGACGTATTAGAAACCATTGGATCTCTCTATCTTCCTGGCAAAGCTGGCGCAAAATTCGCTAAAGGACTAGGTGCGTTTCTAAGTGCTGATAAAGCTACAAAGGTCTCAAGAATCTTATTACCATTCTCTGGTAGAACAATGTCACTTGGAAAAGCAGCCACTGTTGGAGCAGCAGGAGAAGCAGCTAAAACTATAGCAGAAGCAGGTGGAGCAAGTCCATTTACACAACAAGCTATAAAAGTTGGAACTATGGTTTATGCTCAAACGCGAGGCGGTAGAAAAGAGCTAGAAGGGGTAATGGAAAAAAACTATGAAAAGGCCTATGAAAGCTTAAAGCCAGAACCTGGTGAATTAGGAATTGGAAAGGGTTATATTAATATTAATCCAATAAGACAAAGCATAAATCGAGCAAAAAATAAATTATTGAAATCTGCTGATCCTGCAAAAGACCAATTATTAGACTTTTATGGTGAAGCAGAAAGCGCTATTGATAATATGGATCTTGTAGAGGGCCGAGCTAGAGCACAAGATGTTTTGGGATTAAAGCGTGGACTTAATAAGTGGGTTTCTAATATTGAAACGCGAGAGTCATTTAAGGGGCAAAGACACTTGCCTAAGGCCTCACGACCAGACGTAGTAAAGACGGTAGGTATGGTAAAAGAAAGATTAGAAGATTTTGGGAAAGCAAACCCAGAGTTCAACAAAAGCTTTCAGGTTGCTGAAGATCTCTTTAAAGGATTTAATGATCTAGGTGAAACAACTCAATGGCTTAGTGATAATGTAACACTTAAGAATATGGTATCAAAAGCTGGATCATCAGGAATCGCTGGCGCAGGTCTTGCAGCTACAATGATGCGAGGAGGCTTGCAAGGTCTAGGAACATTAGCTGTTGGTGTTGGTGGAGCAAAAATAGCTCGAGATGCTTCTCTTTTCATGAACCTTCTTGGTAAGAGCCCTGCTGCTAAAAAGCATTATATTGATGCAATAACAGCAGCCTCAAAAAACAATGGAGCTGATTTTACACGAAGCATGTCGCGCTTGACTGATGCATCAAAAAAAGAGTATGGCTTCTAAAATCTTTAATCGAACTTATCTAAGGGGTGAGGCTTTACGTCTCGCTCCTTTTCTTCGCTATCGCTAGAAAATAACAGTAACAGGATAAAGAAGATAATTACTACATCCATACTA
>Ga0105050_10004181_pt1 | contig 19389 bp, 15 predicted proteins | sample FRY01_FD_78088 | JGI IMG/M metagenome (GOLD analysis project Ga0105050, IMG submission 78088) | Freshwater microbial communities from Lake Fryxell liftoff mats and glacier meltwater in Antarctica - FRY-01 | ecosystem: Environmental > Aquatic > Freshwater > Ice > Glacier meltwater ...
GCGAAAAAGTTTGGGAAAATGAAAACAAAGGCAATCAATGGGATGGGGTAACCAAAGGCAAATCGTCTAACAATGATGTGTTCGTTTGGATAGTTACATACAAAGGATGGGACGGAAAATTCTTTACTCAAAAAGGAACTTTAACTGTTATGCCTTAAATTAAAAATAAAATAAAAATATTTACTTAATATTGCACCTACCAATCAAGTCAATATGAAAAAAAACCTTACTTTATTTTTAGCTTTAAGCATTAGCATTTTTAGTATCAATGCACAATTAGGATACACAATGTCCAATTCAAACACAACTTATTCAAATTTAATAGCCCCAACAATTACGCATGGTGTTTGGGCGCAAGAAGAATTTAGAATTCCATTGCCTTTTAATTTTAAATATTTCGATTCAATATTTAAAAGCATCAACATTGCTTATCAAAACATGTTTTTCACAACAAATCCATCAAATTCTGACAATATATTTTTCATTTCCCAAGATTTAATTCCAGAGAATGATGACACATTGCTGTCGCCAATTTCTTATCAAACTTCAGGGACTTTTCCAAACAGAATTTTTAAAATTGAGTACAAAAATATGCATGCAGTATTACAAGATACAAGCGAAAAATTTGTTGCTAATTATCAAGTTTGGTTTTATGAAACCAGTAATAAATTCGAATTTAGGTTTGGCCCAAATGAAGTTACTGACCTCAATTTCACTGAGTTTATCATGGGATTCATAGATTTTGACAATACCCCCTATCTTGGGGTTTCAGGCACAGCAGCCAATCCAACATTGGTGAGAGTTGTAAGTGCACTAACATTTAAAGGCATTTCTTCGCATCCATTGTCTGGCCAAGTTTATACCTTTACTCCTGATGCTCCACCAACATCAATTTCTAATATTGCAAAACCATATTTATTTTCCATAAGTGATGAAGGATTTCACTTCAAATCAAGCGAAAAAACGGCTTTAAGTATTTATGATTTGAATGGAAAATTAATTGAATCTATTCAGTACGAAGAAGGACAAAGTTTAACCTATAAATTTACTAATTGCCCGTCTGGTTTGTATTTTGTAAACATAAATTCAGGAATTTCATTTAATACAGAAAAAACACTTATCTTTAAATAGATTTAATCAATTGATATAAAGAAATTTACGCCCTTATTTAGAATCAGTTTAAATTGCAATATTTGTTAATAAATACTTTTTACATTGACCCAAACCGCAATATATTTGCGGTCTAATTAGAATTGTCATAATTTAGTCATAATTACAGCATGGTAAATTACCTATTAAATACAAATTACTCCCTTAAATCTATTGTTTTAACAATATTTTTTACACTCTCTTTAGCACTAAGTGCGCAAGATGTAGTTCTTTCAGACGAAGCAAAAGCTGGCGAAGCGCTTTTTAAAGCAAATTGCGTGTCTTGCCATGCTATGAATGCCAAGCTTGTTGGCCCTGCTCTTGAAGGCGTTCATACAAGACACTCTGAAGATTGGTTGGTAAAATGGATCAGAAATAACGAAGCGCTTAGAGCTAGTGGTGATAAAGAAGCATTAGCAATTTACAACGAATATGGCGGAGCAGCCATGAATAACTTTGAGAACTTAAGTGTCGAGCAGGTTGTTACAATGATTACTTATTTTAAAGAATACAAAGCACCTGTTCCTGTCGTTGTGCTTTCTGGTGCACAGACTCAAGAAGCGCCAAGTTTTTATTCAAAAACAACTTTGTATATTTTAGTTGCTTTAATATTACTATTGGGAATTTTATTGCTTATCTTAAATAGAACTAAAAAAGCGTTGCAAACTTCATCTAAAGAAATAGACGAAGAGGAAAATAAAGATGTTATAGATGCCACCAAAGAGCCAAGCGATTTAAGCAAAAAAATTGCTTTTTACAAAAGAAGAATCAATCCAACTATTTTTAAAATGGTGATTGGAACTGTTGTTTTAGGTGGATTAGCGGCTTACGGATTCTATTTTGGAGTTGTAGAAGTTGGTGTTCAGCAAGGTTATGCGCCAGAGCAGCCCATTAAATATTCACATAAATTGCATGCTGGAAATTTAGGAATTGATTGTAAATACTGTCACTCAACAGTAGAAGTTTCTAAACAAGCAAGTGTCCCTAGTGTAAATACTTGTATGAATTGCCACAAAGGTGTTAATTTGAGAGATAAATACAACGGTGAAGTTTCTCCTGAAATTCAAAAAATTTACAATGCAATGGATTATAATCCAGATGCTAAACCAGGCGAGGAATATGGTCCAAACCCAAAACCAGTTAAATGGATTAGAATTCACAACTTACCAGACCATGCCTATTTTAATCACAGTATGCACACTAGTGCGGGTGTTTCATGTCAAACTTGTCATGGACCAATTCAAGAAATGGAAGTCGTAGAACAATACTCTACTCTACAAATGGGCTGGTGTATAAATTGCCATAGAGAAAGAAATATTGATGTAGAAAACAATCCATATTATGAGAAATTGCACGCAAAAATTAAAGAAGAGAAAGACGATAAAAGCTCTAACTACTCTAAATATTTCACAAAAGACGGAAAAATCAATATTAAACCTGCTGATAACGGTGGGTTAGAATGTTCAAAATGTCACTACTAACATTAAAATAGTAAAAATTTAAAAACAAAACGCTAAAATAAAAAATGGCAAAAAAACAATTATACTGGAAAGGCGAAGACGAGTTATTGAGGACCAAAGAATTTTTGGCCGCTCAAAAAAATGAGTTTAACGAAGCATTGCCTTTAGACGAAGTATTTAGTGAAAATAATATGGGTCTTTCTGCAAATAGAAGAGACTTTTTAAAGTTCTTTGGTTTCAGTGTTGCTGCGGTTTCATTAGCAGCTTGTAATACAGCACCCATCAGAAATGTTGTTCCATATATTGTAAAACCAGAGGAAATTACCCCAGGAGTTGCAAATTATTATAATTCTACTTGTGGCGCTTGTTCAACAGCTTGTGGAATCACTGTAAAAACAAGAGAAGGACGCCCAATTAAAATAGATGGTAACATAAATTCACCAATCTCAAAAGGGGCAGTTTGTGCAACTGGACAAGCTTCTATTTTAAGTTTATATGATACAGAAAGATTGGCTGGACCATTGGAAAAAGATGAACCAATTGAATGGACGAAATTGGATGAGGAAATAACTAGTCAACTTACAAGCATTGTTGCTGCGGGTGGAAAAATTGCAATTGTTTCTGGTACAATTCACTCGCCTTCAAGCCTTGAGGCTATTAAGGATTTTACTACAAAGTTTACCACTACTTCTCATATTACTTATGATGCAGTCAGTTATTCTGGAATGTTGCAAGCCAATAAAGATTCTTTTGGCAAAGCAGTAATCCCATCATATAAATTTGAAAATGCAAATGTAGTGGTTAGTTTTGGTGCAGATTTTTTAGGCACATGGCTTTCTCCTGTTGAGTTTACAAAAGCTTGGTCTGCTAAAAGAAAAGTTGAAGGAACAGATAAAGTTTTAAAAACAATCGTTTTTGAAAGTAATCTTTCTTTAACAGGTTCTAATGCTGATTACAGATTCCCAATGAAAACCTCCAACGAAGCAATTTATGTTGTAGGATTATATAACGAATTAGCACAGTTAGCTGGTGTTTCTCAAATAGCGATGGCCAAATCTGGTGAATTAGCTGGAGGAGCAGTTAAGCAAACAGCACAAAGACTTTGGGTAGAAAAAGGCAATTCAATCGTTATTTCTGGTTCTAATAACACCGCAATTCAATCGGTTATAAATGGTATCAATATTTTATTAGGAAATTATTCTACAACTATAAATATTGAAAACCACTCTAATCAGTACAAAGGAATAGACGCTGATTTTTTTCAATTTGCAAATGATTTGAAAGCTGGAACATACCAAGCAGTTTTGTTTTGGAATGCCAATCCAGTTTATAACTCACCGTTGAGTGAAACAATTGTTGAAGGTTTGAAAAAAACAAGAATTTCTGTTTCGTTTTCTGGAACTAAAGATGAGACAGCAAAATTATGTCGATACATCGCACCTGACAATCATTTTCTAGAATCATGGAATGATTCAGAGCCACAAGCAGGTGTTTATCAATTGTCTCAACCAACTATTTCACCAGTATTTAAAACAAGACAAGTTCAAGAGAGTTTATTGTCTTGGGCAGCAGCATTGCCATTAAATGAAAATGATCCTTTCGCTAAAAAAGGTATTTATTCTCAAAAAAACACAGCTTCTCCTTATTATATTTATATAAAAAATGTATGGATGAAGACAGCCAATGTAAATGATGAGTTATTTAACAAATCATTGCATGATGGTGGAATTTTCAATGCTGCAAAACCGGCAATGATGCCTTCATTTGCAGTTAACTTAAATGCATTGGTTTCAAATTTAGAAGCGAATATTGGTGCAGGTAATGCAATTGATTTAATTTTATATCAAAATATTTCAGTTCGTGATGGTTCTTTAAGCAACAACCCTTGGGTACAAGAAACTCCAGATCCAATTAGTAAAGTTACTTGGGACAATTTTGTTTCATTGCCAAAAGCATTAGCAGAGAAAGAAGGTATTAAAAATGGTGATTTAGTTAATATTACTGTTAAAAACCAAACCATAAATTCTTTGCCAGTATTTGTACAACCTGGACAATCGAACCAAACGATAGGATTGGCTTTAGGTTATGGCAGAATGGGAAAAGTTGGCGAGAAGGGATTGTTTGATTCAATTGGAAAAAATGCATTCCCTTTAGTTTCAGTTTCTAATAACTCATTTGGATATGTAATTAGTGGTGTTAAAATAGTAAAAGCCCTGGGCAATTATGAATTAGCGCAAACGCAGACACATCACTCAATAGAAGGAAGAGCAATTGTTAAAGAAACCACTTTAGAAGAATACAAAAAAGATCCAACAGCTGGAAACAATGAGAAAAAGCCTCATTTATATACTTTATGGCAAACCATGGATTATAAAAAAGATGGTGCACCCAACCACCATTGGGCAATGGCTATTGACTTAAATGCTTGTACAGGCTGTTCAGCTTGTGTTGTTAGTTGTTCTATTGAAAACAATGTACCTGTCGTAGGCAGAGCAGAAGTAAGAAGAAGAAGAGAAATGCATTGGTTGCGTATCGATAGATACTTTGCCTTTGAGGATAAAAAGAATTTAGTAGATAGCAAAGATTCTCAATTTGAAGGAGATTTTATTACTAAAGAAAAAGGATTAGCGATTGCTGATGAAAAAGCCAAAGGCTCTGAATTTGAGCATTGGGAAAATGTAAAAGTACTTCATCAACCAATGATGTGCCAACATTGTGGGCAGGCACCTTGCGAAACCGTATGTCCAGTTTTAGCAACTACACACTCTTCAGAGGGATTAAACCAAATGACTTATAACAGATGTATTGGAACAAAATATTGTGCAAACAACTGTCCTTATAAAGTTAGAAGATTCAACTGGTTTAGATACAATGACAATGATGATTATGATTTCCATTTCAACAATGATTTAGGTAAAATGGTTATCAATCCAGATGTTACTGTTAGAACTAGAGGGGTTATGGAAAAATGTAGCATGTGTGTTCAAAACATTCAAGCTGGAAAAACCAAAGCTAAAAGAGAAAAAAGAACATTGGTTGATGGCGAAGTAAAAACAGCTTGTCAAAAATCATGTCCTGCAAATGCAATTGTATTTGGGGATGTAAATGATGTGAATAGCGAAGTAAGAAAATTATTCTTAAACGAGCGTTCATACAGAGTTTTAGAAGAATTAAACACACAGAATGCGGTTAAATATTTAACCAAAGTGAGAGATGTTGAAGTTAAGCAAGCATAAATAATTAAAAAAATTAAGAAAGAAAAATGATTCACGATTCAATTTTAAGACCTAAACTGATAACAGGTGAAAAAACATTGCACGATGTTACTACCGAGATTTGTCGCCCAATAGAAAACAAGCCATCTACTTCATGGAAGGTTGGTTTCACATTGGCTTTTGCATTTCTTGGAGTATTGGGTTTAACTTTAACAATAACATTGGCTTACGGTATTGGTACTTGGGGCTTAAACAAAACTGTACAATGGGGTTGGGATATAACCAATTTCGTATTTTGGGTTGGTATTGGTCATGCTGGTACATTAATCTCTGCAATTTTATTGTTATTCCGTCAAAAATGGAGAATGTCTATTAACCGTTCTGCTGAGGCGATGACAATTTTCGCAGTTATTTGTGCGGCAATTTTTCCTTTATTTCACATGGGTAGATTATGGGTTGGTATGTATTGGGTTTTACCTTTGCCAAATGCTTTTGGTTCATTGTGGGGAAACTTTCATTCTCCTTTGTTATGGGATGTATTTGCGATTACAACTTATTTTTCGGTATCATTGGTTTTCTGGTATTTAGGAATGATTCCTGATATTGCAACTGTGAGAGACAGAGCAACAACAGCTGGTAGAAAATTTTGGTACAATTTCTTTTCAATGGGTTGGACTGGTTCTGTTAGAACTTGGAACAGATATGAAGTAGTTTCATTAATTTTAGCTGGTATTTCAACACCTTTGGTATTATCTGTTCATACAATTGTATCAATGGACTTTGCAACATCTTTAGTGCCAGGATGGCATACAACGATTTTTCCGCCTTATTTCGTTGCGGGTGCAATCTTTTCAGGATTTGGGATGGTGCTAACATTGCTTATTGTAGTAAGAAAAGTTATGAACTATCAAGATTATATCACTATTGGGCACCTAGAGGCAATGTGCAAAGTTGTTATGCTAACTGGAACAATGGTAGGTTTAGCCTATATTACAGAGTTTTTTGTTGCTGCATATTCAGGTGTTGTTTATGAGCAATATGCTTTCGTCAATAGAGCAACTGGTCCATATTGGTGGGCTTATTGGAGTATGATGACTTGTAATTTAGTGGCACCACAAGTATTTTGGTTTAAGTGGGCAAGGACAACACCATGGTTTATTTTTATGTTGTCAATAGTCGTGAATGTGGGTATGTGGTTCGAGCGTTTTGTAATTATTGTAACCTCTTTACACAGAGAGTATTTACCATCAGGTTGGGTAATGTATTCACCAACAATAATAGAAATTGGTATTTTTATGGGAACATTTGGATTGTTTTTCACATGCTTCTTCTTATTTGCCAAATTTCTACCAGTTATAAATATGTCGGAGGTTAAAAGCATCTTAAAAAACAGAGAATAGTCATTTTTAAAATTAAATAAATGATAGATAAAAAATTATTTTTAGACAAAAACAAAACCGTTATTTTTGGGATTTTTGAAAATCCTGAAACTTTCCTAAGCACAGTTGCAAAAATACATTCTAAAGGAATGGATATTATAGACTGCTATTCACCATTTCCTATTCATGGCATTGAAAAAGCAATGGGTTTAAGAAGATCATTACTCCCAGTTGGTGCTTTTATGGCTGGTTTAATTGGTTTTCTAAGTGCTTTTACTTTAATTTATTACACAATGGAATATGATTGGAGAATCATAATTGGCAACAAGCCAACCGTTGGTATAAGTTATATAACAATATTGTTTGAGGGAACTATTTTGTTTACAGCGTTTGGTATTGTTATTTTGTTTTTTATTAGGAATAAAATGTTACATGGTAAAAATCCTTCGGAACTCATAGATTTGAGACAAACAGATGATAGAATGATTGTTGCAATCGCATCTGATAATCCGGCTTTAAATAAGCAAGAGTTAACGGAAATGTTATTCAAAGGTGGAGCAGTTGAGGTAAAAGAAAGAACGAATATTGATTATGAGGAATTTACAGAAGAGAATTTAACTTTAATTTCTCCATCTAATTCATCAAATGAATCTAAGTTTTTAAATAATAATTCTAACATTAACGAAATCGAAAAACATGATTAATAAATTAAAATTTATTTTAGGAGCAACATTAATTACCTCGTTAACATCTTGTTTTTGGAAAGCGGGTGGAAACTATACGGGAATAGAATACGCGCCAGATATGTATTATTCAAAAGGATACGAGCCAATGTCGCAATTTACGGATAGTTCAAAATATAGATATAACCCATATTTTATGACGATGAGAGAGCCCGTTAAAGGAACAATTGCTCAAGGTCAATTAGATTATCAATATATGTTGGATAATTCTGCTGACGGTTATGCAGCTTCAGCTACTATAGAAATGCCAACTAATCTAACAGAAAAAGAACAAATTAATGGAGAAAGATTATTCAACACTTATTGTTCTGTTTGTCATGGAAAAAATGGCGGCAATGACGGTGCTGTTGCTACAAAACAAGCTGTTTTGAAACCTGCATGGGCAAATATGCAAACTGATGAATTTAAGGCTAAAACACCTGGTACTATTTACCATGTATTAACTTATGGTAAAAATAATATGGGTAGTTATGCTTATGCTTTGTCGCCAAAAGACAGATGGTCTGTTGTTTCTTATGTAGAAAGATTGAAACAAATGGATTCATTAGGAAATATTCCAGGAATTAAAGCAAATGCTGCTGTTGTAGGTTCGTCTATTGACGATGCAAAAGCTGACAATAGCAACGATGCAGGTAAACAAACTAACAGAAGAGTAGAAATTGGTTTTAAAAACAAATAAAAAATAATATTATGGGTCACGGTCACGAAATACAAATTCATCAAGAAAATTATAAATTTGAAGGTAAAGCCAAAACATTAAGTTTATCTCTTATCGTAATAGGTTTAGTATTATCAATCATTGGAATATTCTCGATTCCAAAAACAAGTCATCATGAAAATCATGCTCACAAGGCTGAGGTTCATGCAAACGCATCACATACAAATATTAATGGCGTAGATGTCGCTCACAGTGATGAGCAAGTTTATCCTATTGTACCAGAACATCAAAAACCTTGGCACACAAGAGTTTATATGAACTTATTAGTTAATGGATATTTCCTCTTATTAATTTCTGTTTGTGCCTTGTTCTTTTTTGCATTGCAATATATTGCTAATGCTGGATGGGCAACAGTTTTTTTAAGAGTACCTCAAGCTATGAGTACAATTATACCAGTTGGGGCAATCATTATTCTGATTGTGTTTTTTGTTGCAGGTGGCGACATCTATCATTGGATGCACTATGAACATCAGCATTTACTGAAAGGTCAAGATGGATATGATGCCATTCTTGCTGACAAATCATGGTTTTTGAACACGAAATTAATTGCTATATTCTTAATAGTAATTCCTATTGTATGGGTTATTTTTGGTGCATTTTTAAGAAAATTATCTGTTAAAGAAGATTCTGAAGGCGGGGTTACTTTCTTAAAAAAATCTATTAGGTATTCTGCTGCTTTCACTTTGTTTTTTGGTTTCTCTGTTTCAATCCTTTCTTGGATTGTTACAATGAGTATTGATGCACATTGGTACAGTACAATTTTTTCTTTATATAATTTTGCAACAGGTTTTGTTAGTGCGCTTTCTATCATAACATTAATTGTATTGTATTTAAAAAGAAATGGATACCTTGAATTAGTAACGGATGAACATATTCATGATTTGGGTAAATTTATGTTTGCTTTTTCAATTTTTTGGGCTTATTTATGGGTATCTCAATTTTTGTTGATTTGGTATGCAAATATTCCTGAAGAGTCTGTTTATTATTATAAAAGATGGGAAATGCCTTTTAAAATACATTGGTTTTTTAACCTAGTATTAAATTTCTTAATACCATTTTTAGTTTTAATGACTAGAAACAACAAAAGAAATCCAAGAATTTTAACTTTTGTAGCCATTTGTATTTTAATTGGTCATTGGGATGACATCTATTTAATGTTAATGCCTGGTGCTATTGATCAACAAGCTAGAATTGGTTGGTTAGAAGTAGGAATGCCATTATTTTTCGCTGGAGTTTTCATCTATTGGGTATTTACAGCATTGAGCAAAAAAGGCTTGGTTCCTGTGAAACATCCTTATATAAATGAAAGTGCCAACCATGATGTTGGAATTTAAAAACTGTTAATTGATTTTTTAATAAAAAGACTGCCTAATTTAGGCGGTCTTTTTTCATTTTTTGGCATACTATTATATATGAAAATCGATAAATTATTGTAAATTTGCCAATCAATTTTATTAAAAATGTCATCACCAAAATTTCATAAGCTAACAGTAAAAAATATTAAAAAAGAAACTAAAGATTCCGTTTCGGTTTCATTCCACATTCCTCAAGATTTAAAGGCAGATTATTTCTATAAGCAAGGGCAATATATAACCATTAAGTTAGAACTAGATGGACAAGAGGAAATCAGAAGGTCTTATTCTGTTTGTAGTTCTCCGCTTGATAACGAATTGAGGGTGGGTATAAAAGAAGTGGAAGGTGGAAAGTTTTCTACCTTTGCAAACAAAGCGTTAAGAGAAGGCGACCAATTGGATGTTATGACACCAATGGGCAATTTTTATACTGAATTACACGAAGGTCAGGCCAAAAACTATGTTGGAGTAGCATCTGGAAGCGGAATAACACCAATTTTAAGTATCATAAAAACAACTTTGGCCATAGAAAAGAAAAGTAATTTCACTTTGCTTTATGGAAACAAAAGCACTGGATCAATCATGTTTTTGGAAGAAATAGAGGCTTTGAAAAATATTTATTTGGGTAGGTTGCAAGTTTTTCATATTTTAAGCAGAGAAGCGGTGGATGTTCCTATTTTAAATGGCAGAATAAATGATTTGAAATGCAAAGATTTTTGCGACAAAAAATTAATAGATGTAAAAAATACTAATGAAGTGTTTTTATGTGGACCTCAAGACATGATTATGTCTGTTAAAGACTATTTTGAAAAGTGTGGTTTGGATTCTAAAAATATTCATTTTGAATTGTTTACAACGAATGCGGCCATTTCTGCCCAAAAATCCGTTGTTGCAGAACCTATTGTTGCCAGTGGTGATATGGCGCAAGTTTCTGTTAAAATAGATGGTATTACTTACCAATTGGCTTTGGATTATAACGGGGAAACAATTTTGGATGCAGCACTCAAAACTGGTGCTGATTTGCCTTTTGCTTGCAAAGGTGGCGTTTGTTGCACATGCAGAGCAAAGGTTACTGAAGGCACAGTGAGTATGGATTTGAATTTTTCTTTAGAAGATGATGAAGTTAAAAAAGGGTATGTTTTAACCTGCCAATCTCATCCTACTAGCCCAACTGTGTTTATTGATTTCGATCAAAAATAGGGAATTCGATTTAATTTCTTAATAAAATAATTCAATGCCCAGCAGTTATAGAAAAAAAATATTAAAGCAAATTATTGGTGCTGGAAAAATAATTAGCTCACCATTTGTTTTGAACCAATCGAATGCTTTGATTCAACAAAATAAAACTTTGAAAAAAATGCTTTCTATCGCAAAGGATACTCAGTTTGGACAGTTTTATAATTTTGAAGAAATATTAGAACACAAATTAGTTTCAAGAGCCTATCAGCAAAAGGTGCCAATATCAGATTATGGAAATATGCATACTTGGTGGGAAAAAGCTTATAATGGAGAAGAAAATGTTACTTGGCCAGGAAAAATAGAACACTTTGCACTTAGTTCAGGGACATCCGAAGGGGCTAGCAAATACATTCCCGTATCTAAAGATATGCTCAAAAGTATTAACAGAGCAGGCGTTAGGCAAATGATTAGCTTGGTTAAAACAGATATTCCTAAGGACTATTTAACCAAAGATTATTTGATGATGAGCGGTAGCACGAGTCTTTATTTTAATGATGAAGGAAAAACCTATGCAGGCGATTTAAGTGGAATTACATCCAGTCAAATGCCGGGCTGGTTTGAAAGGTTTTCTCAACCATCGCATGACATAAGAAGTGAAAAAAGTTGGGAGAACAAAATACAAAGAATTGTTGACGAAGCAAAAAACTGGGATGTTGTGGGAATTGCCGGTGTGCCTGCTTGGATACAGATTTTATTTGAAAAAATAATTGCAAAATATGAATTGAAAACCATTCATGACATTTGGCCACATTTTAGTTTTTATATTTGGGGTGGCGTTGCCATAGAACCCTATAAAAGGAGTTTAGAAACATTGTTTGAAAAGCCAATTATGTATTTTGAAACTTATCTTGCATCTGAAGGTTTTGTTGCCTATCAGGCTAGCAAAAATGCAAAAGGCATGCGTTTAAATTTTAGAAATGGAATGTATTTTGAATTTGTTCTTTTTAATGAAACCAATTTTGACGAAGATGGGAATTTTAGACAAAATGCCTTAACATTGAATATTGGACAAGTTGAAAAAGATGTAGAGTATGCCATATTGTTAAGTACTTGCGCTGGTGCGTGGCGCTATGTTATTGGCGACACCATTAAGTTCGTGGATTTAGAGCACTGCGAAATAAAAATTACTGGTAGAACCAAACATTTTTTAAGTTTATGTGGCGAACATTTAAGCGTTGATAACATGAACCAAGCGGTTTCAAAACTAAGCGAAAAGCTAGAAGCGTCTATCAATGAATATACTGTAAAAGGGCTTACCGAAGATGGCAAACATTTTCATAAATGGTTTATTGGATGCGACAAGCAAATTATTGACACCGAAAAAGCAAAACAGTTGTTGGATGCGTTTTTAATAGAAACGAATGACGATTATGCCACCGAACGAAAACATGCCTTGGACAGAATAGAACTCGTTATATTGCCTTCAAAGGTTTTTATAGATTGGATGCAAGACCAAGGAAAATTTGGTTCCCAAAACAAGTTTCCACGGGTATTAAGCAACCAAAAGTTTGAGGAATGGGAGCAGTTTATTAAAGGTGATTGATTGTCGTAAAATTTTTTTTGGAGATTTTTGATACAGTTCAATTGTATTCGGAAACAGTGGTAAATTTGTTTCGCATTGCATTAGTTAATGGCGTTTTAATGCTTAAAGCTGCCAATTTTGTTTAAAAAGATAAAAAAATTTTGTAAAGAAAGAATATTTATATATAATTGCAAACCATATTATAAAAACATGAAACTTTATTTTTTATTCATTTTGTTTTTGAGTATTTTTTTGATATCCTGTAGCAAAAAAACATCGGAAATTGATTTAAAAATCGATAACTTGTCAATTTTTGCAGAGGGCGAATTGTATGAGGGAAGCAACTCAGCGCAATGTGAATTTGAATCTCCTTTAAATGCCTTTTTAAAAGAGAAAGGATTGACTATAGAAAACTTGGTGTCTGCTTCTGTTTCTGAATGCGAATTATCTGTTGCAGATTCTAATAATTTTAATATTTATTCATCTATTTCTATGCAGTTAACTTCAGAAAAGGTGGAGATGCAAAATATAGGTGTGTTAAATCCTGTGCCAGAAAATGTGAATACAATTTTGATTAAAACTGCTGAAAAACAGGATAACATTCTTCAATTGCTAAAAGAAAATAAAATATTCGCTGTTGCAGATGCCAATATAAAAAAAGATACAGCTATGAATATAGATTTGAAACTTAAAATGACTTTTAAAATAAAATATAATACAAAATAATGAATATGTTAAAACTATCTAAACTATTTAGCATTGCATTTATGGCAATTTTGGTCTTCGGTTTTAACCAAGAAGAAAACAAAGCCGACCGTTTAATTGGCCTTTGGGAGCCAAGTAACGGAAAATCAAGGATTAAAATAGAGAAAATTGGAACTAAATATTATGGTAAAATTGTTTGGCTAAAAGAGCCTCTTGATCCAACTACAAAAAAGGCAAAAGTTGACAAAAACAATGTTGACACATCAATGAGAAATGTCCCATTGAAGGGATATAGAATTTTGAAAGATTTTAATTATAAGGAAAAAGACGAGTGGTCTGATGGCACAATTTATGACCCTGAAAACGGCACTGTTTATAGTTGTGTAATTAATATGAAAGAAAATAATGTACTTAGTATTCGAGGTTATATTGGTGTGAAAGCACTTGGCAGAACGGATTCTTGGAAAAAGGTAACAGTTAAATAATTATGGCGGTGAAAAGCTTGAATAACCTTGCTTTATTTCTTTTTTTAATATTTTCTGCTCCGCTTTTTTCTCAAATAGATTCTACGAAAACGAAGGAAGAGGAGGAAGATTATAGCATTTATGAAAATGTGGAGTCTGAAGGAAAAATTAAATTATATTGCAATCCAAAGATATTTGATTTAAGCCCCAATCGTTTTATTTCTGTTGGGTATGATTACATTGCAAATTCTGACTTAGAGTCATCGAAGCAAGGCGCATATTTAAGTGACGACAAGTTTAGTAATCCCAGAAAAACCAGCTTTGTGAACTATGGATTAAGATTAAATGCAAATATACCAGTGGTTTCTAAGGCTAAAATACTTTGGCAAATTGGAGGTGTATATAACAAAACTAATTTTGAAGAAAAAAAAATTATAACACAACCAGTTTTACACGACCACGACCAAGATGAATTGATGCGCTCTTTAAATCAATTTGGGTTAACATATTCTAATATAAATACAACCGTTTTTAAGCCTTTGAGTGAAAAAAGTTTTTTTATTTTTCAAGGAATGGGAGAGCTGAATGGTAATTTTGGTTTTTCTAAAAACAGTAATTCTCCAAATTTAAATACAATTAGAACTTCCGCAAGCGCTTTGTATGGTAAAAGGCCACACGATAGATTTCAGTGGGCTGTTGGTTTAACAAGAACTTATAGAGCAGGGGAGTTGAATTATGTCCCAGTTGTTATGTATAATTATACCTCTATCAACAGGAAATGGGGTACAGAAATTTTATTCCCTGCTAGAGCTTCTTACAGAAGAAAATTCAATTCTCGTTCTATTCTTTTGGCAGGTTATGAGTTAGAAGGCAGTTCTTACAGATTGTATGACACAAGCTTTAGTCCAAAAAACATAGAATTAAGAAGAAGTGAATTAAGGCTTCGTTTGGATTATCAAAGACAGTTGAAAGGGTTTGTTTGGATAGCTATACAGGCTGGTGTGAGGCATAATGTGAATTATAACATTGATAGTTTAGGAGATAGCAATAAAGATTTTTTCAGGGGATTTGTTGGAACACAAAAATATGTAATGTTGAATAATTTGAGCCTAGTCCCTTATTTTAATTTAAGTTTAAATTTAGTGAGTCCTTAAAAAATGGTTTTTTAAGACTCGACTATCCATTAGGTCGGCCTTACATTCTCGTAAATATCTCCTTGGTTTTTCTATTTAACAACTACTTAAGTGCTTTTTTTCTTAAATAAAAATGGAATAAAAAGCGCGACAGGGTTTGTCTGACTCTGCCATTAATTTTGTGGCATAATTAACAGACTTTAATAAACCATGCTAATAAAAACCAAGTTTTCAATCGATGCTAAGATTTGTACATTAAAATACAACGCTCAAAAGAATGGCGGAATTATTTTTGAAGAAAATGTAAAACTCGTGGTTCCTAGCAACCAACGCTACTTCTCGTGGGAAAAGCGCCATACAAAGGATTTTATTACCAATATTTTCACTTGCTTTTGGGGTATCGACAAAGTGTCTAAACAAACCCCATTGTTTATAGGAGCCATTCAACTGTCTGTTAAAAACATAGATAACGAGCGATTTATTATTGATGGAGAACAAAGACTCACAATCTTGCTTTTGCTTTTTAAAGTTCTGAAAACTAAATATCCAAACCTTGATGCTTTAAAGGAAATACATCTTGATTGGCTGAGAATAAAAGTAAACAAATCGTTTTTAAAGAAAGCTTTGTCTTTCAAAGGATTGCATAAAAAAACCTACAACAGTTATTTACAGCACGCTTTTATTATTGAAGACATTATTGATTCGGAAACCAAAGTTGAAGCAGGGCAGCCGCAACTGTTTGATATCAATAGATTTGTAACCTATTTATTAAGCAATATGTATTTTGTGGTTATAGAAACCCCATTAGGATTTACCCGAAACTTACAAACTTATGAGAAAAAATTCACAAATTCATATCTAGGGTTTTGGCGGTAGCAGGCTCAACTAATTCAATAGAAAAGCAACCTTTTGATATTGAAATTTCTTAATATCGGGCTTCAATTCTTCATTGAGAAAATATTATTACCTTTGAAACCGAATGATGCTTTGAGCAATAATAATGCTTAATCAAAAGCAGAAAAAAAAATATAAAAAAGGACAAACAAATATGGAGACAATCAAACTGAAACTGGAATCCATCTTTGGGGATAGGAAACTAATTGTGCCTTCTTATCAAAGAGCTTACGCTTGGGAAGATTTGCAATTAAAACAATTTATTGCAGACATGTTAGAAATAACGAACCTGTCAGAAATAGTAGGTAAAAATGGTGGACAATACTATTTCGGGCATTTTATATTAGAAGAAACAAATGATTGTTTTGAAATTATAGATGGACAGCAAAGAATAACAACATTTATAATATTTTTAATGGTTTGCCAACTATTTTGTGAAAATGACTCTCTCGATAAATATATCGATAGTTTTGAAACCGTAGATTATGACCAAGAATTATTTATTAGAATTAAAGATGACTTGAAAAAGAACTCCGAAAATTTTGATTTAAATTCTTGGGAATTGCTTAATAATGATACACAAACCTTATCTATTAAGCGAATTATGTATGCCATAAAATATTTTAAAGAACTATTTGAAAGTGAAAAGAATCCAGCCTTAATTTATAAAGATATTAATAAATACATTAACACATTTTTAGATGCAGAGATTTCAATTCACAAAACAGATAATAAGGCTGTTGCTGTTCAAATATTTGAACTTCAAAACACTAGAGGAATAAAGTTAAGTTTGATAGAAAAAGTGAAATCCAAATTAATGAAGGAAATATACTTAAATTCAGAATCTACTGAAACTGAAGAAAATATTAAAATAATACAAAGAGAGTTTGCTGAAATATATAGATTAGAAGAACTCTTGTCTTCGAGTGCATTCAGAGGCGATTTATCACTTGATGATATATTATTGCATCACCTTAGGATGGTAGATGATGGAACAAAATTAACCACAGAAAATAAGAATTCTTTCAACAGTCCTAGTTTGTTCGGTAATAAGGAAGAATTAATACTTTATTACATCAGTGATAGTATTAAAGGAAAAAGCAAAAAAGATATTGTTGATTACATTAAAAATCTTTCGTGCAAATTCAAATTATCTGTAGATTTAGTTAGTTTAAAGTTGCCAAAATACGATAGAGACAACGACCTAATTGGAGATGTTCTAATTTTAGAGAAAGGATTAAGCTTGGAACTATTTATTTTGTTGTGGCATCTAAAAAAGGAAGACGAAATTAAGAGTAAAGAAATTTTAAGAAAATGGGAAAGATTTTTATTTATTAGAAATTTTCATGACAAATATTTCAACATGCAGCATAAGGATGATTTTGAACTGCTTTTCTTTAAGATAACTAAAAATAACACAGATGAGGTATTAAATAATTTTGTTGGGGATGGATTTAGGATAGATTTAATGGATGATGAAAATTTGCCAGAAACTAATTGTACTTATATAATGATTAATAAAGATAATATTTTAAATAATGCATATCATTGGTGGTCAGAAAAAATGGTTTACCTATTGTATAAATATGAAATGAAAATAGGAGCAGATAAAGTTAAATTGCGAGAAATAATGAAAAATGGAAGATCTATTGAACATATTTTGCCACAATCCTGGCAATGGGAATGGATAGGCGAGGGAGATACTATTAGTGAAAAGGGGAAGAATCGCAAAAGAGAAATAGATGGTTTTATAAATGGGTTAGGTAATTTGCTATTAATTTCCGTAAGTGAAAATTCGTCTGTTAGCAACAAACATCCTAATGACAAAAACTACAGCATTTGTGATGGAGGATCATACAAATTACATAACAACGAAGAAAATAAGAAAAGTTGGGAAGAACATTCCAATTGGGATAACAATATAATTGAAAGAGGTGAACTTATCTATAAGTATTTATTAGAATTTATTAAAGAATAAAACTAAATGTCAAAACTAGGCTACCTTTCGCGCTACCTCCTCATTATCAAAAAGATAGAAAAAACGCCATATACCACTTATGAAGCGTTGAAATTTGCAATGGACCATGAGTTTTACCATTCTCAAATGCAGGATGAGGTTTTGAAAGTGGGTTTTTCTAAAAGAACACTGCAAAGGGACATAAAAGAAATTAGAAAATTATATGGCATTGATGTTGAATATTCTTATTCTGAAAAGGGGTATTTTATTAGTCAAAGTGAGCATAAAGACAAGTTTATAGAAAGGAAAATGGAGGTTTTCGAGATGTTTAATGCCTTAAACCTTACACAAGATTTATCGTCTATTATCCATTTGGAAAACCGCAAACCGCAGGGAACAGACAATCTAAATGGTTTGATTCATGCCATTAAAAAAAGAGTTCAAATAATGTTTGTGTATCAAAATTTTTCAGAGAATGATTTTGCTAAGCGCATTGCAGAGCCTTATGGATTAAAGGAATTCAAAAATCGTTGGTATGTAATGGCCAAAGACTGTAAGGATAAAGTGATTAAAAGTTTTGCGCTCGACCGATTAACAGAATTGGAAATTACAAACCAAACTTTTCTTTATCCCGAAAATTATAATATTGAAGAAGCTTATCGCTATTGTTTCGGAATTATTAGTCCCAATGCGAATGCCCCCGAAACGATAAGGCTATCTTTCGAACCTTTTCAAGGCAAATATATTAAAACCTTGCCTTTGCACCATACACAACAAATTTTGTTAGACAATGATAAGGAAACCCGCATTCAACTTAAGCTCTATTTAACCCACGATTTGATAATGGAACTGCTTTCCTATGGGGATAGCTTGAGAGTAATAGAACCTAAATCTTTGATTAAGCAAATAAAAACAGCCCATGAAAAGGCATCAAAGCAATACTAGTTTTGCAAAAACAAAAACATCTAACTGACTGAGATTTCTTTTTCTTTCCGCTATCGCTCGCATCTTGCGAAAGAGCCAACTAATCGCCTCAGGCGTTCATAATTAAAATAATCCCTACATTTGTATTAGTGAAATAAATATTACTAGCTTACAATTCAGAAAAGGCAATTAAAAAAGCAATATAAAAATTAGAGGCACCAAAGACAAAAATTTAATTCAATCGCAAGATGCAATAATATGCTCGGTGCACTCGATGGCTTGATAATAAAGGCTATATAATTTTATTCAGAATCTATATATTCTCCAACGAACTAAAAGTCTGTTGAGCTGAGACAGAATGATAGAAACCACAAAGAGACAATCTTGAATGTTCATTAGAATCACAGAACCCTTACTTAGTCGTCCCTTAAAAAGCACATAAAACTTTATAAGTCAACTAATTGTGCATAAATTGTTTGTTATTTATCTGCAAGATTCGTTATTTTTACAACATAATCCTTGCAAATAATTTAAC
>Ga0105050_10004186_pt1 | contig 19370 bp, 20 predicted proteins | sample FRY01_FD_78088 | JGI IMG/M metagenome (GOLD analysis project Ga0105050, IMG submission 78088) | Freshwater microbial communities from Lake Fryxell liftoff mats and glacier meltwater in Antarctica - FRY-01 | ecosystem: Environmental > Aquatic > Freshwater > Ice > Glacier meltwater ...
GGCACCGCCCCCGGTGGCTTACGCACCACCAGCCGCATACGCACCACCAGCCGCATACGCACCGGCCCCCCTCGCCCCCCCTGTGGTCGCACAGGTCAACCCTCCGCCCGTGGCTCCCGTGGCTGCGGCTCCCCCGGCGCTGCCGGCGTTCATGCAAGACCCTGGGCTTGAGTTGCCCCCGTGGGTTGATGCCGCAGACCTGACACCCATCAACAGCGGGTGTGGGTTCAATGAGCGAGGCCTGCCCGATATGGTTGCCCAAGCAAAGGCGTCTCAGAAGGGCCTTCCGTTAGCCACCATGTTCACCATGCAGAACAACAACGATGGCACGATCTCTTGGACCGGCACCGAAGGCACACCAGCCGCAGGGCGATTCGGCAGGACACGATACGCCCAAGGTGCTCCCGTGGTGGCACAGCAGCAACTCCAAACACCGCCGGCACCTGTGATGACCCCAGCGGCTCCCGTGATCGCTAACGCACCACCGACTATGCTCGTGCCTCCACCGGCAGTGCCCGGCGCTGTGGCACCAGTCGCTGCACCTGTGGCTGCCCCCGTCGCGGCTCCGCAGCCGGCGAATGTCCCGCCGCAGCCTCAAACTGTTGTGGACACCGCCGCAGACGTCGGCAGGCCTAGGAAGGGCTTCACGCTTCTCGTCAACTGTGTACCGCAGACAGAGACCAACGGCCGCAAAGGCAGTGGTCGTCACGCCTACGATCTGCACAAGGAGCTCGATGCCATCAAGACGGCTGGCTTCCTGAGCAACGAAGGCATCGCCGCGAACATCCAGGCACTGGTCGATGAGTTCAAGAACGATATGTGTTATGCCACCGGCGTCGGCTCCGATCCGTTCATGGGATATCTCGTGAACTGTCTCAAGCCTCACGCCGGCATGATCGTTGTCGGCACAGGGTAGTTTTCCCCTCTCGGGGCTCGGTCGATCAGGGCCGAGCCCCTTTTAATAATAATTGGAGCCTTCCATGTCTGGTGGTTTTCCTAAAGTCGTTACGCCGGCGTTCACTGTTGATTTCAGAGTGCCGATAATGATGGAGTTTTCTTTAACCCAGGAACTAGCCGATTTGATTCTCGCTAGTGGAACAGACAACACGGCGCTTTGGGCTTTCGCCAAGAAGTTGAAAGATGGAGAGTCGGAGACATGAGCAATAAAGTAAACAAAGACATCAAGGCCGTTGCCATGATAGGCGCTTTGATCTGGCTCAAGTCCGAACGGGCCAAGTCACACACCCTGGCTGCAAAGCTCATTGGAAACGAATACATCCGCATCTTCAGGGAGCAGCTACGGAGCCGGGTCAAGGAACTAAAGAAGATGTGGAAGGGCACTCCGAGAAAAGAACGGGACGGTTTACGACGTTCTTGGGTGCAGACCATGAAGACCAACAGTGAAAACGCCGACCTAACACAATTAGAGATCGACATGGCCAGAGAGATCACGAGAAACACATGAGCGATCCCGACCGCAAAGCATGGATAGAAGACGCCTGCGAAACGCTGCGGGCCGTGGCCACGCTCATAGACACGGGCCAATGCGATTTTGATATCGTTCCGGTCATTCACACACACAATCTTTACCTGATAGCCAGCCACCTGTATTACATCAGGGGTATATCCATCTTCAGCGATGCCACGTATGACAGACTGTGCAAGTGGCTGCTGGATCATTACGACGAAGTTTATTATTTCATCTGGTGGCCGGAGATTTTATTCGACAAAGAAGCATTGCAGGCGGGCACGGGTTACGACATAGATTACCCAGAGCAGATACTTCTCATCTGTGATTACTTCCAAGAGCACAAACTCTATTGAGCTTAGAATCCCTACGAGCACAGGCACAGGCGTACACACAGACCGCTTTAGGTTTGGGGCAGGTATCGCCTTCGCAGAGTCTGACACTCCCAGCTTTCGAGCCGGCGTTGCAGGCAGCACCCCACGATCCGTTTGCGGCTCGGCGTGAAGTGTTGAAAGCTGTAGGTGATAATTTTGGATCGTTCGCCGAGATAAAACGCATATGCAATCTCCCCATCGTCTGGCCGTTGACGGCGGGAGAGACTGAAGAGTTCAATCGGCAGTTGCTACTTGCTGAAGCATTCGAGAGCGGCTTCAGGTTGTTCGACACACAAGTCACGGCCATGTCGGAATACTACCTAGCAGGTGGCGTCTTCGGTCCTATTGGTGTCGGCTGGGGTAAGACCTTAATTTCTCTGATGATTGCCAACGCTGCTTGGCAAGCGGGCCTACAGAAGATGTGTTTGTTCATGCCTTCCCAAGCGTTCAATCAACTCACTGTGCATGACATACCTTGGGCTAGAACCAAAGTCCCTATCACATACCCGATCATCCCGATGGGTGGTATGTCAATGAAAGAACGTCGGGCTTATGCACGCTCCGGTAAACGGGGCCTGTATATTATTCCTTACTCGCTACTGAGCACCAAAGATGCTCAAGCCAACCTAGAAGCCATCTCTCCCGAGATCATCATTTCCGATGAGGCCCACAACCTGGCTAACATGAGTGCCGCACGCACCGCACGTATTAGAGAGTTCAACAAGATACGTTGTATCCAGTGGGTTGCCTTATCCGGCACCATCACTTCTAAAGGTGTCAAGGATTATCATCACCTTATTCAGTGGGCGCTGAGAGAGAACAACCCACTGCCCAACTCTTCGACGCTGGCCAGCGAGTGGGGCAATGTTATCGACGCATCCGCAACGAGTGGCGGGAGCTACATATCAGACACAGCGGCAGGACCGTTGGAACCACTACTAGACTGGGCACGCCTGCACTTCCCCGATCAAGCGTTCAACGAAGAAGTTGCCGGCTACCGCCTGGCGTTTCAAGCTCGATGCCGATCGGCACCGGGGTACGTGGCATCAGACGATAAAGGCATAGGCACTAGCCTACTGCTATCGAATCAACCCGTGCCCGATTACAAGTCACAGCCCCAGTGGGAAGACCTTGAAGTCTTGATGGAGAAGATAACGGAGCAGTGGTTGACGCCTAACAATGATGAATTAGAACACGCCATCCACCAATACAAATGGCTCTATGAATTAACGGCCGGTTTCTACAATCTATTAACGTGGCCAGAGCCTGACGAGTACGCACACAGGAAGGGCATGACACTGCCCGAAGCCGATTACATTCTCAAGGCGGCAGAAGAACACCACCAGGCAGGCCAAGCATACGCTAGCAGCTTGAGGGGTTGGCTAGACAAAACGCATATACAAGGCTGCGATACTCCGTTCCTGGTTGGTAGTGAGATGTCACGCAACGGGGCAGCGATGGTAGGTGATCCGCTTTATAAGACGTGGAGAGAATGGAAGGATTTAGATTTTGAGGGCAGACCTAATCGAGACGCTTCCGCCATCCGGGTATGTGATTACAAGATCAGGGCTATGCTAGGTTGGGCGGCAACGGTTCCTAAGAACACGGGCGCTCTGGTCTGGGTCTTCAACAAAGCGATAGGCTTGTGGGCTTATGAATACTTGAAACAGTCGGGGTATGATGTTCTGCACTGCCCCGCCGGTGAACCGTTCGACATAGCGATACGCGATCCCGCCAACGGAAACAAAATAATCGTGGCCAGCATAACGGCACACGGTCAGAGTAAGAACCTGCAACACTTCCAGCATCAGTACGTTCTTCAGTGGCCAAGGCAGGCCAAGGCAGCGGAACAGATGTTAGGCAGGACACACCGCAACGGGCAGATGGCCGATGAACTTCAGGTGTTTGTGAATGCCACAACACAGTTCGATCGCCTCGTGTTTAGTGCTTGCTTGAATGATGCCCTTTACATTCACCAAACCAGTAACCGGCAGAAGTTGATTTATTGTTCTTATAATCCCCTGCCCGTTATATTCCCCGCTCATATACTGCAAGCTAGAGGTATGCAGATCAAGATTTTGACATCATATCAACGTGAGATGATGCAAGAGAAGTTCGGAACAGAAACAGTTGACAACCCATCAGCCGTAGCTTAGAATAACAGCCCTGAAGGCATAACTCTGAAAGGAAGCCTAGCCATGACCGCTTACCAGCAACCGCCCTACGTTCCACCCCAGCCTGCGGCACAGCCCTATGGGGCACCGCCCCCGGTGGCTTACGCACCACCAGCCGCATACGCACCACCAGCCGCATACGCACCACCAGCCGCATACGCACCAGCCGCATACGCACCGGCAGCATATGCACCACCGGCAGCATATGCACCGCCGGCAGCGGCGTATGCTCCCGTCATGCCCGGTGCCCCGGCCCAGGCGATGGACCCTGGCATGATGTCTCAGTTGTTCTTAGGCATCGAGACCGTCAGACCCGGCGGTGACATGAATTGGATCAGACCCGGCCGGTACTGGATGCGCACCAATTGCAATAAGATCGCTGTACATCCCGTGAAGCAGATAGCCTTCTCGTCTAACGAGTTCACAGTTATCCATGTGTTCGAGAACGGTGGCGGGCAAGGTCACGGCGTTGGTGAACAAACCATGTCCTATTCCGAGCAGGGCAGGTACTTCCAAAAAGACATCCAAGGATTCATCGGCCCCGTCGTTGGTCTGCAATCTGACCAAGTTACGCAAGCCATCTGCAACGAGGTCTACGGACCTGCCCAGGTTCTTCGCGGTTCGTGTGTTGAGGTTTACGCCTACCACAAGCCGACCAAGAAGACTGATCCGGTGACGGGACAGCACGGCGTTTACACGGTCATCAATTACGTCCGCCAAGTCCCCGCTTCTGAAGTGATGCAGTTCCTGCCCCCCGAGCTTCAAGAAAAGTTCTGGCCCGGTGGGTCACTGCAAGCTATGGCATCGGCAGAGCAGCCTGTGCAGCAGCCACAGGCTCAGTTGATGCCACAGCCCGCATACGCACCACCAGCCGCATACGCACCGCCTGTCGCAGCCCCAGCGCCCGTAGCATATGCCCCGCCTGTCGCAGCATATGCACCACCGGCAGCATATGCACCGCCGGCAGCGGCGTATGCTCCCGTTGCTGCGATGCCTCTGCCACCCGGAGCGCCCGGTGCTCCCCCTGTGGCGATCCCTATGGCTCCGATCGCCGCGCCGCCCCAAGCTGGGGGGTATCCTGCCGGAACACCAGTCACTCCTTTGTGAGTGACGATCACTGATGCGCATCGGGTGCCCTAGCCGGCACTCGATGTTTTTAAGAAAGGATCAATAACCATGATTGCTGCATTGCCCATCGGCGTCGATACAGAGACGTATCTGATCGACACATACCAACTCGCACCGAAGATGGTTTGTCTTACCACTTCAACACTCGAACACAAGTCGATCGCATCAACAGGGGATGGGATGCCCGTCATCGCGGGCACGTTAAATTATTTGTTCGGGGATTACCAACTCACCAAGGTATTTCACAACGCAGGCTTTGACTTGGCTGTCATCGCTGCATCTATGCCGGAGTTGCTACCTGCCATTTTCGATCACCTAGATAGGGGCTTGGTAGAAGACACGCTGACAAGAGAGAAGTTGTTGAACCTGGCGGACACGGGAGACCTTGAGTTCTCGACGCTACCCGGTGGTGGCAAGATGCACATGGAGTATCACCTAGCCCAGCTAGTCAACTTCTACTTGGGCATCGACATATCCGCTACCAAGAAGGGTTCGGATATCTGGCGGCTCAATTACAAAGCACTCGATGGCATCCCCACCGCCCAATGGCCTGAAGATGCTGTCACCTATGCCGTTGATGACCCCGATTACACGCTGCGTGTTCGCAACGAACAAGAGAAGCGGCGTAACGAGATTATTCAACGCAAGGGCGTTGACCCGTTTGTCACGCAAGCCCTGCAAGTTAGAACGTCATTCGTTCTGTATCTGATTACGTGCAATGGCATATGTACGGATGCAGCGGAGAAGGAAAAGATAGAAGTGATGCTGGCGGAAGAGTTGAAACCAGAGAATGTGGCGCTCTTGGTGCAGTACCACATACTCAGACCCGCCGAACCCCCACACGCCTACGCCAACGGGGCGAAAAATCCTGACGGCTCTCCGAAGATGACAAAAGGCGAAGCCGAGAGGGAAAACAAAACCGCTCTGCGTACCCACATCCAGAACCTGGCAATAGCCTACCCCGACAAGTTCACGGTGAAGATGACAGCGGCGTCGGACAGATTCCCCCACGGGCAGGTATGCACCAACGACGATTGGATGGAAGACCACGCACACTTAGACCCCGTGCTTGGAGAGTACAGGCACCGGGCCAAGCTACAGAAGCTGGTCACTACTTACATCCCAGCGATGAACGACGCCCAGGGCAACACGTCACCTATCGTGTACTTCGCCTTCAATACGATAGTCCGCACCGGCAGGACATCGAGCTATTCACACGGCCTAGTGCCCAGCACGAACGGCCAGAACATTGACTACCGCGTTCGTAATTGTTTCCTCCCCCGCCCCGGCTTCTTGTTGTGCTCGAATGACTTCAGCGGCATGGAGTTGGTCACGTTCGCCCAGAAGTGTCTAACCCTGTTCGGTAAGAGCAAACTAGCGGACCTTCTCAATGCCGGCATCGACGCACACGAGTACCTGGCTGCACAGATCGCCTACCACTCGGACGATCATTTTCGCGGTGCGTGCTTAGAGACTCGGCCGGCGGGCATGGACCAAGATGAAATCTACTCCGTGTTCCACAAGATTAAGGATGACCCACGGCCGCAGATGCACGAGTTCTGGAAGCATTACAGAAACTTGGCAAAGCCGACAGGTCTGGGCTACCCCGGCGGTCTCGGCCCCAAGACGTTCATGGTATTCGCCAAAACTCAATTCGGTGTAATGGTAGACCTGCTAACAGCCACGAAGCTGCGTGACATTTGGCGTCAAACATTCCCCGAAGTTCTTGAATACCACGCCTGGATAAACAACTCTTGCATTGATCCGTTCAACGCACCCACCATCAAGGTAGATGAACACGGCATCAAGCGGGCCAGCAGGAAGTATTCTTATATGTCCCCGCTGGGTATGCTGCGAGCGGGTTGTGACTTCTGTGCGGCTGCTAACGGTGCGGCGCTACAGACGCCTTCCAGCGAAGCCAGCAAGATCGCTATCTATAACTCGGTCAGGGGTTGCTACGATTGGACACGTAATTCTTTACTGTACCCAGATCAACAGGGTGTAACCTGTAACTTCTTGGCCTTCATTCACGATGAGTTGCTTTCAGAGCTACGTGACGATAGCATGGCCCACGATAGAGCGTTCGAGATATCGAACCAGATGATCGCCGCGATGAGGATCATCACTCCCGATGTTCAGGTTAAGAACGAGCCCACACTGATGCGTCGATGGGATAAAGCGGCAGAGACTGTTTACGACGCTAACGGCCGGCTCTACCCTTGGGAACCTAAGCAAGCAATCGTAGCCTCCTAATCGAAAGGATCAGACCGTGGTTCGATCAAAGATACGTACCTTCAACGTCCGCAAAACTTCACAGCAGAGCTTCAGGGAACCGAACCCGAAGCCCAGCATCTACCAAGAGATCGTTGACAAGATGCACCGGCTGAAGCCTGGGCAGAGCTTCAAGGTTCCCGTGCCGAAAGGTGCAACACCCAAGGTGATGCACAATCGGCTGACTGCGGCGTACAACCGTTTCAAGATGAAGCCCCCCAAGGGCTGCCAGTTCAGGAAGCGAACCGCCGATGACAATAACGTCGTCGTCTACTGTGAACGTATTCCGAAGTAGCCACCCCCCCTCACCCGAGTCGGCTCATGGGCAATGCAGCCGGCTCGGGTTTTTCTAAAGGATCAGATCATGTCTGCTAAGATTGCATCGCTAGTGTCGTTCCTGTGCATCGCATCAATGATCGGCGTGGTTGTTTTCATCTTCCAATACTTTGACTTCTCCCCGTTCGTGCCGCTCGTGTTTATGATCCCGCTTTTGGCTCATGCCATCAACGGCTGGCACAGGGCGGTGTATCACAGCAAGAACGAAGACGCCAAGCTGTTGAAGATCATAATCAACGAGCAGACAGGACACACCAAATACTCTGCCACCTGGCCTATCGTGTTCCGCTTCTCTATGAAGCTAGAAGCCAAACTCGAAGAGCATCGAATGTTCAAGGGTGATCGAGAAGGATGGCTGTACAAAGACCCTACCGATTTATACAACCAATTGGCTGAGCAATACGTAGATTTCGGCACCACGTTGAACGGGCGAGAGACCCCTGATGATCTTTGGAGAAAGGCCGCAAGCGTTGGCGTTCTAGCGATGATGGTTGCAGACTGCTACGAAGACGAATGCCTGCAGGCCCAGGAACACCAAGACAAACATGCAAAGTAGATTAGCATGATCGCAGTAGGCATAGATACTGACATGCACAAGATGGCCGTTGCGATGGTCGGCTTTGACCATGAAGCAACTGTGCGGCACGTTACACCCTTGGGCGCTTGGGTTGTCAGACACGGCGTAGATGGTGCCATAGGTCGTGACGCCATACTGGCGATGAACAACGCTTTCGTTACGTTCCTGGGCGTTACACCGCTGCACGTCGATGCTCTTGGGGGGCTATGGAATCCGATCTTTGTAATAGAACATCAAAGCGTGGTGTACACCGCGAAGGAAGGGAAGAACCCCCAGAACATTGTGAACCTCTCGGCCGTCAGTGGCTTGGTCTGCGGACAGTTGAAAATGCTTTACTCGAACGGTGCTGTTCTACTGCCTTCCCCTAACGATTGGAAGCAGAGTCAGCCCAAGCGTATCAATCAACCCAGGACATACGCGAAGTTCGGTTGGCAACACGAGATCAGAGCCACGGGGAAGAACAGATACGCAGCGCCTGTGCCCCTACCTAAAGACCTTCCGGGTAGTGACACTTGGACGATGAGTGATTGGAAACACATCGGAGACGCCTTCGGTCTCGCACTTCACGGAGTAAAGGCCTGTTGTCAGTTGTAGGGAAACTACCCTATCACTTCGCGGGCCCTAAAGTCTGCCCCCAACTCCGCCTTGACATGATCCGAAAACATCTTCGCCGCCTCACGTCCCGCCTCCTCTCTGAATCCTTTCATGCCTTTATCGTTGTCGAAGAAGTGTGATCCTTTTCTGATCGCCGACTTCCTGGTGATGATTACCTTGCCGGCTGCGAAGTCTGCACGCAGCTTCTGGGCGGTCAGTTTACTTATCGGATAGTTGGCCCAGCGTGGCGGCGTCTTGCCGTTGTTAAGTCGCGGGTCCAGCTTGGGGTTCTTGTACCAGATGTAGGGGGGTACAGACGCATCGCCTTCCCGGCTCTTCAGATTGCTGCCGTCGTTGACATACACAGCGAAGTATGAATCCAGATACAGACGGCCAAGGTTGCGGCTTGCTATCTGTATCACCAATTCTTGTTTTAGGAAACCGAACCGATCAGGCATCGCATTGAAAGCTCGACGATACGCTAGTTGCGTGAATCGTTCCATGATCCGCCGCACGAGCTTATCATCTCTGACGGTCACTCTTTCAATCCGTCCTTCGGATCGCGGCCATCTTTTGCCGTGGCTTCCGTTCTTTGCCTGGACATCGTATCCATAGTGGCCAAGTCGATTTCTTCCGTGATCTTACGCATCACGAAATCCAACGGAGCCAAACCGATACCGCCGTTCATCGTGTCATCGCCTAGCGTTGCTGCAAGCGCCTGCTGGAAGACCCGCTGTGCCGGCCCGATCTTCAGAAGCTGGAAGGCTTGCAGAGCGTTGACCAGTTCGTTAGATGCACCGAGCTTGCCGGGAACTAAGATGCCGGCGAGCAGCGGGGGCACACCATGCGCTGTCACGATGCTCTGTGCCAGATACTCACCCGACTTGCTGAAGTCGTCGTCCTGTTTCCCCTCCATCGCCAGCTTCTCGATCTGGATTTCGATCTCTGGGTTTTCCAGGTTCAACGCCAGCGACTTATGCGATCGACCAAGACCGATGTTAGCTCGAAGTGCTTGCTCTATTTTCGCCCAGTCATCCTTGTTCAGCTTCTGGCCCAGGACGAACATCATAAACTCGGGCACGCCACGGTTCAGGAAGAAGTCATACTTGTACTGCTTGAGGCACTGCATCAATTCGATAGATGCAACGGCAGAGAGCCAGTCGTTGTATCCGTACCATCTGTTCTGTGAAGACGGGCGACGTATCTGAATAACCTCAGACACGTTGCCCGGATCGACATTGAACTTGTTCCGTTTGAGGAAGTCTTCTTTGTCCCCGAACAGTGCGAACTTCCGGGTGATGATGCCGGCGGACTCTGAGCCGGCTACCTCGAAGTGTCGATTGTAGTTGGCGTCTTCTAGTACGACGTGTATGTCGGTGGAAGGTATGTGATGCAGTCCCGATATCTTGTCAGGGTTGGTGGGGTCTTTGCGGATGACTTCTATGTATCCGTCACCGACCTGCCAGTAATCTTCAGCTACGTCCGTGAGCACGTCCTGCCAAGAGATCGTGCAGAGTGAGCACAGGGCCTTATCTACTTTGGACTCAACATCATCAACCTTGATACCGCCATCTTCTTTGGTCGTCTCGACGCGGCTGTCTTTGTATCCCAACCCGACCGTTGAATTGACTTTGGCTTGGATGCACGCGGCGTGGTGTTCGTTCGAGTTGAGAAAGTTTCGTATAGCCTTGCGGTCATACGGGTGCCCCTTCTTACCGAACGCCAGACCTTGAGAAGAAGCGGACTGGTTTTTGTCGTCGCTGCCCCGCTTCAATAGGTCAGACAAAATGGAGTGCGACTTATTTAATCTCTCGAACAGTTCGGGGACTTGAGCACTGTTGATTTCGATGGCTAGATTCGCTGCCTGCACGACGCCATTGGGTGCTGGAATCTTTTCTAGCTTAGCGCCTTCTTCGACAGTTGCTGTTGCTGACATGGGGACGCTCCAATTTTATAGGTCTATACAATTGGCTTAAAGCTCTTGCATTGAGGTCATGCGAAGTATATCATCCTTGCGAGTACAGGGCCAAGAATTATCCCTGGGAAGGTCCTTGAGCATGGCTAAGCGACGGATCACTAAGGCCACCATCAAACGCATTTCGCTATGCAGAGCGGGAGCTAACGCGTTCCCGGTGCTGTACAAGGCCGACGATAGTTCTGTCGAGATTTCGCTTCTTACCAAGGCTACAAACACTTTCGATGAGCAGGGAGAACTGCTTGCCGTCGTGTACGCTCCCGAGATCAGGGACTCTGAAGGTGACATCGCCAGTGCCAGCGTAATCAGGGATGCGATGCACGAGTTTGCCAAGTCTGGCGAAGGTGTAGACATCTGCCACGAGGGGGCCGCACTACCTGCCGATAAAGCATACGTCGCTGAGTCTTTTGAGATTCAGAAGGGCGATCCCCGCTTCTTAGGTTTTCAGGACACAGCGGGTGCAGCAGTTGACGTAACCGGCGGCTGGGGTATCGTGATGAAGATTGAAGACCCCGAGCTACGCACACTCTACCGCTCAGGCGAATGGAATGGCGTAAGCATGGGGGGCACAGGGCAAGTAGAAGTCGGTAAGGCCGACGACGCAGATATCAACTCGATAATCCGTGCGTTGGCACGAAACATGAACCTTAACATTTCAGCTTTTGGGAGCCTAGACATGGACAAGACAGAACTCGAAGAGTTACTTACTAAGAACAACACCGCCCTCGTCGCCGGCATCCAGCAGGGCTTCACCGAGTCACTCGTGGCAGCGGGTCTTGCCAAGGCACAACCGCCGGCCGTAGTGCCCGCTGTGCTAGCACCGGCAGCCATCGTGCCTGTGGCTCCCGAGTTCAAGGGTCCGTACACTTCGGCGAACATCGCCAAGCACGCCTTGGACGTGGAAGCGTTCAACGCTCAGAAGGATGTCAACTGGGCCAACCCGGAAGACATCACCAAACTTCAGACCACGATGGCCGGCATCGAGAAGCGTCGTACCGAACTCGAAGGCAAGAAGGTTGAAGACGCCGACAAGTCACCCGAACTGCTCAAGGCAGAGAAGGAACTGGCTACGGCCACGGCGAACATCGCCAAGCTCGCCAAGGGCAGCAACCAGACGCCCGGAGCCGACGCCGGCGACGATTCGGAAGCGATCCGCCTCCACAAGTGCGGTCTCAGCATGGCGGCACACGTCAACAAGCGGAGCGGCTACGCGACTGCCCCAGCCGCGTAAGCTGTCGATCGAAAAGGTCATCACGGAAGAGAACCACGCTCGTTAAAACACAGCACAACAGATCGGAGATACAACCATGGCATACGACCCGAACGAAACTCTCAAGACAGCAGCGGGGCTAGGTAGCGGTCTGCGTGTCGAACCACGCACCATCAAGCCCAAGACGTTCGCCAGCGGTACAGCTTTGCTGCCGCTGCTAACGCCGGTGGCATTCAACAACTCAGTCAACCACTGGGTTCTGTGGTCATCGGGCGTGTCAGAGATCACGACCCTAACGGCACACGCAGCGACGCCGGCTTCCGCTGGTGCCTTCACCTTGACTGTCGATGGCGAGACCACCGCAGCCATCGCGTTCAACGCAACCGCCGCTGCCGTGCAGGCAGCACTCGAAGCGTTGTCGAACATCAAGCCCGGTGACGTGTCGGCCGTGGCTACCACAGGGCTGAACCTGGGTGTGGCTTCTGCCGTCGTGACCATCTCTTGGCAGGGTGACTTCGCCGGCGTTGTCGTCGCAGTCTCCGCTGACCAGACTGATATCTCGGCAGGCAGCGACTTCGTTCTGGCCGAAGCACAGGCCGGCGTCGAAGGCAACGACACCGATGTCATCCGTGGCTTCGTGTGGTCGGACGCCATCCAACTCGTAGACGGCGTCGAAGTCCTGGGCAACGTCTTGCTGGAAGGCAAGGTCCACGCGGCAGACATCCCTGTCCCGGCAGGCGAGACCACTGGCACCCTGTACCCGGCTCTTCGTTCCGGGCTGCGTGAGCGTGGCATTATGATCGAAGGCATTGGTCAGGTCCGCTAAACCCCAAGGGCGAGATTGCCCTGTATTACGACTGAACGGATTCAAGTAACACTCAGAACCAGGACGGAGCATAACCATGAGCACAATCGACGCCCTACGTTGGCAAGCCATGACGGCATCAGTCAACGAAATGAAATCGGCTAACAGTTGGTTGCAGAACACATACTTCAGCAACCACGACCCGCAGAACATGGAAGTTATCCAGATGGATATCATCCACAAGGCACGCGAGACCGCGCCTTTCGTCGTGAAGAATGGCGAAGCGATCATGGTCGGCGGGTATTCCACCACGGCACAGATCGTCGAAGCGCCGAACATTCGCATCAAGCGGCCTATGACCGCCAGCGAACTCCTGTTCGGTCGGCGTCCTGGGACTGCGATTTACCCGCAAGGTAATGAGCAGATCGACGCAGCCGCACAGCACGTCGCTCGTGACCTGCAAGTCATGAGTGATCTCGTGACCAACGCGGTCGAACTGCTCTGTGCTCAGGCCATCCAAGGCACGATCTCTTACGAGCAGGAAGACGCCGCTGTCTTCCAGATCACGTTCCCGAAGCCGGCAGGCAACAACATCACCCTGGGCACGTTCTGGAATGATGCCACGCCTGCAAACGTGGACTTCAATGGCGACTTGCACACGGCCAAGCGTGTCATCAACAACGAAGTCAGTCTTGAAGTCTCCGATGCGATCTGCGGTACGGAAGCATCCGATGCGTTCCGTTCGCTCGTCGCCGGCGGACACGTCAAGACCTTGGACCTGCGTAACGTCATGGGTGGCACCGCGACGTTCGAGAATCAGTTCAACACCGAAGGCGTGATCTACATGGGTTCGGTGGACGGCATCAACTTCTGGGAGTATGGCCGCACCGCTTCCGTGAACGGCGTAGCCACCCCGATGATCCGTGCCAAGTACGTCGAGTTCATGGCACGGTCGGCAGCCGCTCAGCGGACTCTCTACTACGGAGCGATCGCAGACATGCAGGCGTTGGAAGCCAGCGTCTACGTCGCCGAGCGGTTCAGCAAGTCGTGGCTGACCGACGACCCCTCTGCTCGCATGTCGCTCCTGGCTTCGCGTCCGTTGCCCGTGCCTCGCCGGCCCGGTGCGATGGTCTCGATGAAGGTCGTCAGCGGATAAGCGGGGACTGCAAACCGCCCCGAAGAAACTATGGGCGGGTATTCGGAAACGAGCACCCGCCTTTTTAGGAACGAAATTAAACAGGAAGGATCAGAGGTAACTATCATGGCAGGTAGACCATTCATCGTGGCCCGTGGCGGTTGCATCAAAGATGCGTCGATCAAAGCCGGCGGGTCTGGCGAAGTGTATGTGGCAGGTTCTATTTTGGAACAGGGGTATCCCCCGATCCGCACCGCCAAGGATGTTGACGAGTACATGAAGTCTCGCCACCTGGAAGAGTATTACGCCCCGCGAACTCAGCAGGAAGTCATCACGCCGAGCGAGTTCGTAGCGATGCCTCCCGGTGTCGAGCAGAACAAGCCAATGAAGCTGGCGGACAACCGCGAGCGGATGGCTGCGATCGACGCCAGCAAGGCCCCTGTGCTGACAGGCAAGGGCGGTGCCGGCGTTGATACGATTGGTGGCGGTCCTGCCATTGTGCGGGCTGCTACGCCGGCTCCCGCCCCCGCACAGTCCGTACCTGAAGGTCAGGAACCCCCGCCCCGGATTGCTATGGAAGCCCCCGTGGTCGTCACAGAGACCGCTGGACCCGTCGTTGACGGTGCCGGTGCCGCTGTGTCGCCTTGGGTCATCGACCCTAGCACTCTGGCCGGCAAGGGGCTGGAAGAGTTGGGCACAATGATTGCCGAACGTGATGCCGGCAGGCCCACACCGACGACCGTGGAAGAAGCCGTCGCCGCTCTTACTCAGAACTGGCGAGCGGCTGCTCCCGTAACGTAAATCACAAGGAAGTGGTAGGGGCAACGGATGGCCCCCTTTTTGAGAATTAAGCATGGCAGTTAATCCCCTATTCCATGACAGCATGGCCGCACTGCAAAGCAAGCTACGGCTTTCTTCAGTGAAGGATGGGGACGCTCTAGCCATGATTGAAGAGGCTGTCCGCGATGCTCGGATTAGTTTCTACGACAGGCTTGCAGCGGCTCGTGTAGGTGAGATCGTTGCGATCGTTTACACCGACGCCCCAGTCAACGCCGAACAAGTCTTACGGATGAAGGCGGCAGTGACTGAGGCCAAGCTGGTACGCTTGCAAATCCTGCGAACGATGCCGTCGATGACTGTAGAAGCATCGCCGGCAGATCAGCAGGCATGGAATCAAGAAGGGTTCCTGCGTGACACGCGGCCTGATGAGATCGCCAGAGAAATCAAACGTCTCACACTAGAGACGGATCAATACTTGCAAGACCTGGAAGGCGAAGCACCGACACCTAGCGCATTGAACGTGTCAACCATTGGGCCAACCAGAGACCCGATGCCGTTGCCTGGTGAATCCATAAACCCGACGAAGCCGCGACTGTATGACGGTGATCCTCCACAGGGGGCGTAGCCGTGGCAGACTCACAAAGAACTAGGATTCAGAACTTCCTACAAGCAACAGCAGCGGCGTACAGCTTCCCGACGATCACGTATGATGACATAACAAGTAACGCGACAGTGCAGGACGTGGCCGAAGACACGATCAAACCGAGTTCCTGCAAGGCCAATGAAGTAGGGTCGTCGTTCGAGAGGGATGAGAATCAGGGTCGCAGAGTTTTGCGACAGAGGAACGAATGGAGATTTGAGCTTTGGCTGAAGTTCACCAAAGAAGTTTTGATGGAAGGGTTCGAGAACTCGTTGATCGACCCGGTAAAGCGAATGAGCCCGACAGCAGACCACTTGGGAGTATTGCTAGAACTGGATGCCTCAACCCCTGTGCATCCAGCCCAGCAAGAAGCTAAGGCAGGTACGGAAGCCCGACTGATTTTTATCGCAACGGAAATGCGAAGATAACGGAGAACAATCATGCCCGGACCAACAACTACTGGCAAGCCCAAAACTGACGACTACAACCTGGGGCGGGGTATTCTGTACTTCGCACCGATCGACGCCGTGAGTGGTCGGCCCAAGGCCTTCCGAGACCTTGGCAATGCGCCGGCGTTCACGATCACGTCCGACACCGAGACCCTTCAGCACTTCTCTTCGCGGAGTGGGTTGAAGACGCTCGACAAGGAAGTGACGATCAGCCGTGCGATGTCTGCCGGCTTCTCGCTGGACGAGTGGAACAACAACAACCTGGCAGACCTGCTCTCGGGTGCCCTGTCTTCTGATGTCAACTCAGCGGTCCTCGGCTTTACCCAATGGCAGCCCGTTGCTGATGGCGATGTGGTTCCCCTGCGTCACTACGAGCTTCGCAACTCGGCCGGCCTGCGGTCCTACGACGTGAGCAAAGCAGATGTCACGATCAAGACCACCAACGCTACGCCCGTGACCTTGGTGCTTGGCACCGACTACGAAGTCAACGAACAGGAAGGCACGTACTTCCTGTTGGGCACAGCAGCCGTAGCCTTGGCCGTGGCGAACGTGGAAGGTCTCACAGTCGTCTTGGCAGCCAAGGGCGGTGCTGCGGCCACGATTCATGTCGTGGACGTGCAGACCCGTGCAAGCGTCGTCGGTGCTCTAAAGTTCGTGAGCGAGAACGCCGTGGACGGCAGCAAGATCGAGTTCACGTTCCACCAGGTCACGCTGAAGGCTGAAGGCGACTTGAGCCTGATCGGTGATGAGTGGGGCGAGATGACGTTCACTTCGGCCGCTGAAGAGAACGTGCTGTCCGATGCCAACTCGCCGACGCTGACGATCAAGAACATCCCGGCTGCTGCGTAAGAGCCGGCCTTCTGACCAATAGCAACCCAGCAAGGCTGGCTGGTATAATCCAGTCAGCCTTTTTTACTAACCCTTCTCAAAAGGATCAGAGAGATGACCGAACAAATTGCCGACCCCCTGACATTTATCGACGAGCATTACGAGACTCACCAAGTCTTGGGCAAGGACATCAAGTTCCGTGCTGTCAGCATCGACGAGTTATTCAAGCTGCGACTGATCGCTACGCCGATGGCACGAGCGATCGCAGTTCTGTTCGCTCCGACTTCGGGAGATATCGGGACCGTGCATCGAGAGGTAGCGGCCGATCCTGATTCCTTGATGGTCGTAAAAGATCAGGTCGAAGGTATGGAGATAGGGGACAAGCGGACAGCCGTGTTCTTGCAGATGGTGGCTTCGATTAAGAATCGGGAAACGATCATCGAGCCCATGTCTGTCGACCTTGCTACGAAGCGGGGCGATGACCAGGCTAAGGCGATCGGCGAACTGATAGACGTAATGACAAACCCCCAAGCAAAAGAGGTTGTCGCGTCCATCATCCTAGACAGCATCAAAAAGGATATGTACCCGGAAGGCACAACCGCCCCCACCGTGGAAGCATTCTCGAAACGTATCACGGGTCCGTCGCTCTATGGCTTCATCGTCGGTGTTATGAAAATCAACAAGGGCACACTCGGCCCTTTAGCTTCGGCCCTGGGGGGAGGGCAACTGACAGCGATAATGACGGCAGCAGCGAGGGCGATGCAAGCCCGAGTCGCCCAGGTTGGTCAAGGGGTCGCAGCGGACGAAAAGGCAGACGAGACCGACCAACCGGAAACGGACGCGACGGAAACAACGCCGACTCCCGAGCCGACCCCCGAACAGAAGCCCGCAGAAACGATCGCGGCTGGCTAGAGCTTCAAGATCATGTCAACTTCATCATACTGAAAGGGCATGACAGACGGTTCGTGATGGGACTAACGCTCACCGGCTTTAACGCCTTGCTCAAATCGTGCATGAGATTAGACGCTGCACGCAAGACGGAAGAGGCTTGGTCCAATATGCTCGCGGCCCAAGGCAGGGGCGAGGATATGGAGAAGTGGTTGAAGCGTTACAGGGATGTGTTCGACTCAGACAACGACGCCGAAGGCGAGATGAGACGGTTCATCGGTGACGTTGCCAAACACGCCTAACGGAGTGGGCTAATGGTTGTTGATCGTGGAGGACTAGAATATCCAATCAGGGTGGAAGATGAGTTCGCTTCCAACCTGAAAAGTTTCAAGAAGCTAATAGCCGACTCGCGTAAAAGCGTGAGAGGTTTAGACGCTGACTTGAAGGCCCTCAAGAAGACCAGGGCCAGCTTGGATTCCGCCGTCGCCGGCGTAGCCTCTGGACAATCCACGGCCGCTGCTGCTCGTAGAAGGGCCAAGAAAGAGATCGACGCGGAGAGTGATTCAACCTCTAAGTTGATCCGCCTGAAAAAGCAGTTAGCCAGCACACTAGAGACACTACAACTCAAAGGCTCCAACAAACAGCTTCGGGCGCTACGTGAAGAGATAGAACTAGAGAAATCGCGGCTCCGTGCTCAGGACCAGAGAACCCAGTCAATAAACAAAGAGATCGTGCAGCAGCGTCGTCTCGCCGACGTTATCAAACAGGTTGTAGCTGCCCAAGACCGCATAGCCGTTGCCGATAACAAGGGTGTGCAGAAGGCGAAGCTACAGGCTGACTTGGCCGAACGTCGAGCGATCGCCGAACGCAAGATAGCGATCGCCAAGGATTCTTCTCTCGCAAAACTGAATGGTCAACTCGCAGCAGAGCAGGCAATCACCCGCTTCAAGGAACAGCAATTAAAGTTTGAGCGTCTGGCCGCGTTCGCAAGACAACAGGGTCTGGTCAACAACGCACAGGCTCTTCAAGACCTGGGCATATCTAAGAACCGGGCTAAGGGCTTAGGTCTAATCACGGCCCCCACGGAGCCGGAGCTTTCAAGACTGCAAAAAGCGACGGGGCTGTTCTCTAAACTAAACCAGAGCATGAAGGCGACGGATAATACGGGCAACCGCATATCATTCACCTTCCGCCGTTTGTTTGGCATCCTCGCAGCTTTCGCAATAGCCAGACAGGGAATCACCCTCTTCATCAGGCTCGTTAAAGAGATGGTGCGATTCAATTCGCAATTGGAGACGGCGACGTTAGGTATCGGTTCGTTGATAACGGCTGTCGCGGAAGTCCGTACATCGAGCGGCGAGATTGCTGATCCCATGACGGCGCTCGTGCTGGCACAGGAAGAGGCTCGCAGACAGATAGGTCTTCTGCGTCGGGACGCCCTACGAACAGTGGGTACCTTCGAGCAGCTACGAGACGCTTTCCAAACCGCCCTTGCACCGGGCCTTCAAGCTGGACTGAGCATTGATCAGATCAGAGAGTTCGCTGTCCAGATTTCACAAGCTGCTGGGGCCATCGGTCTATCCCAAGATCAGCTTGCCGAAGAGATACGTTCCATCCTGAGCGGTACTATCCGCACAAGAACAACACGCATCGCTGTCGCACTGGGTATAACCAATGCAGACATCGAGCGGATGAGAGAAGCCGGCACGCTCGCAGAGTTCCTTCAGGACAGGTTCCA
>Ga0105050_10004187_pt1 | contig 19370 bp, 18 predicted proteins | sample FRY01_FD_78088 | JGI IMG/M metagenome (GOLD analysis project Ga0105050, IMG submission 78088) | Freshwater microbial communities from Lake Fryxell liftoff mats and glacier meltwater in Antarctica - FRY-01 | ecosystem: Environmental > Aquatic > Freshwater > Ice > Glacier meltwater ...
GGACGCGGCGGTGGTGGTGACGCCTGAGGTGGGCAGCCCCGTGGCAGAGGAGGTGACTGCTGATGCGGGTACGGCATGCACTGCCATCGCGTGCGGCGGCGCGGGCAGTACGACCCCGCCTGAGCCGCCAGTCAAACCCAAACCACGCCCACCATCGCACTACCTGTGGTCCGCACTGATGGCGCGCATCTACGAGGTCTTCCCGCTGATTTGCCCGATATGTGGGGGCCAGATGCGCATCATCGCCTTCATCACGTTCAGTGCTGACATCGCCAGGATTCTGGAGCACATCGGCGTGGATACCGAAGCCCCGAGCATTACAGCCAGCACGCGGGCCGCCGCTGTGGGAGGACTGTGGCGCGCAGGAGGCGGGGGAAGGTGTGGATGCTGAGCCGGACTGGGAGTTGGCAAACCAATCAGCGCCAGAGTACCCCGAAAATCAGCGCACCACTTGGTGAATTTGCTGAACTTGCGGATGGTGGCAATGGCACCGCCGTGGTACGGCTGCGCCTGTAGGCCGTCGGACATGTCGTTTGGGCCGCGTTAGGTGCGGCAAATTCTTGGGATTCAGACAGTCACCTCAGGTAAAGCCCGTTTTCTCAGGACGGTTTACGTTGCGATTCTTGATCTCATGCGGTTGAAATTCCTGTCCGTCGTTCCTGAATCGCGAAGCCGTCGCGCGCTAGTTTCAGCATTCATGCCTTGGGTTGGCATGCAGGCGTTTGCGGCGGCGATGACGGGCGCGCCTGCCCTGGTTGATCGCAGCACCAAGGGGAACCCCTGATTGCAAGTCTGCTCAGCAGGTCGTTTAATTTATTTCGTCCACCAACCTCAACCTTCAACTACAGTCGGGACACCGCCCGTGTGGCGGCCATTTTTTTGTGACGGGCCTGTGCGTCCGTCATTTCATCGTGTGTAACCGGAGAGCAATTTGTCAGCGGAGTTCATTCTTGAAACGCGCGGGTTGACCAAGGAATTCAAAGGATTCGTGGCTGTCAACAACGTGGATCTCAAAGTCCAGCGCGGCCACATCCACGCCCTGATTGGCCCGAACGGCGCGGGCAAAACCACCTTTTTCAATCTACTGACCAAATTTCTGCACCCGACCACGGGCACCATACTGTTCAACGGCACCGACATCACGACTGAAAAGCCCGCGCAAACCGCTCGGCGAGGCATTGTCCGCTCGTTCCAGATCTCGGCGGTGTTTCCGCACATGACGGTGCTGGAAAACGTGCGCGCCGCGCTGCAGCGCAACCTCGGCACCTCGTTTCACTTCTGGAAATCCGAAAGCACGCTGTTTCACCTGCATGAGCATGCCCGACAACTGCTGGCCGAGGTAGATTTGCAGGACTTCGCCGACGAGATGACCGTCAACCTGCCCTATGGCCGCAAACGCGCGCTGGAACTGGCCACCACACTGGCGCTGGAGCCCGAACTGATGCTGCTGGACGAGCCCACCTCGGGCATGGGCCACGAAGACGTGGACCGCGTGACGCAGCTGATTAAAAAGGTCTCGACAGGCCGCACCATCCTGTTGGTGGAACACAACATGAGCGTGGTGTCGTCGATTGCCGACCGCATCACCGTGTTGCAGCGCGGCGCCATCATTGCCGATGGACCGTATGCCGAGGTGTCAAAGAATCCACTGGTGATCGAGGCCTACATGGGCACCGCCAATACCGAACTGCAGGGGGCCCACTGATGTCGAAGGAACTCCTGAAAATCGAAGACCTGCACGCCTGGTATGGCGAGTCGCACATCCTGCATGGCGTGAATCTGACGGTGCACGAGGGCGAGGTGGTGACCCTGCTGGGTCGCAACGGTGCCGGTCGCACCACGACCATGCGTGCCATTGTCGGCCTGACCGACACGCGCAAGGGCTCGATCCGGATCAACGGTGAAGAAACCATCAAGCTGGCGCCGCACAAGGTGGCTCACATGGGCGTCGGTTACTGCCCCGAAGAGCGCGGTATTTTCGCCAGCCTGACGGCCGAAGAGAACCTGATGCTGCCGCCCATGCTGGCGCCGGGCGGCATGAGCATTGCCGAGATCTACACGATGTTCCCCAACCTGAAGGAACGCGCCAACAGTCCCGGCACACGCCTGTCTGGCGGTGAGCAGCAGATGCTGGCCGTTGCGCGCATCTTGCGCACTGGCGCGCGGCTGTTGCTGCTCGATGAAATCTCTGAAGGCCTGGCGCCCGTGATCGTGCAAAAGCTGGCCGAGATGATTCTCATGCTCAAGGCCAAGGGTTACACCATTGTTCTGGTGGAACAGAACTTTCGCTTCGCCGCGCCGCTGGCCGACCATTTCTATGTGATGGAGCATGGCGCCATCGTCAAACAGTTTGCGCAGAACGATCTGGCCCAGAACATGGGCATGCTGCAGGAATACCTGGGCGTGTGACGCAGGTCCCCAGAGCCCCAACAGATCATCCGGCTTTTTTACCCCGCTTTTCGACACAATACGGGCCAGCGCCACATGGGCTGGACCATGAGTCAGTGGGCACCCGACGCGAGGACCGCGCTCAGAGCGGCTTCTTGATGAAGTGCGCGATCTCGCCGATCACGCCACGGCGGAACACCAGCACGCAGACGACGAAGATCGCGCCCTGCGCAATGAGCACCCAGGCGCCGAGCGGCGCCAGGTAGTTCTGCATCGTGATAATGATGGCGGCGCCGGCAACCGGACCAAATATCGTGCCCAAGCCGCCGAGCAGCGTCATCAGCACGACCTCGCCGGACATCGACCAGTGCACGTCGGTCAGCGACGCGAGCTGGAACACCAGTGCCTTGGTGCCACCGGCCACTCCGACAAGGGTGGCTGACAGCACGAACGCCAGCAGTTTGTAGCGATCGACGTCGTAGCCGAGCGAGATCGCGCGGCTCTCATTCTCGCGGATCGCTTTGAGCACCTGGCCGAACGGCGAATGTACGATCCGGTAGATCAGCAGGAAGCCGCTGATGAAGATCACGAACACGAAGGCGTACATTGCCAACTCGTTGGACAGGTCGATCAGACCGAACAGCCGTCCGCGCGGCACGGCCTGGATGCCGTCCTCGCCGCCGGTGAACGACGCTTGCAGGCTGAAGAAGTAGACCATCTGCGCCAGCGCCAGCGTGATCATCGCGAAATAGATGCCCTGGCGCCGGATCGCGAGTGAGCCGACAACCAAGCCGAGCAGCGCCGCGCACACGGTGGCGAACAGGATCGCCAGCTCGGGCGTGAAGCCCCACACCTTGGCCGCGTGCGCCGAGGTGTAGGCGGCGATGCCGAAGAACATCGCGTGGCCGAAGGACAGCAGGCCGACGTAGCCGATCAGCAGGTTGAAGGCGCAGGCGAACAGCGCGAAGCACATCACCTTCATCAAGAAGACGGGGTAGGCGACCAGCGGCGCGAGCGCGAACACCAGCGCCATCATCGCGAACGCCACCTGCTGGTGCCTGCGGCCGGCATCACCGCCAGCCGGTCGAATCGAAGTTTCGGTAGTCATCTGTGCGCCTATGCCTATTTCTGCGTGCCGAACAGTCCGGCCGGCTTCAGCAGCAGGACGATCGCCATGATGATGAAGACCACGGTGTTCGAAGCCTCGGGGTAGAACACCTTGGTCAGGCCCTCGATCATGCCGAGGCCGAAGCCGGTGACGATCGCACCCATGATCGAGCCCATGCCGCCGATCACCACCACCGCGAACACGATGATGATCAAGTCGGCGCCCATCAGCGGGCTGACCGAGTAGATCGGCGCGGCCATCACGCCGGCCAGTGCCGCCAACCCGACACCGGAGCCATAGGTGAGCGTGATCATGCGCGGCACGTTGACGCCGAATGCCTGCACGAGCTGCGGGTTCTCGATGGCGGCGCGCAGGTAGGCGCCTAGCTTGGTCTTCTCAATCACGAACCAGGTCGTCAAGCACACCGCGAGCGAAGCGACGACGACCCACGCGCGGTAGTTCGGCAGGAACATGAAGCCGAGGTTTTGGCCGCCGGTCAGTGCCTCCGGTATCGGGTAAGGTAGCCCCGACGAGCCGAACTCTTGCCGGAACAGACCCTGGATGATCAGCGCCAAGCCGAAGGTCAGCAGCAGACCGTACAGATGGTCGAGCTTGTACAACCGCGACAGCATCAGGCGCTCGATCACGATGCCGGTGGCGCCGACCAGCAGCGGCACGATGGCCAGCGACCACCAGTAGCCCAGACCGAGCTTGTTCAGCAGCAGGTAAGCGATGAACGCGCCCATCATGTACTGCGCGCCGTGCGCGAAGTTGATGATATTGAGCAGGCCGAAGATCACCGCCAGCCCGAGCGACAGCAGCGCGTAGAACGAGCCGTTGATCAATCCGATCAGCAACTGCCCAAGCAGCGCCTGGGTCGAAATGCCAAAGATTTCCATCGAGGTGAGGTCAGGGAAAATGCCGGATCCCCGCCTGCACGGGGATGACGCATCCGTTCACCAGGGGCAGGCGCGTTCTCGCCTGCACTGGAACGGGGGATGCGGTCACTTGACGAGCGGGCAACCGCCCTCGGCCATCGGGCGGAACGCCTGCTCGGCCGGGATCGTCGCGCGGATCTTGTGCAGATCCCACGGACCCGTTGACTCTGCCGGCTTCTTCACCTCGACCAGATAGGCGGGATGGATCTTGCGGCCGTCCGCGCGGATCGTTCCCTTGCCGAACAGCGGATCGTCGGTCGTCATTTTCTTCATCTGCTCGACCACCTTGGTACCGTCGTCGGTCTTGATCGCTTCGACCGCCTTCAGATAATGCAGCACCGATGAGTACACGCCGGCGTGGATCATCGTTGGATAGTTGTTGCGCGGCGCCAGTGCCGAGAAGCGTTTGGTAAAGGCGCGGCTCTCGTCGTTCCGATCCCAGTAGAAGGTTTCGGTGAAAATCAGACCCTGCGCGGTCGGAAGTCCGAGCGCACGGGTGTCGGTCAGGAACACCAGCAGCCCGGCCAGGCTCTGGCCGCCCTTGACGATGCCAAACTCGGCCGCCTGCTTGATCGAAGTGGTCGTGTCGCCGCCGGCGTTGGCCAGGCCAATGACCTTCGCCTTGGATGCCTGCGCCTGCAGCAGGAACGACGAGAAGTCAGTGCTCGGGAAGGGGGTGCGCACCTTGCCCAGCACCTTGCCGCCGTTCTTCAACACAACGGCTTCGGTGTCGCGCTCGAGCGCGTGGCCAAACGCATAGTCGGCAGTCAGGAAGAACCACGAGTCGCCGCCCGTTTTCACGATCGCACTTCCGGTACCGTTGGCCAGCATCCAGGTGTCGTAGGTCCAGTGGATCGTGTTCGGCGAACAGGCCTTGCCGGTCAGGTCGGAGCTCGCCGGGCCCGACGCGAGGAAGGCCTTGCCCTTCTCGCGCGTGATTTGGTTGACCGCGAGGGCCACGCTCGAAGTGGGGACGTCGACGATGACGTCAACCTTGTCGGTGTCATACCAGGTCCGCGCCACCGTCGAGCCGACATCGGGCTTGTTTTGGTGGTCGGCCGAGACGATCTCGACCTTCATTCCCTTCCTGGCCGCACCGAAGTCCTCGACCGCCATGCGCGCGGCCACTACCGATCCCATGCCGCTCAGATCGGCGTACAGCCCCGACATGTCGTTCAGCACGCCGATCTTGATCACGCCGTCGGAAATCTGCGCCTGCGCGGCACCGATGCCGAGCGCGCACGCCGTGGCGACCAAGGTGGATAACAGCTTGAGTTTCATTTGGCATCCTTTACGAAGAAATACGATAAAAATTCAACCAAATCTTCTAACGATTACCACACGGGCGGTGTCCAGACTGTAGTTGAAGGTTGAGGTTAATGAACGAATAAATTAAACGACCTGCGGAGCAGACTTGCAATCAGGGGTCCCCCTTACTGCTGCGATCAACTGGGGCATCTGTGCATAGCCACGGATTCTTCGTAGTGAACTGCCAACGGGAGAACATCGTGCCGCTGTTGATGAGCGACGCTGAGGCAGCTTGGGCGGTCCATTTGCGCAGTGATTTGGTGGCTATGTCCAGTCTTCTGGCTGTTCCTGCAACTGTGAGACCTTGTTCATTGACCAGTTTGATGGCCTCATTCTCAAAATCAGCTTTAAATAGTCGCCTTGGGATTCGTTTCATGGATTCTCCTGACAAGTTGTGAAGTTAACATCAGCTTGCCGGTCCTTAAAATCGGGTCTCGCTCAGCAAGTCGAGCGCGGGGCTGCCAGATGGGCCCCTGTTGCTTGATTTAAAAGAGGCGGTCTGCAACTTGCAGACCGCCTCTTTTTGATCTCTTTATCGCCCTTTTTTTTGTTAAGGGAAGGGCGTCAAATCACTGCGCCTGAAAGCCGCTGGCCTTGATGATTTTTGTCCAGGTTTGGGCGTAGGCCTGCTCACGGCTGGCCAACTGGGCGGGCGGCATGTAAGCCACCGTCAAGCCCATCGCAGTGAGTTTTTCTTTCACATCCGGCATGGCCACCACCTTGGCGACGGCATCGGCAAAACGGTCGATCACGGCTTTGGGCGTGCCTGCCGGGGCAAAAATACCGTAGTAGGGCACGTCTTCAAAACCCGCCAGACCGAGCTCGGCAAAGGTCGGCACATCGGGCAGCGCAGCCTGGCGGGCATTGCCCAAAACAGCTACCACACGCACTTTGCCAGCCTTGTGGTTTTCAATAAAGTCGGGCACAGACGCCACGCCCGCACCAATCTGGTTGCCCAGCATGTCGGCCATCATGGGGGCACTGCCCCGGTACGGCGCGGCCTGCAAGTCAAGCTTGTATTTTTCACCAATCACCTTGACCAAAAACTCCGGTACTGACGCAGGCGCTGGGATACCGACGTTACCTTTGTTGCCCTGGCTGCGCGCCCAGGCCACATACTCATTGACCGACCTGGCTGGCGTGCCGCCAGACACCGCAAGTGCGTTGACGAAAGTGGCAAAGCCGGCCACCGCTACGAAATCTTTGGCGGGCTCAAAGCCCGGATTCTTCACCACCAGCGGCAAGATGGAGATGGTGTGGTCGTGGCTTAAAAACAGCACCGAGCCATCGGCAGGGGCAGCTTTTAAAGCCTGCGCCGCGATTTGCCCACCCGCACCCGCCCTGTTCTCAACCACCACCGTGGTGGCCAGCTGGTCTTTGAGCTTGTCAGCCAAAATACGGGCAATCACGTCAGTGCCGCCGCCGGGCGGAAAGCCCACCATCAGTTTGATGCCACCGGATTGGGCTTGAGCCAGGCTGCTGGCTAAAGCGCCGGACAGCGCCAGTACGGCTAGTGCGCCCAAAGTGCGACGCCTGAAAGACCTCGAAAGTGTGGTGAATAAATTCAGATGCATGGCGATCTCCATTGATTGTCAAAAGTGTGTCAAAAATCGTGCGCAAGCTGCGCTCGTTCCATTTTGCAACAAAAAAGATTCCAGGCAGGCGGCAAGTGCACCTATTTATGTCTCGGCTCTTCCATAAGGGGTGCCAGCTCTGACGCATAGCTTCGTTCGCCAATCTGAATAGTGCTGGCTTTTTGCCAAGCGGCTTCAAACTCGGCCATCTCTTCGGCCGTGACTGCCTCGTATTCTTCGATGTTGCTTTGGCGCTGGCTATCTGTGCTGGGAGCAGGCGGTGCGGATACGCTGGGCTCTGCCCAGTTGGCGACGGTTACGTCGAGTGTTTCGTCTGAACGCCAGTAAACACCGCCCACCTGCAGGCCGTATCTTGTTTCTGCGTTTTTGACCAGTACAGCAGCCATCTCTTTCAGGCTTTCGTGCTCGCCCGCCGGGCTGGCCAGGAAGGTCGGCGACATATCAAGCATGACCACGAAGCAGTGACCCCGTTTGTCGGTGCGCATGGCCTTGAAACGGTAGCTACTGGCCCCGATAAAGTGACTTTTCAGGCTGGCTCGGATGATTTCACAAAGCAGCTCACGGCGAAAAGCCATGCGCTCGTCAAGATTCATCGGTACAGGCATCGTCTCCAGGCCTTGGGCGCCGCCCAGCGTATCGTCCCGTGAATCATGACCCTCGCGGCTTTCGTCTCCAGCCCTGGGACTGCGCGATGTTGAAAATAAATCTTTGAAGAACGCCATGTCTGAAAAAAGAATGAATAAAAAACCATCCTATCGATGATGTTTAAAAATGTCTGTCAGATAAGCGCTCATACTGCAAACGACAGCGTCGATTACTTTTGGCGTTGTCAAGCCGCGACCTCGTACGGTCCGCTAATTTCAGAGTCATTTAACCAAAGCGCAATTTCATCACCAATATGGCAGCAGCCAGCATCAGGGTGATACTGTTGGCAATCATCAGTGGCCACGACTGCAGCAAAATCCCGTACAGCAGCCACAGCGCCACGCCGAGTGTAAAAACGCTGTACATGCCAAGGGAGATGCCGCTGACGTCTCGGGTTTTAAAGCTGTGCCAGGCTTGCGGTACAAAGCTGGCCGTAGTCAGCACGGCGGCGATCGAGCCAATCGCATCAATCCAGACAGCGGTCATTTCGAACCCTCTTTCACAGCCCAGTCGACCAGCGCTTCCAGCGCGGGCCGGGCAGCTGTTGCGTTGGGATGGTTGATGATGCTGACCACCACCAGGCGCCTGCCGCTGGGGGTGTGAACGTAACCCGCCAGCGCCGTACTGTCGCGCAGGCTGCCGGTTTTTAAATGCGCCCAGCCTTGCGACACGCGGGACTTGCTACGCCGGAGCGTACCGTCCACACCAATAATGGGCAGCGACGCCGTCAGCTCGGGCATGCTGCCCGACAGATAGGCGGTTTGCAGCATGCGGGCCAACGCTTGCGGCGTGATGCGTTCCTGGCGTGACAGGCCCGAGCCGTTGTCCAGCACGGGCATATCTTGCGCGCCAAAGCGCTCCCGCCACCAGCCTTGCAGCAGGCCGCGTGAGGCTTCAAAGCTGGCCGGCCCTTGTGTTTGATTCAAACTCAGGGTCAAAAAAAGCTGCTGAGCCATCACGTTGTTGCTGAATTTGTTGATGTCGCGGATGACCTCAGCCAAGGGCGGTGAAGTCACTTCAAAAACGGCCCGGGCGTTGGCCGGCGCGCGGCCTTCACGCACCCGGCCCCCCAGCTTGCCGCCCATCTCGGCCCACAGGCCAGCGACGGCTCTCTCTGCGTAACTGGCCGGGTCGGCATAGGCCACGGGCCAGACTTTTTCACCACAGCCAACCGGGTAGCTGCCTTTAAAACTGATGCGAAACGGGTCGCTGAAGTCGGCCTGCAAGGCGGCGCGGTAATCACCACATTCCGCCAGAGTTGCTGCGTTTTTGCCCGCTGCCAGTGGCACACTGCCCTGCATCTGCACATTCGCCAGCGGTGGCTCAAAGCTGACGGCGGCCAACCCTGCGCCGGGGTTGGGCACAAAAGTCATCACCACTGATTTGTAGTTCAGCAGCAGCGCATCGGGCGCTGCGTTGTAGGGGCGTAGCGGTTCGCCGTCAAAGTCGGCCGGGTTTTGCGCGGTGATGGCAAAAGCACTGCGGTCCAGCAGAATGTCGCCAGTGATTGATTTAAACCCCAAGCCCTGCACGCGGCGCAGCAGCAGCCAAAGCCGCTCCAGCACCAGCTTGGGGTCGCCCTTGCCTTGAATGATCAGGTTGCCTGTGAGCACGCCGTTGTTGATGCTGCCATCGACAAACACCGGCGTGGGCCAGGTGTAGGCCGGGCCCAGCAGCTCAAGCCCGGCGTAAGTGGTCACCAGCTTCATGACCGATGCCGGATTGACGGAGGCGTTGGCACGGTAGCTTAAAAGCGGCGCTGCCTTCCCGCTGGCCGTCGGAGCGGCATCGACCACGATGGCGGCCAGTGCCTCGCGCGGGACTTTGGCTCTGGCCAAAGCGGCCTCAACTTCAGGCGGCAGGGTTTGGGCATGTGCCTGGCTGACGAGCGCCGCAGTCATGCAGGCGACCAGGCGCAAGGATGGCAAATTCAGGTTCATGCAGGGATTATCGTGGGGAAGGTGTTCAACTGACCGGATAATCAGCTTGTAAAATAATTTTTTTACTATGAATTTAATAGCTACTTACGCCCGTATTTGTTGGTCTATAGCTATATTTGAACCCTATTTTTGACCTTTTCATGCCTCAAAACGGCTCTTTTCTGGCTTTTGACACTTCCACCGACGTGATGTCCATCGCGTTAACGGACGGCGTGCGCGTCTGGCAGCACACTGGCCCGGGCGGGGCCAAGGCATCCACCACCTTGATTCCAGCGATTTTGGCATTGCTAGCCGAGGCTGGTCTGGCGCTGGTTAATTTGCAGGCGATTGCCTTTGGCCGCGGGCCAGGCTCGTTTAGCGGGTTGCGCACGGCGTGTGCCGTCGCACAAGGTTTGGCTTTTGGCGCCGACGCTGGAACTGCCGGTATGGGCCTCCCCGTGTTGCCGATAGACACGCTGATGGCGCTGGCCGAAGAAGCCCGGCTTCAAAAAGAATCGCCCCACATCACCGCCCTGCTGGATGCCCGGATGGACGAGATGTATGTGCAGCGGTACGCATGCCAGCAGGGCATTTTGAGCCCGCTGGGTGATTGCGAATTGATTCGCCCTGAAGATCTGGCGTCAGATGGCGCCACGCTGTACGCGGGCAATGTGTTTGAGGCGTACCGGGGCCGGTTGCCTGACGGTTTGAACTGCTTGAATTGCCTCCCGACAGCCACAGCCATGCTGCGGCTGGCGCCCCGGCTGGCCGCCAGCGGGCGTTGCGTGCCTGCCTTTCAGGCACTGCCGCTGTATGTTCGCGATAAAGTAGCGCTGACCACCACCGAACGCGAACAGATCAAGGCACTCAAACTGCAAGCCGCATAAACCCCAATGAGCGCCGTTTTCAAACCTGCCGATTCTCTTGAAGCCCGCTTTGAGCCGATGACGCACGCCGATTTGACGACCGTGGCCAGCATTGAGCAAAGCGCCTACAAATACCCGTGGACGCACGGCAATTTCAGCGATTCACTGAACTCGGGCTACGAGGCGCAGATGCTCATCGGTGGGCAGAGCGCACCCGAGGCGCCGACTCAATTGCTGGGTTACTTTGTCGCCATGAAGGGCGTGGACGAAGTGCATTTGCTGAACATCACGGTTGCGCCCACTTACCAGTCACAAGGTTGGGGCCAGCTGATGCTGGACGCCCTGGCACTGTGGTCGCGCGGCCAGGGTGCGCAATGGCTATGGCTGGAGGTACGCGCCAGCAACGCCCATGCCAAAGCACTGTACATGCGCTACGGCTTTCGTGAAGTCGGTTTGCGCAATGGTTACTACCCGGAGGGCGGCGCCAGCTTGCTCGGCACATCAACCAGAGAAGACGCGCTGGTGATGAGTTTGGCGCTCAGCGGGGCTGCATCATGATGGCGATGTCATGATGGTGATGGACAGACGCCAGCGAGCCATGCTGCGGGAAATGGGGGTGCGGGTCTGGCAGCCCATGCCAGAGCCCGCTGTACAACTGACGCCAGTGAAGCCATTGATACCAGCAACGCCAGTCAGCCCACTCAGCCCCACTAAAAAATTAGACGCTGCTATTTATTCAGGAGCCGCTAGCACACGTATTGATTCGCCCGAAACGCTTTTGAATTCGCCTTTGAATACTCAAAAAAAGCCTGTACAAGCCGTTTCAGCCACGGCGCAGGCCGAAGACTCTGCCAGCAACACCGCCTGGCGCGTGGGCGCGGTGCAAACGCTGTATGCGGATACCGCCGTTGAAAAAGCACCTCGCTGGCTGGTGCTGCTTGAAGCGCCCGTCAGCGCGCTGGGCAGCAGCTTCAACCCGCTGGACGGCGACGCAGGCAAGCTGCTGGACAACATGCTGCGGGCAGCCAGGCTGCACCTGGCTGGCGCGGTGCTACTGGCGCCGCTGGTCAGGAGCGGCACGGGCGGCGATTTGCCAGGTGCGCTGACAGATCTATTGGCCAGCGCGCACGCTGATGTGGTGCTGGTCATGGGTCGCCTGGCCGCCCAGGCCCTGCTGCAATCGACTGAACCGCTGGCCAGGCTGCGCGGCCAGATACACGCCGTGCAGGGCCAGCAAACCGTTATCACCATCGACCCCACCTACCTGCTGCGCAACCCGCTGGAAAAAGCCAGGGCCTGGGACGATCTGTGTCTGGCACTCAGTATCATCAGCGTGGCCGGCCCGGTATTAGCACCGTAGAAATCGCCAGCGCCATCAGCGCCACCGCAGCCCAGTCTTGCCAGTGCAGCACTTCGCCCAACCACAGCGCGCCTGAAAACACACCCAGTACCGGAATCATCATGGTGGACAGGGTAGCTGCCACAGGCGGCAGGCCCCTGGCCAGCGTGAACCAGGCTGCATGGGTAAAGCCGAATATCAACACCCCGTTATAGACAATCGCCACCCAGGTTTTAACCGACGGCATGGCCCATAGGTGGCGCTCAAAAACCAGGCTGATCAGCGTCAACACAACGGCAGTCATCAGCGTCATCCAGAACGACAGGGTCAGCGTGCTGGCAACGATGCGGGTGTTGCGCAGTTTTTGCGTGCCCAGCGCCCAAACGGCCGCCGCAACCAGCGCCATCAGCACACCCAGCGGCTGGCCAGCATAGTGGGTCAGCTCATTGAACAGCAGCAGCGACACGCCGGCAGCAGCCGCGCCCACGCCCAGCCACTGCGCAGGCCGCATCTGCGCGCCAAAAAAAGCCACGCCGAGCAGCGCTGAAAACACCGGCATGGTATAGCCCAAAATAGCCGCCCGGCCGCTGCTGAGCACACTGAGGGCCAAAATAATCAGCACATGCCAGACAAACATATTCGTCAGCGCCAGCCAAAACAGCTCCCGGTAATCTTTACGCGCCACATGAAACGGCACTTTCATCAGCACCAGCGCCAGCCACAAGACCGGCACGCCAATCCAAAGGCAAATCGCGCGAAAGGTCAGTGGCGGATAATCCGTCACGCCCATTTTCATCATCGGCCAGTTCAAGCCCCAGCTCAAGGTGACAAGAATGATAAGGACGAACTGCTTGCGGCTAAGTTGCATGGGGCGGTGTGGGGTTTGTACGACCCCTGATTGTGCGGCTTCTTACAATAAGCCAATGAACATGCATGCCTCCCCCCTTACCTTTTTGGACATGTTGCAGGCAGTCGAACAGCAAAACCAGTCCATGCTGTGCGTCGGTCTGGATCCGGAGCCGACGCGGTTTCCGGGCAAGCTCAAGGGCAACAGCAACAAGATTTATGACTTTTGTGCAGCGATTGTGGACAGCACGGCTGACCTGGTGATTTCCTTCAAACCGCAAATCGCCTACTTTGCCGCGCACCGCGCTGAAGGCCAGTTAGAGCGCCTGATGGAGCACATGCGCCGCGCCGCGCCCAATGTGCCGATCATTCTGGACGCCAAGCGCGGCGACATTGGCTCTACAGCAGAACAGTACGCGATTGAGGCGTTTGAACGCTACGGAGCCGACGCCGTGACACTGTCGCCCTTTATGGGTTTTGACTCGGTCGCGCCGTATTTGAAGCACGCCGGCAAAGGCGCATTTCTGCTCTGCCGCACCTCGAACCCGGGCGGCGATGATTTGCAAAACCAGCGCTTTGCTTCCATAGAAGGTCAGCCCCTGTTGTACGAACACGTCGCACGCCTGGCCCAAGGCCCATGGAATTTAAATGGCCAACTGGGCCTCGTGGTGGGCGCCACTTACCCAGCTGAAATTGAGCGTGTGCGCGCTGTTGCGCCCACCCTGCCGCTTCTGATACCCGGCGTAGGCGCGCAGGGCGGTGATGCGGTGGCCACGGTGCGGGCCGGCTGGCGTGAGGGCGCGCCCATCATCGTCAATTCATCGCGGGCCATTTTGTATGCGTCAGGAGGCGATGATTTTGCCGAGGCGGCGCGGCGTGAAGCGGTCAGGACGCGGGATGTATTACAGGCGGCGCGAGCATCGCTTGAATAGTTTTAATTGCTACAAAATAAGTAGCTTCTTGGGCCCGTATTTATTGAGCTGAGGCCGTATTCAACTGTAATTTTTCAAGCCGTGGATGGATCAGCGCAAACCACAGCGGCGGCACCATGGCCAGCAGCAGGCAGCCTGCATAACCCGTCGGCAACTGCGGGCCGGGCAGCGGCTCCAGTGTGGGGTAGGCCTTCCAGGCGTGCAGGTGATGGTCTGAGTGGCGCTGCAAGTTGGCCAGCATGGAATTGGTGGCCACGTTGTCGGCGTTCCAGGCGTGCATCACGCCAAAGGCTTCACGCTTGCCATCAGTGCCGTTGCTGTGGCTGCTGCGCTGCAGGCCGTAATGCTCGATGTAGTTGACGATTTCCAGAAGCACAAACGCTACGACGGATTGCAGCGCAAAAAACGCCATGACTTTCATCGCTTCTTGTGCCGGTAAATACCAGGCTGCAAGCACAAACACCATCACACTGGCGGCACCAGACCAGGCCAGCGGGCTGCGCAGCCAGCTTGATTTCATTTGCGCAATGCGCAGCGCTTCCAGCTGCCAACCACTTTGCAGGCTGCCCCACAGCGTGCGCGGTAAAAACTGGTACAGACTTTCGCCCCGGCGCGAGCTGGCAGGGTCGTCATGCGTGGCAGCGCGCGGGTGATGGCCCCGGTAGTGCTCCACCATGAAGTGGCCGTAGCAGACGCTGGTCATCAGCACCCAGCCGCCAAAGCGGTCAATTTTTGCTTTGCTGTGGCCCATTTCATGCGCAAAGGTGATGCCTTGCGAGCCAGTGATAAAGCCGACACTGAAGGCAACGCCGAGCAAGACCAGCCAATCGGCCTGCATCACGGCATAAGCGCCCATACCAATCAACACCAATTGCAGGGGTACATACAAGCGCAGCACCCAGACAAAATAGTGCCGACCCATGCTCGCACCAAGTGCAGCAGGCGATGATTTGCCACCCGGCCACAGCGCGTCCAGCAGCGCAATGCCCCACCAGATCGAAAGCGTGCCCACTGCGGAATACTCGGGATGCCGCAGGATGATATTGATCGTCAGCAGCGGCAGCAACCATGCCACCAGAAATCGAAGGTCAGATAAACGCATTAAATAATTTCTTATATTGCGCGGCAGGTTGCAAGAAGGGCTTTCACAGCAGCCGCGCCAGGTAGCGCCCGGTGTGGCTGTCCGGGTTGGCCGCAATAGCTTCCGGCGTACCGACACCTACCACCATGCCACCACCGGCGCCGCCCTCGGGCCCCATGTCAATCACCCAGTCGGCGGTTTTGATGACGTCCAGATTGTGCTCGATCACCACAATCGTGTTGCCCGCATCGCGCAGCTGGTGCAGCACTTTGAGTAGCAAATCAATATCGGCAAAGTGCAGGCCTGTAGTCGGCTCGTCCAATATATAGAGCGTGCGGCTAGTGTCTTTTTTGCTCAGTTCAAGCGCCAGCTTGACGCGCTGGGCCTCGCCACCTGACAGCGTGGTGGCGGCCTGGCCGAGCTTGATGTAGCTCAGGCCCACATCCAGCAGGGTGTGCAGTTTGCGTGCAATGGTAGGTACAGCTTTGAAAAACTCGGCGGCGGCTTCAACCGTCAAGTCCAGAATCTGCGTAATGTTTTTACCCTTGTACTGCACCTCTAAAGTTTCACGGTTGTAGCGCATGCCTTTGCACACGTCGCACGGCACGTACACGTCGGGCAAAAAGTGCATTTCAACCTTCACAACGCCGTCGCCCTGGCAGGCCTCGCAGCGGCCACCCGCCACGTTGAAGCTGAAGCGGCCTGCGCCGTAGCCACGCTCTCGGGCGGTGTTCATTTCGGCCAGTAATTCACGAATCGGCGTGAACAGGCCGGTGTAGGTGGCCGGGTTGCTGCGCGGTGTGCGGCCAATCGGCGATTGGTCAACGTTGATGACTTTGTCGAAATGCTCAATGCCTTCAATCGCCTCGTGCGCAGCGGGCTCTTCGTGCGCGCGGTACAGCGTGCGTGCCACGGCGGCGTACAGCGTGTCATTGACCAGCGTTGATTTGCCGGAGCCGGATACGCCCGTGACGCAAGTCAGCAAACCAACCGGAAACTCAACGCTGACGTTTTTCAGGTTGTGGCCGCTGGCGTTGATCACGCGCAGCGCCTGCATGTCGCCCAGTGTGGCCTGGTGTTGGGCTTCCCGGGCAGCACGCCTTTCGTAAGCCGGGCTGTGCGGAAAGCGTGACGGCTTTTTACTGCTGAAGGCATTTTCTTTTTTAACCGTGGGCAGCCACGGCGTGCGTTTTGCAGGCACAGTGATTTTCAACACCTGCGCCAAATAGCGGCCCGTCAGCGATGCCGGGTTGTCACGCACTTCTTCATAGGTGCCCTGCGCCATCACACGGCCACCGTGAATCCCCGCGCCCGGCCCCATGTCAATCACGTGGTCAGCGGCGCGAATCATGTCTTCGTCATGCTCCACCACCAGCACGCTGTTGCCAATGTCGCGCAGGTGTTTGAGGGTGCTAATCAGCCTGTCGTTGTCGCGCTGATGCAGGCCAATACTGGGCTCGTCCAGAACGTACATCACGCCGGTCAGGCCGGAGCCAATTTGCGAGGCGAGGCGGATGCGCTGGGATTCACCGCCCGACAGGGTTTCAGCACTTCTGTCCAGGCTCAAATAATTCAACCCCACGTCGTTTAAAAACTTCAGCCGCAGGCCGATCTCGCGCACCACCTTGCCTGCAATTTCGCCCTTGGCGCCCGACATTTTGAGCTGGTCAAAATACGCAAAACTCTCACGCAGGGTGATGCGGCTGATGTCAAAAATCGCCCGCTTTTTAACGCTGCCATCTGCATCAGGCGATCCCACCAGGTACACATGCCGCGCTTCGGCACGCAAGCGCGTACCCTGGCAATCCGGGCAGGGCTGCACGCTGCGATAGCGGCCAAGATCATCGCGCACCACACTGGAGTCAGTCTCGCGGTAACGCCGTTCAAAGTTGGTGATCACGCCTTCAAAGGTGTGCTTTTTGGTGTGCTTGCGGCCCGCCCCGCCACTTTTTTCAGTGCCCGAATCCATGACGTAGGAGAACTTGATTTCCTCATCGCCTGAGCCGTACAGCACCACCTGCTGCACCCTGGCGGGCAGGTTTTCAAACGCGGTATCAATGTCAAAAGCGTAGTGCTTGGCCAGGCTCTCCAGCATCGAAAAATAGTACCCGTTGCGCCTGTCCCAGCCCTTGACAGCGCCGCTGGCCAGGCTGAGTGACGGGAATGCCACGATGCGTACCGGGTCAAAAAACTCTTTGTGGCCCAGGCCATCGCAGCTGGGGCAAGCGCCCACCGGCGAGTTAAACGAGAACAGCCGCGGCTCCATGTCGGCCAGCGAATAGCTGCAAACCGGGCAGGAGAACCTGGCACTGAACAAATGCTCTTTACCAGTGTCCATTTCCAGCGCAATGGCTTTGCCGTCGGCCAGTCGCAGGGCGGCTTCAAAGCTTTCGGCCAGGCGCTGGGTTTGATCAGCGCGTGACTTCAGGCGGTCAATCACCACATCAATGTTGTGCTTCTCGGTTTTTTTGAGTTTGGGCAGTTCGTCAAATTCATAGGCTGCGCCAGCTACCCGAAAACGTACATAACCCTGGGCCTGCATTTCCGCAAACAGCTCGACAAATTCACCTTTTTTTTCCCGCGCAACAGGTGCCAGAATCATCAGTTTAGTGTCTTCAGGCAAAGCCAAAACAGTGTCCACCATTTCGCTCACGCTTTGCGCTTGCAGCGGCAAGTCATGCTCGGGGCAAAACGGCGTGCCTGCGCGCGCAAACAACAAGCGCAAATAATCATGAATCTCCGTCACCGTGCCAACCGTTGAACGCGGGTTGTGCGAGGTGGCTTTTTGCTCAATCGAAATCGCCGGCGACAAGCCTTCAATCATGTCCACATCAGGCTTGTCCATCAGCTGCAAAAACTGCCGCGCGTAGGTGCTCAGGCTTTCAACGTAACGGCGCTGGCCCTCGGCATACAGCGTGTCAAATGCCAGAGACGACTTGCCTGAGCCGCTCAAACCCGTGATCACCACCAGTTGGTTGCGCGGAATATCCAGGTCGATATTTTTCAGGTTGTGGGTGCGCGCCCCGCGAATACTGATGCGCTGCTGAGCCAATGGGTTGACCCCCACGCTTGTCGCTTCGCGTATTGCGCTACCCCCCGCGGGGGCTGCAATGGCCAGGGACGCCTCGTCGCTGCGTGCGTTGGCCAGGTACTTGCTGTCGTTGGGAGAGTTCAAGGCAGAGCCAGGTTAGAACAACCCTCCATCATAGACCCAAGCCGTATTTTTGGCAGCCAGTTAAACTGTGCGGACTAGGAGAACACAGCATGGCCTCAGTCAACAAAGTCATCATCGTCGGAAACCTGGGCAAAGACCCTGAAATGCGCAGCTTTCCGAACGGCGACCAGATCGCCAACATCACCATTGCCACCACCGACCGCTGGAAAGACAAAACCAGCGGCGAAATGAAAGAGGCCACCGAGTGGCATCGCGTCAACTTCAACGGCCGCCTGGCTGAAATCGTTGGCCAGTATTTAAAAAAGGGCTCGCAGATCTACGTTGAGGGCAGCCTGCGCACGCGCAAATGGACAGACAAGGATGGCGTGGACAAATACACCACGGAGATCCGCGCCGACCAGATGCAAATGTTGGGCAGCCGCCAGGGCATGGGTGGCGCTGGCGCTTCTTCAGACACTGATGAGGGTGGTTACAGCGCACCTAGAGCACCCGCAGCACGCCCCGCCCCGGTGGCCAAAGCAGCCCCGGCCAAAGCCGCCAGTGGTTTTGACGACATGGATGACGACATTCCGTTTTAACCGCTTGGCGAATGCTGACCACGTTAAAAACCCGCCTTTCGCGGGTTTTTTTGGTTTCTGGCGCACACACAGGGTATGCTTTTGCTTACAAACCTTAAGCGCGGGAACGGTGCTTCAAAGTTAGTATTTCGAGCATCTATCAACCGGCCAACTAACAAGCCAGCTAACAGGCCAGCCAAAAGACCAACAATGAAGCAATACAACGCGCTTTTAAACACCTGTCTGCTGGCCTTCACGGCCACGATTTGTACACCCGCTTCAGCCGACGGCATTGAGCCACTGACTGATATTTTGAACACACCGGGCAGTGCCGGGCTCGGGCTGGCCATACGCGCCAGCACCTCGCCATATCTGAAAGGTGGCACGCGCTATGACTTGTTGCCGCTGTATCTGTATGAAGGCGAGCGGATTTTTTTGCATGCCAACCGGGCGGGCGTCAAACTGTTCAATGATGCAGGCCGCAGCGCGGGCCAGCGCTTTGACGTTTTTATCGAGCAGCGGTTTGAAGGCTTTCCGGCAGAAAACCTGCCCGCCAGCCTGGCAGGCATGGCCAGCCGCGATTCAGGCATTGACCTGGGGCTGGCGTACCGCCTGCGCCAAAGCTGGGGCACATTGCGCGCCGAGCTGGTGCGAGATGTAGGCAGCGCGTCAC
>Ga0105050_10004188_pt1 | contig 19369 bp, 15 predicted proteins | sample FRY01_FD_78088 | JGI IMG/M metagenome (GOLD analysis project Ga0105050, IMG submission 78088) | Freshwater microbial communities from Lake Fryxell liftoff mats and glacier meltwater in Antarctica - FRY-01 | ecosystem: Environmental > Aquatic > Freshwater > Ice > Glacier meltwater ...
AGTACCACTGCCTAAGGAGGATTAACCGGTTATACACTATAGTGACTTGACCTGCCCCCATGAATGATGCCAGTTCTTAAGTTAGGGTTTTGCCCTCCAACAGACAAGCCCGCGTCTCAGGGGTCGATTGCCGGTGAAGTGTTCACCGCTCGGTTCAACGATCCCAAAGCGATTGCCAACATTTGCCATGAGCCGATGCGCGTGGTGGTTGCGGTAATGGTGAGAATGGAGTCAAGATGATCAACAACCGCCGCCGTGGAGCCTTAATCGGCTTGGCCGTTGGCGATGCCTTGGGGGCCGCTGTTGAGTTCAAATCCCCTGGCAGCTTCGCACCCGTGGTCGGCTACAGAGACGGTGGGCCGCATGGTTTGAATGCCGGGGAGTGGACCGACGACACCAGTATGGCTCTCGCCCTGGCCGATAGCATCGCCACTTCGGGATGGGGCTTGAATGATCAAGCCGAGCGTTACGTTCAATGGTGGAAGACGGGGAAGTATTCCGTGAACGGGCGTTGCTTCGACATTGGGATTACCACCAGAAGTGCCTTGGGCAACTTTGTCGCCAAGAAAGACGCACTCACATCTGGCGACCGATCCGACAGGGCCAGCGGCAATGGCTCGATCATGCGACTGTCTCCCGTGCCAATCCGATACGGCCATCTTTACGTCGATCAACTCGATGAGCTTTCACGGCTGGCTGAGGAATCGAGTTTGCCGACGCACGCCAGCCAGCAATGCGTTGCGGCGTGCCGGTATTTGGCGACCGTTTGTGCCGCTCTGATCCACGGCGAAGATCGTGATGAAGTTCTGTCGCCGGACTGGAAGTCGTTGCAACAACTCAACGACATCAAGCCGTTGCACCCGCTGATTCAGGAAATTGCCGAGGGCAGTTTTCGGAAGAGAAAACCACCAGCCATCAAGGGATCAGGCTGGGTGGTCAAAAGTCTCGAAGCATCGTTGTGGGCCTTTCACGATGCCGAGACTTTTGAGGAAGCCGTGTTGAGGGCGGTCAACTTGGGCGATGACGCCGACACCACGGGAGCCATCTGCGGGCAGTTGGCCGGGGCGTATTGGGGCGAGTCTGGGATTTCGGAATCACTGAGGTCCGGTCTGGCAAGAATGGATATGCTGGAGATCGCCTTGGCGGGAATTATCTCGGAGAGAGAACCGTCGTGACCACCTGTTGAAGCACCATCCCATCCCACAAGATTCCAGACATTCGGAAGCATTTGCTGGTTGATCGGAGTCCTATTAGGTATCGAATCCCTTCGCAACCTCGGTCCCAAGAGCGGCCATTGCTTCGGGAGGTTGGGATTTGCTGAAGCCGTTGCCTTCTGGCTCGTGGCGAGCGGTTTTAGCGTCAAGGACAACGACTAAAGGTTGGCTGGATCATAAGCTTGCTCTTGTTCTCTCGCTTCTTCATGGTGATACGTATAAGCATGAGAGAAAGCAGTGTATGCTAACTGTTCTATAGACTCATCACTTTCCACAAGTTATTCCTTTTATTTCTCCACCCCTTCTGGAATCCAAAAGATCATAGTGTTCAAGTCATCGTCCCAAGCACACGCTAGCCTGCCAGAACTAGCAATTTTAGCAAGGCCAGTATTATACATCCATTCGTGAATGACTTGAAGTAGAATATTATAATTAGTTTTATCCATCATAAACTGCCCTTCAGAATCAGCACCAACGGCATGATCCATAATCAGAAATACTATTTGATGTAAAGTGATATATTCGTCTAGGTCTTCGGTCGGCTCCTTAGAGAATGTTAGGGCTACGGTTTTTCTGAGAACATCCGCAGTCTCAAACAAATCTTCAATACTATAGGGCTCAGTCATTTTGCCTCCAAGTTTTATTCGTGCGGGGCCTTTTCACTAGAATCACGCCGTATCTGCTGAGCGAGCATTCTGTGTTGCAGGGAATGCCAATGCCAAGACGTGGAATCAATTTGGATTCCATCTGGATTCTCGCCCTTGGTGCAGGCGGGCGGCAGTGCGAGGACGCCGAGTTTTGGCTTCATCTCCGGACGGCTTTTCCGATTCTCGTCCATTGCAATCTCCAGCGAGATTTTATCGCTTATGATGCCGTTAAATCGGTACGGGCAAAGGCTCGTATTTTAGGGTTTTGCCGATCTATTGTCAAGCGTTGTGAACTGCCCTAAACGGCACCACTTCCAAGGAGAGAAGTCTTGTGTGTTGCAAACCCAAGGAGGCAAACAATGCCACGCGGAAAGAAGGAGCAGGCTCCAGCAGATTATCCCAAACTCCGGGAGGTCGAGGTTAGAGTTAGGAGAGGCAAGACCGTTGTCGATTCCGTCAAGAAGATTGGTGTGACGATCATAGGCCGTTCATCAGCAGTCCGACACTTGCGGAAGTGCCGTTGACCGGGCTATCCTCCGAGTATTGGGACGTGCGCTGCACGGTCTTTCAGCTTCGCTTCACACCGATATACTCCCCTGTCTTGAGGCAGGACTCATCGAGGGCGACGTATGGCCAAAAAGCCTTCCAAGCGATCGAGTCGAAAGCAAGTCATCGGAAACACAGGGGGCAACGCCCCATCCGCCGTTCCCCAAGCCCCCTCGCACGGCAAGTCGTCTGCGACCGCATCGTCGTCCCGGACCATCCGCATCTTCATCAGCTCGACGTTCCGCGACTTTGCTCAGGAGCGGGACCTGCTCGTTCGGAAGGTGTTTCCCGAACTGCGCCGTTTGTGTCGCGAGCGGCAGGTGGAACTGATCGATGTCGATCTCAGGTGGGGGATCACGGAGGATGAGGCCAAGCAGGGCAGGGTTTTGCCGATCTGTCTCGCGGAAATCGACAGGGCACGCCCCTTCTTCATCGGGCTTTTGGGTGAGCGCTATGGCTGGGTGCCGTCGCGAGAACAGTTCGACCGCTCGCTTCTGATCGAACAGCCCTGGCTCGAAGAGCACGCGGACGGCAGGAGTGTCACCGAGCTCGAAGTTCTCCATGGCGTCCTCAACAACCCTCGGATGGCCGGGCGGGCATTCTTCTATTTCCGAGACCCGAACTGGTCGGTGAAGCACGGGCCGGACTATGTGAGTGAAGGCCATGCGGAAAAGCAAAAGCTCGCCGACCTAAAGCAGCGCATCCGCGATTGCGACTTCCCCGTGCTCGAAAACTATCCAACGCCGGAGGCTCTCACTGAGAAGGTGCGGGACGAGCTTCGAAAATTCATCGATGAGGAGTATCCGAAGTCTGACGTTCCTGATCCGCTCACCGTGGAGCGGCGACGGCACGAGGCCTACGGTAGCACCCGCCGTCGGCTTTACCTCGGCGGCGAGCGATATTTCGAGGCGATGGATGGCGAACTTGCAGCCGAGGCGCCACGACCGGTGCTGATCAGGGGGCAGTCAGGCGGCGGCAAATCCTCGCTGCTTGCCAACTGGCTCGCTCACTGGGTGCCCGATCATCCTGAGGCAACCGTATTCGTACACCACCTGGGCTGCGGTGCCGACGCCGCCGATCCATTGCGGCTGGCGATTCGTCTCATGCGGGAGATTGCCGTACTCACGGGCGACGAGTTCAAGCCCAAGAGCGATCCCGACGAGGAGCTGAAGGAGCTACCACAGTGGCTCGCAATCGCCAACGCGTGGGCCGAGCGAACGGATCGGACTCTCCTCCTCGTTTTCGACGGCCTGGACAAGCTTGCCGACCGGAGACACCTGCGTTGGTTTCCGGCGGCACTCCCTTCCCGCGTAAAGCTCGTGGCGTCATGCCTCGACGACGATGTGCTTGAAGCTGCCCGCCATCGGCTGGATTGGAGGGAACTTGTCGTCGAGCCCTTCACGCCCGCCGAACAAGCGGGATTTATCTGTGAGTACCTCGGACGTTATCGAAAGCACCTCACGCCGAAGCAGGCGGATGCCCTCCAGGCACACCCGCTGTCGGGCAATCCGCTTTTTCTGCTCACGGTGCTCGAGGAACTGCGGGTATTCGGTGTTCATGAGGACCTCGACCGACACCTTAGAGCTCTTCTTTCGCCGCCGCCGAGCAAGGCGCCGGGCGAAGAGCCCACGGTGGACGATGTCTTCGAGCACGTGCTCGCGCGAATCGAAGGCGACGTGGGCCGGGAGCCCGTGCAGCGGGTGATGGAGACCATCTGGGCGAGCCGGGCGGGCCTCTACACCGATGAGTTGCTCGCGATTGCCGACATCCCACCGGCCACGTGGGCGGCGATCGAGAACGCGCTCGACGAGTCGCTCTACGAGAACGGCGGTCGAATCAGTTTCGGCCACGACTACCTCCGGAAAGCAGTCGAGGACCGCTACGCCATCAAGGGTGAAGCACGGTTTGCCATCCACGACCGGATTGCGGCGTTCTTCACTGCACAGCCATCATTTTACGATCTATCTCGTAGCGGTGCGGCTAATACACGAAAGACCTTTGAACTCACATGGCAACTGGTCAACAGCCACGACTGGTCCGCATTGGATGGAGTCATCACCGATATAGAGTTCCTCATGGCATCCGTGCATGGCGGGAACCTGTCGGAAGTTCTAGCCGACCTCAACACGGCCGTTTCCGCGCTGGGGTGCAAACGCGGTGACGCCGCGACGGCCTGGCTTGCCTTCGTCACAAGCAGTGCGCATAAGCTCTCACGGGGTCATGCACTGTGGCCGGCAAGCCGGATCATGCTTCAGCTTGCGCTCGACCAAGCCCCCACAACTTCATGGTGCCAGGCTGCCGAGGCTTGGTACGAGAGCGGACGGTGCAGTTGGCCAGTCCTGAGAGCCGTGACACCGACATCACAATCGACGGAGCCGATTATTCATGTGCCACTCGATGGCACGCCTGTCACGATTTCGATGGTATCAACGGGATCCCCGTGCGTCGCTGGCCTGAGTGATGGGAGGCTTCTGCACATCGACCCACACACTCTGAGCGTCATTCCCTTCGCCGGACGGACGGCGTGCCGTGATCCTGTGCGATGCGTGATTGATGAAGCCCGCAGAAATGTACTCGCCACTCTCGCTCCGGATGAAGTCGCGATTTGGGATCTCGATACGCATGCGTTCATCGCTCGCCTTGGTGTTCACACAGCCCCGATCGACCAACTGGCTCTGCTGGACGCCGACGTGCTAGTCAGCTTCAGCCATCCGTATGGGGCCCCGGCGTCGCTTTCGGCGTGGGACCTGCAATCTCGCGACAAGAAGTGGGCCATCGATCTGCCTTGCACAACGGGCAAAATGAGCCCGTTTTGCCCATGCTGCGGCGTCATACACGATGGCATATCGCTCATCGCAATCTGTGACGCAGGCCGTCTCACGCTCATCGAAAGTGGCACTGGAAGGATCGCAACAACAGTTGCGTTGTCTCATGACGAAGAATCGATTCCGTCAGGTCTTCTTCCGGCCGAGGGTGGCGGAGTGGTCTGCGTCTTCAGCGACGGTGGGATCGGGGCCATTGACCTGACGGCGGGATACTGCCAGACAACGTCAGCCGAACCTATGATGACCGAGTGGCACTCGGTGATGGGAGCGGCTTTATTGCGAGCGAACGTGCTTATCGCTTCTTCATCAGGTGGCGCCACGCTTCTCACGCAAGACACAGGCAGCGTCATCTCTCAGCGGCAGATTGGGTCGGACGTGAAGTGCATGGCGGTGTCGAAGGATACTATCGCATTCGGCTGCAGCGACGAACTGATTATTGTCGATGCCCAGTTGCTCTCCGTCGAGCCCTCGCGCCAAGCGGCTCACCAGGCGTCTCCCGCAGCGTGGAGCCAAACAGTGGACCATGCGTATGCAGGAGCATCAGGGAGACTCATCACGATCGGCGCCGAAGAAGCGATTGTGTGGCATCATCACAAGCAGCTTGTGCGTTGCCCTCTCGCGCCACCGGGGATGGAGCAGCCTGGCACTTTCGAGGGGCCGCCGATGGTTGCCCATGCGCTCAGCGATAATGGCCGTCGACTTGTGACGATCTGTAATTGGGGGCATGCCGTCGAACTCCGGGTGTGGGACGCCGAGACGGGCACCCTCGTTACCGCGGCCTTGCCCTTCAACGCCTTGGATGAGGACGGCTTCATGCAAGCGTGCGTCATGAGCGTCTGCTTCATGCCAAGCCGAGAGGATCTGGTCGTTTGTGGCCATATCGGGGGAAAGGTGTCCATCGTTCAATTATCCAATCCACCACGCGTGAGTCAGGTGTTTCGTGTCGACCAGCACAAGAAGGTCTATGAAGTCGCACCCGTAGACGATAGCAGCGTGCTTATCAAGCTGAGCGATGCATGGGAAGTCTGGACGCTTTGGCCAGAACCACAACAGAAGAGTCGGCACCCTCCACGCCCAGTGCCAGAGTGTCGAAAATGTCCTGTTCCGCGAGTGGAGTTAGCACATGCGATCACAGGAGAGGCCAGCGCGGTGATGCTTCGTGACCCAGTGATGGGCGACACCTGGTGGCACGGTGAGCGCGGCCTCACGTGCGTTGCCATCAATGACTGCGATGAGATTGTGGTGGGCGATAGTTTCGGGGAAGTGTTGCACCTGCAACTCATGCCGAGTCGCACAAACCTCAATACAAGTAATTCACTTCCGTGAGCGATTCGAGGACTGTATTGGTTCAGCGTGAATTGGAATCTGGCATGCCCTGGTGGCGGTGCACTGTGTCGGCTCACTCTGCTAGGTTCGTCACGCCGTGATGTTCGGGTAGAGGGACTTTAGGTATCTCTGATCCTCTGTCCTCTGATGCCTTGATGCTCTGGGCTTCTGCTCTGGGCTGGCGGGCGTCTCGCTCGCCAGTACGAACCGCATGCCCAACCTCTCGGCGAACGTTCTGTCGGTGCTCATGTCACCCACCATGATGCCCGCCTTTGGGTTCAGGCTATATCGCTCGATGAGGGCCACGCCCATGCCAAGCTGCGGCTTGCGGCAGTAGCAGGTGATCGGCGGCACTCGATGCGGGCAGTACATGTAGTCGCTCGTCGTTTCCAGTTGACGGTTCGTCTCGTCGAAGCCCGCCTCATATTTCTCCTGGCATAAGGATCACTCTTCGACGGTAGGGTCGACACTCTTTAATTCGGCGAACTTATCAGCCATCGTCGGGTTACTCTTCGTCAGTCTCTTAAGCGTCACGTCCTGCGCCTTATCGTTGGCGAGCCGGAGATTGCGGTCTGTGCCGAGAAGCGCCTCTTTCGTCTTCTGCAGGTGGTCGATCGATTTGTCGATCTCTTCGATCGCCGTCTGGAACTTCCTGGAGGCTAGGTCGTAGTTCTTAGCGAAGCCGGTCTTGAACGACTCGAGCTCCTCCTCGAAGTTCGTGACGTCAATGCTCTGCGCCTTCACAAGCGCAAGCTCCGATTTGTACTTGAGCGAGTTCATTGCGGCGTTTCTCAGCACTGTGATGATCGGGATGAAGAACTGTGGCCGGACGATGTACATCTTCGGATAGCGGTGCGACACGTCGACGATCCCGATGTTGTAAAGCTCGCTGTCGGGTTCAAGCATGGAGACCAGCACCGCGTACTCGCAGCCCTTCTCGGTGCGGTCCTTATCGAGCTCCTTGAGGAAGTCTTCATTCTTCTGTTTCGTCGCGGTGCCATCGCTCTCGTTCTTCATTTCGAACATGACTGAAACAATCTCGGTACGGGCATCATCGGAGTCGCGGAAGATGTAGTCGCCCTTGCTGCCGGCTCGCGAGTCGTTGTCCTTTTCGAAGTACGCCCTCGGGAATGCCGTCGCCCGGATGCGATTGAACTCGGTCTCGCAGTGCTGCTCGAGAGTTTCGCCGACCATCTTGGTCGATAGTCGCGCCTTCATTTCCAACAGGCGCTCGATCGTGTCGTTTCGGTCCTTGATCTGCGTCTCGTAATTCTCCTTCAGAGACTTCTCCCCGAGTTGTTTTTTAAGCTCAGCCCTCTCAAGATCACTCTTCAGTTCGTCACGCTCCTTCGCGACCACGCCGACTGCTTCAGTGATCGCGAGCTTCTGCGCGACATCACCGGCATTGAGCTTCGCCTTTAGGTCTTGGATTTCGGAATCCTTCGTCGCGGCGGTTTTCTGTAGCTCGTTGACAAGTATCGCCTTGGCGAGCTCAACGGCGGTCCGCTTGTCCTGCTCGGCCAACTCGAGCCGCTCACGCAGCTGTTGCTTGAAGTCGCTGTCGCGGACCTGCTTCAAAATGTCGGCGTATCCCGCCTCATCGATTGTGAATGCCTTAGCACAATGCGGGCAGATGATTTCATGCATATGGATTACCTCGTTTCAGACCAAAAGTCATTCGGTATCCCCCCTCACGGTGGGCAAAATAGTCAAAAAGCGAAATCGCGACTCCGTCCACAGAATCACATCCAACTTCCGCAACACACCAACATTCACCGCACCGTCGGACATCGGCAAACTCAGTAGTAGACCTGACTACTTCCGAACGTGGCAGGCTTATCATAACCCTTCGCGATCATCATGCACAGCGAACAAAATTGGAGAAGCTACTCCAACCGCTAGCCGCAAAGGTTCCAGTTCAGGGAGGCGAAGACGTGCTGTGTGACGAACTGAAGGGGCGGGAGCGGACCCACCGCGAACTTGAAGCAGAAAATTGAAAAGCCTTTTTGCTTTACCCGCCAACCTTGAATTTGGAACGATGGACATTGAGGATTTACCGCCCGTCGCCGACGCGGAGGAATCGTATTCCTCCGCAGTGCAGCAAGAGCAGACGACCGGAACCCAGGCCCGCGACCGCATCGAGGATGAGAAAGTGGCCGCGGCCGAACTCGGCGAAGTGCAGAAACCGTTCGAAGACTTGGTCGCTGGGTCGGAATTCAAAACGCTCACGGTGTTACTCGTGGCAAGGACCCCCCCGATGAAGCCAAAAGAATCGAAGATCTGGAAAACGATCGAGAACACCGGACAAAGGAGACAAAGACCACTTGTCAATGCCGCCCGAAAGGCCCAGGGAGCCACTTACTCGTTGGCGGCCGCGCCGGAAGGCGTGCAGCCAGCAAAAGATGCGTTTCCATAAGTCCTTGCGCACAAGGATTTACAATCATATGGTTGTGTAGAAGGTGTCTCTATAAATCCTTTCTAGAAAAGGATTTATGTATTTAAAAGCGATATTTTTTGACTTGTTTGTTTACTGCGGCTCAATGCGGGTTGTGGAAGGGTTTTCGACTGGCGACAGAAGTGCAACGGGAAGGCGAGTTGGTCTGTCTGCCCGGCACTATCGGTCCCCACGGCTGGCGGGTAGTCTTCTGACAATCAACCGGGTGGAGCACCCGAAACATTTGCCCCCATTTATTTCCGCAAGGGACCAATCGATGGCTGCGAAAAAGTCAACACCTACTGAGCCCCTTAAAAACTCAATCGGGATGAAACTCATTTTGATTCCTGCAGGGAAGTTCAAGATGGGCCGCTCGGAACAAGAAGCCGACGACGACGAGGGTGACGACGAGGGTGAACAGGCCGAAGAGCAACAGGTGTCCGTCACGATCACTAAGTCGTTTCTGATGGGTCAAACAGAAGTCACACAAGGCCAATGGAAAGCGGTGATGGGAACGGAGCCTTGGAAGGGGAAGGAGTACACCAAGGAAGGCCCAAACTATGCGGCTACTTACGTCAACTGGGACGATGCGACTGCGTTTTGCGAGGCGCTGAGCAAGAAAGAAGGGAAGACATACTCACTGCCGACAGAAGCGCAGTGGGAATACGCCTGCCGTGCGGGAACAACAACGGCGTATTCATTCGGAGACGACGAATCACAGTTGGGCAACTATGCGTGGTTTCAAGAAAACGCCGAGGATGCTGGAGAGGAATACGCTCACGAAGTAGCTATGAAGAAGCCAAGCCCGTGGGGTCTTTACGACATGCATGGCAATGGTTGGGAGTGGTGCAGCGATTGGTACGACGAGAAACTACCAGGAGGAAAAGATCCCACCGGCCCAGTCGCCGGCTCAGACCGCGTGCTTCGCGGCGGCAGTTGGGACTACAGCGAGTTCAACTGTCGCTCCGCTTATCGAGACAACAACGACCCCTCGGACCGTTACAGCGTCATCGGATTTCGTGTGGTGCGGTTGTCTGAGTGAGCCTTCCGAGTCGTGACCTCTGTCTCTCTGATCCTCTGTCCTCTGATGCCTTCGACTCTGGGCTTCTGCTCTGGGCTGGCGGGCGACTAACCCTCGCCCGATTTTGAGTGTGAGAGGTCGGGTTTTAGAGTGCAGGAGGCGTTCAACTTTGATCTTTCTGCCTCCTCGGCGTGCCGGCAAGTAGTTCCTATCTCCGTCGGGTCGAATGGGAACAACTCGCTGACAGGCGAGGCCGCGATCAACGCAACTGCTCGGCGAGTCCGCTGGCACGGCGAATCTGCCGCTCGACGGCGAACCGAATCACGTCGGCCGAGCCGACGACCGTCACGTGCTTCACGGCCCGTGTCACGCCGGTGTAGAAAAGTTCCCGCGTGAGCAGCCGGCTCTTCACATCCGGCAGGACCACGATCGCGTGGCCATACTCTGAGCCCTGGCTCTTGTGGATCGTCAGAGCATGCACCGTTGTCACGTCCTCAAGCCGTGTGACCGGCACATGCTCGCCTTGGTCAAACACCGCCTGCATCCGCTCGCCGCCGGCGTTCATGACTAGTCCGGCATCACCATTAAAGAGGCAGAGCGAGGGGCTGTTGCGAGTGACCATGACCGGCCGGCCGGCGTACCATGTCGATCCACCAAGCACACCGAGCTCCCGCTCCACCCGAGCGTTCCAGCCCGCAACACCCGTCGACCCCAAGCGGTGGGCGCAGAGCACCTGCAGCTCACGCTGCTTATCGAGTGCCATCTTGTCAGCATCCGAGGCCGCGTTGTGCTTCGACGCCAGGTCGACCAGCTTGCGGCCGTGTGCCACCACCTCGGCGGTCACTGTCGCGAGGCCCTGCTTGTCGGGGCGGATCCAACGCACCTCCGCTGTGCCACGCCCCAGAACCTCGATCGTCTTGGTCGCATCGCCTGCGAGGATCGCATCGGCCAGTTCTCCGATCTGTTCGCCGAACCGATATCGCTTTGTGAGCTTTTCCGAGCGGCCGTGCAGCGGCGTGCCCTCAATGGCCGCCGCCGCGATGTCAGCCAATACCGAGCCAGCATCGACGCTCGCCAACTGATTTGGATCGCCCACGAGCAGCAGCCGAGTCGAGTCGGAGAGTGCGGCCAGTAGGCGGTAGGTCAGCGAACTAGAGAGCATCGACGCCTCATCGACGACCACGAGATCGTAGGAGAGCGGGTTGTCGGGACCGAACTTGTAGCGAGGAACGCGGCGGGGATGTGACCCGAGCAGCCGATGCACCGTGGTCGGCCGGGCCAGTTCGATCGCCTTGAACACTGCCTCTGGGGCGTGCTCAGCCTGACAACACCGACTGAGCGCCTCCGCCATCCGGGCCGCAGCCTTGCCGGTGGGCGCAGCCAACGCGATTCGCACATCGGTAGACGATTGGAACCGCTCGATCAACTGCCTCGCAACGGTCGTCGTCTTTCCTGTACCCGGCCCGCCCATCAGTACGATCACCCGTTCCGACTCGTTCTGGAAGGGCGCAGAGGCAATGTGCAAAAGACATCGCTTGATCTCCCGCTCCTCGAAGAGTGCGCGGGCTAGATAGAGCCGATTTCCGTCGAGCACAAACGGCGTGCGGTCGTTTTCGTGTGTGCCAACCAGGAGGCTCGCTGAGGTGAGGGCGGCTTTCCAGGCTTCCACTCCGGTCGGCCAGAGCAGATGATCGGGCTTTGAGAGGTCGATGTCCCCGGCCCACTCTTCAATCCGCGCAAGATCGACGCAGGTGTGGCCATCCCTAGGTGTTCGCAGGGCCAGACACATCGCCACCCAGGCCAGGATGTCGGGAATCAGGGGCCGATCCTTTGAGGATGCCAGTCGCACAAGCGTCGCTGCAGCAGCAATGTCAGCGGCCGTGATCGCGCCGGCCGCGATGTAGGCATCCAGATCGAGCGGCAGCGGGGATCCACCCGTGTCGCTGTTTCGGCCGGGGGCACGGGTTGTTCTGGTCGTCATGTGTCCACTCCCTGAAGATCGCCAGCAAAAAGCCGGCTAAGCCGCGGCCAGAGGGCGGGCGGCGGTTGCCAGGTAAACACGCCGTAGCGGCGGCCGATCGCGTCGATGGGCGTGTCGATCCCCTTCATGCCGCGGATGAATGCGTAGACCACACCCGCGATGCATGTTTCGGGGGCCGCTAATTTCAGACGCCAGCGGAGCATCCGGTAGACCGCCGTGCCGTAAATGAACGACTGCAATGGGTAGTGGTGCTCCGTCATGGGGGCCATGAGCCTGTCGGGAGCGTAGGCCCGCAGCGGATAACGTGACCCCTTGGCATGCAGCCGATTGGTCTTGTAGTCGGCGATCACCAACTGCGGTGCCTCCGGCGTGCTTCCCGGTAGCCGGAGCACCGCGTCGATCGAGCCGTTGATCAACCCAGCCAGTGGAATTCTAAACGCATCACCGGCAAGCTCTTTCGCATAACCGGCCAGCGGATCACCGGCCGGCAGCATCGCCAGGAGCACCTTTCCCACGTGGCAGGCGAGCACGCCTTTGCCGAGAGCAGCCAACGACATCTCAAAATTCATTTCGGCAACGCGATCCTGCGGTCCGATCGCGGCAAAGCAGGTGTTGCGAAACGGAGAATCCTCCGGCCCGCCGAACGGTGTCTCGAGCGCGGCGGTGAGCATCCCAGAGATGGCATCGTGATGCGGCCGCAGCAGGCTCGATGTCGCCACCTCGCCAACCCGACGGCGGACCTCGGCACCGAGCGTGTGATCAGCGACGACCGCAGCCAGATCGATCCGATCGAAGATTTCATGGACGGCCGTGCCGATGGCGGTGCCCGCTGGAAGCTCATCAATCGCGAATGCATCCACGGCCGCGATCGATTCTGCTGCCTCGTCTGCGGTGGCTTCGTCGTCTCCGGTCACCCCGAGCCGATACTCGTCGGTTCCACGGCCCTCCGCGGCGAATTCGTCGGTGTCTTCTTTTGCGAGGGCAGCGGTAATGCCGCTGAATGACGTTCGCCTGTAGGTCTGATCGACGGCGGCCGGCATCGGCGCCAGTTGCCGCTGGGTGGCCTCCGCCGCCTTGGGCCGGACGAAAGTGTCGGGCAGCGAGAGAAGTTTTTCCGGCCCCACGCACTCCGGCCGCTGCTTGAGATTCGGCATGACGGCCATCAGGACACTGTCCTTCACGTCGGTCGCCGCCAGCACGCAGAGGTGTGACTCAGCCCGGGTGAGGGCGACGTAGAGCATACGCCGGCGTTCCTCATTGATCGCGGCAAAGACGGCCTCTCTCGAAGCGGGAGACGAACGATCCGGGGCGCCCAAGGCGTAGGCGATGTCGAGACACCGTTCACCCTTGTGATAGTAGACGGCCGGGCCCCGAAGTGTATTCTCGGGTTTCCACTGATCAGCCACGACGACGCAGGGGAATTGCAAGCCCTTGGCGACGTGGATCGTCATGATCCTCACAGAACCCTCGTCGTTCTCGACCCTTCGGCTGACCAGTTCGTTCGTATCGTTCCTGCCGTGGAGTTCGGCGAACGCCTCGAGAACCTGCGTCGGCATGCAGCCTTTGCCGTCGCCTGCACCGTGAAGCAGTTCAACGACGTGATTGAAGTCGGTGACATTTCGTTCGGCCTTCTCACCGCCCGTCAGGCAGGCAACCATCGTATCTTCGGCCATGATCGCGGCGGCCCAGGCTGCAACGCCATACTTTTGCAGCGTGCCGCAAAGACGGGCGATCGTTTCCTGAACGATCCGCTCCTCCTCCTCGGGAAGCGTGCCGACCTCATCGAGGCGATGTCCGAAGAAAGCGGTGGCTGCGGCCCGCCGACCCCGGCCTGCGTCGGACGGCCGCTCCATCGCCTTGAGAATCAACCTAATATCCTCGGCCGTCTGGCCGTGCATCACGCTCGCGGTGCCGCCCGTAACGGCCTTGATGTTCATACTCGCCAGTCGGCGTTGGATGTCCATGCCGATGAGGTTGGTCCGCACAAGGACGCAGATGTCGCGTTCGGTGATCGGCCTGGAATGGGGAGAGACAAACTTCGCGGTGGTGAGCAGATGCAGCACCTGGCGGGAGGCGATGTCGACAAGTTGCTTGGAACTGCCCACGTCGATGATCTCGACAGCTTCGCAGCCGTCGATCCGTCGAGTCTGATGATCATTCGACGCGGTGACATTCTGGTATGCGATTTCGGGTCCGAACGTCGCATTCTTCATGAGGGAATTGAGAACGTCGAGCAGCGGTTGGTCGGACCGCTGATTGATCGTGAGCGTACGGTAGCGGGCCTTCCGGGCGGCATCCGACTTCGTGGCCTTGGTGGCGATACGAAGATACGACTGCACGTCGGCTCCGCGGAAGCTGTAGATCGCTTGCTTGGGGTCGCCGACAGCCACGAGTGGTCGTTGATCGCCGGCCGGAAAGATCGCCTCGAAAAACTCCCACTGCAGCCGGCTTGTGTCCTGGGCCTCGTCGACGATCACCAGTTTGTAACGACGTTGCAATTCGCCGAGAACCGTCGCGTAGACCGGATCTTTCACCACCTGCCATGCCCGCCGCAGGAGTTCATCGAAGCTCGGCGACTCCTGCATCGCCTGCTGCACGCGATCCACGCACTGCTCGACAAACTGGCAGACCTGCCCGAGGAGTTCCAGGTCGTTCTCGGAGAGACCGGCTTTGTCGAACCACGGTTCGATGAACGGATCACTCAGGGCCGCCTCGACCAGTTTGAGCATCCGCTTCTGCTCCCACGACCGGCCCGCACCCGCTTCGGCGAGCAGGGCATCGTTGACCACCTCCGCCAGAATCCTTTCGCCTTGCTCCTCGTTGGAGTGGTTGCTCGAGGCGATCCCGGCCATCGACAACACCTTCATACAGACGCCGTGGATCGTGCCGATCGTCGCGGTGTCAAACTCGGCAACGGCCCGCTCCAACCGCCGCGCCCGGGCCATCCGCTTGTCGTCGGAACCCTCGAGCAGGTGTTGGTCGAGGGCATCGGGCTTTTTTCGGCCGCGTCCGCGGAGCAACTCGGCCGTGGCCACCATCCGTCCGCGAACGCGATCCCGCAATTCTGCTGCGGCGTTTCGCGTGTAGGTCGTGATCAGAATGTCGCCGATCCGCAGGGGGTTCTTGTCGCTTGCGATCGCGAGCGTCACATGGGCCGCGACGGAGTAGGTCTTCCCGGTGCCGGCGCTGGCCTCGACGATCGTGCCATTGGCCAGCGGATATTCGGTGAACTGGAATGTCATGTGAGCCGATACTCCGACGTGCCTGGACGGCCAGCGAGCTTCAGCAGTTCGCCAAACTTATTGAGGAATGCGAGTTCACGAGAGCCGTCGCCAAACACCTTGGCAAACGTCGGCTGCAAGCCATACACGAGTGCTTCGGACTTGCCCGGATAAAAGGCCGTCTGGGTATCAAAGTCTTTGAAGTCGACAAACTTTTGAAAGACATCGGGACGCTTCTCCTTCTCGGCGAACGCCGTTTCGCCGAACACGCCGCATGGACGAGCGATCGTGTCGCGAACGAGCCCACAGAGGTCTTCGAGTCGCTGGAGGGGATTGACCGACTCGGCGAGCACGACGGTCCGCACCTGCGCGGGATGTGTGTCGTTGCCAGGTTTCCACTTGTCATGGCGGCTCACGATCGCAATTCGAGACACTTCGAGACCGGCGGCCCGGGCAGCCAGTAGCCGCACCGCAGCGACAAGCAGAGGCCGACCGTATGCTTCCCGGCCGGCCTTTCCGGGCGTCACAAAGACGAGTTCCGATGCTTCTGAGGAGACACTCACGCCCTCCAGATGGCCGATGACTTTTGCTGTCTTCGTGGCGATGAGCAGGTCCTTGGTCGCGTGGCCAGTGAGCGAGATCTTTTTCACCGTCGCCTCGGCGATGATTCCGTGCGTTAGTTCACAGATTTCGGCCAGTTGCCGTTCACCATACGTGCCAAACGGCAGTCGGCCACTCTGGCGGAGCGACTCAACCCAGTCGGCCTCCGCTGTGGGATCCTTCAGAAGGAGGCCGAGCAACTCCCAGGTCAGCTTGCGGCCATCGCGGCGTTCAAACTCAAGCGGAAACGTTGCCGGCGTTGGCTCCTCGTCCTCCTGCCATGTTTCGATGCCGAGCGTCTCCTCCAGGTAGAGCTTCAGCGGGTCTTTCACCATCCGCTCGATCATCGAGAGTTCAATCACCGGAAGATCCGGGGCCGCATGGCTCTCGAACGGGGCTCGCTGCTGCGGGGTTCCCAGCACTCTGGCGGCTGCAATCGCGTTGGCACTGTGGCTCCAGACGCGTCCCTTTTGCACCTCGTCAACGTGGAAATTACGCGGGCTGATCGCGTGCCGAGGATGGGTGATCTCGATGCCACTGGGCTTCGATTCCTCGTCCTGCTCGACGCCGTGTCGCACCGCAAACTCGATGAACTCCGCCAGTGGCGTGACGAGTGGGAGCCGTTCATTATTTTTGATGCGCATGCCGTTGCAGGTGATGACGAGACGCTCGCTCGCGGCCAGCATGCAGTCGAGCAGCGACCGCCGCAGATCAACCCGTGAGTCGCCATCGCCGACAAGTTGTTGCCGCGTCACGAGGTCGTCCCCCCGTGGCTCCGGCACCTTCACGACGCCGTCGTCGTAGCCGATCACACAGACCACGCGGAACGGCACGCCCCGCAGCGAAACCATCGACGTGGCCGTGATCGCACCTGTGCGGAGCGGCTGCCGACCGGCGAGATCCTCAAGCTGTTCTTGCAGGACCACCTGCACGTCTCGAAAGGGTACCGCCGTCGTGGAGTCAGCAGCGGCATCCCGCAGCCGGCGGATCTGGGCGTGCGGCTCAATGAGATGCGGACAGTCTTCGCCGCAAAGGCCGATTAAGGTCGTCTCGATTGCGTCGCACCAAGTTCCCACGGGCCGCAGCGTGGCAGTGGCAGTCTCGAGACTGCGGATCAGATCTACGATCCGGACGAGTGTCGCGATCGATTCGAGGTCGGACACATCGACATCGTCGAGCGGCACCACGCCGCCTAGCTCCGGCCGCGACGGCCCGTCGGGCAGCGTGGCACCCAGAAGCATCCGCTCCAGTCCGAGCTTCCAACTGTGGACATCGCCGATCACGGGATCGAGGCCGCGGCGGCCGCGGTGTCCGGCATCGAGGCCCCAGCGGATATTCGTTCGCTCGACGAAGTGTGCCCACATGTCGATCATGTCGTCGCTCACGCCGAAATGGCTGCGTACAAGCACATTGGCCGCCACTTCCAGCACGTCGTCAACGGAACACCGCGAGCCAACGAGCGATAACAATTTTGCGAGCAGTTCGACCCCGTCGCTGACCTCCCGGATGCCCCGGTCAGCGACGACCAGCGGTAGTCGGATTGTGGCATCCCGCTGCGAACTGCTTCCGATAGTCGAACCGGTCACCGTGCGGGAGAAAGCAGCTTTTAGGTGCGGCGAGGCGGCAGCGATGTGGGGGCTGCAGATCACGATCTCATGCGGTTGGAGATCCTTGAGTTCATGAAACGCATGCAGGATGGCGTCGTGTAGGACCTCAGCCTGCCGTGACAGGCTGTGGCAACGATGGATCGTGACGGATGCGTCTTGCGCGGGATCATGTGCCGGGTGCTGTCGCTGCTGCGATGTTCCCGTGGCGACAGTTTGCTGAAGCTGCTGAAGAAGCGTCTTCCCAGGGGGCGATGGAAAGGCGGTGGACACGAAGTCGGCACTCACCCCCTGCGACACGAGCAGAGTCTGCGTCTCCCTCGCGCCCTGCAGCCAGTTCGCGACAAGCGGATCGCTGTCATCATCGGGCTCGATCTCCTCACGCCGGCGGGCGAGCCCAGGCTTGAATGGCGTCGCCGTGGCGGCCCAGAGATCTGCAAGTGCCGCCGACGGGTGTACCAGCAGCACCCGCACATCCGTTCGCTCTCCAAGTTGCTGCAGGCAGCGGAGCTGATGGAGCGACAGCGATTGGAGGCCGGCAACGAGCAGTGGTTCAAGAGCCCCCTCGGCGAGATTATCCCTGGAAGGGGGGCTCGGCGTGCCGATGTGTTCTCGGACAGCCCGCCAGAGATTGAATTGCCAGTGGTCGTTCTGATGGAGTTTGTTTGGCACGAGTTTGCCGTTGATGACCTCGTCGCTGGCCGTCGGGCTGAGCACCGGGCTGGGCTTGTCACGCTCCCACTCGAGAATCATCGCCGGCCGGCGAACGTGGTAGTTGTCAAACCGCGTGGCAATTCGCCTTGCCGCTAGCAGAGGCTCCATAGAGTGGTCAAACGGCAGCCCGAGATCCGTGGTACTCGACAGGATGTCGAGCACCGCAAACGTCAGCCGGTCAAGGCCCCACGGATCGGTCTCGCCGGCTCGATCCGGCTGCAATAGATTCGCGATCGCTTTGGGAAAGGAGATGTCTACGTTTGCGACGATGCCGTCTCCGGCACCGTCCGCTCCGAGCCGCTTCGCTAACTGTGAGACCAGCCAGGCCTTGGCACCTACCGAAGGCACGACGATTCGCTGCCGCGTAAAGAGGTCGACGGGCCGCGACAGGAACTCGACCACAGGGTCGAGAATCTCCTCGAGGCTGCGGATGTAAGAGATTGCCAAGGCCATGGGAGAATCTCGCTACTCGATAGAGAAAAACGCTCGACAAGCGGCGTTATACTACGGCCGAACGGATGAGAACACAGTGTTGGGTAAGGGCCGTGTCAGGGCCCGCTTTATTTTCAACCGTGACTATTACGAAGCGGACCTACCCGGCGGAAACGACCCAAAGGGCCCCGTCGCCGGCTCGGCCCGCGTGATTCGCGGCGGCGGTTGGGACCACGACGCGTCCTACTGTCGCTCCGCTTATCGCAGCTTCTTCGACCCCGCGTACCGTTGCAACTACTTCGGCTTTCGTGTAGCGCGGTTGTCTGAGTGAGCCTTCCAAGTCGTGACCTCTGTCTCTCTGATCCTCTGTCCTCTGATGCCTTCGGCTCTGGGCTTTTTGCCGAATCGCGGGCAAAGCCCGCGCAAAATTTTAAAAATGACTACGACAGTCCTGAGCGAAAGAACTCGCTCGCCAGTACGAACCGCATGCCCAATCTCTCGGCGAACGTTCTGTCGGTGCTCATGTCACCCACCATGATGCACGCCTTTGGGTTCAGGCTATATCGCTCGATGAGGGCCACGCCCATGCCAAACTGCGGCTTGCGGCAGTAGCAGGTGATCGGCGGCACTCGGTGCGGGCAGTACATGTAGTCGATCGTTGTTTCCGGCTGACGGTTCGTCTCGTCGAAGCACGCCTCATATTTCTCCTGGCATAAGGATCACTCTTCGACGGTAGGGTCGACACTCTTTAATTCGGCGAACTTATCAGCCATCGTCGGGTTACTCTTCGTCAGTCTCTTAAGC
>Ga0105050_10004194_pt1 | contig 19355 bp, 18 predicted proteins | sample FRY01_FD_78088 | JGI IMG/M metagenome (GOLD analysis project Ga0105050, IMG submission 78088) | Freshwater microbial communities from Lake Fryxell liftoff mats and glacier meltwater in Antarctica - FRY-01 | ecosystem: Environmental > Aquatic > Freshwater > Ice > Glacier meltwater ...
AAATATCTTCCGAATCGAAGCCAATAATGGCGCAAAAGCTGGAGGTTCGTGGCTATTTTCGACTGGTTTTCCGATTCTGAGCAACGTACTGAAGGTAAGTTTGAGTTTTTCAGCAGCCTGTTAAAAAGGGTTGATGATGCAATTTCAAAACGTCCGGCGGCGCAAGGTCCATGAGGATGTTGCGCTCCAGATCGAGGAGGCGATCATTCTGGGGTCGTTGATCGAGGGCGAGAACCTGCCTTCGGAACGCGATCTGATGGCGTCGTTCGGGGTAGGTCGGCCGGCGATCAGGGAGGCGTTGCTGCTGTTGGAGCGGACGGGGTTCTTGCAGCTTTCGACGGGGGGGCGTGCGCGCATCACGCGGCCCACGATCACGGTGCTGGTCGATCAGTTGTCGGGGTCCGCCAAGCATCTGATGGCCTCGCCGAAAGGGGAGCAGGCGTTTCAGGACGCGCGGCGGGTGTTCGAGGCGGCGATTGCCCGTAACGCGGCAGAGATTGCGACGGATAAGGATGTGGCACGGCTGGCGGCGGCGCTGGAGGTCAACCGGGCGGCGATGGGTGATATGGCAGAGTTTCAGCGCACCGATGTCGACTATCATCTGGTTCTTGCCGAAATCGGCGCCAACCCGGTGTTCGGCGCGCTGCACGGGGCGATTGCGGGCTGGCTGTCATTGCAGCGCAAGGTGTCGCTGCGGGTTGAGGGGGCGGCCGAGAAGGCGCTCGCCAGCCACCAGAGCATTTACGAGGCGGTGGCGGGGCGGGCGCCCGAGCGGGCCTGGGCCGCGATGGACGCGCATTTGCGGCAAGTGATGCTGCACTACGAAAAGGGCAAGGAGGCTGCACCATGACCGGTCCCTACGTGATAACGGTTGAATTTCGGTTGCACCGGGCAAGTGACATGCCTGCGTTTCGCGCGCTGATCGACGAAAATGCGCGGCGATCCTGCGCGCTGGAGCCGGGGTGCCAGAGGTTTGACGTGCTGGTGGCCAAGGCGCCGGCCGACGCCATCCTGCTTTATGAGGTTTATGACAGCCGGGCGGCATTCGACGCGCATCTCCAGACCGGGCACTTTCATGTTTTCGACCGGGCGAGTGACGCTCTGGTGCTTTCCAAGTCGGTTTCCGAATTCACCCTGGTCTGCGAAGGATCGCGGACCTGATATCAAGAGGACAACATGGCATCCATCGGACTGAAGGAAATGTCGAAGAGCCGAAAAGCGAAGTTCGGCACATTCATCGTCGAATTCGCAACGCCGGGCATCGGGCATATCACGCATAACGCGGGCTGCGATTTCGTGCTGCTGGACATGGAGCATTCGGCCTTTTCGCATGAGACGGTCAAATCCGCGATCCGGTATTTCGAGGCGGCGGGGGTGCGGGTGATCGTGCGCTCGCCGTCCCGGGATTACACGATGATCGCGCGGGCCTGCGATGTGGGTGCGGAAGGCGTGATGGTGCCGATGGTGGGCACCGCCGAAGAGGCGCGCACCATGCTGGACCACATGAAATATTTTCCGCACGGCAAGCGCGGGGTGGCGCTGAGCATCGCGCATGACAACTATTCGAACTCGACCGCTTCGGTGGCCGACCGGATGCAGGCGGCGAATGACCGGCTGACGTTCTTTTGCCAGATCGAGACGGCAGAGGGGGCGAAAAACGTCGATGCCATCGCGGCGGTCGAGGGGGTGGATTGCCTGTGGGTCGGGCATTTCGACCTGTCGACCTCGCTGGGGATACCCGGGCAATTCGACCATCCGAAATACATCGCCGCGATGGACGGGATCATTGCCGCCGCCAAGAAGCACAACAAGGCGCTGGGGCGGCTGGTGCCAACGACTGATGCAGGGATTGCCCTGTTCAAGGACGGGTTCAATTTCTGCTGCTATTCCGGCGATGTCTGGCTGTTGCAGCAGGCGCTGACTGAGGGAATATCCCGGTTGAAGGCAGGGTGTGTCTGATGGCAGCCCCGTTCCGCGTGGCCCCGTTTCGCGTCGCCCTGTCGGGCGATTTCCGCAAGGACGATGGCAGCGCGACCTATCCGGTGTTCGATCTGGCGCCGCTCAGCGCCACACCGGGCGTGGAGGTGGAGTATCTGGCCAACGCCAGCACGCTGCAAGCCGCACAGCTGGAGGATTTCGACGCGCTGATCGTGCTGATACACCGGTTCGAGCCGGAAAGCGTACCCAAAGGCGGGCGGCTGGCGGTAGTGGCGCGGTTTGGGGTCGGGTACGACACGGTGAATGTGCCGGCCTGCACCGAGAATGACATCGCGCTGGTCATCACGCCCGATGGGGTGCGCCGTCCGGTGGCGGTGGCGATCCTGACCTATATCTTCGCGCTGACCGGGCGTTTGATGGTTAAGGACCGGCTGGCGCGGCAGGGGGCGGCAGGGTTCGCCGCGCGGGGTGCCCATATGGGGGTCGGGCTGGTGGGCCGCACGCTCGGCTCGCTGGGCATCGGCAATATCGGGGCCGAGATGTTCCGGCTGGCGCTGCCGCTCGACATGACATTCATCGCACATGATCCTTATGCCGATCCGAAGGTGGCGGCTGAACTGGGGATCGAGCTGGTGTCGCTGGGCGATCTGTTTGCCCGCGCCGACATCGTGACGGTGAACTGCCCGCTGACCGAACAGACCCACCACATCGTCAACGCCGATCTGTTGGGGATGATGAAGCCATCGGCGTTTCTGATCAACACGGCGCGCGGGCCGATCGTGGATGAAAAGGCGCTGACGAAGGTTTTGCAGAACAGGGCGATTGCCGGTGCCGGGCTTGACGTCTTTGAACAGGAGCCGCCAGACCCGGAGAACCCGTTGTTCGCGCTCGATAATGTCATTGTGACGCCACATGCGCTGTGCTGGACCGATCAATGCTTTGCCGGGATCGGGGCGGCGGATGTGCAGGCGGTGCTGGATGTGCGTCTGGGCCGGGTGCCGCGCGGCGTGGTCAACCGGGAAGTGCTGGACCAGCCAGGATTCAAGGCGAAACTAAAGGGAAACGGGCAGAGGCACGGAGCATAAACAACCCATGGCCGAATGGCCGGGATCACCGGGCAGCCCGCACGGCGCTGCTCACAATCGGGAGGATGCTATGGTTACGAGACGTGACATTGGCAGAATGGGCTTTGCGGCCGGTTTTGCCGGGCTTTTCGCGCGACCGGCCTGGGCGCAGGCGGCCGCTGAAACTGCGGTGGCGGCAGCGCAGCAATACCGGGGCCAGACGATCAACATCGTCTGGGAGGCCGGGCTGCAATCGCTCGACCCCAAGAACTTTTCCGGGCCGAAGTGGAAAGAGCTGACCGGCATCGACGTGAACGTGGTCGAGGTGCCGGTGGCGGAAATGTTCACCAAGATCATGCAGGAATACCGGGCTGGCACCGGCGCTTATGACGCGCTGAACGTCATCCCGGCCTGGATGCCCGATCTGGTGAACGCGGGTGCGCTGGAAGTCCTCGACCCCTATGTCGAGAAGTTCGGTTTTGCCGATGAGTTGCAAATGATTGCGCCGACTTACCGTGACAATCAGATGATGGTCGATGGCAAGATCTATGGCTTTCCCGATGATGGCGACGTGTTCGTGCTGTATTACCGCAAGGACATTCTGGGCGACCCGGCGTTGCAGGCGGCCTACAAGGAAAAATTCGGTACCGACCTGCCGGTCCCGCCGACCACCTGGGCCGATTTCGATCAACTGGGCCAGTTCATCACCGAAACCATGGGCGGCAAGCCCTTTGGCGCGGCGTTCTTCCGCGAACCGGGCTATGGCAACTTCATGTTCCAGGAACGCTTCCGGGTCGAGGGCGGCAGGTTCTTTGATGCCGACACCATGCGCGCCACGATCAATTCCGACGCCGGAGTGAAGGTGTTTGCCGACTGGGTGGCGGAAAACAAATGGGCCCCGCCGGGTGTCGAACAGTGGGGCTTTGTCGAAAACCTTGCGGCTTTCCTGCAGGGCGAAACGGCGATGACGATCTCCTGGCCGCCCTATGGCCGGTGGGCGGCGGGTTACGGCACCGATGAAGAGGTGATGAGCTGGGTGCCCAAATCGACCATCGCAGGCAAGGTCGGCTATGCGTTGACGCCGGGCGGCCATCCGCAACTGGCAGCGGGGTTTGCGCTTTCGGTCGCCTCGTCGTCGAAGAACAAGGAGGCGGCCTATCTGTTCATCCAGTGGCTGAACTCTGAATCGGTCAGCATGGAGCGGGTGCAACTGCCCTATGCGCTGCGCGACCCCTTCCGCACGTCGCATTTCACCAGCCCGGAGTATCTGTCCAAGTGGCCGGATGCAAAGGACTATCTGGCGGCGTTGCAGGCGGGTGCAGATTCCGGGCTTCTCGATCTTTCGCTGTTGCAGACCGACAAGTACGAAGAGGTGCTGCGTCAGTCGGTCTCGCGCCTGTGGGCCGGGGAAGATCCGAAGGCCATTCTCGATGATGCCGCAAGCCAGTGGGATACGATCACCGACAAGATCGGGGTCGAGGAGCAGAAGGCGGTTTATGCAAGCTGGGCTGCCAAATCCGGTGCCTATCCGAAGATGTAACGTCAAAGCCTGCCCCTCCCTCCGGGGGGGGCAGGCCTGGCCCAAGAAAGCCCGCATGACCGCTGCCCTTCGCCCTGACCGCAATTTCAAATACTGGCTGCTCGCCCCGGCAATCTTTCTGTTGCTGCTGGTCGGGCTGTTTCCGCTGATCTATTCGCTGATCGTCAGTTTCATGCGGATCGACATGATGGATGTCGATACCTCGTTCGCCGGGCTATACAATTACGCCAACCTGTTCGAGGACAAACGGCTGTGGCAGTCCTTGGGGCATACGCTGCTGATCACCGCGATTGCCCTGCCGCTGGAATTGGTGCTGGGTCTGGCCATGGCCTATCTTTTTCTGGAAAAGATGCCGGGGCGGCAGATCTTCATTGCGCTTCTGGTGCTGCCCACCATCATTTCGCCGATTGTCGCGGGCGCGACCTGGCGGCTGCTGTTCGACAATCGCTATGGTCCGATCAATCAGATCCTCGGCTGGATATGGGGTGAGCCGGTCACGGCCTTGTGGACGATCAACCCGTATCTGGTGTACCCCGCGCTGCTGATCTGCGAGGTCTGGCAGTGGACGCCGTTCATGTTCCTGATCCTGCTGGCCGCGCTGTCGAACGTCGACAAGTCGCAGACCGAGGCGGCAGAACTGGACGGGGCCGGATTTTTCCGCACCTTCCGCCGCATCGTGCTGCCGGCGATCTGGCCGGTGATGGCAATTGCCATCCTGATCCGGGGGCTCGATCTGTTCCGGATGTTCGACATCGTCTGGGCGTTGACGAAAGGCGGGCCGGGAACGATGACGGAAACCATCTCGGTTTACGCCTACAATCAGGGCTTCAAGCAGTTTGAAACCAGCTATACTGCGGCCATCGCCTTTCTGGTGGTGTTCTTGCTGACGGTGGTCGTCACCTGGGCAATCCGGCGGATGGGGCTGGCGAAATGAGCGGGCTGCCGTTTCATCGCCGCAAAAGCACGCGCCTTGCGGTGCGCTATGCGATTGCGGGCCTGTTGGTGGTGATCTTCTGCTTTCCGATCTACTGGCTCTTCATCATCTCGTTCAAGACGCCTGAAGAAATCTTTGCTTTTCCGCCGGTCTGGTATCCCGAAAGCATCCAGTTCGACAATTACAAGGTGTTGTTCAAGGATGGCGATGCGGTATCGGTGCTCAACAGTCTGATCCTTGCCAGTTCATCGACGCTGATCGCGATGGTGCTGGGAACGATTGCCGCCTATTCGCTGGTGCGTTTCAAGACGGGTGGCGAGAATCTGGCGGTGTGGATCATTTCGCAGCGGATGATGCCGCCGGTGGCAATCGTGTTTCCGGTGTTCCTGCTTTATGTCTTCTTCGGCTGGGTCGATACCTATTTCGGGCTGATCCTGCTTTATACCGCCTTTGCGCTGCCTTATGTGATCTGGATGATGCGCGGCTATATCGAGGATATCCCGCTGGAGCTGGAGGAAAGCGCGCTGGTCGATGGCTGCACGCGGTGGGAAGTGCTGTGGAAAGTGGTGTTTCCGATGGCCCGGTCGGGTCTGTTTGCCACGGCGGTTTTCACCTTCGTGTTCAGCTGGAACGAGTTCCTGTTCGCGCTGGTGCTGACCCGCACCGAGGTTATGACCTATACGGTGCAGGTCACGCATTACTTTGGCGGACAGTCGAATTTCTGGGCCAAGATCGCGGCGATGTCGGTGCTGGGGACGATCCCGGTGTTCATCGCAGTGGCCACCATGCAGCGCTATCTGGTGCGTGGCATCTCGATGGGGGCGGTGAAGGGATGAAGCATGTCTGATCTGAAGATCACCGGGCTGCACAAATACTATGGTGCCTATCACGCCATCAAGGGTATTGATCTGGAGGTGCCTTCGGGCGAGTTCACTGTGCTGGTCGGGCCGTCGGGCTGCGGGAAATCCACCCTGCTGCGCACTATTGCGGGGCTGGAAGAGCCGTCGCAGGGCAGCATCGAGATTGCGGGCATTGATGTGACCTGGGCCCGCCCGCGTGATCGTGACATTGCGATGGTGTTCCAGAACTACGCGCTTTACCCCTACATGTCGGTCGGGGACAACATCGCCTTCGGATTGCAGGCCCGCAAGACTGCGTCGGCCGAGATTGCCAAGCGCGTGGCCCGCGCCGCCGAGATGCTGGGCATCGGGCCGCTCTTGAAACGCTTTCCGCGCGAATTGTCGGGCGGCCAGCGGCAACGCGTGGCGATCGGGCGGGCGATCGTGCGCGATGCGCGGCTGTTTCTGTTCGACGAGCCATTGTCGAACCTCGATGCCCAGTTGCGCGACGACATGCGGGTGGAAATCAAGCGGCTGCATCAGGAACTGCGCCGCACGATGATCTATGTGACGCATGACCAGGTCGAGGCGATGACGCTGGCCGACCGGATCGTGCTGCTGCGCGACGGCCGGATCGAACAGCAGGGCACGCCGCTTGATCTGTTCGAGCGTCCTGCAAGCCTGTTCGTGGCGGGTTTTCTGGGAAGCCCGCGAATGAACTTCATGCCGGTGTCGCTGGAGCCGGGGGTGGCGGTGCTGGGCGATGGCACAAGGTTGCCGCTGACCGCAACAGCGCGGACGGGCCGCGCGCTGCTGGGGCTTCGCCCGCAGCACATCGCGCGGGCCGCTGGGGCGCTTGCCCCCGGCCATGCGCGGGCGCTGGTGACGGTGGAACTGGTGCAGCCGACGGGCACGCGCGTGCAGGCGACTTTGCCCTTGGGCGGGGTCAGCATCATTGCCGAACTGGGCGCGCATGAGGTCAGCGCGCCCGGCGAGCGGATCGAGATCGACCTCGACATGACCCACGCCGTTCTGTTCGATCCGACGACAGAGCGGGTAATCTGAGGAGGCCACCTTGGCAGGAGTTTTGTTGGTAACCGGCGCCAGTCGCGGGATCGGGGCGGCAACGGCCTTGGCCGGGGCACAAGCCGGCTTCCGCGTGGCAGTGCATTTCGGCGTGCATGGCGATGAGGCCGAGGCGGTATGTGCAGAGATCAGGGAAATGGGCGGCACGGCAGTAGCCGTGCAGGCCGATATGGGGAATGAGGCCGAGATTGTGCGCCTGTTTCAAGCGGTTGATGCCGCACTTGGCCCGGTGACCGCGCTGGTGAACAATGCAGGCGGCGTGTTCGGGGTGCGGGCGATTGGCGACACGGATACCGCACTGGTCGAGCGGACGCTGGCCGTCAATCTCGCCGGACCGATCTTTTGCTGCCGCGAGGCGGTGCGCCGGATGTCGACGGAACGGGGCGGTGGTGGTGGGGCGATTGTCAATATATCTTCAATGGCGGCCGTGTTGGGCGGACTGCCGGAAGAAGTGATCTATGCGGCTTCCAAGGGCGGAGTGGATTCGTTGACAATAGGGTTGGCGCGCGAGGTGGCTACGCAGGGCATCCGGGTCAACGCGATCAGGCCGGGGGTGATCGACACCGCGATCCTGGAACGGCTTGGCGAAGGCTTTGCGGCGCGCTTTGCGGTGAACCTGCCGATGCGGCGGGCGGGCACCGCGGTGGAGGTGGCGAATGCGGCGATCTGGTTATTGTCGGATGCGGCCTCCTATATCACCGGGTCGATCCTGAACGTCTCGGGCGGGCGCTGACCCTTTGCGCCTGCCGACCGGGCGGAGTCAGACGAAGCGTATCAGACATGTCCGTGCCGCAATGTTTGGCCTTCAGCGTGCAGAGAACCGGGGAGTGTCGACGAATGTTGTGGGAATTTGCACCGCGCTGGCGGGTAGCCGGGGTGGCCATGGGGGACGTCGGTTCATGATGGAGTTGCAAGCTGCATGGTAGTCTTGGATGTTCGATAATGGCACGTCCCCTACAATGGATGCGGATTTCACCCCGCGCTTGTCCGTCAACATCTGGCCGGAGGAACCGGGCATCGTGACCGATATCGCACAGGCCGCCGACCTGCCGCTGAGGCCAATGCAGACAGCGCTTGACCGGGGTCGCACCGCAGCCGGGGCGGGACTTGGGCATCAGGATGACGCAGCATCCACAAAACTATTGGCCGCGCGCGCCGGTCTGCGCCGAACGGAGGACGCATGATGCTTTTGGGATGCATCGGGGATGATTTTACCGGCTCTTCCGATCTGGGCAATACGCTGAACAAGGCGGGGATGCGCGTCACCCAATACGCAGGCGTACCCGATACGCCCGCTGCACCTTGGGTCGAGGCGGGGATCGTCTCGCTCAAGTCCCGGTCGATCCCGGTGAAGGACGCGGTTCGCATGTCGCTCGCCGCTCTTGAATGGCTGCGTGCGCAGGGTTGCACGCAATTCCTCTTCAAGTATTGCTCGACCTTCGACTCCACGCCCGAGGGCAATATCGGCCCGGTTGCCGAGGCGCTGGCCAACGCGTTGGATGCCCGTCAGGTTCTGGTCTGCCCGGCCTTTCCGGCAGTGGGCCGGTCAATCTATCAGGGCCATCTTTTCGTGGCAGACCGCTTGCTGAGCGAAAGCGGAATGCAGAACCATCCGCTGACCCCGATGACTGATCCCGACATCCGCCGCTGGCTGGGTCGGCAAATCACCGGGCGCGTGGGCCATATCCCCGCGCCGGTCGTGATGCAGGGGGTCGGGGCTGTGCAGGCCCGGATGCAGGCCGAGGATGCAGCGGGCCATCGCATGATTGTGGCCGACGCGATCACCGACGCGGATCTGCTGATTCTCGGGCAGGCAGCGGCCGATTTGCCGCTGATCACCGGGGCTTCGGGCATCGCTTTGGGACTGCCACAGAATTTCCGCGCCAAGGGGTTGCTTGCAGCGCAAGCGGCCGAGTGGAAAGGGCAGGCGGGTCGCGCGGTGATCCTGTCGGGGTCTTGCTCCGTCGCCACGCGGGTTCAGGTGGCGTGCCACGCAACGGGCAATCCTGCGCGCGAGGTGACGGCCGATGATGTGATGTCAGGGGCGGTGGATGCAGCCGGCCTTTCCGCGTGGGCGCTGTCGCAAGGGGGTCTGCCGCTGATTTATACCTCGGCCGATCCTGCCGCTGTGGCAGATGCGCAAATGAGGTTCGGCCACGCCTTGGTCGCGGGCCGGATCGAGGGTCTGTTCGCCGATCTTGCGCACAGGCTCGTGGCCGGGGGCGTCAGTCGCCTGATAGTCGCAGGGGGCGAGACGTCCGGGGCTGTTGTCGAGGGGCTGCGTCTTGCTTCCTTCGAAATCGGTCCGGAGATTGATCCGGGCGTGCCAATGATCCGGGCGTCGGACACGATTGTTCTGGCGCTGAAATCCGGCAATTTCGGTGCATCGGATTTCTTTGCGCGGGCAGCGGCCCAGATGGAAGGTTTGCCCGGATGACGGAAGCGAAACTGCGCGAGAGCATCTGTTTCTGGGCCGGCTCGATGTTCAATCGTGGGCTGACCGGCGGGGCGTCAGGCAATATCTCGGTGCGCACCGAGGATGGCGGGCTGCTGGTGACACCCACCGGCGTGAGCCTGGGCCGGCTTGACCCCGCGCGGCTGACGCGGTTCGATGCCGACGGCCGGCACATCTCGGGCGATGCGCCGACCAAGGAAATGCCGCTGCATTCGGCCTTTTACGAGACGCGCAAAAACACCGGTGCGGTGGTGCATCTGCACTCCACTCATGCGGTTGCCCTGTCCATGCTGCCCGATATCGACCCGGACAATGCGCTGCCGCCGCTTACGCCCTATGCGGTGATGCGCGTGGGCAAGGTGGCGTTGTTGCCGTTCTTCTTGCCGGGCGATGCCGCGATCGGTACGGCGCTGCGCGGGCTTGCGGGCAAACGCGCGGCCGTGCTGCTGGCAAATCACGGGCCGGTGGTGGCCGCGAAGGATCTTGAAGCGGCTGTCTTTGCAATGGAAGAGCTGGAAGAAACGGCGAAACTTGCCTTTCTTCTGCGCGGCCAAACGCCCCGCCTCCTTACCGAGGCTCAGATCGCGGCACTGGTTACGAAATTTGATCTGGAGCGGGAGTGATGCTTTATTCTGCCAACCTTGGCTTCCTTTACACCGACCTTGCTTTGCCGCAGGCCATTCATGCCGCGAAGGCGGCGGGTTTTGATGCGGTGGAATGCCATTTCCCGTACGCCTTTGCACCCGCTGAAGTGGCCCAGGCCCTGGCAGAGACCAGCCTTCCGATGTTGGGGCTGAACACAGGGCCGGGCGACCGCGCCGCGGGCGATTTCGGTCTTGCCGCCCTGATCGGGCGCGAGGATGACGCCGGTCGCGCCATAGCGCAGGCGCTTGACTATGCAGTGGCAACCGGCACCAGGGCCGTGCATGTCATGGCCGGCCGGACCGATGGCGGGGACGCCGCCGAAGCGACGTTCCGCGCCAACCTTGCCCATGCCTGCGATCTGGCCGCCGCTTACGGCATCACCATCCTGATCGAGCCGATCAACACCCGCGATGTACCCGGCTACCATTTATCGCGTCCCGATCACGCTGTCCGCATCATCGAAGCGCTTGCCCGCCCCAATCTGAAGTTGATGTACGATTGTTATCACATGCAGATCATGCAAGGCGATCTGGCCACGCATCTGCGCGATTTTCTGCCTCTGATCGGCCATATCCAGATTGCTGCCGTTCCCGACCGGGGTGAGCCGGATCAGGGTGAAGTGGCCTATCCATTCCTTATGGACCACTTGCAGGGCTTGGGTTATTCCGGCTACGTCGGTGCCGAATACAAACCGCGAAATGGCACCGCGCAGGGTCTTGGCTGGCTTGCAGAGTTCCGGAAATTGTCCTGCTCTGCGCCAATCGGCAACGCTGTCGCGTCCACTTCGCGCATAAGGTGATGGCCCATGCAGGCAAGGGCGGACGGCGGGTCGTCTCAGCGCGCCGCGTGGCGCCAATGACTGCCGGATGGCAGGTGCTATATGATACGTGGATGCGGCGCGACCTGTCGTTGCGGTTTCCTGATTGGCACCGCCAAGTTGCGGTTTGCCGGCGAATGTGGCGCGGCGCTTATATTGCCAGCGGGGGGGATTGGCGGGTAGGGTAGCGTATGGGATTGGATCAAGGACATTTTTCGCGGCGGTGGCTGCTGGCCGGGTTGCTTGCCGGGGTGGCTTTGCCGATGCGCGCCGAAGCGCCGTCGACGTCGCTCCGGCCGTTGCGGCGGGGTGGCACGCAGTCCGCGCTGCCGAAGGACGCGACCAGCCCGGATGCGTTGATTGCTGCGGCGAAACTAGGGGGGACGGTGGGCTTTGTTGTGGCCAATGCCCGCACCGGCGCGGTGATCGAGGCGCATGAAAGCGCGGTTGGTCTGCCACCCGCCAGTGTCGCCAAGGCTGTTACTGCACTGTATGTGCTGGAAAAGCTGGGGCCGGACTACCGGTTTGCCACGCGGTTGCTGGCGACGGGGCCGGTGTTGGGCGATATGCTTCAGGGCGATCTGGTGCTCGTGGGGTCGGGGGATCCGACGCTGACCACCGATCATCTGGGCGACATGGCGCAGGCGCTGGCAGCCAGAGGGGTACGAAAGGTCACGGGACGGTTCATCGTATTTGCCGGAGCCTTGCCTGCGATTGCGGCGATCGATGCCGATCAACCGGAACATGCGGGGTATAACCCGGCTATTTCCGGCCTGAACCTGAACTTCAACCGCGTGCACTTTGAATGGAAGCGCGGTGGCGACAGTTACAATGTCACGATGGATGCGCGGGCGGACCGGTTTGTGCCTGCGGTGGCTATGGCGCGGATGCAGGTCGTGAAACGTGATCTGCCGGTGTATACTTACGCGGCGGGGCAGGGCGGCGACAACTGGACGGTGGCGGTGACGGCACTGGGCAAGGGCGGCAGCCGCTGGTTGCCGGTGCGTCAGCCGGACCTTTATGCACCCGAAGTGTTTCAGACACTTGCCAAGGCACAAGGCATCCGCCTGCCCGCGACCGAGGTGGTGCGGTTGCTGCCCGAGGGCGCGGTGCTGGTGGAGAGGCACAGTGATGAACTGACGGTCATCCTGCGCGATATGCTGAAGTTTTCGACCAATCTGACAGCCGAGGTGGTGGGGCTGACCGCGTCGGGCGCGCCTTCACTGGTGGCCTCGGGGCAGGCCATGACCGACTGGGCGGCGGCGCGGTTCGGCATTGTGGCCCAGTTCCGCGATCATTCGGGGCTTGGCGGCATGTCGCGGATTTCGGCGGGGGCGATGGTGTTGGCGCTGGTCAAGGCGCAAGCTACGCCGACGGGGGCTTTGCTGCGGGGCATTCTGCGCGAGGTCGCCATCCGCGATGCCAACGGAAAAGAGATGAAGAACCACCCCGTCAAGGTGCAGGCCAAGACCGGGACGCTGAACTTTGTGTCGGGGCTTGCGGGGTTTGCCAAGACACCGGGGGGGACCGATCTGGTGTTCGCCATCTTCTGCGCGGACCCCGTGCGCCGCGATCGTTTGACCATGGCGGAACGGGAACAGCCAACCGGTGGCCCGGCATGGGTGCGCCGCGCGCGCGTGTTGCAGGGTCAGTTGCTGGAACGGTGGGCGGCGTTGCAGGGGTAGCCGCAGGTTTGACCGGCGGCGGGATGGTCGTTGCCTTGGGATCATTTTTAACGCGAAGCCCCTGCCAAACCGTACCGCGCTATTCCAGCATGTGCCGCGCCCGCGCGCCGCGTTCGATGGCTGCGGCATGCAGGCGGTCGATATTCAGCTCATCTCGGATTTCCTCCAACAACCGCAGTTCGGACTGGTGGAGCTTGCCGTCCGCAGCCGCGACGTCACAGGCCAGCGCATAGGCGGTTTCCCACAGCCGTTCCGGCAGTGCCGCGCGGATCAGGCCGAACAGCGCATCCAACCCGTCTTCCTCTTCGAACAGGTCAAACACGGTTCGCGCAACGCGGCGGATGCGGTCGGAGTCGTAATCGGCAAAAATCGGCATGTGGTTGACGGTGCGCTGGATTGCCATCAGTTCCGAGGTGCGGATGTGGACATCCGATGCTGAAACCGCAATCATGATCGCCACCAGCGCGTCTTGTGGGGTCATCGAGGGCAGGGTTTCGGTCATGGCGGTATCCTTTGAATAGGTCTGTTGCAGCGCAGAATATTGACGAGGGAGGTCTGCGGCAATAGGAGACGGGGGTTGCGGCAGCGTTGGGTTGCCGCGCCTGCAAGGGATACGCCGATGTCCGCCGTTCGTGATGCTGCGATGAACTCCAAAGCCTGGCCCTTTGAAGAGGCACGCCGCATTCTCAAACGTTATGACGGCAAGATGCCTGCCAAGGGCTATGTGCTGTTTGAGACCGGCTATGGCCCGTCGGGGCTGCCGCATATCGGCACCTTTGGCGAAGTGGCGCGGACCACGATGATCCGCCGCGCGTTTCAGGCGATATCCGATATTCCCACGCGGCTGATCTGCTTTTCCGATGACATGGACGGGATGCGCAAGATTCCCGAAAACGTGCCACAGCAAGATATGCTGGCGCTGCACAAACAGAAGCCGCTGACGGTGGTGCCCGACCCTTTTGGCGAATATGAGAGTTTCGGCCATCATAACAACGCGATGCTGCGCCGTTTTCTGGATACGTTCGGGTTTGAGTATGAGTTCATCTCGGCCACGGAATTTTACAAGGCGGGCCTGTTTGACGAGGTGCTGCTGCGGGCCTGCGCACGCTATGATGCGGTCATGGCGGTGATGCTGGCCAGCTTGCGCGACGAGCGGCAGCAGACCTATTCCATTTTCCTGCCGATCTCTCCGCAGTCGGGCCGGGTGCTGTATGTGCCGTTGAAAAACGTGGACGCGGCGGCGGGCACGATTACCTTTGATGATGAAGACGGCACAGAGACGACGTTGCCTGTCACCGGCGGCAATGTGAAGCTGCAATGGAAGCCGGATTTCGGGGCACGTTGGGCGGCGCTGGACGTGGATTTCGAGATGTATGGCAAGGACCATTCCACCAACACGCCGATCTACGATTCGATCTGCGAGATTCTGGGGGGCCGGAAGCCCGAACATTTCAGCTATGAATTGTTCCTGGACGAGAATGGCGAGAAAATCTCCAAATCCAAGGGCAACGGCCTGACCATCGACGATTGGCTGAAATACGCCTCGACGGAATCCTTGTCGTATTTCATGTATCTCAAGCCGAAGACGGCCAAGCGGATGCATTTCGACGTGATCCCGAAGGCGGTGGATGAATATCACCAGCAATTGCGCGCTTACGCGGCGCAGGACGTGGCGGCGCAGGTCAACAACCCGGTCTGGCACATTCATGACGGCAATCCGCCGGAGTCGAAGATGGTGGTGCCATTTGCGATGATGCTGAACCTCGCGTCAGTGGCATCAGCCAAGGACAAGGCCGGGCTTTGGGGCTTCATCCGGCGCTATGCGCCAGGGGCGTCGCCCGAAACGCACCCCGATCTGGATGCTGCGGCGGGATTTGCGCTGCGGTATTTCGATGATTTCGTGGCTCCGAAGCGTGTGTTCCGTGCCGCAACAGACACCGAACGCGCAGCGATGGAAGACCTGCGCGGGCGGTTGGCGGCGTGGGACGGCGGACTTGACGCGGATGCGCTGCAAACAATGGTGTTCGCCGTGGGCAAAGAGCATGGGTTTGAACCCTTGCGCGACTGGTTCCGCGCACTTTACGAAGTGCTGCTTGGCGCATCGGAAGGCCCGCGTTTTGGCGGTTTCATTGCCTTGTATGGCGTGGAGGAAACGATTGCGCTGATAGACCGCGGGCTTTCGGGCGTGCTTGTCGCGTAACGCTTGCTTTCACGCTCTGTTGGCCTACCCTTACAAAATGGTCAGTTGGCGGAGGGTCGGAATATGCGGCTTACGGTTTACGGATGTCTACTCGCAGTGCTTATCGTCCTGCCTTTTGCGGGCGAGGTGCGCGCGCAGGACGCGCGCAACCCTGCTATCGAGGCGACCATTCAGGGTCAGTTCGATGCCTTCAGGGCGGAGGATTTCAGCCGCGCGTTCAATTTTGCCTCGCCGACGATAAAAGGCCTGTTCGGCACGCCCGAACGGTTCGGCACCATGGTGCAGAACGGCTATCCGATGGTGGCCAACCCGGCAACCGTTCGGATGCTGGAACTGCGTGATGTGGCGGACGGACTGTGGCAGCGCGTAATGGTCACCGATCAGGGCGGGCGAACGCATATTCTGGATTACCAGATGGTCGAGACGCCGGAAGGCTGGCAGATCAACGCGGTGTTGCTGCTGCCAGAAGCGGGCGTCGGTGCCTGATAGCCTCAGGGCCTGAAACTTGCACTATCTGTTTCGCAAAAATATCCTCGCCGAGGGCCCCGGTCCCCGGATGTTTGTCGTCGCCCAACCCGGCAGACCCTGCACGGTGTTGCAGGCAAGACCCCGCCTGCGCACGGTGGGATGAGGGCGCGTTAAGACCTCGTTGTTAATCCTGCGGCCTCATGGCGGGCTGGCCCCGCCTTTGGTTTGGCGGAACAGAAGCGGGGTTTTCTGCATGAACAAGGTAATTACCGACGGTCTGGTGCTGATGCCGCCGCCGTTTTCGGCGGGGCTGAGTCTGTGGTCGCGCGAGGATGGCACGCCGGGGTCGGGCACCTATGCGGCGCAGCCGAACGCAGCTTTTGTGCCCGCAGATCAGGATTTTGCAGGCTGTCTGGAACTTCAAAAGACCCAGACGACGCAAAAACTGCGCTCTTTTGCGCAGACACCGATCCAGCCGGGGATGTACCTGCGCGTCACGGCGCGGGTGAAGGCGGTCGCGGGCAACCTGCCTGCGGTCCGCATTGCCGGATGGGCGGGGCGGTCAAACGGCACCAACGTGACGACGCTGCCGCAGGTTGGAACTGCAAAGACGCTGACCAGCTATGGCGAGGTTGTCACTGTCACCGCCATCATCGGGTCGGGCGACCGTCAGGGGGTGGATATGGTTTGGGGCACCACCCCGGTTTACGGCCATTTCGGGCTGGACCTGACCGGCGCGAACGGCGGCGTGGTGCGGATTGATGATATTGTGATCGAGGATGTCACCGACGTATTCCACCGCAAGCTGATGGATTGGGTGGATGTGCGGGATTACGGCGCGGTGGGTGACGGCGTGACCGATGACGCGGCGGCGTTTCAAGCAGCCGATACGGCGGCGGGCGGGCGGCGCGTACTGGTGTCGTCAGGCAGCTATTATCTGGCCACCAACGTCACACTGAATTCCCGCGTGTCGTTCGAGGGCACGTTGACGATGCCTGCGGCGGCGCGTCTGGCCTGCACGCGCGACTATGATCTTGACACATATGCTGCCGCCTTTGGTGGCGAGCTGGAAGGGTTCAAGCGCGCATTGCAGGTGCTGTTCTACTTCTCGGATCACGTCACGCTGGATCTGAGCGGGAGGCGGGTTGATCTGACAGCGCCGGTCGATGTCGCCGCAGTTGCGGGCCTGACCGCTTTTGCGCAGCGCCGGGTGCTGACCAATGGCCAGTTGAATGCTGTCGCAGGCTCTGCCTGGACGACGACGACGGCGACTTCGGTGGCGACATATTCTCTGGCACAGCAGACGCGTCTGACGGCAGTTGCCAATGTCGCCAACGTTCCGGTCGGCGCACGGGTCACTGGCACCGGCGTGGGCCGCGAGGTTTATGTGCTGTCCAAGAACGTAAGTGCGGGCACGGTGGATCTGAGCCAGCCGTTGTGGGCGGCTGCGGGTACGCGGACTTTCACCTTTCAGCGTTACAAATACATGCTGGATTTCAGTGGCTTCGCCAGCCTTCAGAAGTTCGAGATCACCGATATCGAGTTTCAGTGCAACGGCGAGGCCAGCGCGATCATGCTGGCCCCTGTTGGCAATACATTCCGTCTGGCAGACTCGGTGGTGACCAAGCCGAAGGACCGTGGCATCACCTCGACCGGCTCCGGCTGTCAGGGGATATTTGTCGACCAGTGTCAGTTCCTGTCGAACGAACAACCCTTGCGGGCGCAGGACCGCACCACGATTGCCCTGAACGTGAACCAGAACGACAGCAAGATCCGTGACAACCGCATCGTGCGTTTCGCGCATTTCGCGGTGATGAACGGCACGGGACACATGTTCATCGGCAACCATTTCTTTCAGGGTGATGATGAGACGGCGGGCGTGCGACGCGCCGGCCTCGTATTTACCCAGACCAATGCCAAAACATTGATAACGAGCAACTATATCGACAATTGTTTTATCGAGTGGTCAAACGAACATGACGCCGAACCGGCCTACAGCAACGAATTCTCCTATGGCGGGATGACGGTGACCGGCAATATCTTTACCGTCAACGATGCCGCGTCATTTTTTCGCTGGTTCGTCATTACGCCGCGCGGGCCGGGGCATTTCATCAATGGACTGAGCATGACCGGCAACACCTTTCGCACGGTCAACGCCCCCATAGACCGGGTGGAGATGGTCGATACCACCCATGCCACGCTGGATTTCGCCCGCTTCCGCAACGTGGTAATCGAGGCGAATACCTTCAACGGCGTCAGCCAGATCACGGCTAGCCCGGTGACCATCGAGCATTCACAGTTCACGGCGGCGGATACCTGGGTTGTCGACGGCGGCGCTTACATGCCCTTCGGCGGGCGGGCGCGCAATGTGCAGGCGTTTGTGGCAGAAGGGGCGATTACCTCGGCCAGCAATGCGTTGCAAAGCGCGATGCCGTTTGTGCAGGTGGAACAGGGCAGCGCCGGGCAACTGGTGAACCTGCGCTGGCCTTTGGCAGTGAAGGGCAAAATGCACGTGACGCTGCGGTGTGATGTGCCTGTCTGATGGGCTGAGAGGGTAAGAGGTTGCCGCCCGCCTGAACGATTGCCCGTCTGAACGATTGCCCGACTGAACGATTGCCCGTCTGAACGATTGCGGCGCGGGAGCAACTGCGGCCCTGAGCAATTGCGGCCCTGAGCGACGGCGGGACTGAGCGAAGGTGGGCAGAGAGTGGAAAAAGGGGGGCGCTGCTCCCCTTTTTTATGGCCGCAAATCGTTGGTCGCAAAGTGAAAGGCGCGGTAGAAACCACCGTTCAGCAACGCCGAAGATGGTGTCAGCCGCACCGGCAAAAAATCAGCAAATTCGATGTAAAGTTTTGCTGTCGGGTAGCAATGCAGCCAGTGGTCGCGCAGGGCGGCGTGAAAAACGATAGTGACATTTGTCTCACGATCAAAGGATCGCGTCTTTCATCCGCGTTTTGTGACCTTGATGAACCACTCTGTCATCGAACCCGTCGCCCATTGGGCTTGAAACAATAGCGCCTCAATGAACGGCCCTGCACTCCCGCCTCGGGATGGGAGAAAGGTCAGGTGGGAAACCAGATGCAGTTTTTGCCGAGCTATGCCGAAAGTTGACGGAGCGGTAAAAAGTCGATTCAATATGAAGGCTGGACCGGCTTTACATTGGCATGATTAAACTGCGTGCCAGTATTCTGAACCCGACGCTTGCTACCTGTTCCCTCTGATTTCATCGAGTTTGTCCGGCCCGCGTCGTTCCCGGGTTAGGATATCCTCTGCCGTTTTGGCCCAGCGGAATGGCTTTGGCTTGGTGTTGTGCTGCGCAAGGTAGTCATTGATGGTGGTCTCCAGGTCATCGACGCGGGTGGAGCTGCCTCTGCGGATGCGCTTTGACGTGATTTCGGCGAAGAAACGTCCGACGAGGTTCAGCCAGGACGCGCTGGTCGGCGTGAAGTGCAGCTTGAAGCGCGGATATTTTTCCGGCCACGTTTTGACCTCGGGCGTCTTGTGGGTGGCGTTCAGCGGGAAAACCATTTGCAAGCGATTTGATCCCCCGGATCAAATCACCTTTGCTCAAACCCGGACTGTTTTCTGATCCGCTTCATTGTCGAGCACCAGATGCACGTCGCGCGGCTTGAGGACGGCCCGGTCGATACGACGCAAAAAGCGCAGGAAATCCTTTGCCCCCC
>Ga0105050_10004196_pt1 | contig 19352 bp, 16 predicted proteins | sample FRY01_FD_78088 | JGI IMG/M metagenome (GOLD analysis project Ga0105050, IMG submission 78088) | Freshwater microbial communities from Lake Fryxell liftoff mats and glacier meltwater in Antarctica - FRY-01 | ecosystem: Environmental > Aquatic > Freshwater > Ice > Glacier meltwater ...
AGAACGAAAAATGAAGCGTACAGAATAAAAAACGTTAATAAAATCATATTTTGCACTTCAACTAAAATACATAGCTCTTGATTTTTTTGTTTCGTTTGAACTTGTGCTGAGTTGTTCACCCTGAGCTTACCGAAGGGACGAAGCATCAAGAAAAAAATGAAAGACTCGAATTTTTAGTAGTTGAAGTTTTTTATTGGACAATACTGATTAAAAAACAAAAAAAAATACTAATATTTACGTAACAAATTGAGTTGATAAGTCAGAATATAATGTTACTTTTGCAAGAATTTATTTAAAAAAATAGGTTCACATGTCTTTATCCAACATCAGTCAAATTCAAGAAGGTTTAACCTACGATGACGTATTATTGGTTCCTGCTTATTCAGAAATCCTTCCTCGTGATGTTCAATTAAAAAGTAAAGTTTCACGTAATATTGAAGTATACACACCTATAATGTCTGCTGCAATGGACACTGTAACAGAAGCAAGTTTGGCCGTTGCTATTGCTCAACAAGGAGGAATTGGTGTGATACATAAGAATATGTCAATTACAGAACAAGCATTAGAAGTTCGAAAAGTAAAACGTTCTGAGAGCGGAATGATTCTGGATCCTGTAACTCTTTCTGAAGACGCATTCGTAAAAGACGCATTGCAATTAATGAAGGAAAATGGAATCGGTGGAATTCCAGTTGTTGATAGTGAAAAATATCTAAAAGGAATTGTAACAAATAGAGATTTGCGTTTTGAAAAGAATTTTAATCGTCCAATTCGTGAAGTAATGACAACTAAAAATATCATTACTACTTCCGACGGTACAGATCTTTCAACTGCAGAAGACATCTTACAAGAAAATAAAATTGAAAAGTTACCAGTCGTTGATTCAAACAATAAATTGATTGGACTTATCACCTACCGTGATATTATTAAAGTTAAAACACATCCTAACTCATGTAAGGATTCATACGGTCGTTTACGTGTAGCAGCTGCAGTTGGTGTAACAAACGACACCTTAGAGCGCGTAACTGCATTAGTTGAGGCTGGTGTTGATGCAATAGTTATAGATACCGCTCATGGTCATACCAAAGGCGTTGTTGACAAATTAAAAGAGGTTAAGGCAAAATTCCCTCACATTGATGTAATTGTTGGGAACATTGCAACTGCAGAAGCTGCGAAATACTTAGCGGATGCTGGCGCGGATGCTGTAAAAGTTGGAATTGGTCCTGGTTCAATATGCACTACACGTATAATTGCAGGTGTTGGTGTTCCTCAGCTTACAGCTGTTAACGAAGTAGCTAAAGCATTAGAAGGTACTGGTGTTCCCGTTATCGCTGATGGAGGAATTCGTTATACAGGTGATATTGTAAAGGCAATTGCAGCTGGTGCGGATATCGTAATGGTTGGTTCAATGTTCGCTGGAGTAGAGGAATCACCAGGTGAAACAATCATTTTTGAAGGTAGAAAATTCAAATCCTATCGTGGAATGGGTTCAATTGAAGCGATGCAAAAAGGTTCAAAAGACCGATATTTCCAAGATGCTGAGGATGACATTAAAAAACTGGTTCCTGAAGGAATATCTGGTAGAGTTCCTTATCGTGGAAACTTAGTTGAGGTAATGTATCAAATCATCGGAGGATTAAGAGCCGGAATGGGATATTGCGGAGCACCAAGCATTGACAAGTTAAAAGGCGCTAAATTCGTTCGAATCACTTCTGCAGGAATGCGCGAATCACATCCGCATGATGTTACCATTACACGAGAAGCACCCAACTATAGCATTAAATAATTCGTAACTAGTAAAACATTTTTATCAATTTATATTCAATAAAATTATAATTCACATGAAAAAGCAATTGTTAATCGTATTTAGTTTGATTTTATCGCTTGGATCTTTGGCACAAAAAGATCCAATTCTTTTGGAAATCAATGGTAAACCAGTAACTAAATCGGAGTTTCTACAAATTTATTTAAAGAACAACAATGACCCGAAATACGATAAAGCATCATTAGATGAATATTTAGAATTATTCAAAAAATTCAAATTAAAAGTAGCAGAAGCGGAAGCCTTGGGATATGATACCATTCCAAAATTAAAAAAGGAATTGGATGGATACCGAAAACAACTAGCACTACCCTATTTAATTGACTCTGCGAAGAACGAAGCCTTAGTAAAAGAAGCTTATGACAGAACGAAGAATGAAGTACGTGCTTCACACATCTTAATTCGTATAGAAACAAATGCAACTCCCGCTGATACTTTAGCTGCATACAATCGTATAATGGCACTTAAAAAACGAATTGAGAAAGGTGAAGATTTTGAAAGTGTTGCCAAAGGTAAAAGCGGCTCTGATGATCCATCAGTGGCTAACAATGGTGGCGATGTTGGCTTTTTCACTGCTTTCCAAATGGTTTATCCTTTTGAAGACATGGCATACAATACAGCTGTCAATAGCATTTCAGAACCTTTCCGAACGCGATTTGGTTACCATATTTTAAAGATAACTGATAAGCGTCCAGCAAGAGGAACAATCAAAACGGCTCACATCATGGTAGCAGTATCGAAAGAAGCAAATAAAGACGATATTCAAACTGCTGAAAAGAAAATCAATGAACTTTATGAGAAATTAAAATCTGGTGAAAATTTTGAAGTTTTGGCAAATGATCATTCAGATGACCCGAGCACAAGCAATAAAGGTGGTGTTTTACCTCCCTTTGGAACAGGAACAACTACGCGAATGGTGCCTGTTTTTGAGGATGCCGCATTTAACTTAAAAAATGATGGCGATTTTAGTCTTCCTGTGAGAACGGAATATGGATTCCACATAATTAAGCGCTTAGAATGGAAAGATGTTCAAGCATTTGAAGGAATGAAAAAAGAACTTCAAAGTCGCGTAAATAAAGACGAACGTTCCAAAAAGACCCAAGATTCTTTTGTGAGCAATTTAAAGAAAGAATATGGCTACAAAGACAAGTCAGCTAAAGCCTTGAAATGGTTTATTAAAAATATTGATTCAACTTACTATATTGGAAAATGGAATGCAGATAAATTGAAGTCAAACAAACCAGTTTTTACGCTAGGTAAAGAGAAATTTACTCAGCAACAATTCGCTGATTATTTGGAAACAAATTTCAGAAATGTTCGGAAAGACGATGCTAAAGTTGTGATTATGCAACAATTTAAATCATGGGAAAAAGAAGCCATTTTAGCATCTGAAGAAGGTAAATTAGCGGGTAAATATCCTGAATTCAAAGCATTAGTGAATGAATACCATGATGGTATTTTACTCTATGAAATCATGACCGACAAAGTATGGAATAAAGCAATGAAAGATACGACTGGTCTGCGTGAATTCTTCAATGCAAATCGAAGTAAATACATGTGGGGCAAGCGTGTTGATGCGATTGTTTACGAATGTTCAAACATGGATATTGCGAATCAAGTATACAAAATGATTCAAAATGATACTATTAATTCAAAGCATGTCTTAGATGTCATCAATAAAGATAGTGAATTAAACTTGCGTGTTAGAACGAATAAATTCGATAAGGAATCAACGAATTTCTTAAAAGACAGAACCTTGAACAAAGGCATTAATAAAGCTTTCGAATTAGAAGGAAAAGTTTATGTTATTAAAGTCGATGACTTACTGGATCCAAAAGAAAAGGAATTTTCAGAAGCTAAAGGTGCAGCAACATCAGATTACCAAAATTTCCTTGAGAAAAATTGGCTAGAAGAATTAGCAAAGAAACATTCAATAAAAATTAATTACGAAGTATTATACTCTCTTGGTAAATAAGGAAAATAGCTTTTTAAAACGGGCTGGCCTTTGCGTCAGCCTGTTTTGTTTATTATTGCTTTCTTCTTGTAGTGGGAAAGAGGAGATTGTAGCATCCGTAAATGAAAAAGAACTCACTAAAAATGATGCGAAAATTTTAATGGACAACTTGGGTTACGACGCCAATAGTAAGGCAGATTGGTCACTATTTCTTGAAACTTGGAGTACGGAAGAAGCATTGCGGCAAGAGCTAGAACAAACCAATCCTGAAGCATCTAAGTTAATAAGTTTAAAGGCGGATGCTTATAAAGGAGAGTTGGCCAAATACTATTTAGAAGAAAAAATGATTTTTTCCAAGTTGGATTCAATTGTTACGGAGGCTGATATAAAAAGCTACTATGAATCGAATAAATCTTCGTTTTCATTACAAGACTATTTAGTAACGGCGCTTTATATTAAGATTCCAAAAGGAGTGAAAGTAGAAGATAAATTGAAAACTGCTTTCCTGTTAAAAAATGATAAAGATTTAACTCAAGTCAATTCTTATGCTAAACTTTATGCGGAGAATTTTTACTTCGATGATGAACAATGGATTTATTTTAATGAACTAACAAAGGATATTCCGTTAAAACAATACAATATAGATAACATCGTTTTGAATCGAACAAAGACCTATTTCTCAGATGAAGAATACACTTATTTTATAAACATTATTGATTACCGCCTAAAAGATGAAGTTCCTCCATTCGAATTCTTAAAGCCGCAAATCAAAGAAATCATACTCTCAAAACGTGTAAACACTTTAAGAGAAAAACAAGAAAGTAAATTATTACAATCAATAAAAACCAAGCATGATATTAAGATTCATTACCATTAATTTTTTATTCCTAACTACTTTTTCTTTTTCGCAAGAAAGAAAAGTCATCGACAAAATTGTTGCTCAAGTTGGTGATAATATTATTTTGATGTCAGACCTTGAAGCGCAAAAACTTCAAGCTATTCAAGCTGGAATGACGCTTACAAAGGAAATGGATTGTAATGTCTTGGAAGAATTGATGTACAATGAATTACTTTTAAATCAAGCAAAGTTAGACAGTATTGAAATATCTGATGGTCAGGTTGATGCAGAAATGGAAAATCGCTTAAGAGTTTTGGAAGAACAAATTGGCGGTAGAGAAAAACTAGAGAAATTTTATGGTAAATCGGTTACTCAAATAAAAGAAGAATTTAGACCGATAATTAAAGATCGTTTACTTTCTCAAGAAATGGAGCGAACGATAACGGCAGACATCACGGTTACTCCCAAAGAAGTAAGTGATTTCTTTTCTAAAATACCGAAAGACAGTATTCCTTTGATCAATGCACAATTGAGTTTTCAACAAATTGTTCATTATCCAGAAATTACGAAGGCCGATAAAAAACGATCATACGATCAATTGACAGAAATTCGAAATAATATTATGGGTGGAAAAAGTTTTGACACGCAAGCACGTATTCACTCAATGGACCCAGGAAGTGCAACACAAGGTGGAAAAATTACAGCATCCCGTGGAATGATGGTTCCTCCTTTCGAAGCGGCTGTCTTCTCTCTTGAGGTTGGTGGAATTTCGGATGTTTTTGAGTCAGCTTATGGATATCATATTGTTAAGTTACTTGATCGTAAAGGTGATGATTACGTTTGTCAACATATATTAATTATCCCGGAATATACAAATGAAGCATTAGAATACTCTGCCTTAAAAATGGATTCTTGCTACAAACTTTTAAAAGAAAACAAGATTACTTGGGATGATGCCGTAACGCGCTTTTCAAATGATGAAATGACGAAACAAAATAAAGGAATTATTACCAATCCAATTACAGGTGAACAAACTTGGGATATGGAAGACTTAAATCAAGTAGATCAGCAAATTTTTCTTCTAACAGATAACATGGAAAAAGGTGATATCACAAGTCCAAATTTATATGTTGACATATACGAGCGTAAGCAAGGTATCAGAATCGTAAGATTAATGGACCGTAAACCGCAACATCTTGCTAATTTGAAAGATGATTATGCCTTAATTAAAAGAGCCGCTGAAAACGATAAAAAACAGCGTACAATAAATAATTGGATTATAACGAAGATTGGAAATGCGTATGTTCGAATTGATGAATCTTATCAAGATTGTCAATTTAGAAATCCATGGTTCACAAAATAGTTTGTTATATTTAGCCAGAATAAAAAACAACTCATGTCAGATACAGCTGCAATCAACCAATTAGTAGAACATTACAAAGAGTTAAAAAATGAAATCCATAAAGTTATTGTTGGACAAGACGAGGTGGTGGATCAAGTACTTATATCCATTTTCTCGAGAGGTCATTGTCTTTTAGTCGGTGTACCGGGATTAGCGAAAACACTTTTGGTAAACACAATTTCACAGACTTTAGGATTGAGTTTTAATCGAATTCAGTTTACACCCGATTTAATGCCTTCTGATATAATTGGATCAGAAATTTTAGATGAAAACCGAAACTTTAAATTCATTAAAGGTCCTATCTTTTCCAATATTATTTTGGCCGATGAGATAAATCGAACACCACCTAAAACACAATCTGCCTTGTTAGAAGCAATGCAAGAAAGATCTGTTACCACTGGAGGTGTGAACTATATATTGCCAGCACCGTTTTTTGTTTTAGCGACGCAAAACCCAATTGAACAAGAAGGGACTTATCCACTTCCTGAGGCACAATTAGACCGTTTTATGTTTAACATTTGGGTAGATTACCCAAGTTATATAGAAGAACTTGCAATTGTTAAGGCAACAACTTCAGATACAAAAATTGAGTTGAAACACGTTTTGACAGCTGAACAAATTATGAATTACCAAGAATTAATTCGACGAATTCCTGTAGCAGATAATGTAATGGAATATGCTGTCAAATTAGTGGGTAAAACCAGATACAGTTCAGAATTTGCACCGCAATTAACGAAAGACTTTATTTCATGGGGAGCGGGACCTCGTGCATCACAATACTTGATTGTAGGCGCGAAATGTCATGCAGCTTTAAATGGCCGTTTCTCTCCAGACATTGAAGATGTTAAAGCTGTTGCTAAACCTATTTTGCGTCACCGTTTAGTTAGAAACTACCGCGCTGAAGCCGAAGGTTATTCAATGGACAAAATCATTGATAGTTTATTGTAAAGACCAAACAATTTTTATACTTAAAACCATCCTCTTCTGAGCGATGGTTTTTTTATTGGAATTCAATTCGTAACTCACATTTTACATCTATACTTTACTGTGCTTTTTTGTATATTTGGGCTGCTTAATAAAATGACAATGGCTATTTCAAAAAAAGAATTAGAATTCAATATCAATGACGATCAAATGCGTTTGAAAATCTCTACCCTTGAACGCGAGCTTGCAAAAATCGCTGAAGGAGGAGGAAAAAAACGGGTTGACAAACTACATGAAAGTGGAAAATTGACAGCTAGAGAGCGAATTGATTTGTTGCTTGATCCAAACACTAATCGTGTTGAAATTGGAGCCATTGCAGGATATGGCATGTACAAAGAACATGGTGGTTGTCCAGCTGGTGGAGTTGTTATCGTGATTGGCTACGTTTCTGGAAAACAATGTATTGTTGTAGCAAATGATGCTACTGTAAAGGCTGGTGCATGGTTCCCAATTACTGGAAAGAAAAACCTTCGAGCGCAAGAGATTGCCATGGAAAATCGCTTACCTATTATCTATTTGGTGGATTCTGCAGGTGTTTATTTGCCATTGCAAGATGAAATCTTCCCAGATAAGGAACACTTTGGACGAATTTTTAGAAATAATGCTGTCATGAGTTCAATGGGTATTGTTCAAATTGCTGCGGTTATGGGAAGTTGTGTTGCAGGTGGAGCCTATTTACCAATCATGTCAGATGAATCATTAATCGTTAATAAAACGGGTACAATATTCCTTGCAGGATCCTACTTGGTAAAAGCTGCGATTGGAGAAACTATAGATAATGAAACACTTGGTGGCGCATCAACACACACGGAAATTTCAGGTGTATGTGATTATAATGTGGAGAATGATCAAGAATGCTTGCAAACTATACGCAATTTAGTTGATAAAATTGGATCTTTCGAAAATGCTGGATTTGATAGAAAAGAATCAAAAGCGCCATTATTAGATCCAAAATCAGTTTATGGTATTCTTCCAGCAGATCGTTCTAAGCCATATAATATGCGCGAATTATTAAAAGCGATTGTCGACGATACTGATTTCACTGAATATAAAGAGAATTATGGTAAATCCATTATTTGCGCCTATGCCCGAATTGATGGTTGGGCTGTTGGAATTGTGGCTAATCAGCGTGAGTTGGTGAAAAATGCCAAAGGCGAAATGCAGTTTGGAGGTGTAATCTATACAGATTCAGCAGACAAGTCGGCTCGATTTATTATGAATTGTAATCAGAAAAACATTCCACTGGTCTTTTTCCAAGACGTATCTGGATTTATGGTTGGTTCTAAAAGCGAGCATGCTGGAATCATCAAAGACGGTGCAAAAATGGTTAACGCTATGGCCAATTCAATCGTTCCAAAATTCACAATAGTTGTTGGAAATTCATACGGCGCTGGAAACTATGCTATGTGTGGTAAAGCTTATGATCCACGATTAATTGTTGCATGGCCAACTGCTGAAATTGCAGTTATGAGTGGCGCTGCTGCTGCTAAAACATTATTACAAATTGAAGTGGCTTCTTTGAAATCGAAAGGTGAAGAAATTACCCCTGAAAGAGAAAAGGAGCTTTTTGATACCATTAAAAACCGCTATGATGAGCAGATCTCCCCTTACTATGCCGCAAGCAGAATATGGGTAGATGCGATTATAGATCCAGCAGATACACGTAAAATAATCTCCATGGGAATTGAAATGGCGAACCACAAAAAAGCTGAAAAAGCTTATAATGTTGGCGTATTGCAAACTTAAATTCTGTGATACAGCATGCTTTAAATTAATTATAACAACGAATAAAAAAACTTCTATATGCACCTTGAATGGCAAGTAAAACATTACCCTGATTTGTCGACGAATGAATTTCACGATATTATTGCTCTACGCTTAAAAGCTTTCGTTGTAGAACAAAACTGCTCCTATTTAGACCTTGATGGTAAAGATAAAAAATGTTACCACGTCATTTGTCGTGACGGATTTGGAAATGTAGTTGCAACCGCGCGAATTGTACCTCCTGGACTATCATATTCTGAAGTAGCTATTGGCAGAGTTGTATTAGACAAGTCAATTCGTGGAAAAGGAATTGGACACGATTTAATGAAACAGTCCATGAAATTTGCATCAGAAGAATTTGGCGATGTCGCAATTCGAATCTCTGCACAAAAACACCTAGAAAATTATTATCAACATCATGGCTTCGAGAGTACCGGTAAGGAATACTTAGAAGATGATATTCCGCATGTTGAAATGTTGTATACACCTAGTAACTAATCTAATGAAAAAATTATTATCTATTGTTCTTCTTTCTTCAGCTTTTGTAGCTTGTAAAAACACAAAAAAGCAAACTAGTGAATCCACATCGGTAGTAACGAATGAAACAACTGACAAAGGTGAATCGACCAAATTAACCACAGTTGATATTTCCTATTTGTCAAAATCGGTGAAGCCTCAAGATGACTTTTTTATGTTTTCCAATGAAGAATGGATTAAAGCTAATCCTGTTCCACCTTCAGAATCCAGATGGGGAAGTTTTAATGAACTTGACAAAAACAATAAACTAAAACTTACAATGATTCTGAAGGAAGCTTCAAATGCTCATGCGGCGAAAGGAAGTGACCAACAAATCCTAGGTGACTATTTCACGTCGTATATGGACATGGAATCGAGAGGGAAACTGGGTATTGAAGCGTTGAATAAAGAATTATCCAAAATTAAAAATATCAATTCTAAAGAAGAATTAGTTGACATTGTCGCTAACAATCATATTCATGGAATTTCTGGCTTCTTCAGTTTTGGTGTTGGTCAAGATTTAAAAAACGTTGATAACAATATCTCCTATTTATCGCAAGGAGGAATAAGTTTACCGAATAAAGAATATTACACCGATGCCAAAAAAGGAATGATTCTTTCATCATTTAAACAATATTCGCATGAACTTTTTATGATGGTAGGCTATTCAAGTGACAATGCCGATTTTGCCACAAAAAGTGTTCTCACAATTGAAAATAGTCTTGCTGAATCAATGTATGCACCAGCTGAAATGCGTTTACCAGAAAAAACGTACAACAAAAAAAGTTTACAAGAAGTGAAAGTCCTTTTTGGTAAATTCGATTTTGAAAAATACCTTGTTTCAATTGGCAGCCAATCGTTCGATTCATTAGTCGTTGGAAATCCAGCATTTATTGTCAATTTTTCAAAAATGATTAATGAGGTAAATCTCAATGAATTTAAAGAATACCTTTCTTGGCAGGTGATTAACAATTATGCGGGTGACATGGGAATGGCCTTCGTAGAAAAACGCTTTGAATTCTATGGTAAAGTATTGAGTGGCAAGACTGAAATGAAACCTTTGCATGAAAGTGCAATCGATGAAATCACCAATATGGAATTTGGTGAACTACTTGGAAAGGCATTTGTAGAAAAATATTTTTCTCAAAAAGCTCAAAATAGAGTAAATGAGATGGTTGACAATTTATTGATTGTATTCCGTGAACGTATAAATGGACTTGATTGGATGTCAAAAGAGACAAAAAAAGAAGCCTTAAACAAATTGAACTCAATTGGCAGAAAATTAGGTTTCCCGAGTAAATGGGAGGACTATTCAAGTTTGGCTTTCACACCAGATAATTACTTAGGAAATGTTAAGGAAATAAATCGTTTCTCACATTACAAAAACTTAAAGGAATTGAATCAGCCTGTTGATAAGGATAAATGGGGCATGCCAGCACACATGGTAAATGCTTACTATCATCCTTTATTGAACGAGATAGCCTTTCCAGCTGGAATTATGCAAGCACCTTTCTTTGACGAAAATGCAGAAGACGCTGTCAATTATGGTCGAATAGGAATGGTTATTGGTCACGAATTCACACATGGATTTGATGACATGGGATCTAAATTCGCCGCAGATGGATCATTCAAAAATTGGTGGACTGAAGATGATCGTAAATTATTTGAAGAGAAAACGACTATTTTGGGTGAAACTTTTTCCTCATTTTGTCCAATTGAAGGACACTGCGTGAACCCAGATTTGACAATGGGAGAAAACATCGCTGATTTAGGAGGCTTGACATTAGCCTATTATGCTTACTTAAAAACGGAAGAATACAAGGCAAATGAAATAAGAGAAAGCTTCACTCCTGCTCAACGATTCTTTATTGCTTATGCGCAACTTTGGAAAATCAATTATACGGAGGAAGAAATGAAAAACAGAATTGCAAACGATCCGCATTCACCGGGAATGTATCGTGTTAACGGACCTCTTAAAAATTGTCCTGAATTCTTTGAAACCTTCAAAGTAAAAGAAGGTGATAAAATGAGAAATCCAGATAAAAAGATTGCCAAAATATGGTAAAATGAAAAATCCCTTTGAAGAGGGATTTTTTTTTTAGTTTAAATGAATCAGGAGTCTTTCCTTCTTCAGTTTCTTAACCTGTGTCGCTTTGCTATAATTGAGAATCGCGTGTAAGGTTGAAAGACTAGGGCCGTTTTTTACCTCAAGGACCTGATTTGAGGATTGTTCAGGGTATTTTTTCAACATAGGCGAATGGTTTGTTTTTTTAGTTCTTCATCTATAACGCATAGATAATCTGAATATTATATCCCAATTAAAAAGAATTCAACTTTGTAAAAAGCATCCTATTTCCAAGGCGTTCAGATTATTATTTTTAATTTTGCACAAAACAATTTTTCAATTTTATGATTATTAAAGATCTTTCTGTAGTTTCTGTTAACTACAAACTTTCCAACCATGTCACAGGAGCAAAAATCGAAGAGACAACAACTGAAAATCCAATGGTGTTTTTATTTGGGGTTGGTTCAATCATTCCTGATTTTGAAGAGAATCTTCGTGACAAAAAAGCCGGAGACAGCTTTGAATTCTCAATTACAGCTGATAAGGCATACGGTGAAGCAAACGACGATATGATTGCGATGATTCCCTTGAATGTTTTCTTTGACGAAGAAGGAAAATTAGATGAAGCTGCTTTTACTGTCGGTGCTTTCGTTCCAATGTCTGATAGCGAAGGGAACCACCTAAGAGGACGAATACTTGAAAAAACAGAAGAATTCATTAAAATGGATTTCAATCATCCTTTGTCTGGAACTGATTTACATTTTTCTGGTGAAGTATTAGCCGTTCGAGAAGCATCTCAAGAAGAAATAGATCATGGACATGTTCATGGCGAAGGTGGTCATCAGCACTAAACAAAACTTTATAAAAAAAAGCGATTCTCAGTGAAAATCGCTTTTTTTTATGTCATATACTTTTAAGACCGATCTGCTTCATACAACATTTTTGTATAATGTTTCAATGATCGAAATACTAGTGAAATTAATAGCGCAATTACTACAGCAATTATTTGTCCTGCTTTCCATTGAACTTCCCCTGAAGTAAACCAAACACGCAAAAATGCCACAAATACAAAACCAATAATAGTAGCTGATATACCAGAATATTCTCTTCTCAAAATGGTTTTCAACGAAAAGGGAATACTTGTTTTCTCATGATTTTTGAAACTCGGCCAAAACGCTGGTACTTTCATTGACCAATTCAAATAGACATCTCCAAATTTCTTTTCAAGAAAACGTTCCTCTGCAAACATTATTCGCTCATAATACAACCAAAATAATAAGGAAACTACTAGGATGAACCATATATTATATGTGTACATTACAATTCCCATCCACATAAAGAAATTACCTAAATATAATGGGTGACGAACAGTAGAATATATGCCTTTGGTATTCAAAGCATCAGCAACTTGTTCTTTCGTATTTCTTCCACTAGTATGTTTACTACTCATTCCAATGGCAATTGCGCGGATTACTTGGCCTGTAATCGAAAAAATAGCACAAGTTATCAACAATATCAAATCCAAGATTGAATTACTGTCAACGCATTGATAATTAGTAACATATACTGTAGGTATACATGCTAAAAATAATACAACTGGTATCTGACCTCTGTACTTAAACAGGATATTACCATTTTTTTCAAGGGAATGAATTAGAGCCATTTAAAAGAATTATGTAACTTGCGTGTTTTAGTCGCGAAGTTAATATAATTGATGGTTATTATGACCGAGAAAGTAAAAATTGAATTGGAGTACTTGTTAAAGACATCACCAAAAGTGTTGGAGAACATGCTATGTACCCCAAGTGGATTGAGTGAATGGTTTGCTGATGATGTAGATATTCAAGATGATATCTTTACATTTAAGTGGGATGGCAGTGAAGAAAAAGCACGACTTCTTTCTAAAAAAAATGGTTCTAAATCTCGTTTTCAATGGCTTCATGACGAAGAAGACGGAAATGATTCGTATTTTGAAATGCGCATTGACATTGATGCTATTACGAAGGATGTCGTAATGCAAGTAACAGATTTCGCTGAGGACGAGGATGATAAAGAAGAAGTTCGGATGATGTGGGATCAATCAGTCAGTGACTTAAAAAGAGTTTTAGGGGCATAAAAGTTACTTTTTTTCTTTTATTCAACGAATAATACTTCCTGATTTTCTGCGTTTTATCTCTACTTTTGCAGCTAATTTCTATTCCTATTGAAACGACTTTACGTTTTTAGCATACGCTCTTTCATCGGTCCATTTTTAGTGACCCTTGCTATTTCTATGTTTATGCTCGTAATGCAATTTTTCTGGAAATACTTGGATGATTTAATGGGCAAAGGACTAAGCACTATAGTTATCTTAGAATTACTCTTTTATATTTCAGCAAGCTTAATTCCTTTGGCTTTACCACTTGCCATATTGCTATCGTCGATTATGACCTTTGGAAATCTCGCTGAGAACAACGAATTAACTGCATTAAAGGCAAGTGGTTTATCACTTTATAAAATTATGAAACCCTTAACGGTGGTCGTTTTGGTCATTGCCCTCTGTACATTCTATTTTGCTAACTATGTAATTCCGGTTGCCAATCTAAAATGGCATTCGCTCATTTATGATATTCAGAATACAAAGATTTCATCGATAATTACTCCAGGAGTTTATTCGAATGAACTCGATGGTTATTCTATCAAGGTAGACAAAGGAAATGATGATTCATTTACGGGAATTCTTATTCATGATCATACCTCTCCTGAAATTCTAAAAACAATTCGTGCTGAAAAAGGGAGGATTTATAAATCTGAAAATGGTAAATTCTTGTTTTTTGAATTGAAAGGTGGTTATGTTACTGAAGAATTAGCAACTCAGTCACCCAGCTTTTTGCCAGACGGAAAAATTCATCCTTCAAAAAATAGTAGTCGACCGTCAAGAAGATCTTCTTTTGATCAAGCTACCTATAAAATTGATCTCTCTGGATTTTCACTTAATCGATCACAAGAAGATCTGTTTAAAGACAAACACGAAATGTTGAATGTCTTTCAAATTTATCATGAATTAGACTCTGTTAAAAAAAATGCGAAAGGTATTCAAGATAATTTTTTAGTGAGTTTGAAATCTGACCACGCTTACTTTGAATCAATTCGTTACAAGGAGATAAAACAAGAAGATAAAAACATAGCAACGAATTTGGATTCTGTTCCGCAACTCATTGAATTTGCTAAATTATCTAAGGGTGAACAATTAAATGTTATATATAGCGCTCAATCAAAATTGAGAAGAAAAAATCAAAATCTTACTGGTCAATCCGATTACCTTAAAGGAATCAATATGGATTTAGATGGTTATTGGATTGAATTTCATAGAAAATTTGCTTTGACGTATGCCATTATTATTCTTTTCTTTATGGGAGCGCCCTTAGGAGCGATTGTTCGTAAAGGAGGTTTCGGAGCACCAGTCGTTATTGCCTCACTTCTCTTCATGGTTTATTTTGTTTTAATCAGTGTGGGTGATAGTTTGGCTCATTCAGGCGTTGTTTCTCCTCTCGTTGGAATGTGGTTCGCCTCTGCCCTTTTAACTCCCGTGGCATTTATACTAATGAGAAGCGCAGCAAACGATTCGCCCGTTTTTGATAAAGACGCTTGGCTTAAAATTTTTCACCGATTTAAACGAAAGAATGCGCGTTCTCTATCTAACAAATAAGCCCATTTACCCGCTTGTTGATGGTGGATGCAAAGCGATGGATAGTTTTCTCAACTGTTTATTAGAAAATAAATGGGAAGTAACGCACATATGTATTTCAACAGAAAAACATCCTTTTTCAATTGCGGATTATCCGAAGGATCTTCAAAAGAAAATACAGATAAAATCAATTTTTATTTCAACAAAACTTAGTTTTAGGAAGGCCTTCTCTGCGTTGCTAGAGGGAGAATCTTATACTATTTCACGATTCAAATCAGCTCATCTTGCGGCAGAAATAAAACAAACACTTGCAAATAAAGAATTTGATTTAGCCGTATTGGAAAGCCTATACTCTACTGGAAATATTAAGGAGTTAAAAGAACAAAAAGATCTGAAGATTTTATTGCGAAGCCACAATGTTGAGCATAAATTATGGGAGGATAAGGCAGTCAAATGCGTCAACCCCATCAAAAAATGGTACTTAAATTTATTAGCAAAACAACTGAAGAAATATGAAATTGAAACACTCCGTGAAGTAGATGGAATTGCGACATTAAGTGAACTCGATGAAAAGGAATTTCGGAAGTTGGATATTTATCCATCCATATTAACGATTCCTGTTGCTTTACCACATGTGCAGAAGAGAAGCGACTATACTTCAACAACTTTTTTCTTTTTAGGCAGTATGAACTGGCAGCCAAATATGGAGGCTGTTGATCTTTTACTTGAGACAATATTTCCTCTTATTCAAAAAGAAATCCCAGCAGCTAAACTGGTTTTAGCAGGTTCGTTTATGACTCAGCAACTGAAAAATCACCATCAAAAAGGTGTAGAGATATTGGGATTTGTAGCTGATTTAGAGCACTTTTTTAACGAAAACGGTATATTGCTATCACCAATTCAAACAGGTTCAGGTGTGCGCGTAAAATTATTAGAAGCGATGAACAGGGGAATTCCAATTGTTTCAAGTTTGAAAGGTGCAGAAGGAATCAGTCTCAAAGGTCAACTAATTGTCGAAGATAATGCCCAAGAATTTGCACAAAAAGCAGTAAAATTGTACCGTAATATAAATTTGAGAGAGGAATTAGGATCAAAATCTTATGAATTTGCTCAAATTAACTATTCAACAACAACCATTGCAAATACAATTCGTGAGTTCGTCAACACACTATAAACCAAAATTAGCGGTAATTCTTTCCCGCTTTCCCTATCCGCTTGAAAAAGGAGATAAGTTACGTGCGTATTATCAAATCAAAGAACTTTCGAAACACTATAAGATCACACTTTTTGCGATGACAGAAAGTACTGTATCACCAAATGACTATGACGAACTAGCTGAACTTTGTGACAAAATACACGTGTATAAATTGAATCGATTAGAAATGTTTTTTCAATTAGTCTATTGTGTTTTTAATGATCATCCTTTTCAGGTAGGTTATTTTATGTCAACCAAAGCAAAGCGTGCTATTTCCACTGAACTTCATCAATTAAAACCAGATCATATTTACTGCCAATTAATTCGTGCTGCTGAATACGTGAAAGATTACCATTATTGTTCAAAAACATTGGATTATATGGATGCCTTTTCTGCTGGTGTTGAAAGGAGAACTGAAAAAGTACCTTTTTACAAAAAATGGATTTTTAAATCTGAAGCCGCTCGATTAAAACGATATGAACGTAAAATATTTGATTATTTTGAGCATAAAACAATCATCAGCGAACAAGATCGCGAATTGATTATACACCCAAATAGAAAAGAAATAGTTTGTATTCCAAATGGTATTGATTCGTCTTTTCTAAATTACCCTGAGGGACAAAGAACATATGATTTAGTTTTTATAGGTAACATGAGCTATCCGCCGAATATTGAAGCGGTAGATTATCTTTCGGAACTTTTAGTTTCCTTACCCGAAATCACTTGTTTAATTGCTGGTGCAAATCCAAACCCTACTGTAAAGAAAATTTGTGCTCAAAACACACAAATGGAAATGAGGGGCTGGGTAAAAGATATTCGCAGCGCCTATTGTGAAGGTAAGATTTTTGTCGCACCAATGATGATTGGAACAGGAATGCAAAATAAATTATTGGAAGCGATGGCCCTTGGAATCCCCTGTATTACGACTTCACTAGCGAACAATGCAATTAAAGCTGAACATATGAACTCTATTATTGTTGCTGATAGCAAGGAGGCATTCATTCGATCTATTCATCTGCTTTTAAACAATCAAGAATTGTATCAACTCATTTCAGTAAATGCTAAAGCATTTGTTCAACAAACGTATTCATGGGAAGAATCTACAAGGCATCTTATGGAACGCTGTTTACTTCATGATTAAGATCATTTTTTTTTGTAAGATTAAACCTCGTATCATAATAGTCCGCAAATTTTGAAATGTCATTTCTTTTTGTATCTTCACTCTACAAACTAACTATTTATTCATGAAAGCAAACCATTCATCGGTTTTTCTTGAAGTAATCGAACGACTTTCGAAATCAACTGCAATTTCAGAAGGTGATGTAGAAGGAATTTCCGAAGCTATACTATTAAAAGCGACAGAATTATTGAATATTCCCAGAGTTAATGTGTGGTTAATGAAGGAAGATGACACTGGAATGTATAATCTTTTAGCTTACAATGCCATAGATAAAAGAATGTACAATGAACCTGAGATTCTTCAATCAGAATATCCTGTTTACTTTGAACACATCGGTAAAAATGATATTATCGTTTCTTCCAAAACACAAAATGAACCTTTCAAAAAAGAGCTTTTAACTTCCTATCTAATTCCCCTAAATATTCAATCGATGATGGAAGTCCCTATTCTTTCCGCTGGAAAATTGAAAGGAATAGTTTGTTTCGAACACATAGGAACAAATAGAAAATGGACCAATGATGAACAGCATTTTGCCATCGCTTTAGCACAATTATTAACAATAACATACGAAACGAACGCTAAAAATAATTATCGAATTGAATTAGAAATAGCATTAAAAGAAAAATCACTTTTACTTGCTGAATTAAACCATCGGGTAAAAAATAATTTATCCATAATCACTGCTTTAGTCCGAAGCGAAACCAATAGAGTCAAAGACAACTATCACAAAAGTTTGTTCGACAATATTCTTTCTAAAACATATTCTTTAGCAACGCTTCAAGATGAGTTATATCAATCACAAAGTTATAAGTCGCTCAACTTTGGTAAGTTTATAGAACAACTTGCTAATAATTTAAATAGAACCTTCGGAAATGATTTGAATGTTAAAATAAGTATTTCCTCTACTGAACCAATGATTTTGGATGTAGATACAGCCATGCCCTTATCTCTTATTTGCAGTGAAATTTTCACAAACTGTTTCAAATATGCTTTCAAAGAAAACGGAATAAATAAAATTTCTATTTTTTTAGGGAAGGATCAAGATGGTAAAAACTTTTTAAGTGTTGATGACAATGGCGTTGGCTTACCAGACAACTATGCAACGAAAGGCACTGGATTTGAATTAATGCACGATTTAGCTGAACAAATAGATGCAGAGTTTGAATGCCTTTCGAGCTCAACGGGAACACAAATTTCACTTAAGTTCTAATTGCAAAGAAATGCCTTTTAATCGACTTAATCATTCTATTCTAGGCGAAATACGACCTAGATTCACACTACGAATAAATCAGGAGCCAGAGAAAGCAATCACTCAACTACTGACTTGTACGAATATGGATAAAACGATTACTGCAGCGCGTTTTAAACAAACTGTTTTTATTAAAATCCCGAGTTGGTTGCAGCATTATTGGTCACCCGAGATGACTGTGCGAATTGAAAAAAGTGAATTCTCTGGTGATATTCTCGTAAACTGTCTTATTGGACCAAGGCAATCAGTTTGGGCTATGTTTGCACTTATTTATGCGGCAATCTTGTTAGCCACAAGTTTTGGTGGAATGTTCGGAATTGTTCAATATTCAGTTGAAGGATCCAGTTATTTTATTTGGTTAATTCCAATTGGTCTAATCCTTTTCTTTACCATTTTCATAAGTGCTAAAGTTGGCCAGCGAAAAGGTAGAGATGAAATGCTCCACTTGGTCAGTTTTTTATATCATAGTTTAAATGAAATCGGAACTGTTGAAAGAATAGAAAAAAAATTACTAGTGTCCGATAAAAAAATGAGTAAGAACCCTAAATCTAAACTGACAAACGATTTAAAGAGATTATTTAAATTGACACTTACTTTTTTAAAACTTGAAAAGGAAGTCGAAAAGCGCAAGGTATGAAACACTGAAATATACGTTAAAGAATAAATGGGCCTTGTATTTAAGGGTTTTGTGGTTTGAACTGAAAGTGGTTGAAATTGGA
>Ga0105050_10004197_pt1 | contig 19348 bp, 18 predicted proteins | sample FRY01_FD_78088 | JGI IMG/M metagenome (GOLD analysis project Ga0105050, IMG submission 78088) | Freshwater microbial communities from Lake Fryxell liftoff mats and glacier meltwater in Antarctica - FRY-01 | ecosystem: Environmental > Aquatic > Freshwater > Ice > Glacier meltwater ...
AAACGATTCTGGACTCAGACTCATGTCGTCCCGATTGAGGATGGCTTTACCGTCACGCTCGACGCGCGGCCGCTGCGGACACCGGCGAAATCGGCGCTGATCCTGCCCAGCCGCGCATTGGCTGATCTGATCGCTGCCGAATGGCAGGACCAGACGGGCAAGGTCGATCCACGCCGCATGCCCATGACCCGTATGGCAAATTCCGCCATCGACAAGGTGCGCGCCCAACATGCCGAGGTCGCGGCTCTGCTCGCGGCCTACGGCGAAACTGACCTGTTATGCCACCGGGCGAGCACACCCGAGGCTCTGCTCGCGCAGCAGGCCGCTGCATGGGATCCGGTCATCGACTGGGCCGCGCAAATGCTCGGGGTCCGGCTTCAGGCCGTCCAAGGGGTCATGCCTGCGGCCCAGGACAGCACGGGTCTGGCACAGCTTCATGCGCGCATCAGTGCGATGGACGCGTTCAGTCTCACCGGTTTTCACGATCTGGTCAGCCTTTCCGGCTCGCTCATCCTGGGCTTTGGTGTGGCACTCGGCGCCTATCCCGCCAAAGAGGCGTGGCGCCTGTCCCGGATCGATGAAGATTGGCAACTCGAGGTCTGGGGGCATGACGAGGATGCCGTCGCCGCCGGGCATCTCAAAGCTGCCGCCTTTCTGGACGCGGCCCGATTCTATCTGCTCAGTCAGCGGGCATAGCGCGGCTGATTGTCAGTCAAACCGCTTTGGATTGGTGCTTTGCGCCAAAACGTACGATTCCTTTTCCATGATCGAGCACTTGACCTCACCTAATGAATCCGCCCAAGCTACAACGGTTGGGAGGCAAATGCTTGGCTTCCCCGGGGAGCCCGGAAACGCCGGGCTTCAAATAAGAATACCGATCCCTCGATGGGGTCGGAAACTCAGGAAGAGGTTAATATGAATAAATCCGTACTCTTCGGCGCTTTGACCATAGCTGGTCTTGCTGCCGGGGTCGCGAATGCGGCCACACTCGACGACGTCAAGGCGCGCGGCTCGCTCAATTGCGGCGTTACCACCGGCCTCGTCGGTTTTGCGGCCCCTGACGCGAACGGCGTCTGGGAAGGCTTCGATGTCGGTGTTTGCCGCGCCGTCGCTGCGGCGATCTTCGGCGATGCCAATGCGGTGAACTTTGTCCCGACCACCGGTCAGACCCGCTTTACGGCGCTGGCTTCCGGTGAAGTGGACATGCTGGCACGTAACACCACCTGGACCTTTTCGCGCGATACGGACCTCGCGTTCGATTTTGTCGGCGTGAACTATTACGATGGTCAGGGCTTCCTCGTGCCCACAGCACTGGGTGTGACCTCGGCCAAGGAACTCGATGGCGCCACCGTCTGTATCCAGACCGGCACCACCACCGAGCTCAACCTTGCCGACTATTTCCGCGCCAACAACATCACCTATGTCGCGGTCCCGATCGAGACAAACGCCGAAGGCCAGCAGCAGTATCTTGCCGGCGCATGTGACACCTACACCACTGACGCCTCCGGTCTGGCCGCTACCCGCGCCACATTCGAAGCACCGGGCGATCACGTCCTCCTGCCCGACATCATCTCCAAAGAGCCGCTCGGCCCGCTCGTACGGCATGGCGACAACGAATGGGGCGATATCGTCATGTGGACGCTGAACGCACTGGTCGCCGCCGAAGAATATGGCGTGACCTCTGCCAATGTGGCCGAACTTGCCGCAGGCACCGACAATCCCGAGATCAACCGTCTGCTGGGTGTCGAAGGTGAACTCGGCGTGATGATCGGGCTCGACAATGCTTGGGCGCGCAACGCGATCGCAGCCGTCGGCAACTATGGCGAGCTGTTCGAAAAGACCATCGGCGAGAATACCCCGATTGGTCTGGCGCGCGGTCTGAACGCACAGTGGACTAACGGCGGCCTGCTCTACTCGCCGCCCTTCCGCTAGAATCCAGGCTCGGGGGCGCGGTATGGTCCGCGCCCCCGATGCACTCGCAAAGTGCAATGAACAGCCTGCCCAGAGACGCAGTCGGGCAAACCGGCGCGTGACTTTCAAGGCAGGGTCCGGGGAGAATGAATATGTCGGTCCTGTCCGAACCGCCGAAGGCATCCTTTCGGCTTAGTCAGCTTATTTATGACACGCGCTACAGGTCCATGACGATTCAGGTCGTCGCGATGATCCTGCTGATGCTGTTGTTCTCCTGGCTCGTGTCGAACACGATCACCAACCTCGCAGCCAAGGACAAGACATTTGACTTCGGCTTCATTGGCCAGCCAGCAGGCTACGCCATCAGCCAGTCACTGATTCCCTATAACGAAGTGACCTCAACTCATGGCCGTGCGGCTGTGGTCGGGATATTGAACACGATCCTCGTGGCGTTTCTTGGCTGCATACTGGCCACGATCATCGGTGTGCTGGTGGGCGTTTTGCGTCTGTCCAAGAACTGGCTCGTCTCGCGGCTCATGGCCGTCTATGTCGAAAGCTTCCGCAACGTGCCGCTGCTGTTGTGGATCATCGCGATCTACGCGGTCGTCACCGAAAGCCTGCCGATCCCCACCGCCTTCCGCGATGGCACCGCCTCGATGATATTCAACGATTCAGTGGCGATTACCAACCGCGCCATTTATCTGCCTGCGCCAATCTGGAACGCCGGGTCGAACATCCTGATCGTGATTTTCCTCGCCTCCGTCCTGGCCATATTTCTGTTCCGCAAATTCGCCGCGCGGCGGCAGGAATCAACCGGCAAAATCCTGCCGGTTTTCTGGATTTCCCTTGGCATCTTCGTCATCCCCAGCGTTCTGGCCTTCTACATTCTCGGTCGCCCGATCGGTTTCAGCTTTCCGGCATTGACGCGCTTCAACTTCACCGGCGGGTTCAGCATTTCGGCATCGCTGCTGGCACTCTGGCTCGCACTTTCCCTCTACACCGCAGCCTTCATCGCCGAGAACGTGCGGGCCGGCATCCTCGCCGTGTCAAAGGGGCAGTCCGAAGCCGCCTTCGCGCTTGGACTGCGGCCTAACCGCACGATGAATCTGGTGATCCTGCCGCAGGCATTGCGCGTCATCATCCCGCCGCTCATCTCGCAATACCTCAACCTGACCAAGAACTCCTCGCTTGCCATCGCCGTTGGATATTCTGATGTGCGCGCCACGCTAGGCGGGACCACGATCAACCTGACCGGCAGAGAGCTTGAAGGCATGATGTTGCTGGGTCTGTTCTATCTGGTGCTCAGCTTGCTGATCTCCAGCGCCATGAACATCTACAACTCCCGCAAACAGTTGGTGAGCCGCTGACATGTCAGAGATCCACGCACATACGACGCTCTACGTCCGCGACACGATGATCGACCAGCAGGTGCCGCCGCTCACTCAAAAAGGCGCAGTCAAATGGGTGCGCGAAAACCTGGTCTCCAGTTGGCTCAACATCGTCCTGACCGTGCTCTCCATTGCTGCGGTCTGGTATATCATCTCCCACCTCGCGCCGTGGTTTCTCAATTCGATCTGGAACGCCGGTTCGCTCACCGAATGCCGGGAAATTCTTGCCGCACATTCGCTGGTCGGAGAGGCGGGCGGGGCCTGCTGGGGCGTCATCCGGGACCGCTGGACACAGCTCATGTTCGGCTTCTACCCGCCCGAATTCTACTGGCGTTCCATCCTCGCACTGGTCCTGCTTTTCGTGGCGCTGCTGCCGGTGCTGTTTCCACAACAAATTTCCAGCCGCTTCTACATCCTCAGCGCGATCTATCCTTTCGTTATGGTCTGGCTGCTCTGGGGTGGCTCGTTCTGGACACCGGTCCTGACCATGGCCGGCTTTGGTGCTGGCTACCTGGCCTATCGCATAGCCTTTCCCGTCGGTGGTGCCATTGCGGCAACGGTGGCAGCCATCCTCGGCACGCTGCTGTGGTGGATTGTGGCGATGCCGCTGATCAACGACACGCTTCACCGCGTCGTTGCCGAAAGCCGGATGCAGGAAACCCGCGCCGAACGTGTGCTCCTGCAGGAAACACTCCCCCCGCAAATCGCTGAAATCGACGCGGTGCGCACGGCCATCACCGCCGAAATCAACGAAACCGTCACGCGCAAGAACGATATCCTGCGCCCGATCCTGGCCGAACAGATGCGTCGCAGCGCCGTCCCGCTTCTGGCCGAAGTCTCGGACCTTTTCGCCAATCTGTCTGATCAAAGCCCGGCCCCCGATCTTGTCCCGGCGATCATATCAGCCAAACGTCTGTTCCTGCCCTTCGCGACCGAACGGGCATCGGAATCGCTGGCACCGCTGCTGACTGAAATAAAAGCCACCGTCGCGGTCAATATAACGCCCGACAATCTCGCCGATGTGCAAGCCTCGATTGCCCCGCTCAAGGCTCAGATCGTCGAAGCGCAAACCATCGCGGACGCCGACCCAATGCCTGACGCGTCGCTGGCTGCCGCTCAGGCGGAATTCGACAGCGTGATGCAGCACTTGACCCGCCTGCGCGAAAGCCTGACTGCGCTAGGCGCCGATCATTTCCGCCTGTCCGAACAAAAGCGCGCGGCAGACGGTCTGGTGCGCAACATCGACACGCTGACCCAGAATGTGGCCAATCTGCCCGACTTGCGCGCAACGGCAGAGGAAGCCCGCGCCAACCTGCCCGAATCCGTCGCCCTTCTCGAGGCTGTGCCAAGCGGCGGCGCGCGCAGCGCCTATGAAGCGGCTGATCTGACCGCGCTGCAATCGGTGCTGAACGCGGAACAAGGCCTGATCACCGCCGATGTTGCCGTGCGCTCGACCTATAACGAGGTCGGTCGGATTGGACTGCAACCGGTGCCAAGCTCTGCCTTTGGCGGTTTCCAACTCTCGCTCATCATCGGCATCACCGGCATCGTCATGTCGCTGCCACTCGGCATCCTGCTGGCGCTGGGGCGGCAATCCAACCTTTTCATTATCAACAAGGTGTCGGTAGGCTTTATCGAAATCATCCGTGGCGTGCCGCTGATCGTCTGGCTGCTCACCGCGCAATTCCTGCTCAATTACTTCCTGCCGCCCGGCACCACATTCGACCTCGTGCTGCGCGTCATCATCATGGTCACGCTCTTTGCCTCCGCCTATATCGCCGAAGTGGTGCGTGGCGGTCTGGCGGCGCTGCCAAGCGGTCAATACGAGGCGGCGGACGCGCTCGGGCTCGATTACTGGCGCTCAATGCGGCTGATAGTGCTGCCCCAAGCGCTCAAGATCTCGATCCCCGGTATCGTGAACACCTTCATCGGCCTGTTCAAGGACACGACACTGGTGCTCTTCATCGGTCTTTACGACCCGCTCGGACTGGCCGGTACGATCCGGGCTTCGACCGACTGGAACGGGATCTATTGGGAGCTTTTCATCTTCATCGGCGTGCTGTTCTTCATCTTCTGCTTCAGCATGGGCCGCTATTCCAAATATCTGGAGAACAAACTCCAGCGCGAAAACCGCTAAGGGGACCGAAATGGCAGACGCAGCAACCGACCGCGAGATCGACCACAGCCAGATGAAAATCTCGGACGAAGTCGCCATTCAGGTCACTTCGATGAATAAATGGTTTGGCACATTCCACGTGCTGCGCGACATCAACCTGACGGTTTATCGGGGCGAACGGATCGTGATCTGCGGGCCCTCCGGCTCAGGCAAATCCACCCTGATCCGCTGCATTAACCGGCTTGAGGAACATCAGGCCGGCACGATCATCGTTGACGGCACCGAGCTTTCATCCGACCTCAAGAATATCGACAAGATCCGTTCCGAAGTCGGGATGTGTTTTCAGCATTTCAACCTGTTCCCGCATCTGACCATTCTGGAAAACTGCACGCTCGCGCCGATCTGGGTCCGCAAGACACCCAAGAAAGAGGCCGAAGAAATCGCGATGCATTTCCTGCAAAAGGTCAAGATTCCAGAGCAGGCCAACAAATACCCCGGTCAGCTGTCTGGTGGCCAGCAGCAGCGTGTCGCCATCGCGCGCAGCCTCTGCATGAAACCCCGGATCATGCTCTTTGACGAACCGACCTCCGCACTCGACCCCGAGATGATCAAGGAAGTGCTCGACACCATGATCCAACTCGCCGAAGAGGGGATGACCATGCTCTGCGTGACCCATGAAATGGGCTTTGCACAGGCCGTGGCCAACCGGGTCATATTCATGGATCAGGGGCAAATCGTTGAACAGAACGAGCCGCGCGAGTTCTTCAACAACCCGCAGTCAGATCGGACGAAACTGTTCCTGAGCCAGATTCTCGGGCATTGACCCGTCTCAGTCCGGCAGGTGATGCGGAACCGTAAACCCGATCAGCCTGCCGCGCTGCACCGCCACCTCTGACCACTTGGTCATATCAAAGCCGATCACGGTCGTGGCGGCGGTCGGATAATCGGCAAAGCGCGGATGCTCTGGCGGCTGACGTAACAGGCTCGCCGCCAGCATCGCAATCCCCGGATTGTGGCCGACCATAGCGACGCAGGCACCGCTCGCCGCTTGCAGCACCTCCAACATGGTCTGCGGCGCCGCATGATACAGTCGATCAAGATAACGCACCTGCGGCGCGGGCACCAATTCCGGCAGGATCAGCGCCAAAGTCTCGCGCGTGCGTGCTGCATCCGAACACAGCACCAGATCAGGCACCTGCCCCTGCGCCGCCAGCCACTGGCCCACACGCGGGGCATCCGCCCGCCCGCGCGCATTCAACGGACGGGCATGATCATCCTGCAACGGATCGGACCAGCTTGATTTCGCATGTCGGATCAGGATCAGGGTCAGGGTCATGATGGGTGAAACGCCTTCATATGATATGCCGATTGTTCCGGGGCACGCGTCGCCGCACCCACCGGACAGGCCCGGCGGACAGCGCAGCCTTGCGTCATGCAGTCCTTACCCGGCTCCGTGTCCAGATAGGCATGACAGCCCGGCACATCATAGCCTGCCGGTGTCAGCGCGGCCACAGGACAGGCGGCCCGGCAGGGCTGCGTCACACAGGTCAAGCACGGCTGCACCGCCACACGCGGCCCCAACTCTTCCGTCAATGCAATTGCGCCGCGAAACGAAATGAACAATCCCGCCGCTTCATGCACCAGCAATCCCACCGGCGATGACCAGCACTGGCCCGACCGCAGCGCCCAACGCAGAAACGGACGATAAGGTGGGCCACCAAAAGGAAACACCGCCTTTACGCCCAGATCGCAAGCCATGCCGCCAATCACCCGACGCGACCACCGGTCAAGCGGGTCAGCGGCGCCGTCAAGATATTCGGGCGACAGCTGAAACTGCGGCCAAAACGCCGGCTCGCGTGGAGCCAGCAGCACCACCGTGCGGATATCTTCGCGCAGCCCATCGTCTTTTTGCACCGGTGCAATACCGACGCATTGCAGTTGGGATACCGCAGCCCGTTTTTCGATCTCAGCGAGGGTGCTCACCTGATGCGCGGCTTGACCCGCGATTCTGTACTGCGGATGATCGAGCCCGCGCCATGTTCGGTGAACAGCTCCAAAAGGCTGGCATTGGGCATCCGGCCATCCAGAATCACGACCGCGCGCACACCGGCCTCCAGCGCCGCCAGCGCCGTTTCCGCCTTTGGAATCATGCCTCCCGCGATGGTGCCATCGGCAATCATCTCGCGCACCTGATCCGGGCTCAACTGCGTCACGATTTCGCCCGCCTTGTTCTTGACGCCTGCGACATCGGTTAGCAAAAGCAGACGATCCGCCTGCAACGCCCCCGCTATCGCCCCGGCAGCAGTATCGCCATTGACGTTGAACGTCTCGTTATCCTCCATCCCGGTCGCCACCGGAGCGACCACAGGAATGATCCCGGCGGTGAAAAGATCGCGCAGCACCTGCACATTCATCTCGACGGGCTTGCCTACAAACCCCAATTCCGGGTCATCGGCGATACAGACCATCAGGTCATCATCCTTGCCCGACAGCCCGACCGCACGACCGCCCTGATCGTTGATGGCCTGCACGATCCGCTTGTTGACCAGACCCGACAGGATCATCTCGACAACTTCGACCGTGGCCTTGTCCGTCACCCGCTTCCCGCGCACAAACTCCGACTTGATGCCCAGGCGGGCCAGCATGTCGTTGATCATCGGGCCGCCGCCATGCACGACCACCGGGTTCACGCCGACCTGCCGCATCAGCACGATGTCGCGGGCAAAATCGGCCATCGCGTCCTCGTCGCCCATGGCATTGCCACCGAACTTGATCACCACAATCGCGCCGGAATAGCGTTGCAGATAGGGCAGGGCCTCTGACAGGGTCCGGGCGGTGGCGATCCAGTCACGGTTCATTTCTTGCTTCCTCATCTCGCGGACACTCTCGGTTCGGGCCGCATGCGGCGCGGGGTGGATCAGTCGATTTGGGCGATAATAGCGCGCAGCGTCTCGATCCCGTCACCTTTCTCGGCAGAGGTCAGCACGATCTCCGGATAGGCGGCAGGATGCCCGGCCAATGCAGCGCGGGTAATGGCCAGCGTCGCCTCCAACTCGGCGGCACTCACCTTGTCCACCTTGGTCATCACGCATTGAAAGGTAACGGCGGCACGGTCGAGCAGCGTCATGATCTCTTCATCGACCGCTTTCGCACCATGGCGGGCATCGATCAGGACAAAGGCACGGCGCAGGGTCTGGCGGCCCGCAAGGTAGGATTTCAACAGCTTCTGCCAGCGTTCCACAATCGCCAGTGGTGCATTGGCATAGCCATAGCCGGGCAAATCGACCAGAAACAGGCGCTCTGCCACCGCGAAATAGTTGATCTCTTGCGTGCGACCCGGCGTGTTTGACGCACGGGCTAGCCCCTTGCGCCCGGTCACCGCATTGATCAGCGAGGATTTCCCGACATTGGAGCGGCCCGCAAAGCAAACCTCGACCCGTGTCGCTGGCGGCAGGCCCGCCATCGCCACCACACCTTTGACAAAATCGACCTGTCCGGCAAACAGCAGTCTGCCGGTTTCGGCCTCATCCGGCTCGGGGGTGGGGGCAATGGAAAACTTTAGCTGCATTCACTTCCCGCGCGGCTTGCCGGTGCTATTGGCGGGCTTGGCGACCGCCGGCTTTGGCTCGCGTTTGAAACCGCCAAGGATATTGCCAAACAGGTCCGGCTTATGTCCATGACTACGCATGATGATATACTGCTGGGCAAAGGTGATCATGTTGTTGGCAATCCAGTAGAGCACCAGACCCGAAGCAAACGATCCCAGCATGAACATGAAGACCCAGGGCATCCATGCAAACACCATCTTCTGGGTCGGATCAGTCGGGGCTGGGTTCAGCTTTTGCTGCAGCCACATCGAAATGCCCAGAATGATCGGCAAAACGCCCAAAGAAAAGATGAAGAACAGGCTGCTGGGGTCCGGCGTACCCCATGGCAGCAGGCCAAACAGGTTCAGGATCGACGACATATCCGGCGCGGACAGGTCGTTAATCCATGCAAGCCAGGGCGCGTGACGCAATTCCAGCGTCACAAAGATCACCTTGTAGAGCGAGAAAAAGATCGGGATCTGGATCAGGATCGGCAGGCAACCCGAGGCCGGATTGACCTTGTTATCCTTGTAGAGCTTCATCATGCCCTGCTGCATCGCCTGCTTGTCCTCGCCGGCGCGCTCCTTCAGCTTCTCCATCTCCGGTTGAAGCTCTTTCATCCGGGCCATCGAGACATAGGATTTATAGGCCAGCGGCAGCACCAGCGCTTTGATGATCAAGGTCAGCACGATGATCGACCAACCCATATTGCCGATATAGACATTCAGCGTATGCAGCAGGGCAAAGATCGGCTTGGTCAGGAAAAAGAACCAGCCCCAGTCGATTGAATCCAGAAACCCTGCGATGCCGCTGTTGTTCTGGTAATCGCGGATCGCGGCCCATTCCTTGGCCCCGGCAAACAGCTGGGTGCGCAGCGTGATCGTGGCCCCGGCCTCGACCATTTGGATCGGCATGACGGCTTCGGTCTGATAAAGATCGCGTCCGGCAAAGTATTTCGCTACCGACCGGAATGGCGTGCCCGGTTGCGGCGCCAGTGCCGTCATCCAGTAATGGTCAGTAAAGCCGATCCAGCCATTCTGCGCCACTTCGATCCGCTCGGCATTGGTGCCTTCACGCGGATCGACCGGCAGGTCCACAACATCGTCATAGCCCTGTTCCTGCAGGGTACCGTCAGACATACGAACGACGCCTTCATGCAGGATGAAAAATTTCTTGAGGTTTTCTGGCACACCATGCCGGCGGATCAGGCCATAAGGCTGCAGGTTAGCCACGCCCATGCCCCTGTTCGTCACGGTTTCGTCGATGGTGAACATGAAGTCATCATCGACCGCGATCCGACGGTGAAAGACCAGACCGGCGCCATTGTCCCAGACCAGCGTGACCGGGCTTTCGGGAGTCAGTGTCTCGCCTTGTTCAATCGTCCAGAGCGTATCCTGCCCCGGCACCGCCTCCAGGGCCAGACCGGCACCCGGTGCCCAGCCAAACAGCGCATAATAGGCATCCGCTGTGCCTTCCGGCGATAGAAGCGTTACATTTGGCGCACCTTCGTCCAGTGTGACGCGGTAGGTATTCAGCGACAGATCGTCGATCCTTCCGCCCAGCAACGAAATCGAACCCGAAAGTTTCGGCGTGGCGACGGGCAGGCGCGGCGCGGTTTGAAGCGCGCTCAGATCGACTTCTGCGGCAGTGGTCGCCGGGTCTGCCGTTGTGGCGGGCAGGGCCGCGCCTCCTTCAGCAATGTTCTGCTCTGCAGTCAGCGGGTCCAGCGGGGTGACGGGCTGCTCCGGCGGGAACAGGATGAACCATGCCAGAATCACGAGGAAACTGAGCGCGGTTGCAAGGATAAGATTCTTGTTCTGGTCGTCCATCTGAGCCGCCCATATCGCCGGAAAATGTCAGGCCGGTTCAACAGGCCGCAACCCCAAAGGTCAAGCGGTTTTAGGGTTTGGCGCGTCTATTGGACCCTGCAAACGCTAATGCGGGCAATGCTCCGCCATGTCCTCGCATATGCGCAGGTGCCCAATGCCATATCCGGACGGTTTCGGATGGTCCGGCTGGTTATCCTGGATCCCGCTGCGTCGGCGCTTGGCGCGCGGCATCAGACCACACCCTGCGATTGTTTAATTCAAATGGCCTTGCGATGCAGCGCGACAGGTCCGGCCAACCGCTGATTATAAGCGCGAATCCAGGCATCGGTTTCCTGCATCGGCATCGGCCGGGCGATGCCGAACCCCTGAATATGACCGCAGCCGAGTTTGGCCAGCATCGCCTGTTCCGGCGCCGTCTCGACTCCCTCGGCCAAGGTATCGAGACCAAGCCGTTCTGCCATAGTCAGGATGGCAGAGACCATTTTCTGTTGCTCGGGGTCGGCATCGATCCTGGTCACAAAAGAGCGATCAATCTTGATCCGCTCGATTGAAAAGCGGCGGATATTGGTGATCGAGGCGTGACCGGTGCCAAAGTCATCAAGGTCAAGGCAGCACCCCAGCCGCGCCAGACCGGAGAGGTTGCGGATCACCACATCCTCGCTCTTGTTTGCCACCACCGTTTCCAGCACTTCGATGACCAGACGGTCTGGGGTCAGGTCAAAGCGGTCAAGTTCCCATCCGATCCGGTCCACCAGCCGCGGATCGCAGAGTTCCTCGTTCGAGAAATTCACGCCCACACGCGGGATTTCGAATCCGATCTCATCCCAATGTTTCAGCGCCGTCAGGCCGTCAAAGATCATGATCTCGCCCAGTCGGTCCATCAGTCCGGCCTGCTCCAGTGCAGGCAAAAACTCGATCGGCGGTATCAGGCCACGCTCGGGATGATGCCAGCGGGCCAGCGTCTCGAACCCGGTGATCGCGCCGGTCCCGGTTGAAATCTGCGGCTGGAAAAAGGCCATGATCTCACCGCGCTCCAGCGCGCCTGCCACCTCGTCCGACAGGCTGTTGCGCGAAGCGATCCGCGCGCGCATCGCTTCGGAATAGCTGCGGATTGCCGAGGGACCAGAGCGTTGCGCCTCGATCATCGCCGAGGTCGCTGCCTGCAAAACCGCCTCACCATTCGGATTGCTCAGCCGTGCCGCCAGACTGAACCCGATCGACACCGTCACATAGATATTCGTCGCATCAACCGAGATGGGCTCCGACAGGGCGCGCTGAATCCGGCCCGCCAGTTGAATCGCTGCTTCCAGATCCAGCCTGCGCACCGGCGACAGCGCCACGGCAAAGGTCGGCCCTTCGAGCCGCGCCGCTACGTCATGCTCGCGCAGCGCGTCGCGCAACCGGTCCGCCGTCACCCGCAATACCCGCTCGATCGCGGCGCGGTCATGACGCTCTTCCAGTAGCTTGAAACGGTCGATCTCGATCATCATCGCGCCGGTCGCGCGCCCCATCCGTGCTGAGGATCGCAATGCCCGGTCCAGCGCCAGCACGATCCCGCCGCGCAGAGCGAGTCCGGTCACATGATCGATCCCTGCCACCTGCGCCGCTTCTTCCTCCGGCAGCGCGACCGCCAAAGCCACGGGAAACGCCAGCGCGACAAAGATCATCGCCGCCTGACCGCCCAGATAGAAGGCTGACAACACCAGCAATGGCATGAGCAGCAACATATGCGGCCGCCGCACAGTCTGTACCAAGCGGAAAGAGCGGGTCGAAACCCCGATGGCGGCATCTCTCAGCATTATCAATCGCGTCCCTCGCTGTGATGGCAGGCAAGCGGTCATATGCCTGGGACCACCGGTTCCAGAGGTGACCCTAGCGGCGCGATGCTGAGGGGGAGGTTAACGTAAGGTCGGAATGTCTATCGAATTTTCGCCATCCGCTTGCGGTCTAGCCGATGCCGCCAAGATCTGCAGCCCGGCAAAGTCGAACAGCGCCGGATCGAGCAGATGCGATGGCCGGGTATTCATCAACGCGCGGAACATCACCTGACGTCGGCCGGGGCTGTTTTTCTCCCATCCGTCAAGCAGTTGCTTGACCTGCTGGCGCTGCAGCCCGTCCTGCGACCCGCACAGATCGCAAGGGATGATCGGATAATTCATCGCCCGCGCAAAGCGCTCGCAATCCGCCTCGGCCACATAGGCCAGCGGGCGAAACACAAAGAGGTCACCCTCCTCATTCAACAGCTTGGGCGGCATCGTGGCCAGCCTGCCGCCGTGAAACAGGTTCATGAAGAACGTCTCGAGGATATCATCGCGGTGATGGCCCAGCACCACGGCAGAACAACCTTCCTCACGCGCGACGCGGTAGAGATTGCCCCGGCGCAGCCGCGAACATAGCGCACACATCGTGCGTCCGGCAGGCACCTTGTCGACTACAATGGAATAAGTGTCCTGAAATTCGATCCTGTGCTCCACCCCCATCCGGGCCAGAAATTCAGGCAGGACCGTCGCCGGAAAGTTCGGCTGGCCCTGATCCAGATTGCAGGCCAGCAGATCGACCGGCAACAGCCCGCGCCACTTCAACTCATGCAGCACGGCAAGCAGCGTATAGCTGTCCTTGCCCCCCGATAGACAGACGAGCCACCGCGGTGGCTTGCCGTCCCGCGCCTCAGGCGGCACCATGCCATAGGCTTCGATCGCCTCGCGCACCTGCTGCACGATCCGCTTGCGCAGCTTGCGGAATTCGGTGCTTTTCGGGGCCCCGTGAAACAGCGGATGGATATCTTCGGCATCATCAAACATGCGGCGCGGTATGCCAGACTGCGCCCGCCCTGCAAAGAGGCATCCATTGCGCCACGTGGTCCGTATGATGAAAAAGGAGCCTTCTATGCGTCATCTCGCCTTCGCCTCCCTGCTCGTCATTGCCGCCTGCACCGGCAAACCCTCTTTCGACGATCCCGCGCTCAGCGACCGGCAGTTGAACCTTGAAGAGTTCTTTGACGGCGACCTGATCGCCTATGGCCAGTTTCAGGACGTGTTTGGCACGGTCCGGCGGCGCTTCGAAGTCAGGATCGCGGGTGACTGGGATGGAGAGCGGCTACGTCTGGTCGAGGATTTCCTCTACGAGGACGGATCGACCGAACAGCGGGTCTGGACGCTGACCAAGACCGGCCCGGATAGCTGGACCGGCACCGCCCCCGGCGTGATCGGCGTGGCGACCGGGCAGGAGGACGGCGACCGCTTCAACTGGCGCTACGAGATCGACCTGCCGGTCCCCTCTGCCGATGGCACGCCCGAAACGCTGCGGGTCACCTTTGACGACTGGATGTGGCTGACGGCAGATAACCGGCTGTTCAACCGGGCCTATATGCAGCGCTTCGGCGTCGATATCGGCGATGTCAGCATCAGTTTCGAGAAACTGGATTGATCCGGCACGTTATCAATGCCGGAGCCACCCCAGGGATGACAGCGGCCAATCCGGCGCAAGGCCAACCATCCGCCCTTGATCCCGCCATGTTTCTCCAGTGCTTCAAGGGCATAGGCTGAACAGGTCGGCTGAAAGCGGCAGCCATGGCCGACCCATGGCGACAGCACGACGCGGTAGGCGCGCACGGGCAGGGACAGGACATAGGCCAGAGGGGTCATGTGCTCACCCTGTGGACCCGGTCCAATGCGTGGCGCAGATCCTCGGTCATCCGTGCAAAATCCACTGTCGCCGTCGCATCTGCGCGACCGACAAGGACATAATCCCATCCATCGCGGCCGTGGTGGGGTAGGGTCAGGCGCGCAATCTCGCGCAGCCTGCGCTTGGCGCGGTTGCGGGCCACGGCATTGCCGACCTTCTTGGAACAGGTGAAACCGACGCGGATTCCCATCGCGGTCTCATCCGGTTCACGCCGACGCGCCTGCAGATGAAACCCCGGCGCGGCATGGCGCAGCCCCTTGGACGCCTTGATGAAATCCGCGCGCTGCGTCAATACCGTCAGACATGACAAAACCGCCGCTGGCGCCGCTGTGACCGGGGCGTCAAAGCCTGTCACAGGTGCCATCGGCGGTGTCATTCATCGGCCCTCAGGGCAGTTTTACGCGCTCAGAACCTTGCGGCCACGGGCACGGCGGGCATTGATGATCTTGCGGCCGCTTTTCGTTGCCATGCGCGCACGGAAACCGTGACGCGACTTGCGCACCCGGTTGGAAGGTTGGAACGTGCGTTTCATCGCATTTTCTCCGGTCTGTGGGCCAAATCACGGTAATGGATTCGAGGCCCGGCATCATTCGAAGACCGTCCTTTAGATTGGGCCTCCCCCCATGTCAACGCGGTGCAGGGCCAGACAGGCGGGTTTTCTGCAACATTCCCCCAGCACCACGCGCCGAATTGTTACAGATCGGCGCGCGCACTGTCGCATTCGGCCAATGCGTTCAACCAGCCGTGAAGGGGCTAGGCGCGCAGCATCCAGAGGCGCATCTACACTGCATGACACGTACCCGCTCGCGCAAGGACAGGACCATGACCACAATGACCGAAGCTCAGGCCAATCCGTTGCTGCGCCGTCTGCCGATCATCGCCATCGGCATCGCCGCCGTGCTCGGTGCCATATATCTGCGCGATTACCTCAGCTTTGACGCGTTGCGCGATAACCGCGAGGCGCTGCTGGCCTTTCGGGACGCCAATTATCTGCTGACGGTTGGCGGCTTCATCTTCGCCTATATCCTGATCGTTGGCTTCTCGCTGCCCGGCGCCACCATCGCCACGCTGACCGGCGGTTTTCTGTTCGCCACCTTTCCGGGGGTCCTCTTCAACGTGACCGGCGCCACCATCGGCGCAATGCTGATCTTTCTGGCGGCAAGGTGGGGATTGGGCGAGCGGCTCTCGGCGCGGCTCGATGCCTCGCAAGGCAATATCAAACGGATCAAGGATGGCATCGACGAGAATCAGTGGTCGATGCTGTTCCTGATCCGGCTGGTGCCCGCCGTGCCCTTCTTCGTGGCCAATCTGGTGCCCGCGCTGGTCGGCGTGCCTCTGTCGCGCTTTGCGATTTCCACCTTTCTGGGCATCCTGCCGGGCGCGCTGGTCTACACCTCGGTCGGGGCCGGTCTGGGGGCTGTGTTTGCACGCGGCGAAACTCCCGATCTCGGGATCATCTTTGCGCCGCAAATCCTGTTTCCGATCCTCGGTCTCTGCCTGCTGGCCTTGCTTCCTGTCATCATCAAGGCCCTGCGCGGCAAGAAAGGGCTTTAAGCCATGAACCGGATCAAGACTGATGTCTGCATCATTGGCGCGGGTTCCGCCGGGCTCTCGGTCGCCGCAGGTGCGGTGCAGATGGGGGCACGCGTCGTGCTGATCGAAGGGCACAAGATGGGCGGCGACTGCCTCAACTACGGCTGCATCCCGTCCAAGGCGCTGATCGCGGCGGGTAAACAGGCCTATGCGCTCAACCATGGCGCTGCTTTCGGCGTGACAAATGTGACGCCGCAGGTCGACTACGCCGCCGCCAAGGATCACGTCCACAACGTCATCGACACCATCGCTCCCGTCGATTCGCAGGAACGGTTCGAGGGGCTCGGTGTGCATGTCATCCGCGAAGCGGGCCGCTTCATCTCCAAAACCGAGGTAGAGGCGGGCGACACCATCATCACCGCGCGGCGGTTCGTCGTGGCCACAGGCTCAGGCCCGCTGGTGCCTCCCATCCCCGGGCTCGACACGGTCACGGTCCACACCAACGAAACGATCTTCGATCTGCGCACCCGGCCCGATCATCTGCTCATCATCGGCGGCGGGCCGATCGGCATGGAAATGGCACAGGCGCACCTGCGGCTCGGCTGCAAGGTCACCGTGATCGAAGCCGCCAAGGCGCTGGGCAAGGATGACCCCGAACTCGCCGCCATCCTGCTCGACCGGCTGCGCACCGAAGGGGTGACGATCCTCGAAGGCGCCAAGGCCGAACGGATCAGCGCCACCGGCGGCGTCACCGTCCACACCTCGCAGGGTGACATCACCGGCAGCCACCTGCTGATGGCGGTCGGGCGCAAGGTCAACATAGAAAAGCTCGACCTCGACACCGCAGACGTGGCGCATAGCCGGGCAGGGATCAAGGTCGGACCAGACCTGCGCTCGGTCAGCAACAAACGGGTCTATGCCATCGGCGACGTGGCGGGCGGGCTGCAATTCACCCATGTCGCAGGCTACCACGCCGGGGTCATCATCCGGTCGATGCTCTTTGGGCTGCCCGCCAAGCAGCGGACCGATCATATCCCATGGGCCACCTACACCGACCCGGAGCTGGCGCAGGTCGGGCTGACAGAGGCGGAGGCCAAACGTAAACACGGCCCCGCGCTGACCGTCGTGCGCTACGATTTTCAGCATAACGACCGGGCCATCACCGAAGCCAAGACCACCGGCCTGATCAAGGTCATGGTAGTCAAAGGGCGGCCCGTCGGCGCATCCATCGTCGGCGCGCAGGCGGGCGAGTTGATCGGGCTCTGGGCCATGGCCATCGCCAACCGGCTCAAGATGACCGCCATCGCCAACACCGTTCTGCCCTACCCGACACTGGGTGAGGTTAACAAACGCGTCGCAGGTGCCTATTTCAGTCCAAGGTTGTTTGACAGTAGTATGGTGAAACGGGTGGTGGGACTGGTGCAACGCTGGCTTCCCTGACGCACCCTTACGGGACGCAGGATGCTCAACTCTCTCTCTGGCCGTTTCCTGATCCTGACCACGGTTTTCGTGATGCTGGCCGAGGTTTTGATTTTCGTGCCATCCGTCGCGCGATTTCGCGAGGATTACCTGCTCTTGCGACTGGAACGGGCGCAGATCGCGTCGCTCGCTCTTCTGGCCGCTGACATGCTCGACGCCGATCTGGAACAGGAACTGCTGACCAACGCGGGCGTGTTCAACGTGGTGCTGCGGCGCGACGAGGTGCGTCAGCTCGCGCTTTCCTCGCCGATCCCCGCGCCGATCCATGCGACCTATGACATGCGCGACCCTACGGCAACTTCGCTGATCGGGGATGCGATGGGCGTACTCTGGGATCCGGAAAACCGGATCATCCGGGTGATGGGGCGGCCGGTGCAGGACGGGGGGCTTCTCATCGAGGTGACGATGGAAACCGGGCCGATGCGCAGTGCGATGATCGACTACGGGATCAACATCCTGTTTCTCTCGGCGGTCATTTCCATCGTGACTGCAGCGCTCCTGTTCTTCGCGGTGCGCGTGCTGCTCGTGCGTCCGATCAAGGGGGTCGTATCACATATGCAGAACTACGCGACCGCTCCCGAGGATGCGCGGCGGATCATCACGCCCACCGCCACCATCACCGAGCTACGCGAGGCCGAAACCGCCCTGCAATCCATGCAGTTGCAACTGACCGGCGCATTGAAGCAAAAAGAACGGCTGGCGCAGCTGGGGTCTGCCGTGGCCAAGGTCAGCCATGATTTGCGCAACATTCTCACCACGACGCAGCTTTTCGTGGACCGGATCGAAGGGTCAGAGGATCCGCTGGTCAAACGCATGGCGCCAAAACTCGTGGGCTCGATCAGCCGTGCGGTCAACTTGTGCGAAACGACACTGGCCTTTGGCCGGGTCGAAGAACCGCCCCCCGCTCTGTCGCGGGTGCCGCTCGCCAGCATCATCAACGACGTGATTGACGGCGAAAGACTGGCTGCTGGCGATCACGACCTCTCCTTTGCCGAGGATGTCCCGGCAGGCATGACCGTGCGGGCCGACGGTGAACAGCTTTACCGCGTGCTGCTCAATTTGGTGCGCAACGCGCGCCTCGCCATCGTCGCCACCGGCAGACCCGGTGAGATTTGCCTGCACGCACAAGAAGATGACGACGCCTGGTGGATCCATGTCTCTGACACCGGCCCCGGCCTGCCGCGCAAGGCGCGCGAGCATCTGTTTCAGCCCTTTCAAGGTGGCGTGGCCAAAGGCGGCTCCGGCCTTGGCCTCGCCATCGCGCAGGAATTGGTGCGTGGGCACGGTGGCAAGCTCGACTTGCTGCGCAGCGACGAGAGCGGAACCGAATTCGCCATCTGCCTGCCCAAATCCGAAATCTCCATGCGCAACGCTGCGGAGTAAGCCCCCGGTCAATCGGTCATCCCATGGCCCATTTCGGCCTTGCAAAGCCCCAACACCAAGGCTACATCCCCCCCACTCGCGCGGATTGGTAGCTCAGTTGGATAGAGCACTTGACTACGAATCAAGGGGTCGGGGGTTCGAATCCTCCCCAGTCCGCCAGTATCTCCAAAGCAGTAGACCTCCAAGCCTTTGAATAATATAATATTTATCGCTATTCATGTCGGTCTAGCGGCTAGGCAGTCGGATTTTTCTATACATATTGCATTACATTTTGCTCTACCAGTGGTGTGCTTGCTAGGCTAAGGTGGCTCATCAAGGGGAAGCGGATGGCACTGAAGAGTCGCAACGGGCGGGTCTATCTCTACAAGCGGGTGCCGAAGCGCTACGCCTCAGTCGAGGTTCGCCGATTTATATGGCTATCGCTTCATACGGATTCTG
>Ga0105050_10004198_pt1 | contig 19341 bp, 13 predicted proteins | sample FRY01_FD_78088 | JGI IMG/M metagenome (GOLD analysis project Ga0105050, IMG submission 78088) | Freshwater microbial communities from Lake Fryxell liftoff mats and glacier meltwater in Antarctica - FRY-01 | ecosystem: Environmental > Aquatic > Freshwater > Ice > Glacier meltwater ...
GCAGCGCCGTTTGAAGCAGCGCCGTTTGAAGCAGCGCCGTTTGAAGCAGCGCCGTTTGAAGCAGCGCCGTTTGAAGCAGCACCGTTTGCAACACCTGGGTAGCGAATCGGCCTCAAGCGGCTTGCCAGTCGATCTCAGGAAGTTGATTCCGACTGGCCAACCACGTTTGGCTTTTCGGCGAATTCAAAAATTCCGCCTTCGATGCTAACCGCTAGACTGAAATCGGTTTTTCAATACTTTCCGCGGGTTGGGTCAACCATTGAGGGCCATTTTCGGTCATAAAAAAATGATCCTCCAATCGGCACCCAAATTCACCCGGCAAAACCAACATGGGTTCATTGCTAAGAACCATTCCTACTTCCAGGGGCGTCTTGTCGCCGCGAACTAGGAACGGGCCTTCGTGGATATTAAGGCCACATCCATGACCGGTTCGGTGCGGCAAGCCAGGTAGCTTGTAGTCGGGCCCAAATCCAGCCGCTGCTAGCGATTTGCGAGCGGCCATGTCGGGAAGTTCACATGGGGAACCGATTTTTGCCGCTTCAAATGCCGCAATCTGAGCCGCCTTTTCTGCTGCCCAAACTTCTCGCTGGCGATCGGTCGGAGTGCCAAAGCAGAAGCTACGGGTGATGTCGGACAAATAGCCAAACAGCTGGCAACCGGTGTCAAGCAAAACCCAGTCATTGGGTTTTAAAATTTGTGCATTCTTGACGCCGTGTGGAAAAGAAGTCGCTACGCCAAAGAGCGCGATCGCGAAAAAAGAACCGCTGGTTGCGCCCACTTTGCGATGAGCCTTGTCAATGAAGTCCGTGACTTCGATGGTCGAGATCCCCGGCCGTAAGATCGATGCGGTCGCTTGAAGGACTTTCATGGTCATTTCGTGCGCGCGTTGAATTAAGGCCAGTTCAGCGGGCGACTTACATTGACGACAACCTTGAGTCACCGATTGAGCCGATTTCAGCGTGAGATCTGGGTTCGCTTGGCCCAGGTTGGCAACGATAAAGTAAGGCGTGTATTCGTCGATTAGCAACGTTGGGTTGGTCTTGCCTTGTTCGGAAAGAATTTGCAAAACCAGAGCGTAAGGGCTCTCGTGTTCTTCCCAGGTTCGCATTTCAGAGGGAAGTTGCCAGTAGTCTTTTATTGTGTCAATTTCAAATTGTGGAGCGACGTAGCAGATAGGTCCTTCGGCTGGGATGATTGCCGCAACCATCCGTTCGCTTGGCTGCCATTGCAGGCCCGTAAAGTAGTACAGGTTATTGCCAGCGTGCAGGTACATCGCATCGGCACCCTGTTGCTTCATCATCGTCTGGGCTTTTTCCAATCGTTGTTGGAATTCCGCTATAGAAATAGGGGACATGTCGCTGGTCATGTCCGTCAGTTTGGCTAAAGCGGCTTCGGGCAAAAGTTGTTCCAGTCCCTGTGTCATTGGTTGCTTTCGTAATTCAGATGCGTTGGTTTAATGGGTAAAGGCTACCTTGGAAATCGGTCTCCGGTTTTCCAAGGTAACGACCGTGGCTTGACGACGTTGTTCTTGGCGTGCCGATGTTATTTTTTGGAGTGCCAGGCCTGCAAGAAAGCGATGACTTTTTCTTGGCTGTATCCTTGGCCCTCTTCTAATTCGCCGGTGTCCTGCGAATGCAGCAAATTTCCGTCTGTGTCATAGACAAATAGATGCGGATAGCCTTGAATTTTTGGCAACGTTGAAAGGAAGGCTTCGTTTTTCTGTGCTTGAGAGTAATTGACTTTCATCACAACATAGTGGTCGGATAATTCCTGGTTGACCGCTTCGTTCTCGGCAAAGTACTTAGTCAACAGGTGGCACCAACCACACCAATCGCCGCCCACTTGCACGAGCACCTGTTTGCCTTCCTCTTGGGCCCGTTTGGCCGATATTGCCAGATCGTCTTGGGGCGATCGTTCCAGTCCGTAATGGTCTACTGTGTAGAAAGATTCGGTCGACGGCTGACTGGTTGGCGTGCTGGTCGCGGTCGCATCAGCGTTTTCACCGACGGAAGTTTCAATGGTTGTTGCACCGGCGTCTGGGCTTGCTAAGTCTGGGCTTGCGGCGTCTGGGCTTGCTAAGTCTGGGCTTGCTACGTTGCTGTTGCTGGCTTGCAGGTTGGGCTTCGGATTCTTGTCGCTTTTTGGGAGGGGATCTGTCGTTCCACCACAACCCAAGGTGGTTGAAATGGTCCATGCTAAAATCGTGGCGACGATGGCTTTAGAATTCTGGCATCGAAAGGCAACTTGATTCACGGCGATTGATTTCACGGGAAAACCTCTACGTCTGAAATAGGCTGGTCTACTTTGGAAACTCGGCCCTCTGATTCTAACAAATTTCGATTTAATTTCTGCCGCCCCACGTCCGCAAAGCAGGTAAACAGCTGAAGAATCGTTTACACTGCAATCCAGCCAAGGCTCGTTTGGCGAGGCTCTGTCGTAAAAAGAGGGCCAATTTGGGTAAGCGATTCGATTTTCAGGAGTGAATAAATGTCGATTTTTTGGAACTTGTCACAAGAAAATCGCATGGGCAGATTGTCCAACGATACGACTCGGGCAGAAAATAAGGCCAGTCTAGCCATCGACCAAATGGTCAGTGTCGAGGCAAAGTTAAACACCATCACATTGGCTTGCCAAGCAATGTGGGAATTGTTGCAAGAGTCCCAAGGTTTGACCAACGACCAACTTCAGCAGAAGATGGAAGAAGTCGACTTACGTGATGGCAAGTTGGATGGTCGAATGACACCAACCGTCGAAACCTGTACCAAATGCGGACGCAAAACCAGTCGCCGTCGTACCAACTGTCTTTACTGCGGCGAAACACTGCCAGATTCTGAGGTATTCGGAAAACGCCCGCTTTAATATCCAGCTGCCGACTACTGGACGTACCCAATGCTAGTTTGCCGCAGTATCCATTAATCGCAGTATCCACTTAATCGCGGTGTCCGCTAGCTGCGTTGTTTATTGGCAGCCGGCTGCATCGCAAGCGTTAGCATGGGCAGTGGGAAGTCCAGGTAGATTTCGTTGGCATTGGCAGTCGATCTCGTCAATTTCGCTGGCCGATTTCACTGTCGGATTTGATTGTCGGATTTGATTGTCGGATTTCATTGTCTGATTTCATTAAAAAAGCACCGCCCGCCAGAAGGCTTGCGGTGCTTTTGTTTCTTGACAGCGACCCGTTACGCGAATCGATTAGGCATGTGCCTAACTGGATCGGCCAACACTAAAATCAGTGAGTGCCAGTGCGATAGTGCCAGTGCGATAGTGCCAGTGCGATAGTGCCAGTGCGATAGTGCCAGTGCGATAGTGCCTGTGCGATAGTGCCTGAGATTAATCGCCGTTGGTCGTTGCGGCATCGGCATCCAGCAATTGTTGGAACGCTTCGGGGCTTGCAATTGCTGGTAACTGTGTGGGGAAGGATTCGTTGCCAGGAACCAATTGGCTGCCCGAATCGCTGATGGAATACCCAACACTGGTTGTTTGTCCCATACGCCACGCCAATGATGCCCAGCCGTTTTCAAAACTGATCACGACCAACCGAGCTTGATCCAGCATTTCTGCGCCCTCTAGGCCTGCCAAGGCAGAAATCAGGCTTCGGTCAATCAAGTTCATCGGCAACTTGATTCCTTGTTGGGTCTGCGACGAATGCTGGCGATTTAGTTCATCATTAATGGTGGATTCAATTAAGTCCAGAATCGTCGCTGAATTTAAATCAATGTCTGACGGATCTGCCAATCGAGCTTCAATACCGCCAATTTGTACCAGGCGAATTCCCGGCGTGCCCTCAAAGTCATAACGCATCTTGAACTTCGTATTCACCTGCACATTATCAATTGCCTGGCCTTGAGTACTAAACCTGCGAATGTTGACCGTGACCTTAACCAGTTGGTCTTCAAATTGAAGATCAACTGGGCGTGCGGTGTTGAAGATTAATTCAAAGGGATCGCGAGCAGCCTCGACTTGCGGGTCATCGCCAATTTCCGCCACCACGGCATTCGTATTTTGCTGTTTTAGTTTTTCAGTGATGCGTTCGAGGTCTTCACTGGAAAACTTCAGGCCAGACAGCTCATCTTCTAAGTAGTTGTTGATCAGGCTATCGTGGTATTGAACGGCAATGTCGCATGGTACCGCCAGCACTGGCGGAGTGGTGAGTGCAGCCATTTGCGAATTAGCATACTTGCTGGCGTAAACTTGTAGAAAGTGTTCACTGGTTAGTGTGTACAAAGTGGGTCGAAAAGGCTTGATCACTGACGCATTGTCTCGAGTTTGGTCGGCTTGTTTTCGTCCGTCATTAAGTGCTTGATTGGTTTCTTTTGAAAATTCGTTCAGCAACTTTTTCTCAGCACGGCGGGAGGCAATCGCAACCGCGCCTTCTCGCTGCTTATCGAATTGTTTTTCGGCAACTTGGTCGATCAATCGCCCACAACTGGTGTCCTTGAAAAACGATGCCAAATTCGCCGAACCGTACGGCGCCTTTTGGTACCAGCCACCGACATTTAAGTAGATGCTGCGTCGAGCTTCGACTTGGCCTTGCGAACCGGTAAAAACCGTAATCGGTCCCACCGGCGAATAGTTGTCCGAATGGATATTCCCCGAAAGATACAAACTAACGTGTGCCTGCAGGTCATTGGGCACAAAGTCAATACTGACCTGGCCATTGGTGGTTGCGGTTCCATAAACCTGATTGTCAAGAATAACTTCGTTGACCGGTTGCGTGTCAGATACGGGCCGCGTTGCGAAGCGATTGACAAGCGTTTCACCAACGGACACAACCGCATTGTTACGCCAGAACGTCCGCTTGAACGCGGCGGTCAGAGCTTGAGATTGATCGGTGGCTTCCAGGTAGCCGATCGTGCGGACAATCGTAGCCTGAGACAATCGGTCTCCGCCAGGTTTCCATTCGGGCAATGCTTCGATCAGATTTTCGACTTGGCGAGCCAGAAGATCGGGAAGGTTTTCGCGTCTTCCCAGATTCAATGTGCGAACGTAGTCTTCCAGCAGTAGGTTGGCGTAGGCAGCATACGGATTGGGATCTTTCCGCGAGTAGCCTTTGAGATCCGTTTGTTCCTGCTTCAACGCGGTCACGATCTCCGCAAGCGAGCCCGCGTCGTCCGCCGCATCGGTTGTCGTCTCCCATTCCAAAACAATCGGCTGGCTTAACCACTTGATGGTTGTCGAAAGGTCGAACGCGGGGTTGGATGGATTTGCTGTGTTGTCGACGTCTAAGTCGTTGTTGGTTGGTTTGTCAAAGATCGCCAACGGCTGATTCAATTGAGCGGGCGTTAAAGCGCCGCGTTCATTCAGGAATTGGTCCAATGCCACGATTTGATTCAACGTGGTCATTCTGGCCGCATTCAACTGGGCCGAGGTCATTGTTTTTAGATTTGTGGATTCAGACTGGAAGGCTGTCGCCCATGCCGACAAATCCGCAGCGTTGAAAGTGGTCGAAGGGTACGCAGCATCGGCCGCGTTGATTTGATCCATGTGCGCCTGAATCGCGGTGGCGACCGACTCAAAATTAGAGTGCGATAAAGCGGAGGATGATTGAGTGAAACGTTGCTGTATCCCGGCAAGGGTTCCAACGTCTGCTCGGTAGCCACGCCCGACCAGTGTTTCCAACGCATTCAAGTCCAAGAAGATTCGCCACTGTTCTGCTTCGGGCGATTGAACAATCCAGTCATTCAATTGCGTGACAACCGCAGCCAATCGTTGGGCCGAATCTTCGGCCTTTGCCACGGAGGTAGTAAACGACCCAATCGCGGCAGAGGCGAGGCAAGCGAGGGTCGCAAATTTTTTTCGAGTGTTAGTCATGGTTCTATCAAGGGCTGGCAGAATGTGTGGGGCTGGTGTAGGGCTGGTGTGGGGCCTGTTTGGGGCTGGTGTGGGATTCCACCGTCGACGACACACGGTCTTCTTCAATTCGACGCAAACTGGATTCCGATTGCAGTTTTTGCTGGCGGCGATGCCTAGCAACAATCAAGAACGTCGTGAGGTTTGTTGCGTTTAGACCAGCGTCAGGTGGCGATGCTCTGCGAGACTTGGGGGGGTTGCCCGTGCTCGGTATCCGGCAAAGTTTGCCTAATCCGCATCATCTTAAACTTATTTCGTCACATGGCAGAGGCGGACTTGGATGGAATTGGGAAATATTTGGTGCGAAGTTTGCTGGAAACTGCAATAAACCTGCCAGGGGTCGGGGATGGACGTGTAAATTTGATCAGTCCTTGGTTGGTTTATCACTTGAAGCATCAGAGAATTTTGTCCAATGCTTCGGCAAGCCCTTAATTTGGTTTGACTTTTTCTGACGAATAGTCAATAAATGACACATGGTCGAAATTACACGTAAACAGCGGGAAGTCCAAGAGCGAGAAAGTCGCATCTTGGCGGTTGCGCGTCCTTTGGTGGTGACTGAAGGGTATCACGGCTTGAGTATGGACAAGGTTGCCGAGGCGATCGAGTATTCCAAGGGCACCATTTATAACCACTTTGGATGCAAAGAAGAGATCATCTTGGCGTTGGCAATTGAAACCATGCGTATCCGGACGGACATGTTCCAACGGGCAATCGCATTCAATGGTCGACCAAGAGAGCGGATGCAGGCAATTGGTGTTGCTGCTGAATTGTTTGCACGGTTGTATTCGGATCATTTCGGTGTTGAATTGTTGATTCGTTTGGCATCGATTTGGGAGAAGACTAGCCAAGAGCGGCGGGTGCAGTTTCACGCGGCCGAGACTCGGTGTTTGACCGCGGTCACGGGCATTGCTCAGGATGCGATTTCTAGGCAAGATCTGGTTTTGCCAGTGGGTTTGAGTGCCGAGGAGATGGTTTTTGGCCTTTGGTCATTGACTTTTGGTGCCTATTCGATGATCGCAACCAATTCTAATTTGCGTCAGTTGGGTATCGAAAATCCGTTCGAAGCGGTTCGCGAACACTGTTCCCGACTGCTGGATGGTTATGCTTGGCAGCCGTTGTCCAGCGAATGGGATTACCCGGCTGTGATTGCAAAAATTGGGCAGGAAATTTTTCTCAAGGAATGGGAATCGGTCTTCGCGGTGAACTAGCGTTTCACCGAACGGGCTCGGGTTGAAGTTGTGAATTCAATCGGGCCCAATTTTTAGCACCGCTGCCGTGGGTTTTGCGTAACCGCAAGTGTTTTCACGAACACCGTGGGGTACCTTCGGCAAGTATGTTCGGTGCCGACAGCAAGTGTGTTTGGTGCCGACAGCAAGTGTGTTTGGTGGCGGTTGATTCCAATCCGACCGATTTGAACTCGGTTTGGATCTTTTTTAAGTTTCCGTTAGGCAGTACTGCAATGAACCCAGCGACAACGGTCCAGGCGGACCCCGTGAACGTTGAAATTAAACAGAAGTTGACGTTTCGTCAGGAATTGACGGGCCGAAAACTTGGTAGCTTTGCGATGATTGGGGGTGTCGCGGTGATCGGTTTGGTCGGTTACGGCCTGTTTTCCGGCGTTTTGCCCCTGACAAGCTTCGCCCAACTTCCAGCTGATGCCGCGACCGTCGGGGCTCAGGCATTGGGGCCCCAGTCTGGGGCGGCAGCAAATTCTGTCTCGGTTGCGACAGCGGTTCTGGAAGTGGGTTCTGATCGGCGGCTACCTCGGTTCTTTACCGGGTTGGTCAAGCCGGCCAGAAGCAGCGACTTGGGATTCAAACGGACCGGTCGGATCACGAATGTCAGTGTCGATCAGGGCGATCGAGTCGCATTGGGGCAAGTCCTTGCCCAGCTGGATACTGATTCGGTAGCAGCAAGCCTGTTAGAAACCGAAGCCCAGTTGGCTGCAGCCAAAGCAAAATTAGCAGAGTTAGTGGCTGGGCCAAGGGTTCAGACGATCCAAGCGGCGCGGGCTCAGGTTGCCGAGCAGACCGCTCAAGTGCGTTTGGCGGAAACACAGTTTCAACGCACGGAATCACTGAAGGGATCAGGCGCTATTTCGAAGCAGGAATACGACGATGCTCGGTATCAACTAGCAGCCGTTGAAGGTCGCTTGAACGTGGTGAACAGTCAGTTAGAGGAATTGGAGGCGGGGACCAGGGTCGAGCAGATTGATGCTCAAAAAGCCAACGTCGCCCAATTGGATGCCGCCGTCGCTGGACTGAAGGTGGACATTGAGGAGAGTTCGCTGCTGGCTCCGTACGATGCCATTGTTTCTAAACGAATGTTGGACGAAGGAACCATTGTTCCAGCCGGTTCGATTGTGCTGCGTTTGGTAGAAAGTTCGCAAGCGGAGGTCTGGATCGGTCTGCCTGCAGATACGGTCAGCACTTTGGAAATCGGTGCCCCGTACTCTATCAAGATTGACGATGATCAAATCTACGAATCTACGCTTCGAGCGGTTCTTCCGGAACTGGATTCTGCGACGCGAACTCAAACCGCAATTTTTCTACTACCAAATTCCACGGGCCCAGATCAAACGGTTCCGGCCTTTGGGCAGTTGGCAAGACTTCAACTCAGTCGCCAAGTGGACCAGGTAGGTTTTTGGCTCCCGACAACCGCGTTAAGTCTAGGTCAACGAGGGTTATGGTCGGTGATGGTTGTTGACAGCCTAGGGCAAGCGGCCGGGCAAGGTGTTCTGCAGCGTCGAGATGTCGAAGTTTTGCAGGTGGACACCGAACATGTGTTGGTGCGCGGGACGATCGAAGCGGGGCACCGTTATGTCGTATCGGGTATTCATCGTGTCACGCCGGGGCAGCAAGTGACCCTTGATGGCAGCGGCAACGCGAAAATGATCTCGCCGTAGTTTGGCCGGGTTGCTTTCTAGACTGGGGCGAACCCGTGCTTCCCTGCCCGAACCCGGGGGCCGTTTCCTTCGGAAGCTAGGAAGCTAGGAAGCTAGGAAGCTAGGAAGCTCGCATCGAGTACGCGTTTGCATTTTTTTTTAATCACATTCGGTTTGCTGAATCTAGACCCAGAACTTATCTCATGTTGAATCTATTCTATCGAAATTCTCGACTCTTAACGCTGGTTGTGTGCTTGATCCTGGTCGCTGGGCTGTCGTCGATGATGGTCATGCCACGCATGGAAGACCCGCTGCTGACCCCTCGAGCGGCCAGTGTCACCACCGTTTTTCCAGGTGCGGACGCAGAGCGGGTCGAGTCATTAGTTACCGAAAAGTTAGAAGATGAACTAGACGAAATTCAAGAGATTAAGGAAGTGCGTTCGACCAGTCGGGCGGGGATTTCGTTTCTGCAAATTGAATTAAGGGACGATGTCTACGCAGGCGAAGCTCCTGCCATTTGGTCCAGAATCCGCGACAAAGTTGATGACGCCGCCGTATTGATGCCCGAGGGAGCGTTTGAGCCTGAATTCGATGAAATTGACGTCAAGGCATACGCGCTGATCACCACGTTGCGCTGGGATATCGATTCGCCACCTAGCTACGCAATTTTACGCCGCCTGTCAAAACAATTGGAAGATCGTATCGCAACGGTGGCAGGCACGGAGAAGTCGGAATTGTACGGCGATCCCGGCGAAGAAATTGTGGTCACGTTGAATCAACAATCGGCCGTTTCGATGAACTTGACTGCCGAGCAGATCGCCGGTCAATTGCAGGCCAGTGACGCAAAAGTTTCGGCCGGTCAGATGAGAAACGCGTCCGGTGATTTACTGCTGGAAGTTAGCGGCGAAATGGATACCCTGACTCGGATTGGAAAGACGCCGGTACAATTTGGTAGCGAGGGCAATTTTGTCGAACTCTCGGATATTGCTACCATCGAAAAGACGATTCCTGATCCGCCATCAAGTTTAGCTTTGATTCACGATCAGGCTGCGGTTGCATTGGGTGTTTTGGTTCGTTCGGATGCCCGCATCGACACATGGACTCAGGCGGTGATTCCAGTCGTTGAGCAGTTTCGTTCGGAACTGCCCCAAGGAATCACATTGGATGTGATCTTTCAGCAGAATAACTATGTGGCTCAGCGTCTGAGTACTTTGGTTTGGAATCTACTGCTTGGATCGCTGGCCGTGGTTGCCGTGATTTTTGTCATGATGGGGTGGCGGAGCGCGTTGATTGTAGGGTCGGCTCTGCCACTTTCCAGCCTGATGGTCTTGACCGGCATGCGCGCGTTGGAGATTCCGATTCATCAGATGTCGGTGACTGGATTGATCATCGCGTTGGGGTTGTTGATCGACAATGCGATTGTAGTTGTCGACGAAATTACTCAGAAGCTAAAAGAAGGTTATACACCCGCAGATGCCGTGACTAAATGTGTTCAACATCTGGCTGTCCCGTTGTTGGGGTCGACACTAACGACAGCCTTGGCCTTTGGGCCGATTGCGTTGATGCCCGGTCCTGCCGGAGAATTTGTGGGGTCGATTGCGATTAGCGTGATCTTGGCGGTATTGAGTTCGTTATTGTTGGCGTTGACCGTTGTGCCGGCCTTTGCTGCGATAGGCATCCGCGTTTCGGAAGATTCAACTCAAAGAGTTTGGTGGCAAGAAGGTGTGTCCAGTTCTGGCCTGACGTCTTGGTATTCCAATCTGCTGGATTTTCTATTTGCCAAGCCAGTGCTTGGTGTCGCGGTGTGTCTTATTTTCCCGGTCTTGGGTTTCATTGCCGCTTTCAACCTATCGGAACAGTTTTTTCCGCCGGCTGATCGAGACCAACTGCAAGTGGAATTGGAATTGCCTGCCAATGCGTCAATGTCCGATACAATCTCGGTCGCGCGGCAGATTCGCCAGGAGATGATGAAAGAACCCACCGTAACCGAAGTTCATTGGTTCTTTGGCGAGAGTGCGCCGGTTTTTTACTATAACGTCATTCCCAATCGGAAGAATCAACCGCGTTACGCTCAAGCGTTGGTGCAGCGGACCACGGCTGAAAATGGAGAGGCGTTGATTCGACGTTTGCAGCAGAAACTGGATGAACGTTTCCCTCAATCCCTGCCTCTCGTGCGGCAATTGGAACAGGGGCCTCCGTTTTATGCGCCAGTAGAAGTTCGCTTGTTCGGGCCGGACGTGCAGCAGCTTCGTGATCTTGGCGATCAAGTTCGCCTGATTTTGACTCAAACCCCTCGAGTGGTTCACACTCGATCCGAACTTGCCGAACCGCTCCCCAAGGTTACCTTTGCGGTGGATGAGCAAAAGGCCCGCTTGGCGAAATTGAATCATGCAGCGATCGCCAATCAATTGAATCAAACCTTGGAAGGTGCGACGGGCGGAACGATTTTGGAGTCAACCGAAGAACTGCCGATTCGAGTCCGAGTGGAGGGGACGCAGCGTTCAAACTTGAACCGTATTGCCAGCTTGGACTTGTTGCCAAGCGGTGAACTGGGTGTTTTTCAAGGTGACAATGATCGCTATCAGGGAGTGCCCATCTCAGCGATTTCGGAAATGACTTTGGATCCAGAGATTGCGGGCATCCCTCGGTTTAACGGGCGGCGGATGAACGAGGTGCAAGCATTTATTTCCGCAGGCGTTTTGCCCGCGGAAGTCTTGTTGGACTTTCAAAAACGTCTGGCTGAATCAGGTGTTCAATTACCGCCAGGTTATTCAATGGGTTACGGTGGCGAGGCGGCCAAGCGTGACGACGCAATTGGCAACTTAATGGCAAACGTGTTCGTCTTGTTGGTGCTGATGGTGGCGACGCTTGTGCTTTCCTTTCAATCGTTTCGCATGGCATCACTGATCGGCGCGGTTGCCATACTTTCGGTTGGCTTGGGCATGGGTTCACTTTGGTTGTACGGGTACCCGTTTGGATTTATGGCGATTGTGGGCACAATGGGTTTGATGGGCGTGGCGATTAACGATTCGATCGTGGTCTTGGCGGCGATCAACGATGACCAAGAGGCGAAACGTGGCGATCGGGTTGCTCTTCGTAATGTGATCGTTAAAGCCTCCCGGCATATTATTTCGACTTCGCTGACCACGATGGCAGGCTTCGCGCCCTTGGTTTTTGGAGGCGGTGGTTTTTGGCCTCCGTTGGCGGTTTCGGTGTCCGGCGGTGTCGGTGGGGCTACCTTGCTGGCGCTGATCTTTATTCCGTCCGCCTATCTGATACTCATGTGTCGCAAGGTGGAATCGGAATCCGAAGAGGCCGCGCAATCAGAAACCACTCAGCAGCTAGAACTCCCGCTGCAGCCGTCCGAAGAAGATTTGGTTGTAGCTTGAGGGATTCGTGGATTGAGGGATTTCAAGCCGAGCGTTAGCCACTGGAGCGAACCGAAAATAGATCTTTCAGGTTAAACGTGTGGGCACTGGCGAAGGCTTCTTCTGGCGGCTCAACCGTAACGCGAATGAATCGGTTTCATGCACCAACAGGGCTGTGACGTTTTGGGCGAAGCGGCTGGCCGATCTTGGTTCAAGCAGTTGCACGGCGTGCGTTTATGGGATTTCATCGCTCTGAGGTAAGGCCGCTCCCATGTTTCCACTGATACTATTCTGGGCGCGAATCATCAACAGTGCAAACGACTGACCCAGCAAAAATTGACCCTCGGCGTTGTAATGAACCGTGTCCTTAAGTAGCGGCATGCCAGTGGTCGATTGCATCCAGACGTTATTGATCGCGTCCACGTGTTTAGAATTCATGTCGGCATTGACCATCGATTGACGCAGTGGATCTCGATGCGTAAACCGAGCCAGAGTCGGTGAATGGGCCAGCACTTGCCCAAAGACCAGAGGGACCTCGGTTGGACCTAAATCCTCTTGCCATCTTTGTTTAAGCAGGGCCAAACTTTCAGCATAAGAGGTCGCAGAAATTTCATGCTTGGCATCTTGTTCACCTTGCATCCACACAAGACCCGCAACCTTGAAATCAATGTTTGCTTGGCTTAGTGCTTGGGTCGCTGATTTAAATCGTTGCATCATCGCTTGAAAGTGCACGCCGATGTTTGGATCGTCAGCGGACAGGCCGGGATAGAAATTTTTTCGCATCGGACTTGGGGAACCGCCTACCCATTGGTTGCCATCCCATCCATGATGCAGCGGTTGCCCACTGGCGGCGAACTTAACCAAGTAGATCGTTTGGTCGGGGCGAAGCTGGCTGATCGCTTTGGCAAAACCTAATTCGGGGCCCAGTTCGCCCTTACGGCTACTGATCTTCGTCGTATTGGGATCTAGTTTTTCAAATGCAGACCCGTTCCAAAAGAAGACGTGGTCTAAAGGATGCGTTAGCGGGGCTGGCAATTGGTCCAGTTTCCCGATTCCTTGCATGTTGGACTGGCCGGACAGGAAGTAAACCTCGGCCATGGATGAAGTCTGTGCCATCACGGTCGCCGCTGACGCAAACCAACCGCAAATCAGCCAAGTCACGACCGTTGCTCCAACTCGCCCAATTACATTCGGACTGTGCTTGCCCGTGTCGAAGTGCTGTCCGGTATAAAGGCTCTTCATGATCGAAGTCGATCTCTATTCAAAAGAAAAAAAGTTTCAAGAGAACTGCGCGGCCTGCGGTGGTACCAGTGCACGAGTTGCCCCAGACGCAAGTTGCCCCAGACGAAGCCGTGGATGTGAGTCCAAGAAAAAAGTCGTCCACAAGCCCCAATTAGGCGCTCGTGGACGACTGATATGATGGGAGAACTGGGTCGCGTTGGGCGAAGCACTTAGGGTGTTTTGGTTGCCTTGTTAAAGGCGTCCAAGCCACCTACGACCGGGATTTCGACAGACGTGCCGTCCAGATCAATTGTCAGTTCTGTTCCGGCCTCGGGCCACAGCGTAAAGTCGCGATCGCTGGAGAAAATCATCAAACCAATTTGTTGCCCGGCAGGAATGATTTGATCGTCCGGTTCCAAGCTAAAGTTCACCTCGTAAAAGTCGCCAGGCACCAATGGCTCGCTTTGTGTCAGCGATTGATGATTCTGAGGATCCGCCCAACCGCGAGTGATCAGGTTATCGTTCAGCTTTTGCGAATTGGTGATCGGCAACGAAACCATCCAAATGGACAGATTTGCCGCTGATTTGCTGGATGCCAATTTGATCTTGATATTCGAAGTGCCAGAAAGGTGCAGCGGTTGCTGCAACTTGGGGGTGGCAAACAACAAGCGATGGTCCGACGATTCGGCTTTCGCCAATGCATTACCGCCAAAGGCAACGTCATCGATCAATGTTTCAGCAGGTTGTTTGGTTGTGCTGGGTTTTACGCTAAGTGCACCTAGCTTCTTTCCGCCCGCGATCAAGTGTAGCTTCACTGGCGAAGCTTCGGGGTGTGGGTAATCGGTATAGGCAGTCGGCGAATTGCGATCCGCGTCTTCGCGCACGATCATCGACCGCGGGTCATTCTCGACGCCGTTCTCAATACCATGAAGGTACCGAGTGAACCAACGATTCATTTGCTTCAGTGGCGGAGGCCCACCGTGACCTCCCTGGTGGAAGTAATTCTGAAGTGGGACGCCTTTCTTCTTTAACGCTTCGTAAATCCGAATAGTGTGGCTGGGCATCACGTTCCAATCATTGAAACCGTGTGACATCAACGCCGCTGCTTTGAAGGGCTCTAAATCGTTATAGTAATCGCGTTTCGCCCAGAAATCGTTGTAGTCGCCACTTAGTCTATCTTGTCCAGTGGCCATTTCTTTGTCGCGGACTTCACAGTCGCATTGTTCTCGCATCGCAGGATCACCGCTGTGGATAAAGTTGTAAAGCACGTCGACATCTTCACCCAAATATCCACCTGGATGTCGGACTAAGCCATTGGCTCGGTAATAGTGATAGTACGACGTGTTAGGAGCATCTGGAATGATCGCTTCCAGGCCTTCCACACCGGTGGTTGCCGCCGCAATGGGAAGGGTGCCATTATAGGACGTTCCCGTCATACCCACCTTGCCGGTACACCAAAAGGCTTTCACTTCTTCATCGCCATCGGGCGTCGTGAAACCTTTTACGCGACCGCACAGCCAATCGATTACCGCTTTGGGGGCAAGCGATTCATTGTCGCCGCCAACGGTTGGGCAACCTTGAGAAAGACCGGTGCCAGGCGAGCAAGAGTGCACCACCGCGAACCCTCGCGATACCCAAGTTCGCACATGCGTGTTCGAGATTGTGGGGCGTCGACTTTGGTGAGGAATCGCAGGCGGATTCGCACGCTGGGGTGGCGCTGCCCCAAGTTCATGCTTGGGGTCCCACATGAATTCGGCACTGGTGGAACTGGTTCCCGCATAGTAGGGACTGGTTTCGTACACCACCGGGACTTTTAGATCCTGAGTGTCCGTTTGTTTTTGCCGAGTCACCGAAACGTGCATCCGATCCATCTTGCCATTTTCATCAGAATCAAATTCGGTTTCGACCCACAAGTCATGTCGAATCCAATCGCTGGAACTCTCGAAGCCAGGGACGACTTGAGCTTCACCGTCAATAAATACAGGCAAAATCTTGGCGTCGGTTTCGGACGCTTCGCTCGACTGCTGCTGGGTTGTCGCTTCCTGCCCTGATCCAACCGAGGCCCAACAGGATTGCGAAAATAGGCACGTGGCCAGCAGCATCGCTCGAATAGTAGCGCCCGATCGATAACCGATCTTATCGTTCTGGGGGTGGGTGTTGTGTGTCATAATCTTTCGTGTCACTGCGTTTTAAGTACGAGGCGTTTTAGGTACGAGGCGTTTCGGGTTTGCGTTGATTCGGGTTTGTGCTTCACGGTTACGGGTCAGCGGGTTTGATGTGCACTGGAGGTTTGGTTTGACCAGGGTCCTACAAACTTAGGGTCCTACAAACTTAGGGTCCTACAAACTTAGGGTCCTACAAACTTGGGGTCCTACAAACTTGGGGTCCTACAAACTTGGGGTCCTACAAACTTCGGGTCCTGCAGATGGGTGTTCCCCTCAGCCAAACGCCGCGTCTAGTTTCAGCCCCGAATGGCAATACTTTACCAGCACCCAACGGCGGACTCAAGCAATTCAAGCCCAGCCGACGACATTTGCCGCGAAAGGACCTTCGGTACCCTGGATATCGCTGTCCGGCCCCGAGTTCACAGTTTCCGGTAGCCCAACGGAAACAGGTTCTGGGCAGTGCTTGCCCCAATCCATGGCAGGACTGCTTCAATCGCCCTAGCAATCGCAACTAGCACAACTGCATTTGGCTTGCGCCCCTAATTTCATTACCAGTGCTTTGGGTGCGTTACGTCACGTCCAAAAGCGTCGGATGATCGAATCTGAAAATTCTAAAAACGATTGTTGTTCGCCTTTGTCTGGTTGTGCTGGTCCTGGCGTCCAACGCAGTTTCGGGCGTTTCTGAAGCCAACGGTAATCGATCCTAGGGCGCTAATTCTAACAGGATTCGGCAGGACGGCTTAATAAAGCAAGACGCCGCAGACGTTTCTTACGTCGATTCTGTTGGGTATGAATCGTGGACAAAATGTCACGAAGCCCAGTTGGAGAAATTCAAAACGACCCAACCTTTTCAGTCGTTTGAACAATTGCACCGAACGCCCGAAGGTGCTCAGTATTTCAGGCAGTGGGCCTTGAATTCCATAAACTTTGTGAGTTTCTGTTCGATCGATCCGTGGTACCCCCAAACGCGACTAATCGTTAAGCTTTGACAGCGGAACGCTAACAACGCTTTTGTGTTGAAGGGTGGTGCACCCAAGGGATAATAGAATTTCATGGCCGGTGGAAAACGTAGTCTGTCGATCGAGGTCGAAACCGAAAAGCACTTCGTGCAAATGGCCGAGTGGTTGGCGATGGAATCGCTGGCCGAAGTCGAGCGAATGACGCTTCGGCGGAAGCAGCAATCGGATGTGAATGCTGAAAAATCGGGCGAGACCATCTTGGACCTGGCGATGGTAGACCAGGTTCCTGGATTGGGTGGTATGCACTTGGTGACGTTCAAACGACGCAATCAGTCTCTGAATATGCCGTGGCATCGGTTGCGAGTGGGATCGCCTGTCCTGGTGTCCCCTTTCAAGAACCACTTGGCTAGGTCAGCCCAAACGGGTGTGGTCAGTTACCGAACCTTCGATTCGATTCAAGTAGCATTGAACCAAGTACCGCAAGAGGAGAGTTTTCGGATCGATTTGACAGCCGACGAAATCACACGGCAACGCCAACTAGCGGCCATCACGTACGCAAAAGATGCGACCGGACGTTTGGGTCAATTGCGATCGGTATTAATGGGTTTGCGGCAGCCTAGTTTCATCGACCCGTTACCGAAGGTGGATTTTCATACCCTTCTAAATCCTTCGCAGCAGGATGCGGTTCGGTTTGGTCTGGCGGCACAAGATTTGGCGATCATTCATGGCCCGCCTGGGACGGGGAAAACCACAACCGTAGTCGCTTTGATCGTTCAGGCCATTGAACGCGGCGACAAGGTATTGGCATGCGCACCAAGTAATACTGGAGTCGATAATTTATTGGAACGATTAGTCGATGCTGGGCAAAAAGTAGTGCGAATTGGGCACCCGGCACGGGTCACTCAGGAACTGCGTGAGTATACTTTGGATGGACTGGTCGACCAGCACGAGAGTATGCCGTTGGCCAAAGAAATGTACCGCGAGGCCGAAGCAATTTTACGCCAAGCAGAAAAATGGACTCGGTCCAAACGCCCCAAAGGTGAACGGTTCGAACTGCGCCGCGAGGCTCGGCAATTACAAAAAGATGCACGTCACTTGGAGCGATTTGCCATTCGATCGATTCTGGATAAGGCCGATGTGATTTGTGCGACAACGACATTCAATGAAGATATCTTAGGTGATCGAAGATTTGACTTGGTGGTCATTGACGAAGCGTGCCAAAGTACCGAACCCGGATGTTGGGTGCCTTTGTTGCGAGGCGACAAATTGGTTTTAGCCGGTGACCATCAACAGCTTCCGCCGACGGTTCTATCCAAAGAAGCAGCCAAGGCGGGTTTTGCCAAAAGTTTGATGGAACGGCAAATTCAGCAGTACGGAGATTCGGTCACTCGCTTGCTTAGCATTCAATATCGCATGAACTACAAGATTATGGACTTTTCTTCGGCTCAGTTTTACGACAGTCAATTGATTGCCGATGACACCGTTGTGGATCACGTGTTGGCGGATTTACCCACCGTTGAGGACACTGAATTCACTCGGCAAGTAGTCACCTTTATTGATACCGCTGGGGCGGGCTGGGAAGAAGAAGTTGAACCCGAGGGGCTTAGCAAACGGAATCCAAAAGAGGCGGCATTTATCTTGCAGCGTGTGCAGATGTTGTTAGACGCTGGGTTGCCGGTGCAAGACATCGCAGTGATTGCTCCCTACGCGGCGCAGGTTCGTTTGTTGCGTGACAATTTCCAAGGCCAAGGCTTGGAAATTGATACGGTCGATGGATTTCAAGGGCGCGAAAAAGAAGTGGTGTTGATCTCCTTAGTCCGCAGCAACAATAAGAGCGAAATTGGATTCTTAGCGGATCGACGCCGAATGAATGTCGCGTTGACTCGAGCCCGTCGCAAACTGATCGTCGTGGGTGACAGTGCCACTTTAGGCATCGATTCCTTTTACCAAGACTTTCTGACCTACGTCGAATCGATCCAGTCGTATCACTCCGTTTGGGAAGAAGAAGGAATGATCTGAAGTAACGATTCTCCAAACATCCAGGTGTGATTTTTCGATGCATCAACGGGTTGTTGTATCGATAATAAACGTGTGTCAATGTTCATGGCAGTGATTCGACTGAAATGGTCTACGGCGGATCACTTGTTCTTTGCTTGCAGGTACTTTCGAATTCCAATGGAAACAGCGGCTATTGCGGAAAACAATAATAATAAAGGTGTTGCCCACGCATACGAAGAGTTTGGCTTGGCGGTCGCCTTCTCCACTTCAGCCACAATTCGCGTGGAAATCCAATCGTTTTGCAATTCTTTTCCATTCCAAATTTTGAAAGATGACGTTGCTGGAACTGAAACCATTTCGCCGATCTTTAAATCCAAGGACGCCAGTCCAAATGAATCCTTATCGAATGAAGGATTTTGATCCAATTTGGATACGGTCCATTCTGTCTTATACACAATGCGATCATCGGCATCACGTTCTACCGCAATGACATGATCAGGAAAAACAGTGGTGTTGTCCTCAGAAAAGGTCGAATCCATTTCAAAGATTCCGTTGATGGTTTCAATTCCCGGGACCTGCCTCATCCTGTGAACTCTCAAGGATTTGGGATCGACCGTTAGAAAGGATGTGGTGCCACCGTCCCAGTTTATTTCTATTTCTAGAAGATCCCCGATTCCTCCATAGTCCACTGGTTTTGCTGCGATTTTCGGAGGAGTTTCACGGACTGTTAATGACAAATAATTTCTCAATGGAAATCTTTTTAACGTTGTGCCAGATAACAAACCCAGCGTCAGTGGATCTACGGCATGGTGAATTTGTTTTTTACCGGTTTCTTCGTCATGCCAAAGCGTTGCACGGACGGTTGTCTTGGAACCAAGACCGAAGTGGGAAGCGGAATA
>Ga0105050_10004200_pt1 | contig 19334 bp, 14 predicted proteins | sample FRY01_FD_78088 | JGI IMG/M metagenome (GOLD analysis project Ga0105050, IMG submission 78088) | Freshwater microbial communities from Lake Fryxell liftoff mats and glacier meltwater in Antarctica - FRY-01 | ecosystem: Environmental > Aquatic > Freshwater > Ice > Glacier meltwater ...
AAAAATACTATCATTTAATTAATAACATATTTATCTTCGTGATAAATTATTAAAAGGCAATTGTATTTAACTTATTCTCCCTTTTGGCTTAGATGGTTATACCCTACCCTAACCTGGCATAAAAGCCGCAAAGAAAAACAGGTATATATAACTTTTGACGACGGACCCATACCAGTTGTTACACCATATGTATTAAATACTCTTAAAAAATTCAGTTGCAAAGCCACGTTCTTTTGTATTGGCGAAAATGCAGATAAGCATCCATCCATATTATCTGATATAATCACCGAAGGACATATTGTGGGAAATCACACTTACAATCACATTAAAGGCTGGAAATCTTTTGACAATGAGTATTTAGATAATATCAGAAAAGGCTCTTTACTTACAGGAACGCGTCTGTTCAGACCACCCTATGGCAGGATAAAAAAATCACAAATAGCTGAAATCAGAAAACATTTTCCCGCGACTGAAATCATTATGTGGGATGTACTTAGTGGTGACTTTAATGAAAGTATCACTAAGGAACAATGCGTCAAAAATGTATTAAAGTATTGCAGAAACGGCTCTATTATTGTTTTCCACGACAGTATAAAAGGATTCGGCCGACTGGAATATGCTCTCCCAAAGATTCTTGAAAATTTAACTGAACGGGGTTTCATATTTAAAACACTGTAAAAACAGATTTTGGCTGGCTCATTTATGATTTTTATTCCTATTAAATAAAACTTTAACCATTTTTGCAGCTAAAATATTTCGTTGTGAATTTCAATAATAAATACAAAAAAATATATTCATCAAATTCTAAAAAAGTGACTTAGCTCATGCTTTTCCCAAATTCCAATCATTTTAAGATAATTTTATCCTTTATAATTTTACTGTAGCAAATTCCACAAGGATTAGTATGAATAATAAACTGATAAGTCTGGTCTTAATTACTGCATTGAGTTTTCAATGCTTTATTAAGCTAGGTGTAATTGGTTACTATAATCTGAATATAGAGTACATTATAAAGGAGCTCTGCGAGAATAAAAATAAACCGGAATTGAAATGTAATGGTAAATGTTTCTTGAAAAAGAAAATGAGTGAAGCAGATAAGACAGAAAAGGAAAGTAAAGTGGTTATCAAACAAGTTGAATTCCAAGTAATTATTCCTCAAAGCCAGCTTTTATTAAATGCTGAATCCATTGTCTTTGAAAATCCACTAAGAGAAATTACAGACCTTTATTCTCATAATCTAAATACTAGGATATTCCATCCACCATTAATTTGACCCTTCTTTTAATCTGCTTTGAGCGGATGTCCTGAAATTTCTATAGGACAACAATCATTTATTAAATAAATAAAACTGGGCAATATTGCCCTATACTAAAATTAACTGATCATTTCTTATGACGCAGCGAAGGCAGCGCGCATCAGAATATCATATATAAAAAATTATGAAAAAGATATTATTCTTTGTTTTCGCCGCTACAATTACAATTCTTGGCTCCTGCCAAAAAGATCCTATTGCAGAAACTGAAGATCCGAAAAAGTCACTAATCAAGATATCTGAAAGCTTCGCTATAGGCTCTGCAACTAAAGTTGAATTATGGTCCAAAACAATTCTTGGCACTGGTTATCAAAAATTATATATCGCACTCTATGATTCTACATCCAACAAAGTCATTACCAAAGCATCCGTGCAGATTCTACCCATGATGGATATGGTGATGAATGGAACTAAAATGTCACATTCTGCACCATTGGAGAATCCGGAAAATATGGATGCCGAAAACACGCTATTCGCATCTGCAGCAGTATTTACAATGCCTAGTAGCGGAGAAACCGGTAAGTGGAGTATACAAGTCATAGTAAAGAAGGAAAGTCAAACAAAATATGGAATTGCAAAAATAGATATTCAGGTTAAATAGTCTGATCCTGAAAGAGTTAAGTCTATTACCACAGCTGATGGATCCAAATTAGTTGTAGCTTATATCTCACCTTCAAGCCCAAAAGTGGGTATAAATGATTTTGAGATTGCCATTTTCAAAAGACAAGATATGATGGCTTTCCCTGCCGAGGATAATTATAGCATTACCATGACTCCTGAAATGCCGAGTATGGGACATGGCTCTCCAAATAACGTAAACCCGGTGCTTACAAAGAATGGCCATTATAAAGGCAAGGTAAACTTTACAATGACCGGCGACTGGAGAATCAACCTTGAATTAAATAAAGACGGAAAAACAACAAAAACCTTCTTTGACTTGTTATTCTAAAAGCATGAAATCTGTATTAAAAGTCCTTATATTGCTTAGTAGCCTGATCATTTCAGGCTACTCTGAGGCAGCCCAGCCTGTACAGGACACTATTTTCAAACGTTTAGAACTGAAAGAAGTTTTTATTCAAGGACATACACAAAGCAAACACCCCGGTTCAGCATTTTATCAGTCCTCCAGCCTCTCAAGCACTGAAGATATCCTATCAAAAATAGAAGGCGTCAGTCTTATTAGAAGAGGTCCGATAGGAATGGAGCCTGTGCTCCGAGCCTTCAGCGGAGGTCAAGTCAACTTAGTAATCGATGGCATGAGATTTTTTGGAGCATGTACCGATAAAATGGATCCGGTTACCATTTATACAGAACCAGTAAACCTGAAAAGTATCGATATTAAATATGCAGGCGATGGGATGGCAATGGGTCCTTCAATTGGCGGATCTTTGAATCTGAAACTAGCTGAACCTACCATCAATTCTGAGAAAAAAATGACAGGGACCATCGCTTCCGGTTACTATACGGCAGCTGCAGCAGTGCAGAACATTTTAGCACTTAATTATAGTTCAAATAAATGGGCATTACGGGTAAGCGGAGTTTATCGTAAAGCCGAAAATTACCGCAATGGGTTAAATCAAAAAGTAGATTTTTCGCAGTATGAAAAAGCGAATGCAAGTATTTCAGGCAAATATCAGTTAAACAGCAAAAGCAGCTTAAAAGCAGATGTATTACTAGATGATGGCTGGAATATTGGGTATCCTGCATTGCCAATGGATGTTGGTTTTGCAAGAGCAAGAGTTGCGGCTCTTACTTACACACATGAGCTTCCAAACAAGTTAATTAAAAACTTGGAAGCTAAAGTCTATGCAAACAGCATAAGACATGCTATGGATGATACCAAACGTCCCTTGGTACCAATTCATATGGATATGCCCGGAAAGAGTGATACACAAGGAGCATTTGTTCAAGCTCAATTGAAAAGCTCTGGCAAACATAGCCTGAGTATGAAATTGGACAGCTATCATAACCGAGTAAAGGCCGACATGACCATGTATGCCTCAAATAGTGCCCCAATGTACATGCTTACTTGGCCAACAAATCATCAAATAGTTAGCGGACTCTATATTCAGGATTTGATAACTCTTGATGAAAAAAACAGATTAGATTTTAAAGTACGACTGGACGCTGCATTCTCTAAGGTTAGTAATAAAATGGGACAAGATCAATTTGCTGTCCTAGGCTATGATGTGTCAAAACCAATTAATAATTTACTCAAGAACATCAATGCCGGTTATACCCATTTTATTGACTCAGAATTCAGCATATATGCCAGTTCTGGTTATAGCGAACGTTTGCCTACCACTTCCGAACGCTTTGGATTCTATCTTTTCAACCGGATGGATAATCATGATTACTTGGGTAATCCTAATCTGAAAAAAGAACAAGCTTTAAATACAGAATTAAATTTTATCTATTCAAATAACAATATTTCTATTAAGTTAAGTGGATTTAGTAGCTATTTACAAAACTTTATCATTGGGCAAACACAATCAGGTTTAAGTGTAATGACTATTGGGGCCGATGGTGTGCGATCCTATAACAATATTCCTTCTGCAAGAGTTATCGGAGCTGAAAGTAGTCTGAATTATCACTTTGCAAACCACCACTTTATATTAAATAATACCTTAAAGTGGCTTAATGGTCAGGATAGTAATGGCAAACCACTACCATTGATTGCACCATTCAAATCAATAAGTTCCTTACGTTTTACTCATCATCATTTATTTTTGCAAGCAGAGTATGAGATAAGTTCAGCACAAAACAATGTAAGTGCGGACTTTGGGGAAAAGAGCAGTCCGGCTTTTTCTATAATTAATCTAAGAGCAAATCATACTTTCAATCTGAATAAATATAACTTGGAATTATCGGCTGGAGTAGAGAATCTTTTAGACATGGCTTATTATGAACACCTCGACTGGGCTAAGATGCTCCGTCCGGGAAGAAATATCTATACCATGTTGAGTATGAAATTTTAAATAAAATTGCCTGCTTATTTTAAATCATCAATAACATGCTTAAATTCGCAAATTTACAAGAAATAGGTATCTGCATAATTTATGAAAGGTCTTAGAATAGCGATTAGTGGTTATGGTAGTATTTCAGCTTTAGGGATAAAAAGTGAATCTATTTGGAATAGATACCGGAATAGTCAGCATTGCTTTCATCAGAAAAATTTTAATGGCAATCAGGAATGGATAGCTCCACTATCTTCGGAGGCTAAAGAATTAATTTCAGGTCTAATTAAAGATAAGAAATATCAGCAGCTCGATCCAAGCGTACTTTATGCAATTGCAGCTTCAAGAATTGCTGTAAAACAAGCTAGATGGGACAAAAGTGAAGATTTTGGCATTAATATAGGATCATCCAGAGGGGCAACTTCAAGCTTTGAAAAATACCATGGCGATTTTATTGAGAACGGAAAGCAAAAAGTAAATCCTCAAACCTCTCCAAGCACTACCCTCGGGAATATTTCAAGTTGGGTGGCTTGCGACCAAAATATAAGTGGACCTGTAATTTCTCATTCTGCTACTTGTTCTACAGCTTTACAATCTATAGCCAATGCAGCTGCCTGGATTAAAGCAGGTTTTTGTACTCGCTTTCTTGCCGGAGGCAGTGAAGCGCCATTAACGCCTTTTACAATTGCACAAATGAAGGCCCTCAAAATATATTCTACGCTAGATAGTGATTATCCCTGCCTTAGTATGGATCTAAAAAAAGTGCAAAATACCCTGATTCTAGGAGAAGGCGCGGCCTGTTTTTGTTTAGAGCTTAATTCTGACAAGGCCATTGCTTATATCACCGGCATAGGCTTTGGCACGGAAATTATTGGGCATGGAGCCTCATTATCTGAAAATGCCCTGTGTCTACAAAAATCAATGAATATGGCTCTGGAAGGTCATGATCTGGATAGTGTTGATGTAGTAATCATGCATTCGCCGGGCACTATTTTGGGCGACAGTTCCGAAATGAAAGCCATTGAAACTATTTTTGGACAAGATAAGCCTATGTTAACAGTGAACAAGTGGAAAATCGGGCACACCTTCGGTGCCTCCGGTGCTCTGAGTCTAGAAATGGCGCTTTTAATGATGATACATAATCAGTTTATTCAGGTGCCATATCTACCTCAACAAAAGGTACAGAAATCGATACAAAAAGTCCTCATTAATGCGGCAGGATTCGGTGGTACTGCTTTCAGCCTCTTGGTTGAAAATAATCCTCAAAACTGATCGGGATCATTTTTATATTTTGTTAAGAATCTAATTTAAATCCATGTTAATTTACAGCACTTTATTGTAAAATTATATTAAGAATTAGAGTTAGGAACTCTATCAGCTTTAAATATTAACGTGAGTTTGATATAAAATCTTGTTAAGGTAAGTTAGGATTGAATATTTTTCTGGTTTTAGAAAGCAAGGTCATTGCTTCTTCGGTCGCGGCAGTCCAGTGTTCAGCCGTAATTTTTGCTGCAGATTTACAAGATATCATAAAATTCAATTGCAAAAAGTTACAGCTGCCACCCGGGTTTATTTCAAATGGCCTTGGTACTTTTGTCGGGCTGCCCTTCCCTATGAAATACCGCTTTGGGTAAAATAAACCTTACCGAAGGAGGTAGCTTCCGGCTGCTGGTAATTTAAAACGGAAGGCTATTTCTTGCCGGAACTACTCTGTAGGAAAGGACTGAACTGACCTATACTTCACAAGTTTTGCTTTCAAAAATAAAATTAATTGGCTCCAGAGCCCTGTATGAACAATTTTAACCTCATTAGTTTAACCTTCCTTATATCTAACTCAGGTTATTAGGTAAATGTAGGAGTAGAAGATAAATTTATCTTTTATTAAATTTGAATAAATAGGCAAGAGATTTGAAGAATTAAGCCTTATCATTCGATGGTAAACAAATATTAAGGAAGTGTGACAGAAGTAACAATTGAATTCCCTAAATATTGGGATATTTGATTATCAATTAAACCTTAAAGAACGAAATCATGAGCTATTATTTTTCAAAAACCTTAAACACAGATTTTGAAACTGCGATCTCCAGAGTAACTGAAGGACTGAAGAATGAAGGCTTCGGGATTCTTACTGAAATTGATGTTAAAGATACCTTCAAAAAAAAGCTGGACATAGATTTTCGTAAATATCGTATTCTGGGTGCCTGCAATCCGGCGTTCGCATTTGAGGCCATTAAAATGGAGGATAAGGTAGGCACCATGCTGCCATGCAATGTAATTGTTGAGGAACACGAGGATGGCAAAGTTGAAATTTCGGCAGTAGATCCTATTGCTTCCATGATGGGAATTAAAAATGATTCTCTTAGAGAAGTAGCCGGCTCTGTTAGTGATAAATTACGCAGAGTAATTGAAAAACTCTAAGAAATTTTCCTAATAAAAGAATCATGAAACATTAAATAGAGACTCATTGGTTTGGTAAAATGCAATTCAATGCAATAGATAAAGGGCGTACCGTTATTATAGATGTTCCTAAACGAGTTGGAGGTGAAGATAGTTGTTATCAAATTTTCAATAACAAAATTAAAGAGGCAACAGCCATGGTATAATTCACCTGAGCAAATATCAAACTACGATATTCTTTTTAGAATCTATTAAGCTAAATCCTTTTTGCCTTAGTATAATTTTTACAATTCTATAGCCTGACCTATTCCATTTTCAGGTCGTTTTTATGTAACTTCGCTCGAAGTTATAATTGAAAATAATTTAAAATCAGGTAAATACCATGGCATTTGATTTAGACATGATCAAAAAGGTTTATGACAACTACGGTCCGCGTATTACGGCTGCTCGTAAAGTTGTTGGTAAGCCACTTACATTAACAGAGAAAATTTTATATGCTCACCTATGGGATGGAAATGCAACTGAGGCGCACGAAAGAGGTGTAACTTATGTTGATTTTGCACCAGACCGTGTTGCAATGCAAGACGCTACTGCTCAAATGGCATTATTGCAGTTTATGCAGGCCGGCAGACCAACAGTAGCAGTTCCTTCAACTGTACACTGCGACCACTTAATTCAGGCCAAAATCGGAGCTATAGAAGATTTGGCAACTGCCAATACACAGAATAAAGAAGTATTTGATTTCCTTGCTTCGGTATCGGATAAATATGGCATCGGATTTTGGAAACCAGGTGCGGGTATAATCCACCAAGTAGTGTTAGAAAATTACGCATTCCCTGGAGGAATGATGATCGGAACTGACTCACATACTCCAAATGCAGGTGGATTAGGAATGATCGCCATTGGTGTTGGTGGTGCTGATGCTTGCGATGTCATGGCAGGTCTGGCTTGGGAATTAAAGTTCCCTAAGTTGATTGGTGTGAAACTAACAGGGAAACTTTCAGGATGGACTTCTGCAAAAGATGTGATCCTTAAAGTTGCCGGCATCCTCACTGTAAAAGGTGGTACCGGAGCGATTGTTGAATACTTCGGCGAAGGTGCACGATCACTTTCTGCAACCGGAAAAGGAACGATTTGTAATATGGGTGCTGAAATCGGTGCAACAACTTCAGTATTTGGATATGATGAAAAAATTGCTATATACTTAAAAGGTACTGAAAGAGAAGAAATTGCAAAACTTGCTGATCAGGTTAAAGAACACTTAACCGGTGATGAAGAAGTATATTCTAATCCTGAAAAATACTTCGATCAGGTAATTGAAATTGACCTTTCGACTTTAGAGCCACATGTAAACGGACCTTTCACACCGGATATGGCTTGGCCTATTTCTAAATTCGCTGCTGCTGTTAAAGAAAACGGATGGCCGCAAACCCTAGAGGTTGGTTTGATTGGTTCATGTACCAACTCTTCTTACGAAGATATTTCTAGAGCGGCATCTGTGGCTGAGCAGGCGGTTAATAAGAAATTGGTTGCTAAAGCTGAATTCACTATTACTCCTGGATCTGAGCTAGTACGCTTTACGGTAGAACGCGACGGATACTTGGATACCTTTGAAAAAATGGGCGGAGTAGTTCTGGCAAATGCCTGCGGACCATGTATCGGACAATGGGCACGTCACAGCGACGACCCAACCCGTAAAAACTCGATCATCACTTCATTCAACAGAAACTTCAAGTCGCGTAACGATGGTAATCCAAATACACATGCCTTTGTAGCTTCGCCAGAAATTGTCACAGCGATGACTATTGCCGGCGATCTTTCTTTCAATCCACTGACCGACACCCTGACTAACGCAGATGGTGTAAAGGTTAGGTTAGAAGAGCCGCAAGGTCTTGAAATGCCAATAAAGGGTTATGAAGTAGAGGATGCAGGATTTCAAGCTCCAGCAAAAGACGGAACTAAGGTAAATGTGATCGTAGATCCAAATTCTTCACGTCTTCAATTACTTGATCCGTTCAAAGCATGGGAAGAAACAGATATTAAAGGATTAAAACTTCTGATCAAAGCAAAAGGAAAATGTACTACTGACCATATTTCAATGGCAGGTCCATGGCTTAAATTCAGAGGTCACCTTGATAATATCTCTAATAACATGCTTATTGGAGCAACTAACTTCTTCAATGATAAAGCAGATACAGTTAAAAATCAGCTTAATGGAGAGTACGGAGCAGTACCTGCTACTGCTCGTGCCTACAAAGCTCAGGGTATAGGAAGTATTGTTGTGGGTGATGAGAACTACGGTGAAGGATCATCTCGTGAACATGCAGCTATGGAGCCTAGACACTTGGGTGTTCGGGCAATTCTAGTTAAATCTTTCGCACGTATTCATGAAACTAACCTCAAAAAACAGGGAATGCTTGGTTTAACCTTTGCGGATAACAATGATTATGATAAAATTCGTGAAGATGATACCATTGACATTACAGGCTTAAATGATTTTACTCCTGGTAAACCATTGAGCATTGTTCTTCATCATATCGACGGTACTTCAGATACATTTAATGTAAATCACACTTACAATCAACAGCAAATTGAGTGGTTTAAAGCTGGTGGTGCATTAAATATTATCAGAATGAATCAAAACGGTTAAAAAAATAACCCCGTCAATATTTAAAATCTTAAAGCCAAAAGTTCAATGCTTTTGGCTTTTTGCTTTCAGTCAAAATTGTTTTTCAAAAATTTAATTATGTCAAAAGTAATTCTCATTACGGGGGCTTCCACCGGCATCGGACTTGAAACTGCTGTTCAACTTGCGGAGCAGGGTCATAGAGTTTACGCTTCAATGCGTAAGCTAAGTAAAAGATCATTGCTTGATCAGGAAGCTGAGAGAAGAAAGGTTAAACTTAATATCATTCAACTGGATGTTCAGGATGAAAAAAGCATTTACGCATGTATTGATGAGATTATTTATTCAGAAAAAAGGATTGATGTACTGATCAATAATGCCGGTGCCGGATTTATCAAACCTATGGAACAGGCTAGCATGGAAGAGATCCAGCAGGTGATGGATGTGAATTTTTATGGACCAATCCGTTGTTGCAAGGCTGTGATGCCATGTATGCGCAAACAAAAAAGCGGACGTATCATCAATATTTCATCAGTCGGCGGAATTGTTGGCTCGCCTCTCAATGAGATCTATTGTGCCGCAAAATTTGCGCTTGAAGGTTTAACCGAGAGTCTGGCAACATACCTTGAGCCCTATTTCGGAATCAATATCTCATTGATTGAACCGGGAGGGACAATAAGCGAGTTCGGAAACAGCCTAACAGAGTATTTCGAGTCGACAGGTGGTATTTTGAATGATGATTATAAAGACTTAATGAAAACCTATATGGGATATCGCGCAACTTTTACGGAAGAGTTTAAGGAAAGAGCATTTCAAAAGCCTTCAGATATTGCTGCTGTGATCATTAGGTGCATAAATGACCCGAACCCTAAAGTCCGCTACCTAACTTCTGAAAGCACATTAGCCTTCACCAAATTAAAAACAAGTTTGGATCCTGACGGTGAATTGATGAAAGTTCAGGTAAGAAAAGGGATATTGAATAAGTGATATCCAGAACGGTACTTGTATTTTTCTAATTGAAGATTTTTTGAAGCTCAATTGTTGAAATCCGATTTGCAAATTTTCTGACTCCAAAGGAGTCAAATGTTTATAGAACTATGTAATAATGAAATGCCTACCCTGAAGGGCGTCGCATGTGAAAATTTAAAACACATACGATCACCTTCGGGATCGGTAACCGCAATTATTGGTTTTTCTATAAACATACGACCGCCTTCGGGGTCGACCAACTGATCATTCATTTATGCTCTATCATGCTGATTGCAATCGGACTTAGAATTTTTCATCCGATCCCAAAGGGATCACATATTTATGGAATTATGTAACAAGGAAATCCCGCCTCCCCGGGTGAGCACATATGTTTAATTTTGGCATATAAGGGCAACTCCAGTCGAAAAACAAAAAAAATATCCGGACTCAAGTAAAAGTTAAATAAACTAATTTCAGGAAAGAGCCCTCCTATGAACATATTTGGAGGGCATTTTCGTATTTTTGTAATAGGCTACATCAGAAAATTGAGATATATTTCACTGTTTTTCTTTCTTTTTATTTTCGTTTTTACTGCATTTGCACAACCTGCAAACGACAGTTATGACAAGGCTTTTCCATTAACTGATCCTTCAAAATGCTCAGCAGACGCAGGATATTCAAATATTAATGCAACAGATGAGGGAACATTCGGTACTGCACCTCAATGGCCTGCAGGCCAAACCGGGAGAGATGTTTGGTTCAGATTTACTGCCAGCGCCTATGACGTAAATATAACCGTTACAGGAGCCAGTACCGGAGGAGGGACAACTGGTGGAACATTACGAAATCCGCTCATCGCTCTATATACGATCGAAACTCTAGGTAACTCGATTTCCTTTTCCGCGCAGGTCGGTTCTTTGGCAACAACAGGTACAGGCATTTCTACCTATTATAAAGGTGCGCTCATCGTCGGTAAAATTTATTATATCCGGGTTAGTGCCAGGAATAATGCTACAGGAACATTTAAACTTTGTCTTAACAATTATTTCGCTCCCCTAAAAGCAGGGCAGGATTTTAGTACTTCATCCATATTATGCGATAAAAAAAGCTTTACAGAAAGCAATGTTTCAGGATCAGGCACAAATAACAGAGAAACTGCAGGTTCTTGCCTTGGTAATGAATCTAATTCCGTTTGGTATAAATGGACAGCCGCGAGTAATGGGACCTTGACAATGGACATTACGCCTACTGTGAATTCAGATGATATTGACTGGGTTTTATATGATCTGGGACCTTCCGGAAACTTCAGTACCAAAACTTTGTTACGCTGTGCTGTAGGACATGGAGTGAATAATAGTGCCTGTCCGAATGAACCTTTATATTTTAAAACAGGCATGAACATGACTTCAACAGATATTACTGAAGAATCGGGCTGCGGACGTGGAGGGCAAGATGGATATCTTAAGTTCATAGATATGAAGCAGGGACATACTTATGCACTGTTGGTTGATAATTTCTCGAATGGGAATAATGGTTTTAAATTAGAATTTGGAGGTACCGGCGAATTTGTCGGCCCTGAAGCCAAAATAACCTTAACTAAAAATCTTCCCTGCAGTCCAAATCAGAGTTTCACTTTTAATAGTACAGGATCGAAAAATTTTACTAAAGCAGAATGGAACTTTGGCGAGGGTGCCAGTAATGCTACGGCTAATACCGCAGGGCCGCATATCGTAACTTATTCCAGTCCCGGGTTTAAAACAGTAGTATTGCAGGTATTTAATGATATTGGTTGTGCTGTAAGTATCACAGAATCTTTTCTTGTTGGCTTTAAACCTGCACTTCCACTAATCAACGGTTTGAAGCCAAGGTATTGTATTGGCGAAACTATTGATCTGAGTACACCCATACTAATTGGCGCTACCTATTCATGGACCGGTCCGAAAGGATTTACCTCAAGTGCCGCTGAAATTAAAGTCCCGGTTGATGATAACACAAGGGCTGGCACCTATACTGTGACTGTTAGCTTGAATGGTTGTACCAGCGACCCTGCAACAGTTAACATTGCAGCAATCGGACAAACACCAACAGCCTCATTTGTCATAACGAGAAATAATGCCTGTACAGTATTTCAATCATTTACCTTTAGCAATACTTCCAAGGACTTTCAGAAACTCAAATGGGATTTTGGACTGGGTTCTAATATCCCTCCCGGTAGAAGTACTCCGGTAAATACAATTATATATTCGAGTCCGGGAACAAAAACCATTCGTCTCGAAGCCGAAGGAAGTTCAGGCTGTATAAGCGTTTTCACGGAAGAAATCATTGTGGCTATAAGTCCGGTGAAACCTGTAATAATTGCGAACAAACCCGATTTCTGTTTGAACGATGTGATTAGACTTAGTACCACTGCCCAAAGCGATGTGATTTACAATTGGGTAGGTCCGAATAATTTCAGTTCAAATCTGCAATCACCTGAAATACCTGTTACGAGTGTAGCCGTAGCCGGCACCTATACCCTTACTTTAAGTAGGGGGAATTGCAGTACAGAAACGGTAAGTATTGTGGTGCCACCAATCTATAAAAATCCTGTGGCGGCATTCCGTTCAGAGCCAAAAGCACCAATAAAACTTTCATTTCCAATCCGGGTTAAGTTTTTCAATGAATCGACAGATGCCGATGCCTTTTTATGGGATTTTGGAGACGGAAAAACTTCTACAGACAAGGACCCTGAACATACCTACCTTGGTATAGGAAATTTCGATGTTACCCTGACAGTGTTTAAAAGTTCAGTTTGCAGCGCATCAGTGGCACAAGGCCAGTTCATGATCAGTGCAAATAATATCTTGTTCATTCCAAATACATTTACGCCGAATAATGACGCATTGAATGATGAGTTTGTGATCAGCATGACTAATATCAACACTTACAGAATACAAATTTTCAACCGATTTGGTGTTTCTATATTCGTTTCGGATGACCTTTTTAATCCCTGGAAAGGGAACTTTAATAATGAGCCTTTACCTGTTGGAACCTATTATTATTTGATTAATGCCATTGATTTTAATGGAAATATCATCAAAAAAACAGGGCCGGTAACTATATTACGTTAGTGTATCATGATCGCTTCATCACCAATAAAAAACGATAAATAAAAGATGAAACCATCATGATTTTGCCAAAACCCGTAGGGGAATGATCATTAAATCATGATAGCTTCATCACCGATAAAAAACAATAAATAAAAGATGAAACCATCATGATTTTGCCAAAACCCGTAGGGGAATGATCATCAAATCATGATAGCTTCATCACCGATAAAAAACAATAAATAAAAGATGAAAATCACCCTATTAACAATCGGCAAAACAGAAGACAAATACCTGATTGAAGGCATCGAAATCTATCTGAAACGTCTAAAACATTATATCCCTTTCCGGATAATTGAAATCCCAGAATTAAAAAATACCAAAAGCCTGTCGCAGGAACAGCAAAAAATTCGGGAAGGAGAGTTGATCTTTAAAATTATTCAGACTACCGACCAAGTTATTCTATTGGATGAAAATGGCAAAGAGTTCACATCAAGAGGCTTTTCTGTATATTTAAATAAAAAAATGGTGGCTGGACTTCAGCATCTAGTCTTTATTGTAGGAGGTCCGTATGGGTTTAGTAATGAAATTTATGAAAGGAGCAACGATAAGGTTTCACTTTCAAAAATGACTCTCTCACATCAAATGATTCGTTTGTTTTTTGCTGAACAACTATATCGCACCTGTACAATTTTGAAGGGAGAACCCTATCATCATGATTAACAATGAGAATTATGACAGATTATAAAAGAAAATACAGATTCCGATCAGGCAATCAATCAAAAGAGAACAGGCTTTTCTGGATTATGATCCTGATTGCCTTAGCGATAGGATTTGTGATGGTGCGCTACTTTTGAGTAAGGTTTGATTGGGAAAGAGGCATTAGGAAATTGATACTAATACCTCCTCCCTAAAATCAGATAACTATAACTATAACTGATAACTGATAACACATAATTCTTCCCTATTTCGATTTCTGAGATAAGCGGGTAGCGCTTTTTCCGGCAGCCTTTGTGACTTTAGGTTTCTCTTTAATAGGCTCAGGTTTTTTAACTACCGACGCTTCATTAGCTGCACCCGAGGATCCTTCTGCTATTGGTTCAGGTGCCGCTTCAATAAATAAAGGTAAATCCTTAATAATACTGAACCAATTGATTATTTTCTTCATATCAGAAGCATAAACACGTTCCTGATCGTAATCAGGAGCTACTTCAGTAAAGAAAGTACGCAAAGAATTTCCATCTGCTGTTTTTGCATCAGGTACGCTTTTACTGTCTTTCATTTTCAGAAAAATATCGCTCAATTTCAAATCAGCCGTATCACCAAAAACGGTAATATCTTCCAAAGAGGCCATCTTTACAGTACTCATGTTAACGACAATCTTATTCTTCAGCTCATCCAATGTTTCAAGGATAAAACCCGATTTATTCTGTCCAATCAGTTTAAACAATCCCGGCTTACCGGATACGGATACTAATCCTCTTAAATTCATTTTTTAGTATTTAGTAATTAGTATTGAGTATTGAGACAAAGACAATCTGCCTTTCAACAATACTGCTACTAATTATATATCATTAATATTTGATGTTTGTTACGAAAAGGTCCTATACTCTATAAATTCCTTTTCAAATTATATAGCACTCAATACTCTGTGCTTAATACTCAATACTTAATACTCAATACTCAATACTACTCTTCAACAATTTCTATTCCTAAAATTTTATCACCCTGGCTGATATTGTCAACAACGTCTACATTTTCAACTACTTTACCAAAGCAGGTATGATTGCGATCAAGGTGAGAGGTGTTTGTACGGCTATGGCAAACGAAAAACTGTGAACCACCTGTATTTCGGCCAGCATGAGCCATTGAAAGAACACCTCTATCATGGTATTGGTTTTCCCCATCAAGTTCACAATCAATGCTATATCCCGGACCACCGGCACCGGTTCCTGTTGGATCGCCACCTTGGATCACAAAATCATTAATCACTCTGTGAAATGTCACACCATCATAATATCCTTCCTTTGCCAATTTCAAGAAATTTGCAACCGTATTTGGTGCATCTTTATCATAAAATTGAACGGTCATATCACCTTTCTCGGTTTTAATAATTGCTTTGCTCATATTTGTTTACTTAACATCTGTAGACAAAGGTAATTATTTCAGCCAATTGATGAAATTCTTCAATTATCTTCTTCTTTTTATACCTTTAAGTACTGTTAAATACTGATAATCCTCATGTTAAAAGCCAAATTGACTCTTCTTTTCCTACTTCTAACTATAGTTTGTAGAGCTGCATCTATTCTAATACCAATGGATGAGGATCAAAAAAATCATCTGAAAGCTTACGGAATCACCTACTGGGCAATTAAAAACGGACTAGAAACCGACTGGCTTTTGAATTATAGAGGTGGAAGTTTTCTGATGAAATATACTCAGTCCATGGAATCAGAATGCAAAATCAGAGGGGTTTCTTATGAGGTAATTGCGGATGGAAAAGTCAATGCGATTTTGAATGAAGTTACTGACCCTTCGGTGAATATGGAGATGGTTAAACTTGAAAAAGCTCCCAAAATTGCCGTTTATTCCCCAAAAAACAAGTTACCCTGGGACGATGCTGTAACCATGGTACTCAGTTATGCTGAAATACCGTATGATATTTTATATGACGATGAGGTTTTAAAAGGCGAACTCCCAAAATACGACTGGCTTCACCTCCACCATGAAGATTTTACAGGCCAGTATAACCGGTTCTGGAGCGCATTTAGAAATGCTTCATGGTATATTGAAGATGTAAAATTACAGGAAGCTACAGCGAAGAAAAATGGCTTCAATAAAGTTTCTGAAATGAAACTGGAGGTAGCCAGAAGTATCCGCAATTTCTGCTCGGGCGGAGGTTTTATGTTTGCGATGTGCTCAGGTCCCGAAACTATTGATATTGCACTGGCCGCAAATGGCACAGATATAGTAGAGCGTGTTTTTGATGGCGATTCTGCTGATCCGAAAGCCCAGTCAAAACTTGATTTTAATCAAACATTTGCATTTCAGAATTTTAAACTGGATATGAACCCGGCAATCAATGAATTTTCGAATATTGATGCAACTCCTATCCGTTCTCAAACGTTAAATCGCACCAATGACTTTTTTACCTTGTTTGATTTCTCAGCCAAATGGGATATTGTTCCGGCTATGCTTACCCAAAACCACGATAAAGTGGTAAAAGGATTCATGGGACAGACAACCGCATTCAGGAAAAGTATCATCAAACCGAATGTGCTTGTGATGGGTGAAACCAAGTCAAGCGATGAAGCACGCTACATACACGGAGAATTAGGAAAAGGCCAGTGGACCTTCTATGGAGGGCATGATCCTGAAGATTACCAGCATATGGTTGGAGACCCTCCAACCGACTTAAATCTCCATCCCAACTCGCCCGGCTATAGACTGATTTTGAACAACGTGTTGTTCCCGGCTGCAAAAAAGAAGAAACAGAAAACTTGATTAGTGGAGAGTTGAGAGTGGAGAATTGAAAATGAACAATTATCTGCCAATAAATCTAAATTTCAAATGTACTAATCCGTCATGTCGACGAGTGAGCTATATTTTTGAACGTATTGGTATTGTTTCGCGAGGAGAGATCTATTGCAATTAGAGGATCTAGTGTCCGATAAAGATTTTACATTTCGACCCCGAAGGTGGTCGTATATTTATAGAGGATCAGATTTCGCTGAAAAATCGACCCCGAATGTGGTCGTATGTGGGAACTTCGAATACATACGACCACCTTCGGGGTCGGAAAAAGGTTAGACAGAACTTACTATAAACATGTGACCACCTTCGGGGTCAAAGTAATGATATTTTATGCTGGGGCTTGCTTTTTGAGAATTGGATAGAATTATTCCTCCGAAGGAGTATAAGCATGTTTTATCAGTAAACACAATTTTAACCAGACTTAATGGTTGAAAGTTGAGAATGGAGCCATAATATTCAATACTGATAACAGACAACAGGCATTTTAAATTGAATCGTTGATATCCCCCCTCTCCAAAGTACTTTTTTGGAGAAGGGGGTGCTTATGTCTAGAGCGGAAGGGGGGAGGAAATTGCTAATTTCCTCCCCCCTTCCTTACCCCCTCTCCGAGTCCTTTGGGCCAGAGGGGGACAGCAAGGTGCCTAGGGATTTGCTATTAATTGAGAATTAGTCGTTTTGGACGGATATTAGACAATTGAAGTAGAATGTCATCCCGATCCGCCCCTTAGCGGAGAGGGAACTTAGCAACAATGAATGATATTTAACAATTGAAACTGATTTAATATAGCAATAAGTTCCCTCCTGTGTCGGCCTGCCTGCCGGTAGGCAGGGATGACACACAGTTCATGGGAAATTTGGAATTAATAGCAAAATTTCATGTTTAGCTATAAATTACTGACAACAGACAACAAACTAACCCCTAACCAACTAACTATCTAACCTCTAACCAACTAACCCCTAACCATCTAACCCCTAATTGTAAAACTTCCAACTAACTCCAAACTTTAACAATTTATCCTGCATTGGGTAGGATCTTACGGTATAATATCCTCTTGAAAGCCAGCCCTGGTTAACATAGTCGTATTTCAGAAACAGATTAGCACGCTTTAGAGTTGCTCGTACCCAAACATCCAGCACTGGATAGCTAGAGTATTCAAGAGCAGCATTATCGTTATAAAACTGGCCTACATTAATCGCATAGGCTGGAGCTTTGAATGGGGTATTAAATCGAACGTCGAAACCAACATTGGTATAAAGTACTTTAAAAAGTCTGCTTGCATAATAAAAACTATTGTAGGTATAGATTTCCGGTGTTCGAATAATATCTTGAAAATCAGTCTTCTGGTAGACAATATGGTTATCTAGGTTAAACTTCCCGAACTTAAAATCCTTCGAAAGACTAATCTTCAGGAGGTTTATATTAGTACCAAACTGGTCTGGTGTTATTTGTTTTGCATTTGCAGTTTCTTTAAAATAGAGATAATTGCTGACTAGAAAATACTCGGCTTTTGCTACCAGTTTATATTTCAGATTCTCATATAGAAAGGAGAGGTTACTGATTTTGGACTTATCAAAATTTCTGTCCCAGCTATGATACTGATAATCGACACGCTCATACATCTGTTCAGGAGATTTATTCTGAACATATGCCCCAAGCACAATCCTACCAATCGATTTACTCAATAAAAAGCTGGTATTGGCTTCATAGAAAAAGTCACCTGCATTATTTCCTTGCACGATCTGGTTCAAATCAGCATCAATATTTACCTTATCACTGAAACGATACCCTAAACCAGCCTTGAGCATCGTATTCGAAAAATTCGTTTCATATGCTAATTGCTCATAATGATATAAATCATTTTGAATACCAAGATCGAGTTTAAGTTCATTCTTAATAAAACTTAGGGCCTTACCCCTCAAGTAGAAACTATAAGCAAATTCATTCCGGAGATTTGACACTTTGGTAGAGTCATTGGTTAAAGTGTAAGATTGGGAAGGAAGTGTAGGAAAAGCTCCATAAACATCCTCTTCATTCCGGAAAAACTTGTATTGATCACGGGTATAAGTTAAGGTATGAGAAACACGCTGGGTGGGTAAGATACGTTCTGAAGAATCAGGCCCCTGAAGGCTATCCATTCTGCCGATATAATATAATTGCTTCAAAAAGAATTGTGTTTGTCTCCATGTTTGCATCGGGCGGTCGGCCCCTGTAGCTTTTAAAAATACCGGCTCTGCTTTTTTATCAAGAGAGTTAGTTTTAAAAATGGTATCGTTCCGCGTTGAGCCATTTTCACCTGCTTTTAAGGTATTAAAGATAACATCGCCAATAATATTGTAACGTTTCTTCGGCGATTCATACCAGGCAAACAGTGTTGCATTCAAATGATCTGCCCTTTGATTCACATAAAAGCCATCCCCTGTAAGTCGGTTATACTGTGCGCCAACATTCAAAT
>Ga0105050_10004202_pt1 | contig 19329 bp, 19 predicted proteins | sample FRY01_FD_78088 | JGI IMG/M metagenome (GOLD analysis project Ga0105050, IMG submission 78088) | Freshwater microbial communities from Lake Fryxell liftoff mats and glacier meltwater in Antarctica - FRY-01 | ecosystem: Environmental > Aquatic > Freshwater > Ice > Glacier meltwater ...
CCCTTCATGCGCAGGTAACGCGTGAGCATGTCGTTGATGGTGTAGTTGCGCACATGGCCCATGTGCAGCTTGCCGCTGGGGTAAGGCAGCATCGAACAGGCGTAATACTTGCCCAGCGGTTTGTTGGGCGCGTCATGGTTCTCGACGCGGTAGGCGTTGCTGGCAGTCCAATGGGTTTGGGCGGCGGCCTCGATGGCTTTGTGGGCGTAGGACTTGGAAAGTTCGGTAGCTTGCATGGAAAGTAGTTCTGACGCAGAAAATGCCTGGCTAGACAGACAAGGCAGCCAATCGCTGCGGATAACAGATTTTAAATGCTCACCTTGACAGGTCAACGAACGGGTAGTGGAGGCGTGGTTGCAGGCACTGGCGTTGGTGCATCAGCCACAAAACCAATGCGGTTCAAACCGGCTTTTTGCGCAGCGCCCATCACTTCCACCACTTTGCCGTAAGGCACGGCCTCGTCGGCGCGCAGCTGCACTTCGGTGTCCGGGTTTTGCGCAGCGGTTTGACCCAAGCTGGTTTTCAATGCGTCCAGTGTGATGGGCTTGTCGTTTAAAAAAATCAGGCCCGTTTTGTCAACCACCAGAGTCACAAATTTAGGTGCTTCAGAGGCTTTGGCTGCGTCGGTTTTTGGTAAATCGAGCTTGATGGAGCTGGCCATCAGCGGCGCGGTGAGGATGAAAATCACCAACAGCACCAGCATCACATCGACCATCGGCGTGACGTTGATCTCGCTCATCGGCTCAGAGCCTTTGGAGCGTTCAAGCCTGCCGAAACTCATCTGGCAGTTTCCTGAATCAACAGTTCTCGAAGGTCACGGGCAAAGCCTTCCAGATCCGCCTCAATCCGATTGATGTAGCGGCCAAAAATGTTGTACGCCAGCACAGCAGGAATCGCCACCGCCAAACCTGCCGCCGTCATGATGAGGGCTTCGCCGACCGGGCCAGACACCTTGTCGATGGTGATTTGCCCCGCTGATGCGATCGCAATCAGCGCGTGATAAATGCCCCAAACGGTGCCTAGCAAACCCACAAACGGCGCTGTGGAGCCGACGGTTGCCAGCAACACCTGACCGTAGTGCAGCCTTTGTAGAACGCCGTGCAATGCGTCGCGCAGCACCCGCGTGAGCTGTTGTGATTTGTCACCACGTGTGGCCAATGTGTTGCTGGTTTCAATGTTACTGGCGGCGATCAAGGGCGATACCAGTGCTTCGCGGTCAAAAGCAGCAACCTTTTCTGTGGCCTCTTCGATCGACGCCGATTGCCAAAAGGCTGCTGTGCTGCGCGCCACATCACCGACTGCGCGTTTGAAGAGCCAGGCTTTCCACAGTATCACGACCCAACTGGCAATAGACATCGCCAAAAGCACGACTGCCAGGATCACGCTGACTGCACCGCCCTGGGTCACCAAGCTCATAAAGTTCACAAAAGCACCCCCACGCTTGTCACTTCGTGTACTGCGCCGCCCCGCAAGGGGGCTAATTTTTCTGGAGGAGGCTCGTCAAAAAACTGGCCCCCATGTTCGTTCGCTGCGCGTAACTCTCTGCCCCCCAAGGGGGCTAATTTTTCTAGAGGCGGCTCGTCAAAAAATTCCCTCGGTAACGTCAGGCGCCTAAGCATCTTTAGCTCAGGTTCAGCACATCGAACATGTCGAACAAGCCTGCTGGTTTGCCAGCCAAAAAGCGGGCAGCGCGCAAACTGCCCTGTGCGTAGGTGACGCGGCTTGATGACTTGTGGGTAATTTCAATGCGCTCGCCATCACCCAGAAACATCACGTTGTGGTCGCCCACCACATCACCGCCGCGTATGCTGGCAAAGCCAATGCTTGACGGGTCACGTGCACCGGTGATGCCTTCACGCGCGAACACAGCGCATTCTTTCAAGTCGCGGCCCAGCGCAGCGGCAATCACCTCACCCATTTTGAGTGCCGTGCCCGATGGCGCATCCACCTTGTGGCGGTGGTGTGCCTCAATGATTTCAATGTCATAACCTGTGCTCAGGGCTTTGGCCGCCATTTCCAGCAGCCTGAGCGTGACGTTCACGCCCACGCTCATGTTGGGCGCCATGACGATGGCGATGGATTTGCTGGCTTCGGCTATTTCGGTTTTTTCCGTGTCTGAAAACCCGGTCGTGCCAATCACCATTTTGACACCCAGTTCGCGGCACGCAGCCAGGTGCGCCATGCTGCCTTCGGGGCGGGTAAAGTCAATCAGCAGGCTGGCGTTCTTCAAGCCGCGCTGAATGTCAGCATCAATCAATATGCCGCTGGCCTGGCCAGAAAAACCCGCTGCGTCCAGCCCGATGCCAGCGCTGCCTGGCAGGTCGAACGCGCCACTGAGCTGGCAATCAACACTTTGCGCAATCGCCTTTATCAGCATCTGGCCCATACGTCCGCTGGCCCCCGCAACAGCAATCGCGTGCATCTGCGCTGCCATTACGGCCTGGCGCTTTCAAGCGGTGGGTAAGTGGCGGGTGGTGTGCCGGCAGGCGTAGCGGCCGGCGTGTTGCTGGTATTAACAGACGCTGCTGAGGCTGAAGTTTTTTCAGCCGCTTTGAGTTGCTGTTCGGTGGCTTCTAAAACCGGAATCTTGCCGATCTTGCGGCTGTTGGCCAGCGAGGCGATGAACTCGGCGTTGCTGGGCATACTGTCACCCTCAAAACGTTCGAGCTGGTCGCCCTTGAAAAATACCGCATACCTGAAGGATTGCGGCTCAACGCCCTGGCGCTTCAAGGTAAAGACATAGTCCCAACGGTCGGCGTGAAACAGGCTGGACAGCAGCGGCGTACCGAGCACGTCTTTGACCTGCGCGCGCGACATGCCAGCTTTCAGCGACTCTACCTGTTCCTTAAAGACGAAATTGCCTTGAATCACGTCAATCTTGTAAGGCGTGATCCAGTTGGCCGGGTTGGCGACGCTGGCGTTGAAGCTGCCGCAACCCGCAAGCCCCAGAGCGCCCAGACAGGCCAGCGCTGCGAGGCCTGAGCGTTTGATGGAGGTGATGCTGTAACGGTGTTTTGCAGGCATGGTGCGGTCTGTAGCGATATGATGAAACATTGTAGCGGCTGGGTATTTTTGGCAGTTAGGCCACCCTGCTCAAACTTTCGCCGGGGGAAAACACATGAGCAACATCAAAGAACTGAAAAATACCGGTCTCAAGGCGACCCTGCCGCGCCTGAAAATTCTTGAAATTTTTCAGACCGGCAAGCAGCGCCACATGACAGCCGAAGATGTTTTCCGGGTCCTGCTGGAAGACCGCTCTGACGTCGGCCTGGCCACGGTTTACCGCGTGCTGACCCAGTTTGAGCAGGCGGGCCTTTTGAACCGCAGCAACTTTGAGTCTGGCAAGGCGGTGTACGAGCTGAACGAAGGCCAGCACCACGACCACCTGGTGTGCCTGGACTGCGGCAAGGTTGAAGAGTTTTACGATGCTGAAATTGAAAAACGCCAGCACGCGGTAGCCAAAGCCAAGGGTTTCACGATTGCCGATCATTCGCTGTCGATCTACGCCAACTGCAGCAAAGACAAATGCCCCAACCGCACAGCAACCCCTCCGCGCCATTACCACGCTTAAAAACGGCTGTAGCGTAATATTAACGAGCGGAAAGCGCTATTATTTTTTAGCAATCGATCTTCGGAATACTTTCCCTTCAAGCAGGGGCCGTGGAACTGGCCTTGGCCTGTCCTGAGCTTGCAGAAGGGCCATTCCGCAGGCGCAGCGGCCCCTTTACTTCGTGCAAGGGGCAGGGAGATGCCGCAGGCATACGGGGTGAACAACCGTGAGGGCTACTCGCTCTGCTCCATCGCTTTGCGGTGCCGTTCGACGAATTCCTGGTAGGTGTTGATGCCGCGCAACTGCAAAATGGCGTTGCGAACTGCGGCTTCCACCAGCACGGCGATGTTGCGGCCTGCCTCGACCTGAATGATGGCCTTACGCACCGGAATACCCAATACCTCCTGGTTCAGCGGTTCGTACGGGATGCGCTCGTACTCACGCTCCATGGTTTCGCGGCGCACCAGATGCACAATCATTTTCAGGCGCATTTTGCGGCGCACCGCTGTCTCGCCAAAAATGGCTTTGATGTCCAGCAGGCCAATGCCGCGCACTTCGAGCAGGTTTTGCAGCAAGTCTGGACAACGCCCTTCAAGTGTGGTCTGGTTGATGCGGTACAAATCCACCGCGTCGTCTGCCACCAGGCCGTGGCCGCGTGAAATCAACTCCAGCCCAAGCTCGCTTTTGCCCAGCCCTGATTCGCCAGTGATCATCACGCCCAAGCCCAGAATATCCATGAACACGCCGTGCATCGAGGTGCGGTCGGCAAAGTGTTTGGACAGATAGGCGCGCAGCACATCGATGACAAAGGCGGCTGATTCAGGCGTGGCAAATATCGGCAGCCCGGCGCGCTCGCACATGGCCAGCAGCGTATCCGGAGCGGTTTGCCCGTCGGCCACCACCAAAACGGGCGGCTCTAACTTGACGATGCGGGAGATCCGGCGTGCGCAGGCTTCATCACCCGCGTTGAGTAAATAGGTGACTTCGCGTTCGCCCAGAATCTGCACCCGGTAGGGGTGAATGTAGTTGAGGTAGCCGACCAAATCAGCACCTGAGCGGGCTGCGCGAACGGCAATTTCATCAAATCGCCGCTCTGAAGCGCCCAGGCCTGCGACCCATTCCCATTTCAAATTTCCGCGGTGGTCCTCAAATAAAACATCAGCGCTGATCGCGGTGGGTTTCATGGGGGTTAGCGTGTCATGCTGCGGACTGCCAGGAGGCAATCAACTGATGCAGAATGGCTGCATCCGTCGTAGTTTTTAGCTTTTCGCGCAGCGTGCTGTCGCTCAGCAGCTCGGCAATTTCCGACAGGATCTCAAGGTGTTTTTGAGTGGCTGCTTCAGGCACCAGCAAAAAGATCAGCATGGCCACCGCCTGCTCATCAGGGGCGTCAAAACCAATCGGCGTGGCCAATTGAAACACCGCTGCCATCGGCGCTTTGAGTCCTTTGATGCGGCCATGCGGAATAGCGACGCCGTGCCCCAGGCCCGTCGAGCCCAGGCGCTCGCGCGCAAAAAGGCTGTCGGTGATCAGCGCGCGGTTCAGGCCGTGCATGTTTTCAAACAGCAGGCCGGCTTCTTCAAAAGCACGCTTTTTGCTGGTCGCATCAACGCTGACCAGAACCTGGCTGGGGGGCAAAATTTGCGAGAGACGATTCATAAGGCTCGATAAGTCGGCAAATTATGCACTTTAAGCAGCGTTTGAATGCCGTCAAGCCATAAAAAAGCCGCCATCTGTGGGCGGCTTGCGTCAAAGCGATGGGCTTTCAGTCGTTAAGCTGTTCCTGGCGTTTGGCTGCAACATGGCGATGGTCTTTGATTTTGGTTTTATGGCGCGCCACCTGGCGATCCAGTTTGTCGGTCAGTTCATCAACAGCGGCGTACAAATCGGCGTGTGAGCTTTCAGCAAAAATATCGCGCCCCTTGACGTGCACATTGCACTCAGCGCGCTGGCGACTGTCTTTTTCCTTCATGTTGTCGACAGTTAGCAGGACTTTGACATCTACCACCTGGTCAAAGTGGCGGGTAATTCGCTCAAGTTTGCTTGTCACATAGCCGCGCAGTGCGGGAGTGACCTCAAGATGGTGGCCGCTGATCGTCATGTTCATAAAAAGGCTCCTTTTGAAGGAAGGCAAGGGACACAAAAACTGCCTTGGCGGGCAGCAACGAAAACAAGTCAGTTGAAGTTACTATGCGCGCTAAATCGGCCAATTGCAACCTGGCAGCGCACACAAGAATGCAACTTTTTGCGTTAATTCGCGCATATTTGCAAGGTTCCAGCGGCGCGGCAATTGCCAGCGACTTGGTGTTTGAGCCGGGTTTTGCCCAAGTCATGACCGCCTTGGGCGTACCTGATGCTTCTCCGCGGAAAACCGAACGGCTGGCATTTTTTGACCTGAAACTGCCATAATCAGGCCATCTTCACTACGGAGAAATCCTTGGAAACCAGCAGTACCAGCTAGCTTTCAGCACCGCAGACTGATGTTGTCGGGGTGTTGCAGGCATAGCACCTTCACCCTCTTTTTATTCAGACTCGGCAGCTATACAAGCCGGGTCGTGAAACAACAGGCTATCAGTCATGCTCAATATTTTTACGCTCGCCAACGGACGGCTATTTCAGGAAGAGATCGAGTCGCTCGAAGAATTGTCAAAGTTTCAGCCCATCTGGGTGGACCTTGAATCCCCCACTCTGGAGGAAAAACGCTGGATCAAACAGTACTATGGCCTGTCGATTCCTGAAGACGCGATGGACGAGGACATTGAAGAGTCGGCCCGGTTTTACGAGGAAGACAACGGCGAACTGCATATCCGGTCTGACTTTTTGATTGCCGACGATGCTGAGCCACGCACGGTACGCGTGGCTTTTATTTTGAACCTGGTCAACGACGACCTCAAAAGCAAGGGCGTGCTGTTTTCCATCCACGATGAAGACGTGCCGGTGTTCAGACTCTTGCGGATGCGGGCACGCCGCGCGCCGGGGCTGATTGAAGATGCCAAGGAAGTGCTGCTCAAGTTGTTTGATGCTGACGCAGAATATTCAGCCGACACCCTGGAGGGCATTTACGTCGAACTGGAAAAAGTCAGCGCCAAGGTGTTGTCAGGCGACGTGACCGACGTGCTGGCAGGCGAGGTGCTGGGCGCGATTGCGCGTCACGAGGACTTGAATGGCCGCATCCGCCGCAACATGATGGACACGCGCCGCGCCGTTAGCTTCATGATGCGTAGCAAAATGTTAAATAGCGAGCAGTTTGAAGAGGCCAGGCAAATCTTGCGCGACATTGACTCGCTGGACTCGCACACTGCGTTTTTATTCGACAAAATCAACTTTTTGATGGACGCGACTGTCGGTTTCATCAACATCAACCAGAACAAGATCATCAAACTGTTCTCAGTGGCCAGCGTGGCGCTGCTGCCGCCAACGCTGGTGGCCAGCAGCTACGGTATGAACTTTGAATTCATGCCCGAACTGAAATGGGCGCTGGGCTACCCGATGGCGCTGGGGCTGATGGTGGTGAGCGCTTTGGTACCGATGTGGTACTTCAGAAAGCGCGGCTGGCTGAAATAGGGCTGAAAAGCCGCCTGATAGCCTGATTTTCTACCGTTTTCAGGTGCGGCGGATTCGAGTGCGACGTGCAACGTGTAGCAATATGGGTGAGCCAAGAGCGAATAGGATGGAGTTTTTGTGACCAGCCAATCTCAACAAAGCACCATGACGCTGGTGCCACATCGCTCAGACTTCCCATCAGCGGCAAAGCCGACCAAAATTGCCGCCAAGGCTACTTGGCGGGATGTTGAAAAAGGACTGATTCAATGAACAATCTACCCGTACCCGCCGACCTGTACCAAAATATTCATGATGTGCTGCCGGCTGCGCGTACCCAGGTGCGCCAAACCGTCAACACCGCCATGGTGCAAACCTATTGGCAGGTTGGCCGCCTGATTGTGGAGGGCGAGCAGGGCGGAAACGAGCGGGCCGAATACGGCAAAGGCCTGCTGCCTGAATTGGCAAAGCGCCTCAGCGCTGAGTTTGGCAAGGGGTTTTCAGCCTCCAGTCTGTGGAATTACCGCGAGTTTTATGTTGGTTTTCCAATTCTCGCCACAGACTGGCGAGAATTGAGTTGGTCACACTTCAGGATGCTGCTTCGCGTCAAGGATTCGCAGGCCAGAGCCTGGTACGCCAACGAAGCCGTCACCCAAGGCTGGAGCGTCAGGGCGCTTGATCGGCAAATCAGCACCCTGTTTTATGAGCGCCTGCTGGGCAGCCAGGACAAAGCGGGCGTGACTGCCGAAGCCGTGGCGCTGATCGCCAAAGACGCACCGACCGACCCACGCGACTTCATTCGTGATCCTTACGTACTGGAGTTTTTAGGTGCGCAGCCGGATGCGGGGCTGTATGAGCAGGATCTGGAGCACGGCCTGCTCAACCAGCTGCAAAAGTTTTTGCTGGAACTGGGCAAGGGCTTTGCCTTTGTGGCGCGGCAAAAGCACTTGCAGGTTGAGGGCGAAGACTGCTTTGTGGACCTGGTGTTTTACAACTACTTGCTCAAGTGCTTTGTGCTGATCGACCTGAAAGTAGGCGGGCTGGCGCATCAGGACGTGGGCCAGATGGACAGGTATCTGCCGGTGTTTGATGAACAAATGAAAGGCGAAGGTGACAACCCGACGCTGGGGTTGATGTTGTGTTCAGAGCGCCATGTGGCGGTGGCGAAGTATTCGCTGCTGGCGGACAAAGCCCAACTGTTTGCCAGCAAATACCAACGGCTGATGCCGTCTGAAGAAGAAATGCGACAGGTACTGGAACGGGATCGCGCGTTGCTGGAAAACGCGCGTGACGATCCGAATGATTGACCGCTTCTGTCTGGTCGTTTGACGGTACTTGAAAGCAATTGAAATGTAGCCGCTTCGAGATGCCGGCATCACGCTATTTATCAACGATCCATCAGAAAAGTCATGATCTGAAGTTGTGGTTTTGTAGATCAATATTCCCACCGACTCCACAAGTAAAACAGCCTCAAGACAAGGCTAAAACTTTTCTTTGATGGCGAAAAGCTAAAAAATCTCAATAATCATCAAAAAGGCTATTTTTGTTTCACAAATAGACCTTTATGCTAATTAATACAGGCCTAAACAGCACCTGATTTTATAGCGCCTTCAAAAACTTCTCAACAATCGCCTGGGCATATTTACTGGCGACCTGGTCGATAAAACCGGGGAAATCGACATGCGCGCTGTCGTCCGCCCGGTCGGAGATGGTTCGCACGGCAGCAAACGGTACGCTGTAGTCGTGGCACACCTGAGCCACGGCTGCGCCTTCCATTTCTACCGCCAGTACCTCGTGGCCAGCGGCTTGCAGAGCGGTGCGCAAGTCGGTTGATTCAATGGCGTTGGAGACAAAACGGTCGCCGCTGGCGATCAGGCCCAGGTGAACTTTTGCTGCAGGATAAGCTTGAAGCAGGTGGGAATCTGACAAGGCATCCCGGCTGGCCTCAAACAACGCGGTGGTCAAAGCCACGTCCCCGTCAAACCGGGTTTTGCCATACAGCGGCACTTCGTAGCGTGGGAAAAGCGGTGAAACGTCCAGGTCGTGCTGCATAAAGTCGTGCCCGACGACCACATCACCCACGTTGACACCCTTGCCCAGCCCGCCCGCCACACCGGTAAACACCAGGCGTTGTACGCCGAAACGTTCAATCAGAGCGGTGGCCGTGGTGGCGGCTGCGACTTTGCCGATTCTGGACAGCGCCAGCACGACGTTATGGCCGTGCAAGTGACCCAGCCAGAAGTCTCGACCAGCATGCGAGACCTTGCTCGGGCGTTGCAACAGCTCGATAAGGCCGCGTTGTTCCTGGGCCAGGGCACTCAGGATGGCGATCGATGTCATACCCTGATTTTGCCCATAAAAAAAGGGCGGTTTGCGCCGCCCTTTGGTGAAGACGCTCGGCATTACTTCTTATCGCGCAATTCGCGGCGCAAAATTTTGCCGACTGGGGTTTTGGGCAAATCAGCCCGGAACTCAACCACCTTGGGCTGTTTGTAGCCGGTGAGGTTTTCTTTGCAATAGGCGCGTACCTGCGCTTCGGTCAGGTCGGGGTTTTTCTTGACGATCACCAGTTTGACGGCTTCGCCTGATTTTTCGTCGGCTACGCCAACGCAAGCGCATTCCATCACGCCGTCAAGCTTGCCGACCACATCTTCAATCTCGTTCGGGTAGACGTTAAAGCCGCTGACCAGAATCATGTCTTTTTTGCGATCCACGATCTTGAAGAAACCGTTGTCGTCCAGAATGCCAACGTCGCCTGATTTGAAGTAGCCGTCAGCCGTCATGACCTTGTCGGTTTCGTCAGGCCGCTGCCAGTAGCCCGCCATGACCTGTGGGCCCTTGATGGCGATCTCGCCAGGCTGGCCTTGCGGCACCTCGTTGCCATCATCGTCCAGCAGTTTGAACCAGGTGCCGGAAATTGGCACGCCAATCGTGCCGGTAAAGGTTTTGCTGTTGGTCGGGTTGCAACTGGCAGAAGGGGAGGTCTCACTCAGGCCATAGCCCTCAACAATCGGGCAACCTGTTTTCTCCAGCCAGAGCTTGGCTACTGCACTGGTCACTGCCATGCCGCCACCCAGTGATACCTTCAGGTGCGACCAATCCACATTGCCAAAGTCCGGATGGTTGGCCAGCCCGTTAAACAGCGTATTGACTGCCGGGAAGCTATGAATTTGGTGCTTGGCCAGCTCTTTCAGCACAGCGGGAAAATCCCGCGGGTTGGGGATCAAAATATTTTTGCCGCCGGTGCGCATGCCCAGCATCATGTTGAGGGTAAAGGCGAAGATGTGATAAAGCGGCAGCGCGCACACATACACCGGCTGCACACCAGGCTGCAAACTGGCCATGGCCGGGATGTTCCAGGCTTCAGACTGCAGCACGTTGGCAATCACGTTGCTGTGCAGCAGCACTGCGCCTTTTGACACGCCAGTTGTGCCGCCAGTGTATTGCAACACGGCGACATCGGTCGGTTTGAGGTCGGGGCGCTTGAGCGTGGCCGCTGTGCCTTTGGCCAACGCATCGTTAAAGCGTACCGCGCCTGGCAAATTGAAGGCGGGCACCATTTTCTTGACGTTGCGCACCACGTAATTGACGAGCGCACCCTTGAGCAAGCCGAGCCGGTCGCCCATGGCGCACAGCACCACGTTTTTAACTGGCGTGTTGGCAATACATTGCTCCAGCGTTTTGGCAAAGTTTTCAACGATGACGATGGCCTTGGCGCCCGAATCCTTGAGCTGGTGCTCCAGTTCGCGTGGCGTGTACAACGGGTTGACGTTGACCACCACAAAGCCAGCGCGCAAGATAGCGGCAACTGTGACCGGGTACTGCGGTACGTTGGGCATCATGATGGCGACGCGGTCGCCCTTGGCCAAACCGAGGCTCTGGAGGTAGGCACCAAAGGCAATCGACAGACTGTCGGTCTCGCCGAAAGTAACTTCTTTGCCCATGAAGCTATAGGCGACTTTGCTGGCGTTCTTTTTAAAGGCTTCTTCCATCAGCGCCACCAGCGAGCTGTACTGGCTGGTGTCTACGTCATACGGGACGCCGGGTGGGTAGGCTGTAAGCCAGGGGCGGGCGATCAGGTCGGTGGGGGTGGCTTCTGTCATGCTGGGTTACTCCGTTGTGGTTATTGCCTAGAGCCTTGGATTCTCAGGGCTGGCCTTGCCTGTGGCTATTGCGTTTTCCCTAGGACGACCATGAAGTTTGAAGGGAGTTGTCTCTAACAGAGATAAGCGCCAGCCAAAAAATAGCCGGCTTACTCAATCGCTTTGCCCATGTCCTCAATCACCTTCTTCGCATCGCCAAACACCATCATCGTTTTGTCCATGTAAAAGAGCTCGTTGTCCAGGCCCGCATAACCTGCGGCCATCGAGCGCTTGTTGACGATGACCGTCTTTGCCTTGTAGGCTTCCAGAATAGGCATGCCGTAAATCGCGCTGCCCTTGACGTTCGCCGCAGGATTTACCACGTCGTTGGCACCCAAAATAATGGCCACATCGGCCTGGCCAAACTCGGCGTTGATGTCTTCCATCTCATGCACCTGGTCGTAGGGCACTTCAGCCTCAGCCAGCAGCACGTTCATATGGCCAGGCATGCGACCTGCCACCGGGTGAATGGCGTATTTGACGGTGATGCCTTTGTCAGTCAGCTTTTGCGCCAGCTCTTTGACCGAGTGCTGCGCACGCGCTACGGCCAGGCCGTAGCCTGGGACGATGATGACGGTTTCAGCATTGCCCAGGATGAAAGCCGCATCGTCGGCCGAACCGGACTTGACCGGGCGCTGCTCTTTGCTGTCGGTGGCTGCGGTGGCAGCTTCGCCACCAAAGCCGCCCAAAATCACATTGAAGAACGAGCGGTTCATCGCTTTGCACATGATGTAACTCAAAATCGCGCCTGATGAGCCGACCAGTGAACCTGCAATGATCAGCATTGAGTTGTTCAAGCTAAAACCAATGCCCGCCGCAGCCCAGCCTGAGTAGCTGTTCAGCATCGAAACCACCACTGGCATGTCTGCACCGCCAATCGGGATGATGATCAACACGCCCATCACGAAGGCGAGTGCCAGCATCGCAAAAAACGCCGTCCAGTTGCCCGTCAAACTGAAGACCAGACCCAAGCCGAGCGTGACCAAACCCAGTACCAGGTTCAGCATGTGCTGGCCGGAGAAGGTCACAGGCGCGCCCTGAAAGAGGCGGAACTTGTACTTTCCGCTGAGCTTGCCAAACGCAATCACCGAGCCGCTGAACGTCACCGCACCAATCGCCGCGCCTAAAAACAGCTCCAGCCGGTTACCAAATGGAATCGGCATGCCTTTGGCTGAAATACCAAATGCATGCGGCTCGGCCACGGCGGCCACAGCAATAAACACGGCTGCCAGGCCAATCATCGAATGCATGAAAGCTACCAGCTCGGGCATCTTGGTCATCTCGACCCGCTTGGCCATCAGCGTGCCAGCAGCACCACCCACCAGCAGGGCGCCCAACACATACAGCATGCCCTGCGCCTTGCCGCCAGAGGTTTCCACAATCAACGCACCTGTGGTCAGCACGGCAATCGTCATGCCGATCATGCCAAACAAATTACCGCGCAGCGACGTGGTGGGGTGGCTTAAGCCTTTGAGTGCCTGAATAAAAAAGACCGAAGCCACCAGGTACAGCAGCGTGACGATGTTCATGCTCATTTGGCTGCTCCTTCATTGGAAACAGCTGCGGCTGGAGTCCCTTCGACTTTGCTCAGGACAGGCTTCTTTTCCTTTTTCCTGAACATCTCCAGCATCCGGCGCGTGACCAGAAAGCCGCCAAACACATTCACCGCTGCCAGCGCAACGGCCAGCACGCCCATGGTTTTACCCAGCGGCGTTTCAGTCAGCGCGGCAGCCAGCATTGCGCCCACAATGACGATCGCTGAAATGGCATTGGTCACCGCCATCAGCGGGGTGTGCAGCGCCGGTGTGACGGTCCACACCACGTGGTAGCCCACGTAAATGGCGAGCACAAAAATAATCAGATTCAGGATGGTGGGGCTAACAACAGTAAGTGCTTCCATGTTCTTCTCCAGATGGCTTTTTTAAGTTATTTGCGTTTGACGTCGCCGGCCTGCGTCATCAGGCAGGCGGCCACAATATCGTCAGCCATGTCGATGTTTAAAGCGCCTTCTTTGGTGATGATGAGCTTTAAAAAGTCGAGCAGGTTGCGTGCGTACAGTGCGCTGGCGTCTGCCGCTACGAGGGACGCGATGTTGGTCTCGCCGATCAGCGTCACGCCGTGTTTGACCACGGTTTTGCCGGGCTCGGTCAGTGGGCAATTGCCGCCCTGAGGCGCCGCCAGGTCAACAATTACGCTGCCGGGTTTCATGGCCTTGACCATGTCTTCGGTCACCAATACAGGCGCAGCGCGGCCCGGAATCAACGCCGTGGTGATGACAATGTCGGCATTGGCCACTCGTTTGGCCACTTCGTCCTTTTGCCTCGCCAGCCAGCCCGGCGGCATGGGCTTGGCATAGCCTCCTACGCCAACAGCGGCTTCGCGCTCTTCGTCGGTTTCATAGGGTACGTCGATGAACTTTCCGCCCAATGATTCAACCTGTTCTTTCACGCTGGGGCGTACGTCGCTGGCCTCAATCACCGCACCCAGGCGCTTGGCGGTGGCAATGGCTTGCAGGCCCGCCACACCCACGCCCAGAATCACCACACGGGCAGCTTTCACCGTGCCTGCAGCCGTCATCAACATCGGCATAAAACGTTGGTAGGCGTTGGCCGCCATCATCACGGCTTTGTAGCCGGCAATATTGGCTTGCGACGACAGCACGTCCATGCTTTGCGCACGGCTGGTGCGCGGTGCAGCTTCAAGTGCAAATGAGGTTAGTTGTGCCGTTGCCAGGCGCTGCAGGCCCGCTGCGTCAAACGGGTTCAACATGCCCACCAGCACACCGCCAGCTTTGACGTGTGGGATTTCACTGTCCAGCGGGCAGCGCACTTTCAGAACGATGTCGGCGGCATAAGCGCCCGCAGCATCGGTAATCTCGGCGCCGACAGCTGCGTAGGCATCGTCAGGCACGCTGGCTGCAACGCCTGCGCCTGCTTGCACACGAATCGTGTGGCCTTGGGCTTTGAGTTTTTTTGCCGTTTCCGGCGTGATGGCGACGCGTGTTTCGCCGTCCATGATTTCGGCGGGTACCCCAATCAGCATGGGTTTCTCCTCAGGTAAGCGTTAATTTTTCGGGATTTTTAACCGGTTGGCAAGCTTACATGAGTTTTTGAAGAGTACTCAATGGGCGCCCCATGGGAAGAGTCCAATCTACGGGCTTTACGAGCGGCCCCCGCGGGCGGGGGTAGCACATTGCATAAAGTGAAAAGCGTGGGGGCTCCATTATTTAGCTGTGGGCATTACAAATTCAGCGCCCTTACCAATGCTTTCAGGCCAGCGCTGCATGATGGATTTCTGTTTGGTGTAAAAACGCACGCCTTCTTCGCCGTAGGCGTGCATGTCGCCGAACAGGCTCTTCTTCCAGCCGCCAAAGCCGTGCCAGGCCATTGGCACCGGGATGGGCACGTTGATGCCGACCATGCCGACTTGAATACGGCGGCTGAATTCACGCGCCACATGACCGTCGCGGGTGAAGCAGCTCACGCCATTACCAAACTCGTGGTTGTTAATCAAGGTCACGGCCTCGGCAAAGTCTTTCACGCGAACGCAACCCAGCACCGGGCCAAAAATTTCTTCTTTGTAAATACGCATCTCGGGCGTGACGTGGTCGAACAAAGTGCCACCCATCCAGAAGCCGCCTTCACAACCTGCGCCTGCGTCTTTGCCGCTGAAGGTGCGGCCATCGACCAGCAGCTTTGCACCTTCGGCCACACCTGTGTCGATGTAGCCGGTGATGCGTTTGTGCGCAATGCTGGTCACGATGGGGCCCATTTCAGCGTCCAGATTGACACCGTTTTTAATCACCAGGGTCTTGGCGCGCGCTTCCAGCATGGGGATGAGTCTGTCGGCCACTTCGCCGACCAGTACCGCTACTGAAATCGCCATGCAGCGCTCACCAGCCGAGCCGTAGCCCGCACCTATCAATGCGTCAACGGCTTGTTCAAGGTCAGCGTCAGGCATCACAACCATGTGGTTTTTAGCGCCGCCCAAGGCCTGTACGCGCTTGCCATGGTGTGCACCAGTTTCATAGATGTAATTGGCAATCGGTGTGGAGCCAACAAACGAGATGGCTTTCACATCAGGGTGTACCAGCAGCGCATCAACAGCTTCCTTGTCGCCCTGCACCACGTTAAAAACACCATCCGGCAAACCGGCCTGCTTGAGCAGCTCGGCCATAAAGAGGCTGGGGCTGGGGTCGATCGGGCTGGGCTTCAAAACAAAGCAATTGCCCGCTGCAATGGCAACGGGAAACATCCACATCGGCACCATCACCGGAAAGTTAAACGGCGTGATACCCGCGACCACGCCCAGCGGCTGGCGCAGGGTCCAGTTGTCAATACCGGTGCTTACCTGATCGGTGAAGTCGCCTTTGAGCAATTGCGGAATGCCGCAGGCAAATTCAACAATGTCAATGCCGCGTGAGACCTCGCCCTGCGCATCGGTAAACACCTTGCCGTGCTCGGCGGTGATCATGTGTGCCAGCTTGTCTTTGTTGGCGTTGAGCAGCTCTAAAAACTTGAACATCACCCGCGCGCGGCGAATCGGTGGTGTGTCAGCCCACGCTGGGAATGCCTCCTGGGCAGCCGCTACAGCTGCATTCACATCCGCCGTGCCGGCCAACAGCACCTGGCTTGAAACCGCGCCTGTTGCGGGGTTGAACACGTCCTGGCTGCGGCCAGTTGTAGGCGCAACGGCGTGCCCGTTGATGTAATGGCCAATGGTGTTGACTGACATGGAAGTCCTTGATGTGTAGCAATGGTCTAGTCTAGGTTTGCACGGCTGACTTGATAAGCCCCTGTTTATTGATTACATTGTTCATTAATTTGAACAATAAGAATCCACACTAAAGCCTTATGTCCACAGACCAACTTTCTCCACTCGTTGCCGACCTGCATTTGCTCACGGTGCTTGCCGCTACCAAAAGCTTTACGGAAACCGCGCGTCGCCTGGGGTCATCGAAGGCTTCGGTCAGCATGCGTATCAGTGAGCTGGAGCGCACAGCCGGGGTGCTGCTGGTACGCCGCACCACCCGGTCGGTGGGGCTGACGCAGGCTGGGCAGCAACTGGTAGCTGACATGCAGCCTGCGTTTGAACGCATATCAGGCAGTTACAGCGCCGCCTGCGATCTGGCAGGCTTGCCGCGTGGCCTGGTTCGCGTGACGGCACCGGTCGCGCTGGGGCGGCAGCATTTGGCCCCTTGCATTGCGGCTTTCCTCAAGGAATTTCCCGGCATTCATATTGAGCTGGAGCTGACCGACCGATTCGTAAACCTCGCCAATGAGGGGTTCGATTTGGCGATACGCCACACCAACGCGCCCCCGGAAACGCACGTAGCCTGGGTGCTGTGCGAGACGCGCTCGGTACTGGTGGCAAGCGCAGACTACCTGGCGCGGCGCGGCACACCCGCCCATCCCGACGATTTGGCTGCGCATGACTGTCTGCTGTACCTTGGCAGCCATTCCGGCAGCTGGACGTTTGCCAAAACCGCAAAAAGGAAATCCGCCGAGCGTGTGGGCGTCGACATTCGCGGGTCTTTGAAAGTCAACAACAGCGAAGTACTGCGGGAGGCGTTGCTGGCGGGGTTGGGAATCGGCTTGCTGCCTGACTTCAGTTTGCCGCAAGGGTATGCCGCCACGCTTTTGGCTTCTTCGCTCTTCGAGAACGCTTCGCGTCATGCGCTGCCCCCCGAGGGGGCTGCGCTTGCTAGGGGCGGCCGGTCGCTGCGCGCGTTTAAAAAGGGCAAAAACGAGCTCTTGCGCGTGCTGCCTGACTGGCAGGTGCAAGGCTTTTTTGGCGAACGAATTTACGCGCTGCGGCCATGGTCAGCTCAAGTGCCCAAGGCGGTGCAGTGCCTGGTTGAGCACCTGAGGACTGGCTTTGCGCGCGGTTTTTCGAATGGTTTGGGCGATGGCGATGCTGGCTGATAATCACCCCCCATGCAAACCCGATTCAAACCCAGCGTCACCGTCGCCTCTGTCATTGCCCACGATTTTGATGGCGTCCAGAAATTCCTGCTGGTCGAAGAAGAAACCCGCGACGGCTTAAAACTCAACAACCCGGCGGGCCATCTTGACCCGGGCGAAAGTCTGCCGCAAGCCTGCGCCCGCGAGACGCTGGAAGAAACCGCTTTTCACTTCACGCCGACCGAGCTGGTTGGCGTGTACATGTCGCGCTTTCAGCGTACCAGCGTGGCTGAGCCAGGCGGCGTAGAAGATATCACCTATCTGCGTTTTGCCTTCTGCGGTGAGCTGGGCGCGCCTGTGGCAGGCCAGGCTCTGGACGAGGGTATTGTGCGGGCGGTATGGTTAACGGCTAATGAGATTCGGGCCTGCACCGAGCGTCACCGTAGCCCGCTGCTGCTCAAGTGCATGGAAGATTATTTGGCTGGGCAGCGGTTTCCCTTGGGGTTGGTGACGACTGATGGTTCTGTGTTTGGGATTTGAGTTTAGGGCTGCTTTCACGTAGCTGCCGGGGCGAGTCCCGGTAACCGCATGAAGGCCCGCTGCTATTAATTAGAGAGCTGGGTGAACCCGTATTCATTGGGATAAAGATCAAAAACACCCTCAAAAAAGTCCAAAAGTCATCCAAAAACACATCCAACGCGATAATCTCTCCATGTCAAACACAACAACCCGCAAACAAAGAGTCGTCGTCGGCCTGAGCGGTGGTGTGGACTCTGCGGTAACGGCGCACCTGCTGAAAAAACAGGGCCATGAAGTGATCGCCATTTTCATGAAAAACTGGGAGGGAGATGACAACGACGAGTTTTGCTCATCGAATGTTGACTTTGTCGATGCCGCTGCCGTGGCCGATGTGCTGGGTATTGAAATTGAGCATGTCAACTTTGCTGCTGACTACAAAGACCGCGTGTTTGCCGAATTTTTGCGCGAATATGAAGCCGGGCGTACCCCCAACCCCGATATTTTGTGCAACGCAGAGATCAAGTTCAAGGCTTTTTTGGATCACGCGATGCGCCTTGGGGCTGAAAAGATCGCCACTGGGCACTACGCCCGCGTTCGGCAAAATGAATCGACCCAGCTTTTTGAACTGCTCAAAGGTTTGGACCCCGCCAAAGATCAGAGCTATTTTTTACACCGCTTGAACCAGGCGCAGCTGTCAAAAACGCTGTTTCCGGTGGGCGAGCTGAAAAAGACAGAAGTACGCCGTATTGCTGAAGAGATTGGTCTGCCAAATGCCAAAAAGAAAGACTCCACCGGCATCTGCTTTATTGGCGAGCGGCCTTTTCGTGATTTTTTAAACCGCTACATTGCCAAAGCGCCGGGGCTGATCAAAAGCAATTCCGGGCGGGTGGTGGGCGAGCATGTGGGCCTGAGTTTTTATACCCTGGGTCAGCGCTCCGGGTTGGGTATTGGCGGAGTCAAAATGGGGTCAGATCTGCGTAGTGCAGCAAAGCGAAACGAAGACGGCTCTGACCCCATTTTGACAGCATCGCAAAGCGATGCGGGCATCCACCTCCCCTGGTTCGTCGCTCGCAAAGACATGGCTACTAACACCCTGTGGGCTGTGCAGGGGCATGGTCACCCATGGCTGCAGTCAACCGAGCTCACTGCGCAAGACTGCAGCTGGGTGGCAGGCGGTACGCCCAAGCCAGGCGCGCCAGCCGCCAAAACCCGCTATCGCCAGGCGGATGCGCCCTGTCAATTGGTCAAAGCGGGTGACTCGACATGTGAGCTCGTGTTTCAGGAACCGCAGTGGGCCGTCACCCCCGGACAGTCCGCCGTGCTGTACGACGGCGAGGTGTGCCTGGGCGGCGGAGTGATTGCCAGCAGCAATATGCAAAACACGCTGAAATAACTTTTTTAGAGCCATTCCAATTGGTTTTTAGGTACCGGATTCACCTGTAGCCCAATAAATACAGGCACAAGCAGCTATTAAATTAACAGCAGTTTAACCACCTTAAAACGCCGACTCCACATAGGTATAAATGTAGTTGGAGCCGCCGCTCACATTGCCCAGCAGGCGCGATCCGCCAAAAATACCTGAGCGATGCGACACGCCGAAGCCAAGGTAAGTTTCTTTCAGTGACCGCACGCCGATCAAATCGCCCACGCTGATGTCAATTGTTGGATCAAGGTA
>Ga0105050_10004207_pt1 | contig 19289 bp, 16 predicted proteins | sample FRY01_FD_78088 | JGI IMG/M metagenome (GOLD analysis project Ga0105050, IMG submission 78088) | Freshwater microbial communities from Lake Fryxell liftoff mats and glacier meltwater in Antarctica - FRY-01 | ecosystem: Environmental > Aquatic > Freshwater > Ice > Glacier meltwater ...
GCCGAGGCTTCGGCGAGCAGGCGCCCCGGCAAGCCGGGGGTAGGGGCGGACCGCCGGGCCGCCCGCGAATGAGTGATCGGCGCGCCCAGCGGTCGCGCCCTACCCAAAGTCCAATTCTCCAGAACGGTTGGTATCAGACCCTTACGGCAGGCGCGATCGCGAGCAACCAGCGCTCCAGTTTCGCCCCGACCGGGCCGCGCGAAGAGCTCCCCGCCGATCGCCGCCGATCCGGGCAACCCCATTGCTGAGTTTACCGACCAGATGTTGGCCCAAACGAATACGTCGCCTGCGCGCTGATTCACTCTCCCCTCCCACCACCTACCCCATCATGACAACCACAACCGTAGACAAATCCACCACCGAGCGCCGAACTTCCACTCAGTCGGGGTGACCTCCGACGTCAACCCGACCGGCGGGCTCAAAGACCGTTCTCATCGGTTTCGACTTTGGCTCTAACAAATCCTGCGTGCTCTTATGCCTGCTGCGCAGCAGCGACCCCAGCGTCAGCAAAGTCGTGCCCACCGCCGTCGGCTACGAATCTCCAAAAGTGCTTCTGGCGGGACAAGATTTTAAACGCTCCGTCGCCATGGGCGCGCTCAACGCCGCCCGCTGAGCGCGCGGAGAACCAAGGGCAAGTGCTCCTCGACTGAGGCGCAGCCTTACTCGCCCGACCATGCCGACCACACGGCGTCGGTGAATCGCATCGTGCGCAGACCTGTCGCGAAATCCGTCAACCGCACGGGCGCACCGTTGCGAATCGAATCCACAAAATCTGCTTCGACCTGCCAGCCGGAATTCCTGTCAGCGGAAATTTCCAGCCGGTTCTCAAGGCCACTTGCCGGGCACCACCAAAGTTCCTCGGTCGCCACGTCCAAGCGCAGGCTACCGCGCGAGCCATGGATGCGAATCTCGTTTCTCGGAAGCCCTCTCTCGACGGCGCTCACCTGCATGACCAAGCGTGCCCCTTGGGCATAACGCCCCAGCACGGTGAGACTGTCGGGGATTCGCACGGTTGCCGTCGAACCATCGCGGCGTCTCCGTTGCGGCGTGTGAATGGAGGCGGTGGCATGGACGACTTCGACATCCTCCTGCATCCACCTCAGCACCGCTTCATAGTAGATGCCAAGGCTCATCGTATTGTGGCCGCTGAGTTCAAAATCTTGGCGCCAGCTCATCGGGGCGGAAGAATCCGCTCCGTTGCCAGTCGTGTGGGTCACATCGATCTCGCGGACGTCACCCAACTCACCCTCCGTGATCATCCTGCGAATGGTCGCGTCAACCCGCAACGTCATGGGCGACGGCACCACCTGGGCAATGAGGTCGGGGCGAGCCTGCGAGGCCACCAGCATGGTCTCGGCTTCGGTTGCGTTGCGGGCCATCCGGGCCTCGGTTAGCACGTGTTTGCCCGCGGCCAATGCCGCACAGGAGATCTCAGCGTGTAAGTAGGGCCAGGTGCCGATGCACACCGCGTCGACCGCAGGATCCGCGACCACCGCCCGCCAATCCGGCGCAATCCGCGCAATCGAAAATTCATCAGCCACCCGCTGCGACGAAGCCCTTGAGCGGTTGGCCACCACCGTGACTTCAACCTCAGCCAGCCCCAGGAAACCCGGCAGGTGCCGTTCGCGGGTGTTGGCCCCGGCCCCGACAATCCCGATCCGCAATGGCGTCAGATCCTCCATCGGCGCCCTCAATTGCTCACGGCCGGATAACTTCCGAGCCATTTGACCACCGGGCAGAACTTTTTCAATTCACCCAAGGCCTCCTTCATCGTGAGATCGTCGTAGTGTCCAGTTACATCGATGAAGAAGTAGTAATCCCACGGGCGTTTTTTGCTCGGTCGGGATTCGATCTTCGACAAGTTCACGCCGCGTTCGGCGAGTGGCATCAGCATCTTCAAGAGTGATCCCGAATGCGAAGCCGCCTCGTCGCCCAGCGAGATGAGAAAACTGGAGATATCCTTCCCCCCGCCAACCGGCCCCGAGGGCTTGCGACCAATGACGAAGAAACGCGTGGTGTTGTCGGCCTTGTCTTGAATATTGGGCACCAACACCGGCACGCCGTAGTGATCGGCGGCCAATTTTCCTGCGATCGCGGCGGCGCCTTCTTCCTCGTGGGCAATCTGCACCGCTCGAGACGTGCTCGAGGCGTCGATCAACTGCGCGTGCGGCAGGTGGCGCTGCAGCCAGTGGCGGCACTGCGCGAGTGCTTGATCCTTCGAGTAGACCTTCGTGATCTTCTCGAGCGAAGAATTCGTAATCAGCGCATGGGTCACTTCGAGGTAGATCTGCGCGACGATTTTTAGATCACTCTCCACAAAGCTATCCAACGCCTCGCGCACAGAGCCTTCCGTGGAATTCTCAATGGGGATCACCGCATAGTCGGACTCGCCCTTCTCTACCGCGGTAAAGATATCGCTGACAGTGGCCATCGCGTGGTAGTCGACACTGGCCCCAAATTTTTTGATCGCCGCCGCATGGGTGTTGCTCGCCTCCGGTCCGAGATACGCAATCATCAGCGGCTTCTCGAGCGCGATCGCGGCCGACATCAACTCGCGATAGATCGCTCGCAGGGCTTCGTTGCGCACGGGCCCCGTATTCTTCTCGGTGACTTTGCGCAGCACGGCATCCTCGCGCTCGGGCACATAAATATCTCCCCCCGTGATCCGTTTGATCCGGCCGATCTCCGCCGCCAAAGCCAAGCGTTGGTTAATGACCTCGACCAACTGGGTGTCGAGTTGATCGATCTGTTCGCGGATGGGACCTAGCTCCATGTTATGTAATCTTAGTTTCGTCGCTGACAGGTTGATCGGCCGGAGTTTCGATCGCGGTTCCGTGATGATCGACCGACACTGCCCCAAAGTTTGGCGAATCTCCCTCCCCTTCCTCCAAGGGTAAGCCCATCTCGGCATCCGCTGGCGGTGCCGCCGGATTCATCGCCGTTTGCAGCCAATCATCGATCTGGCGATTGGAAAGCACATCCGAGGCCGGCAACTCAGCGAGCGAACGGATGCCCGCAAATTCAAGAAATTGATCCGTCGTGCCGTATTGAATCGGTCGACCGGGAAGATCGGCTCGGCCGACGATGTAGACCAACTCTCGCTCCAACAGTTTGTTGATGCCGGCGTCCGCTGAGACCCCGCGGATAGTTTCCAACTCGCTACGGGTCACCGGCTGGCGGTAACCGACGATCGCGAGGGTTTCCAAAGCCGAACGGCTCAGCTTGAGCGGTGGCGGGTCGTTGCGCAGCACCCGCACCCAACGAGCATAGCGCGGAGGCGTCACGAGGCGGTAACCACTCGAGCCTTCGAAGAGGAGCATGTCCTCATCGGCCGTCCTCATCTCCAACGAAATCTCGTCCATTACTTCGCGGATCTGCGCCGCCGTGACGAGCGACGGCACCTCTTGATACAGGTCTTCGTCCTCAAACACGGCCACTTCCTCCTCAGGAGCTTCTTCCCCAGCGGCGGCTGGGGCGCCTTCCGGCGACGTTCCTTCCCCGGCTTCATCGATCGCCGTCACCGGAGTAGCGGTTTCATGAAACCGAGTGAAGAGCGCTTGGATGTCCTTGATGGAAAGCGGCAAGCTTGACGAGAAGAGCAGTGCGCGCAGCACCTTTTTCAGATTGAAAGCCATGCGATAAAGAGGGGTTCAGTGAATGGGCTCGGTCGGAGTTGAAGCAATCCCTAAAAGCACCGCCGAGCTCATCGATTCCGTTTGTCATAGAGCCGACATGCAGCTTGCCGGCTCCCGCGTGGTCTGGTTCCCTCCTCCGCAACTGCTATGACTGCCAAAAAGACCACCGCTTCCCTCCGCAAATACTCTTCCGTCGTCCACGACGGCCCCAGCCGCGCCGGAGCTCGCTCGATGCTGCGCCCAGTCGGCTTCACCGACGCGGATTTCAAAAAGCCCGTCATCGGCGTCGCCTCACTTTGGAGCATGATCACGCCGTGCAACATGCATCTGGATCAACTAGCCAAGGAATCCGAAGCCGGCGCCAACGCCGCCGGCGGCAAGGCCATCATCTTCGGCACAATCACCGTGTCCGACGGCATCAGTATGGGCACTCCGGGGATGCGCTACTCCCTCGTTTCGCGCGAGGTCATCGCCGATTCGATTGAAACCGTCTCGGGCGCCGAAGGCTTTGACGCCGTCGTCACGATCGGCGGTTGCGATAAAAACATGCCCGGCTGCCTGATGGCGCTGGCACGCCTCAATCGCCCCGGCATTTTTGTTTATGGCGGCACGATCCTGCCCGGCATCCACCCCGATTCGAAAAAAGAGTGTGATGTCGTTTCCGTTTACGAAGCCATTGGTCAACACGCCGCCCACAAACTCGACGATGAGGGCCTCGCTAAGATCGAAGCTTGCTCTGTCCCTGGCCCGGGATCCTGCGGCGGCATGTATACGGCCAACACGATGGCGTCGGCCATCGAAGCACTCGGCATGAGTTTGCCCAACAGTTCGGCGCAGATCGCGATCAGCGCGGAGAAACGCGAGGATTGCCGTCAAGCCGGCGCAGCCGCCATGGCGCTCCTCAAGGCGGACATCAAGCCGCGCGATATCATGACGAAGAAGGCGTTTGAAAACGCCATTACGGTGTCGATTGCCCTCGGAGGCTCGACCAACGCGGTCCTTCATTTGCTAGCGATCGCCCACTCCGTCGGCGTGAAGCTGAGCATTGACGATTTTACGCGTATTGGGAAACGCGTGCCCGTCCTTGCCGACCTCAAACCTTCCGGCAAATATGGGATGGCTCACCTCTCCCGCATTGGGGGACTGCCCCCGCTCATGAAGATGCTGCTCGATCGGGGGCTACTCCATGGCGAGTGCATCACCGTCACCGGCAAGACCCTCGCCCAAAATTTGCGCAGCGTGAAACCGTATCCCCAGGATCAGGACGTCATCCGTGACTTCACCAACCCGATCAAGGCCGACAGTCACCTGCGAATTCTCTATGGCAACCTCGCCCCCGGCGGTGCCGTCGCCAAGATCACCGGCAAGGAAGGTCTCGTTTTTTCCGGCAAAGCGATCGTCTTCAACAGCGAAGAAGCCGCCCAGAAGGCGATTGTCGGTGGGCGCGTCAAACCGGGACACGTGATCGTCATTCGCAACGAAGGACCTGTCGGCGGGCCCGGTATGCGTGAGATGCTCTCGCCCACCAGTGCGGTGATGGGCCTCGGCCTCGGCAAAGAAGTCGCGTTGATCACCGATGGGCGCTTCTCTGGAGGCTCGCACGGCTTTGTCGTCGGCCACATTACGCCAGAATCGGCCGTGGGCGGTCCCATCGGGGTGCTCAAAAACGGCGATAAGATCACCATCGATGCCTTAAAAAACCAACTTTCCGTCGGCATCCCCGTCAGCGAGCTCAAGGCGCGTTTGCAAGCATGGAAGCCACGCAAGCCCACTGAAACTCGCGGCGTGCTGGCCAAATATGCCAAACTCGTCACCAGCGCATCCGAAGGCGCCGTCACCGACAAGTATCTCTAACCACCCCCATTCTCACCATGGCTTGGTCGCGCTTCAAAAAGCACTTCTATCAAAACCGCGATCTCGGGCTCGCCCTCGACATCAGTCGCATCCCGTTTCCCGATGGTTTTTTAGACCAAATGGAAGCGCCGATGCAAAAAGCGTTCGCGGACATGGCGGCCTTGGAAAAAGGCGCCATCGCCAATCCGGACGAGAACCGGATGGTCGGCCACTACTGGCTCCGCTCGCCCGAGCTCGCGCCGACCGCCGACCTGCGCAACGCGATTCGCGGTGCCTTGCACCAGATTCGCACCTTTGCCGACCAGATCCATGCGGGCAAGATCACGGCCGCCAACGGACAAGCATTCACCGACGTCCTCGTGGTCGGCATCGGCGGCTCCGCGCTCGGGCCGCAACTGGTCAACCATGCGCTGGGACAACCGCGTTCGGATCGGATGAGCGTTTCGTTTTTCGACAACACCGATCCCGACGGCATGGACTACGTCCTCGCGGGACTCACCGACAAACTTGCGAGGACCCTCGTCGTCGTCGTTTCGAAATCTGGCGGGACCGCGGAGACCCGCAATGGCATGCTTGAGGCGACCGCGGCGTTTCAAGCCGCCGGAATCGATCATCGGAAACACTTCGTCGCCATCACCGGCGAGGGTTCGAAATTGGGCCAGCTCGCGAAGAGTGAAGGTTGGCTCGCCGATTTCCCCCTGTGGGATTGGGTCGGCGGGCGCACCTCCGAACTCTGCGCCGTCGGGCTCCTGCCGGCCGCGCTACAAGGTATCGACATCGATGAGATGCTAGCCGGGGCGGCCGCCGTCGATGCCGTCACCCGCTCGAACATCACGACCCAAAATCCCGCCGCCCTCCTCGCTTTGATGTGGCACTTCGCCACCGACGGTCGCGGGGCGAAAGACATGGTCGTGCTCCCCTACAAGGACCGCCTATTGCTCTTCTCACGCTACCTTCAGCAGCTCGTGATGGAGTCTCTCGGCAAGGAAACCGACTTACAGGGCAACGTCGTCAATCAAGGCATCGCCGTTTACGGCAATAAGGGTTCGACCGATCAGCACGCCTACGTGCAACAACTGCGCGAAGGAGTCAGTAACTTCTTCGTCACCTTTATTGAAGTCCTCAAGGACCGCTCCGGCCCATCCCTCGATGTCGACAACGGCATCACCTCCGGCGACTACCTCCAAGGTTTCTATCTCGGCACTCGCGATGCTCTCAGTGAAAAAAACCGCGCCTCCATCACGATCACGATCGACGAGGTCTCGCCCCGCTCGCTTGGCATGCTCATCGCCCTCTACGAACGCGTGGTGGGCCTTTACGCCTCGCTCATCGGCATCAATGCCTACCACCAACCAGGGGTTGAGGCCGGCAAGAAGGCCGCGGGTGCGGTGATCGAGCTGCAACGCAAACTCGTCGCTGCGCTCCAGTCTTCGCCCGGGATTGTCCGCACGGCCGAGGCTCTCGCCACCCAAGTGTCGGGTGACCCCGAGCTGGCTTTCAAGATTCTGGAGCACTTGGCCGCCAACGGCACGGTCTCCAAATCAGCGCGGATCCCTTGGGATGAGTCGACCTACGCGGTGGTGAGTTAGCCCAGTGATTGGTCTTTCCAGATTGCGTCGCCGCCTCCAGAAAGCATTTACTTCGTGAAGACTATTTCTCCTTTCATTCTGGTGATCGCGATTCTCGGGACTGTGGCCACTGGCGCCCTGTATTACCGCGCGGCCGGCCGGTCCCAATCTTTGCAGATTCAACTCGCCGCCAGTCAGGTTCACACTGACCAGTTGGCGCACGACTTGGCAAAGAATGCTCTCCTCAGTCTCAACCAACAGGCTCGACTCGAAGCGATGGATCTCGATCTCGCCTCAACCAAGACCCGGCTCACTGCCACCGAAGCCAAGCGGGTGCAGCTCGTCCGAGAAATGTCCCAACTGCGCGAGCAACTCGCCTCGGCCCAGTCCTCCGAAGCTCAGCTGACCGAAGTGCTCACCCAAAGCCGTGACTCCCTCGCCCGATTGACCCGCGAGCTGGATACGCTGCGCCCATCGCCCCCGCCCGCCCTGTCTCCCGCGGAGCCGGCCTCGCTGGCGGTGCTGACGACTAGCCGCGCTCGCACCGCCAGCGTCGTCAGTATCGGTCCGGGCAATGCATTTGTGGTGATTAATTTCGGGGCCGCCCAAGGGGCGCTCCCGACTCAAACCATGACCATTAAACGCGGAACCGAATCAATCGCCACGGTTCTCATCACGGATGTCCGGAAAAATTATTCCATTGCCCATGTGCGTCCGGATACGTTGCGTGGCACCTTGCAAAAGGGCGATTCCGCTATCATAGCATACTAGTATTATGAAACTCACCAAGAACCGACTCTGCGGTCTTTTTCTTATCTTTCTCGGAGCCTGCGCCGCTGGTTGCACCACTGCCGGAAATCGGGATTCATCCATCCCTTGGAGCCAACCCGCCAACTGGGAAGGCCAAATTCCTGGGATCACCCAACCTAGGAACTGATCGTTTTGCTTGCGATCTTCAAATCCGGTCGCTGACCGGATTTTTTTTTGCTGATGTCCGACCTCAAAGAAAACGCCTCTCTGACCCCGCTGCCCGGACATCTCTACGTCGTCGCGACGCCCATTGGAAATCTCGCCGACATCACCGAGCGGGCCAAGGCAATCCTCGCAAGGGTCGACATAATCGCCTGTGAAGATACCCGCACGACCGGGGGACTCTTGAGCCGACTCGGGCTCACCCATCAAACGCTGACGGCCTATCACGATCACAACGAAACCGAGGCCGCCGAACGGATCGCCCAAGCAATTGCCACCGGAAAGTCCGCAGCCGTGGTCAGTGATGCTGGCACCCCAGGAATCAGCGATCCGGGATTTCGCCTCGTGCGGGCCTGTCGCCGCCGCGGCCTGCCCGTGATTCCTGTCCCCGGGGCGAATGCCGTTGCCGCGGTCCTGAGCGCCAGCGGACTGCCAACCAACGGATTTCTTTTCGTTGGCTTTCTCCCGCCCAAGAGTGCCGCTCGTCTCGCCTTTTTCCAGAAATACCGCGAATTCGATTACACCATCGTGCTTTACGAGAGCGGCCACCGCATCGAGAAAGCCGTGCACGAGATTGTCGAGACCTTAGGAGGTGACCGCGTCATCGGCGTCGCCAAGGAGGTCACCAAACTCCACGAGAAGTTTTTCGTCGGACCCGCCACCGAGGTGCAAGCGCAGCTTGCCCAAGCCAGTCGCAAGGGAGAGTTTGTCCTCCTGATCGCCCCGCTAGGATATAGCCTCTGACGATGAAAACGCCGCTGGTCGCCGTCATCGATATCGGCAGCAATTCGATCAAGATCCTCGTCACCACCCGGAACGCCGCTGGGGAGTTGATTGATCTAGCTTCCGCGACGATCGAAGCCCGGATCAGTGCCGGCATTCACCAACGCGAGCCTGAGCTCAGCGCCGAGGGGATGCAACGCGGGCTCGAGGCCATCCTCGACCTGCTAGCGATCGCCCAGCCCCACGCGCCGACGATCACCCAGCTCGTGGCGACCAGCGCCGTTCGCGACGCCCGCAATGGCGCTCAGTTTCGCGAACTCGAGGAGTCGGCCACCGGATGCCCGATCCGCATTCTCAGTGGCCGGGAGGAGGCCGACTTCATCGGGCAAGGTCTCATCTGCGACCCCAATCTGTCAGCCCTCACCGATTTCTATCTCTTTGATCTCGGCGGTGGCAGTCTCGAGTGCCTCGCCTTTGCGCAACGCCGCATCCAACAGGCGGTGAGCCTTCAACTCGGTTGCGTGCGGTTGACCGAGAAACATGTGTCTGATCGGACTGCACCCATTGCGGCCGACGCCTTGGCGGAGATTGCGCACGACACGATCACCACCTTGCGCGAGCACCCGTTTGCTTTCGAACTCGACAAATGGGCGGTGGCCGTCGGCACAGGCGGAACTATCACGACGGCGCGCGCCATGCTGGCGGCTAAGCGAAATCAAACCATGGCGGAGTCGGATTCCCGATTGAAGGTCGCCGACCTTCGCCTCCTCTTGGTGGACGTGGCTCGACTGACGCTCGACGACCGCCGGAAAATCCCCGGATTGTCCTCCGCGCGGGCGGATGTCTTTCCCGCCGCTCTCGCGACGCTGATCGCGGTCGCTGACGAGGGAAACCTCACTTCCTTCCAGCATTCCTTCTACAACCTCCGTTACGGAGTTGCCGCCGAGTTGCTCGGGGCCTGAAGACCTTATTTTGCGGAGCGTAGTTTGGCGTGGGTGCTCCCGCGCAGACTTTTGAGCAACGCCTCAAAATCATCCGGGAGCGGGGCCCGCAAATCCATCGTTTCGCCCGTGACCGGGTGAGACACCACGAGGCGTTCCGCATGCAACATCACCCGACTCGGCTGCTGATTCATTCTGGCGTCGGGCTTCCAACCGTAGACCGAATCTCCAAGGAGAATATGACCCAGCGCCTTGAGATGAACGCGGATCTGATGGGTGCGCCCGGTGTGAATCTCACACCGCACCAAAGTCGCCACATCGTCAAACGCCTCCACCACCTCCCAATCGGTGCGTGCGTGCTTCCCTTTTTTTCCGTCGTCCAACACCGCCATCTTGTGGCGCTGAAACGGGTTTCGCCCGATCGGCCGGTCGATGATTCCGCTGAGCAACTCCGGCCGACCTTGAACCAGCGCGAGATATTCCTTCGTCAACGATCGCTCGGCAAACTGCTCCGACAAACGTCGGTGCGCCTCGTCGGTCTTCGCCACGAGCATTACGCCGGAGGTTTCCCGATCCAAGCGATGCACGATGCCCGGTCGCTCGACGCCCCCGATGCCGCTCAACTCACCGGCGCAATGCGACAGCAGTGCGTGCACGAGCGTATCTTCACCGGTGCCTGCCCCCGGATGCACGATCATGCCTGACGCCTTATTGATCGCGAGCAAGTGCTCGTCCTCGAAAATGATCTCTAGAGGAATATCGACCGCCTTGAGAGCGGTCGGCACGACTTCGGGCATGCGGAAAACAATCTCGTCTCCTCCGCGCACGTGATGGTCGCGCTTGATCGGCTGCCCGTTGAGGGTCACCAACCCCGCGTCGAAGGCCCGCTGCAAGGCAACCCGACTGTGCTCGGGAAACGATTTGGCGAGCGACTTGTCGGCGCGCACGAGGCGCCCCCCCATCGGAATAATGTAAGTCTGTAGGGACATCCGCCGACAGAGTGCGGGCTCAACCGGCCAACAGGCGATTGATTTCGGAAACCATCTCACTACGCATCTCGGGGGAGACACTCGCCACTTCCCAGCCATTGAGCGCCACCCGGGCTAGTTCCGCGCGGGTGAACGCCAGTTCCTCCGCCAAGGCTTCGTATTCCTCGGTGATCGTGTTGGCGAAACAGAGCGGATCATCCGTGCTCACCGTGCAACGGACGCCCGCCTGCATCAGTTGGCGGAGGGGATGCGCCGCCAGCGACGGCACCACCTGTAAACCAACGTTACTCAATGGGCAGATATCAAAGGTGACCTCGCGGTCAGCCGCGAGCTTCACCACCGCAGGATCCTCGATGGCCCGCACGCCGTGCTGAATCCGGCGAACGCCCAGTTTTTCGATCGCTTCGCGGACTCGCTCAGGCCCGCCAAATTCACCCGCATGACACTTGGTGACCTTTCCGCTCTCGCGAAGGTGCTGCCACACTTTTGCCGTGCCGATCTCCGTTGGCATGGCTTCGAAGCCGTGCAAATCCACCCCGGCGAGATCGGTCCAACCCGCCAGCTGGTCAATCGTGCTCCGGAGCTCTCCGTTGATGTCGCTCCGCAACATCCCCGCAAAGACGCGCACCTCCAGACCTGCCGGAGCCGCCGAACGGATCGCCGCAATGATCTCCGGCCCGGGCACTCCAATAAACTGAGTCACGGGCAAGTGGAAGCTGGTCTCCACGTAGCGCACGTTCAGCGCCACGTGTCCGGCAAAGATCACCTTGCAGGCTTCGTGATACTGCTGCGCGTCGGTGAACCACGGCAGGGCGTGGTTCAGCAGAGTCGCTTCAAAGTCCGGAAACGTCGGATACCGATGACTGCGCTCGCGGAACGGTGGATGCGCCGGATAGGTCTCCGGCCGCCAGGTGTGCAACAGCTCGTAAGGCAACGCCCCCTCGACGTGAAGGTGCGTCTCCGTTTTCGGAAGGGCTTGGATGAACTCGCCGATCACTTCTTTTTGTCGAGCAGATAGTCAGGGTTCAACTTGTGCAGTGCCTTCGGGAGGAAGAGGCCCTCCTTGCGGATCAGCTGGTCGTCAAACCAGATTTCGCCGCCGCCGAATTCTGGCCGTTGAATGCAGACCAGATCCCAGTGCACCTGCGAGTTGTTGCCATTGTTGCATTCGCTATAGGCTTGCCCCGGCGTGAAGTGGAACGAACCGGCGATCTTTTCATCGAAGAGAATGTCGCGCATCGGTTCGAGGATGTGCGGGTTGAAGCCAATCGCAAACTCGCCGATGTAGCGGGCCCCTTCGTCACTATCCAAGATCTGATTCAGCCGCTTCGGGTTGTTCGACGTGGCCTCCACGACCTTGCCTTGCTTGAACGCGAGACGAATGTGGTCGAACGATGAGCCAAGGTAGACCGTCGGCGTATTGTATTGCACATGGCCTTCGACCGAAGTCTTGACCGGGCAGGAGAAGACTTCGCCATCGGGGATATTGCGCAGGCCGCCACATTCGACGGCTCCGATACCCTTGATCGAAAACCGCAGATCCGTCCCCGGGCCCTTGATATGCACGCGGTCAGTCTTCCGCATCAATCCGGCCAACGCCTTCATCCCTGCCGCCATGCGCTTGTAGTCTTGGGTGCAGACGCGGAAATAAAAATCCTCAAATGCCTCCGTGCTCATCGCTGCTTGCTGGGCCATCGCGGGCGTCGGCCAGCGCAACACCACCCACTTGGTTTTTCCGATGCGGTGGTTGAGCACCGGCTTCATCAGCCGACTCACCATCTGCACGCGGTCCGCCGGCACATCCGAGGCTTCGAAAATATTATCTGATCCCCGCAAAGCGATGTAGGCGTCCATTTTCTGCATCCGGTGATATTCAACCTCGGCGTGGATCGCGGAAGAGGCTTCCTCGGCACCGAGCGTCAACTCACGGGTGATGCGAGCGCGGTGGAGCTGCACGCAGGGATGAGCGCCTCGGCGACGGGCGGCGCGCACCAGCGCAATCACCATCGCATCGGGAACATCAAACGCATCGATGAGCACGCGCTCTCCCTTTTTTAGGGAAGTCGAAAATCCAGTCAGGCCAGCGGCCAGATCATGAAAGCGAGGATCAATTATCATCTCCTAGCTAACCCAAGGTGCCGGACACTTCGCAAGGCAATAGAGTAGCCTAGTCGACGATCGGAGGACGAGAACAATTCTGGGGGAAACAGATCCGCCCCACCGCCTCGTCAAAGTCGGCCGCCCCTCGCAAGATCTCGATTTCGAGGCGCAGGTAGTAAAGCGGCTTGGCCCACCGCCGGTCCTCGGGAATGCGCACCGCATCTTTTTCGGTCGTGATCAGGCAATCCGCCCCTTCGCGTTCGGCGAGTTGGCTCAATTCTTCAAAATCGTCTTCGCCATATCGGTAGTGATCGAGGTAACGCTCGCGGGCGACAATCTTAGCTCCGAGATCGCGCAAAAATTTCTCAAAACTCTCCGGGGTGGCGATGCCGCAAAACGCGAGGACCCGCCGGCCTTTGAGGAAGGCGAGCGGCTCCTGCTCACTTGAGCCAAAACGTTGCAAGTATTTGGGGCGATGCGCGCATTCAATCGCATCCACTCCCGGGTTGTGCTTCTGGATGAGCGCTTCGAGCTCCAGGTCCCGCTCCCCGTTTGACTTGGTGAGAAACACATACGACGCCCGCTTCAAGTGCTTGATCGGCTCGCGGAGGATTCCTCGCGGAAGCAGGTGCCCATTGCCGAAAGGGTTCGTCTTATCCACGAGCAGCAGATTGAGCTGACCTTTGAGCGGCAGGTATTGAAATCCGTCGTCCAGCACCAGCGTGTCGCAACCAAACTTCTTGATCGCGTAAGCTCCTGATTTCACCCGGTTCTTGTCGACCAGCACGATCACCCCCGGAAGATTGCGCGCCAGCATAAACGGTTCGTCGCCGGCCTGTTCGCTATCGAGGAGGACCCTTTTCCCGTCGCTGACAATTCGCGGCGGAGCCTCTTCCGCCTGCGTCAACCATTCCCACCACTTCTTCCACATCGGCGGCGCCTTGCTTTTGTAGCCGCGGCTCAGAATCGCCACCTTGCGCCCCCGATCGTGCAACGCTCGGGCGAATTTCTCGACCACGGGCGTCTTGCCGGTGCCGCCCACGGTCAGGTTGCCGACGACCACCACGAGACAGCCGAGCGGACGATCGTGCAGGATGCGGTGCCGGTAGAGCCAGAATCGCAACTGGGCGACCCCGCTGAACAAATACGACCAGAGTTGCAGAAAGGCGCCATAGATGGCCGCACCCGTGTCGGCGCGACGCCCTAAAATCACATCAATCGTATAAAGCTCGAGAGCGTTGGACTTTTTCTTCAGCCAGGAAGACATGCGGTAAATGACAGCAATGGGGGTTGACGGCCTTTTTGGGAAGTCGCTTTCGTAGCAATCCCGATATTTCCTGATTTTCCATGAGCTACAAACTCTTCATCCCCGGCCCCATCGCCGTTTCCGAGAAAACTCTGCGTGCCATGACCCAGCCCATGATTGGGCACCGCAGTCCCGATTTTGTCGCTCTCTACCGTTCCGTGCAGCCTTCTCTGCAGACCCTGTTCTACACTCAGGACCCCGTCTACCTCTCGACCAGCAGCGCTTGGGGCGTGATGGAAGGGTCCCTGCGCAATGTCGTCCACAAGAAAGTCCTCAATTGCATGAACGGGGCGTTCTCAGACAAGTGGCACGACGTCGCGCAACGCTGCGGCAAAGCCGCCGGCGCCTTGCAATTTGAGTGGGGCCAACCGGTCGACCCCGCCGCGGTTCGCGCCGAACTCGCCATGGGCGGCTACGACGCAATTACCCTGATCCACAACGAAACCTCGACTGGCACGATGAGCGACCTCGCCGCGATCATGGCCGTCGTTCGCGAATTCCCCGAGGTTATCTCCCTCGTTGATACCGTCAGTTCGTTCAGTGTCGTGCCGATCAAGAAGGACGAACTCGGCATCGATGTCCTCCTCACGGGTTCCCAAAAGGCCTTAGCCATGCCGCCCGGCCTCTCGATTTTCTCGGTGTCCGCGCGCGCTCACCAGCGCGCTGCCACCATGCCCGACCGCGGCTACTACTTCGATTTTATCGAGTTCCAGAAGAACCACGAGAATGGCATGACTCCGAGCACGCCGGTGATCCCCCTGATTTATGCTCTCCAATCCAAATTGGAGGACATCATGGCCGAAGGTCTCGACATCCGCTATGCGCGCCACGCCCGCCTCAACCAAACAGTGCGCGATTGGGGCTTCGCTCGCGGATTTAAACTATTTCCTGATCCGGCCGATGGTTCGATCTCTTTGAATTGCTTTGCCAACAATCTCGGGATCGACCTCCCCGCCCTCAATAAAATTCTCAAGGCCAAGCATGGCCTCGTGATCGATGGCGGTTACGGCAAGCTTAAGGGCAAGGCCTTCCGCATTTCGAACATGGGCGACGAGACCGATGAAACCATCGAAGCCCTCCTCCACTCGCTCGACGCGGCCCTCTCGGAAACACCGAAATTGGCGGTCTAATTTGGCCATTTTGGCGGTAGATTTCGGACCTGCCCTGAAAACTAGGGCTTGTCATGCGAGGCATCCTCCCCTTAGGGCTCGCCGCTCATGAAGTCCCTTGTCATCGCCGAGAAGCCGTCCGTTGCAACCGATTTGGCCCGCTCTCTTGGAAAGATTCCCAAGAGTGGCGACCACTATGAGAATGATGAATTCGTCATCTCATCGGCCGTCGGTCACTTGGTCGAGCTGCGGATGCCCGAGGACATCGATAAGAAGAAATACGGCTTCTGGCGGCTTGAAACCCTGCCCATCATTCCCGAAAAATTTGAGCTCAAGCCGATCGAGAGCTCGAAGGACCGCTTTTCGAAGCTAAAGAAGCTCCTCGACCGCAAGGACATCGACCAAGTCATCAACGCCTGCGACGCCGGGCGCGAGGGCGAGTTGATCTTCAATTACCTTTACCAACTCACCAAGTGCAAACTGCCGGTGAAGCGCGCGTGGATGCAGACGATGACCCCTGGGGGTATCCGCACCGCTTTCGATAACCTTCGCGACGGCGAGACCATGGCGGGCCTCGGCGACGCCGCCCGCTGCCGTAGCGAGAGCGACTGGCTCATTGGCATCAACGGCACCCGGGCTGTCACCAAACGGATTTTTGGCTCGCGGGCCGGCAACGTCGCTTCTGTCGGCCGCGTGCAAACTCCGACTCTCGCCATCCTCTACAATCGCGAGGTCGAGATTCGAAAGTTTGTTCCCCGTGCCTACTGGCGGGTGACGGCGAATTTTGAGGTCGCTCAGGGTCAATACGAAGGGGTCTACCAACGCGACGCCTATAAGAAAGTAGCCGACGACGAGCACGATCGCATCGATCGCATTTGGGATCAGGCCCATGCTGCAGCCGTCGTCGCCACTTGCGCCGGGCAACCCCTAGCGGTCGTCACCGAGGAGAAGAAGGCCAGCACGCAGATCTCGCCGCGTCTCTACGATCTGACGACATTACAGCGGGAGGCCAACAACCGCTATGGCCTCCCGGCCCGCCGCACCCTGCAGATCGCCCAGTCGCTTTACGAGAAGCACAAGATGATCACTTACCCGCGAACCGATTCGCGGGCCCTGCCGGAGGATTACATTCCGACCTGTCAGGAAACGTTGCAGAATCTCGACGGCGACCTCGCCACCCATGCCAAGCGAGTGCTCTCGTCAGGTTGGGTGCGCCCCAACAAGCGGATTTTCAACAACGCCCACATCTCCGATCACTTTGCCATCATCCCGACGGCGCATGAGGCCAAGAAATTGGATGACATGGAAGCCAAAGTCTACGACATGATCGCGCGCCGATTCGTCGCCGCTTTTCATCCCGTGGCCGAGTTTGATCTGACCACTCGCATCAGCGAGGTGGCGACCCATCGGTTCAAAACCGAGGGCAAAGTTCTCACCGCCCCGGGCTGGCTGGCCGTTTACGGCCGCACGACCGTCGACGAGAATGCCAAGGATGGCAAATCCCTCCCCGCCCTCAGCGCGGCCGACGGTTCTCCCGCCAAGGCCAAGTTGCTCGAGCCGATCCTCCACGCCGAAACCACCAAACCACCACCGCGCTATACGGAGGCAACCTTGTTGTCCGCGATGGAAGGGGCCGGAAAATTGATCGACGACGACGAACTCGCCGAAGCCATGAAGGAGCGCGGCCTCGGCACGCCTGCGACTCGGGCGGACACGATTGATGGTCTCATTAATCAAAAATACCTCGATCGCGAACAGCGCGAACTGGTGCCGACGCCAAAAGCAGAACAGCTCCTGCAGTTCCTCTCCGCCGTCAAGGCTGAGGCCCTGACCAAACCCACGATGACCGGCGAGTGGGAATTCAAGCTCCGCCAGATGGAGCAAAACAAATTCTCTCGCGAAAACTTTATGGCCGAGATCGTCGAACAGACGAAGGCCATCGTGAACAACGTGAAAACGTTTGAAGAGGAGGAGTCCACCGCCCGCAAGACCAACATCCTCTCGCCCACCGACGGAAAGCCCCTGTTCGAAACGCTCAAGGCCTACAAGTCTCAGGACGGCACCCTCGCGGTCTACAAGATCATTGGCGGTCGCAAAATGGAAGAGGCCGAGGTCCAGGAACTCGTCGAGAAGCGCACCCTCGGCCCCCTCGACGGTTTCGTATCCGCCAAGACCCGCTCCCGTTTTGCGGCGGGTCTCAAGCTTGTCCATGATCAAGCAACGGGCAAGTGGAAGACCGAGCTCGATTTCGGCGACAAGGTCGACATCGGCACGCTCACGCCAATCTGGACCGACCCGAAATCCAACGCCGAACTCTGCGAAGCCGGACCGAGCTACATCCTCCGCGAACGCGAGGGCGACGAATGGAAGCAAACCTTCCGCGTCGGCAGATTGATGTGCCAAAAAACTATCACCAAGGAGCACGCCATCCAACTCGTCGATGCGGGCAAGACCGACCTCATCGTCGGCTTCACGTCCAAAAAAGGACGCCCTTTCGACGCCTTCCTCAAGCGAGCTGGCCAAAAAATTTCCTGGGAATTCCCGCCTCGCAAACCGCGTGTCAGCAAGGACGGCAAGCCGATTGCGCGCAAAGCCAAGGCTCCCCTCGACCTGTCGAAGGCGGTCGCCCTTGGCGAAAGCAAACTGCACCACGGTAACCTCGTGCAAACCGAAGACGCGTATTACGTGACGAAGCCCGACCAGGAGAACCGCGTGGTCTTCAAGCTCACCCGTCAACTCTGCCAGAAAGATCTGCCGGTCGACGAAGTGCAACGTCTCCTCACGGAAGGAAAAACAAATCTGATCGAGGGCTTCGTCTCCAAGCGCGGCTCGGAGTTCAGCGCTTACCTCGTCCTCAACCCGAAGAGGGACAAGGCCGATTTCGAGTTTCCTCCCCGCTGAGCCGTTCGGTCGGCTCCTCGGGATTGGGTCGGTTCGCGGGGCATCCCTGCTCGTCTTGCTGCGCGGGTTCGGCGACTGTGCCCTAGCCTCACCATGAGTGCCGCCAAAAACTACCTCATCGCGTTTCTTTCCCTCACGACTATCGTCACCGGCTACCTCGCATGGGATGTCTCACGCGACCTCGCGGAGTTGAAGAGCAAACCGTCGCGCGGTCCCATCCCCGCCGCGTGGCGCTCCGGTTCCGGCCACCGACTCGACACGGCTCCGCCGGTCTCGGCCACCGACTCCGAGAGCGCAGAAGCCCGAGAGGAAGGCCCGGCCCGACGGGAGCGACGAGGCGGCGATCGCCGCCTCGCCATGATCGAAGCCATGGGAGATCCCGAAATTCAGCAACTCATGGCCATGCAGAGGAAGGCTGGTCTCGATCAGCGATACGCCGCCCTTTTCCGAAAGCTCGGCTTGTCTCCTGCCGATCTCGAGATCTTCAAATCGCTCCTCGCCGAGAAACAGGGCGCCCGCACCGACGTGTTGACCGCCGCCGTCGCCGAAGGTCTGGATCCGCGAACTGACCGCGAGGCCCTCCGGGAGCTGATGGCAAGCACGCAAAAGGAAATCGACCAATCCATCCGCGCCAAGCTCGGGGAAGCCGCCTACGCGGAGTATACTAACTACGAAAAGTCGCTGCCTTACCGCAACTTGGTCGAGCAGTTCGACAGCCGTCTCAGTTACGGCCCCAGCCCGCTGACCGCTGCCCAGCATGAACAGATGATCCTGATCCTGACCGACACCAATCCTTCTCGCAACGCCCCCGCCCCCGTGATCTTGGCTGCCGCCAATCTTACCACCGGAGTGCGTGGCAGCGTCCCTGATCAAGGATCCCTCCTCAACGCGGCCGCGCTGAATCGTGCCCAAGGTATTCTCACCCCTGATCAATTCTCCGCGCTGCAACAGTTTCAAACCGAGCAGGAGGCGGGTCTTCAGATGGGCGAGCTCATGCGCGAGCAAATGGCGAAAACTCGCAGCGCCGGCGCCACTCCCACCCAGGACTCAACGCCCTGAGCACTCTCGGCACCGCCAATTCACCTGAGCGGCTAAGTAGTTGATGTGACGAGTCGCAAACGGTTTTGCGAAACCAGCCCCATAAAATGATTTTGGCTGCCGGATGAACGCACTCCCACCACCTCCCTGTCC
>Ga0105050_10004209_pt1 | contig 19288 bp, 20 predicted proteins | sample FRY01_FD_78088 | JGI IMG/M metagenome (GOLD analysis project Ga0105050, IMG submission 78088) | Freshwater microbial communities from Lake Fryxell liftoff mats and glacier meltwater in Antarctica - FRY-01 | ecosystem: Environmental > Aquatic > Freshwater > Ice > Glacier meltwater ...
ATCAAAAAGAACTCGCCCGTGAACTCGTTCGCAGCGGAAAATCCATAAGCGCCGTTGCCAGAACCTTCAAAGTCCATCCCGCAACCATCTACCGGTGCCTCGACGAAAATCCTGCCTTATGACTGATGACTTCGGCCGCACCTTTCGCCAATGAGCGAGGCTAGCCTGCCTTGCTGGTCGATTTTATCAGCCCATCACAGCACCTCATCATGAGGGTTCTGTCGCAAACTTCTGAGACGGCTGGAAGAAGCGCAACGATTCCGATTAGTTAGGCGGCCAGTGCCGCGAATTGGACAAACGGGCAGAGTCCGGGCGTCAACTGGCCCTTGCGGATCATGTTAGCCACTTCGATGCCTTCGAGCGTTGCCGAAGCCGAGACGAAGGACTTGAACCCGAGCATTGGCCGGATCCGCTTCTTGATGGTGCGATGGTCCTGCTCGACGATGTTGTTGAGGTATTTGATCCGAACCATCTCTATAGCGATCGGACAGCCGAAGCGCTTCAGCATCCGGTTGATCGCGGTGATGCCTGCCGTGTTGGCGCCGCTCTTGTCGATGACGATCTTGCGCGGCAAGCCATTCACTTCCAGTACGCGGGCGAAGAACTTCGTTGCAGCTGCCTTATTGCGCCGCTTCGAGAGCATGAAATCAAGGGTTTTGCCGAACTTGTCGACGGCACGGTAGAGGTAGGTCCATTCGCCCTTCACCTTGATGTAGGTTTCATCCATTCGCCAGGAACGGTTGACCGGGGCCTTGCGCCGCCGGAACAGCTAGCAATTAGCGGTGAGTACTTCGCGACCCAGCGATTGAGTGTCGCATGATCTACCTCTACGCCTCGCTCGGCCATGATTTCCTCGAGATCCCGATAGGACACCGTGTAACGCACATAGAAAAACATGGCGAAGAGGATGATGTCCTCCGGAAACTGAGCGCCCTTGAACGAGATCATCGCTCACCCTCCAACAAAAGAAAAACCAGAACCAACTGTCCGCCCATCGCGCCCAAGGCGTCAATCAGCAAAGTTTGCGACATGTGTAGACGCCCCTAACGCAAGAGGTTTTTTTGGTTGGCATTTCGCGCGCAGTCGGGTGCTGACATGTGTCCGGCCTCTGATGCGGCGTTTCGCATGCCGCGGGCCCGTATGGTGTTCGAGGGTCGGGTCCAATTCAAAACCGCGTGCTTAAAGCACTCTGTCGCAATCTGGTTTTCCCGGTCCTGTCTCACGACTATTGCGCCATACCTTCCTCTGACCTCCTCCGCTCCGACGTCTCTCAGCTACAAACGGCTTACGCCACTGCAGCCGGAGCTCGGTATACTCCTCCTTTGGCCAACAATGCCCAGACGATCCGCGCCATCTTGTTGGCCAGCGCAACCCTTACCAACATCGTTGGCTTGCGCGCGATTATTCCAGCCAGCCATGACCCTGGTGCCGCCCCGTTGCGTGATCGCCACGTCACGACAGCATTGGCGCCTATGATAAGGAGCCTGCGCAAAGATCGCTCTCCCATCTTTGTTGTAGCCCCCATCCGTTGCTTCCCACCCGTCGAATGCTGTCGCGGAGTGAGGCCCAACCAAGCCGCAAAGTCGCGACCACGCCGAAACATCTCGGGCGGTGGTGCCAAGGTGGCAAGCGCCGTCGCAATCAGGGGGCCAATGCCAGGGATCGTCATCAGCCGTCGTGCGGTGTCGTTTTCGCGGGCGCGGCAGGCGATCTCAGCGTCAAGTTCAGATATTTTTTCTTCGAGGTGATTGAGGACCGCCACCAGTGCACTCAGCGCCGACCGCATCGTCGCGGGCAGGGCCGCTCCCTCGTCTTCGACCAGCGCGATGAGCCGACGTGCATTTGCCGCCCCTTGTGGCGAGACCTCGCCGAACTCCGCCAGATGCCCACGGAGGGCGTTGATCGTCTGTGTCCGCTGTCGGATCAGAAGCTCGCGGACACGAAACACGGCCGCTGCGCCTTGAGTTTCCTCACTCTTCACCGCGACAAAGCGCATCGTCGGGCGCTGTGCCGCTTCACAAATCGCCTCGGCATCCGCCATGTCATTCTTCTGGCGCTTCACAAATGGCTTGACATAGGCAGGAGGGATCAACCGAGCCACGTGGCCGAGTTTCTCGATCTCACGGGCCCAGAAATGAGCCCCTGAGCAGGCCTCCATCGCTACAACACAAAGCAGCTGCGATCTGAAAAACGCGAGGACCTGACCCCGCCGAAGCTGCTTTCGGATGACAACCTGCCCAGATGCATCTGCGCCGTGCACCTGAAACACATTCTTCGCCAGATCCAGCCCGATAGTGCTAATTTCATCCATGGACGCTCTCCAATGTAGGTTCACACAAAACCACTTTGGCACATCACTGCCGTCGGGGGGCGTCTACATCATCAGAACCCCTGCCGATTGATCCCTCGTCGATGACCCGTTGGCGCAATCGGATTGGCGAGGAGGGTGTGGAGTGGCTGCTGACCGAGACGATCAAGGCCGCACAGCGCGCCGGGAGGGTGCAGGATAACCACCTGAAGAAGGTCACCGTCGACACCACCATGATGGAAAAGAACATTGCGCACCCCACGGACGCCCGGCTTTACGAGGTCGCAAGGCGCAAGCTGGTCGGGTTGGCCCGCACGGCCGGCATCAGTCTTCGCCAGAATTACAATCGCCTTGGCCCCCGGCTTTGCGGGCAGGTCGGCCGCTACGCCCATGCCCGACAGTTCACACGGATGCGCAAGGCCCTGCGCCGGCTCAGGGGCTATAGGGTTCGAGCTTTATGCCACGGCGATCAGATATGATGCGCAAGCATGATGAAAACTTGTCCCCTAAAAGCGCACTGGAACTCGGGGCGGCGCCTGAAAATATTCGGACGGACCGGGTTGTCGGCCAACTAGCTCGCGCATTGCGGCCTTTGCTTGCTTGGTGGCGATGTCCTGTACATGCAGATGGCTTGAACGCGACATCCCACGCCCACCGCCCAGATCGGACGCTCACGTTGACCGGCTTGACCCATTCAATCAAGGCGTCCCGCTTGGCCTTGTCCTGCCGGCTGTCAATTCCCTTGATCTCGACCGCGAGCATCTTGCCGCAGGCCAGTCTTCCAAGGAAGTCGGGCACATACCGGCGACGTGAACCTGCCCACATGTACTGGATCAGAAAGCCCGGAGGATCAGTGTACCATGTCCGCATCTGGCCGGTTGCGCCGATGAACCTTGGGGGGGGGCAAGACCAGCCTACCTGCACTCGCTTAAGTTTTAGTTGTGCTAAAAAATGACCTTGCGCGAATCACATAATTTTAATCTGACTAAACCAACGTAGGAGTGAGTGATGGGTGAACAACTTGGTCGGATCGACGCCGAACAGCCCGAGCCAAGCCTTGGGTCGCGGATCAGGGCCCGTCGCAAGGCTTTGGGATTGACCATGCAGCAGGTCGCAGACTCCGCCGGTCTGACCATCGGCTTCATCAGCCAGATTGAACGGAGTCTGGCGTCGCCCTCCTTGTCATCTTTGACGGCAGTCAGCCGGGTTCTGGACATCGATCCGGGAACGCTTTTTGCCCAACCGCCCAGCCCGGGCGAAATCACCATGGCGGGCGAGAGGCCGGTTTACGGCCTTGACCCGTCGAACATGTCCTACGAACGGATCAGTTCGGCCTTTCCCGGTCACACCCTGCGCGGCGTCCTGATCCACGAGGCGCCAGGACACCGGTCAGAACCGATCCGCCACGAGGGCGAAGAGTTGTTCTACATCCTGCAAGGTGCCCTGACCGTCGAGATCGATAGCAAACGCAACGTCCTCAAGGCGGGCGATTCAATCCATTTCGCCTCGACCCGGGTGCATTCCAGTTGGAACCACACCGACCAGCCCACAACGATCCTGCATGTCTGCACGATGGATGTCTTTGGCGACAGCCCCCGGGCCGATCATGCCGATGCAACAAAGACCAACAAACAACGGGGATGACCAACATGATGACAAGACTTCTGATGGGAAGCGCATCGGCCGCCGCACTGGCGCTGATGCTGGCGGCCGCGCCCGCCGTGGCGCAGAACGTGCTGCGGCTGGACGAGGTGCCGGTGGGCGAGCTTGATCCGGCGCTGGCGTCGGATTACGCGGATTCGCTTTTGATGTTCAACGTCTACGACACGCTGGTGCTGCCTGCGCAGGGATCGCCCGGCCATGTGCCGCATCTGGCGACCGGCTGGGAGATTGACGGCGCGACCTTCACATTCACCCTGCGCGACGATGTGACCTTCCATTCCGGCAATCCGATGACGGCCGAGGATGTGGTGTTTTCCATCGAGCGGATGAAGGCGCTGGGGATGGGTCTGTCGTTCCTCCTTGCCTCGGTCGATAGCGCCGAAGCGGTCGATACCCATACTGTCCGCATCACGCTTTCCGCGCCCTATACCCCCTTCATCGCCTCGCTTGTGCGGGTGCCGATCGTGGACAAGACCACCGTCATGGCTAACCTTGGCACGGGCGAAGGCGAAATGGGCGACTGGGGGCAGGCGTATCTTTCCGCCAATTCAGCGGGCACCGGCGCCTATAGCGTGACCAGCCACAACCCGCAGGAAGAGACGGTGATGACGCTGAACGCCGCCTATTTCGGCGAAGTTGCCGAAGGTGCGCCCAGCGAAGTGCGGCTGCGTTACGGACTGGAACCGGCCACCGTGCGCGCGATGGTCGCACGGGGCGAACATGACATTTCGTCCCAGTGGCTGCCGCCCGAGGTGATGGTGGCGCTGGCCGGCGAAGGCGCGCAGTTCTTGCAAGAATCCGGTACGGGTGCGTTCTACATCAAGCTCAACACGCAAAAGGCCCCGCTGGACGACGTGAACTGCCGCCTCGCCCTTGCGGCCGCATTCGATTACCAGACCGCTATCGCCATCACCAAGATCACGGATGATGTTGCAGGCGGCGTGCCTGCCACCGGTGCGGTGCCTGTTGGCATGTTCGGCGCAAACGGCCCCGACATGGCCATGGCCCAGGATCTGGAGGCGGCGCAGGCGCATCTGGCCAATTGCGCCTACACGCCATCAGACCACACGCTTGAACTGTCATGGATCGCCGAGGTCGCAATCGAGGAACGGTTTGCGCTGTTGATGCAGCAAAGCTTTGCGACGCTGGGCTTTAACACCGAAATCGTCCGCGTGCCGTGGGTGCTGTTCACCGAGCGTGTGACCAGCCCCGAGACGACGCCGCATATCAGTCAGGTCTTTGTGACAGCCACCACCGGCGACCCCGATACGCTGCTGTATCCGATGTATCACTCGTCAACGGCGGGCACATGGCAATCGCCGGAATACCTCAACGATCTCGAGGTTGACGCCCTGCTCGAGGCCGGACGCACCGCGCCTGACGAGGCCGGGCGCGAAGCGGCCTATGCGGGCCTGAATGCGCGACTGATGGCGCTTGCGCCCACGATCTATGGCTTTGACCGCAATTCGGTCTTTGCGGCCAGCACACGGGTTTCCGCCCCGGCATTGACCGATCCGGCACAGGCCTTTGGCCTTGACGGGATGGGCTTTTCCTTCCGGCTGATGACCGTGACCGAATAGCTTCTCCCGACCGGCAGGGTGCCCCCGGGTGCCCTGCCCCTTTACTTGCGGAGTCGTGAATGCTCACCATCCTGCGCCAGATCCTGCAAAGGATCGGCATGTCCCTGCTTGTCCTTTGGGGGGTGTCGGTCCTGATATTCGCCATTGCCCGGGTGATCCCCGGCAACCCCGCGCGCGTGGCGCTGGGGCCGAATGCGACGGCGGAACAGGTGGATGCGCTGGCGCGCATGCTACACCTCGACCGCAGCATATTCATACAATACGGCTTCTGGCTGCGCGATCTGCTGCGTGGCGATCTGGGACGGTCACTCTATACCAACCGCCCGGTGACGCAGGACATCGCCGAATTCCTGCCCGCCACGCTGGAACTCATCACCGTCGCCGCCGTGCTGATGATCGTCGTGGGCCTGCCTTTGGGCATCCTTGCCGCACGGTATCGCGGACGCTGGCCGGATCATCTGGTGCGGGTGCTGTCGCTGCTGACCGTGTCAGCCCCGTCATTTGTCTGGGCCGTCGTCTTGATGCTGTGCTTCGCTTATTTCCTGCCAATCTTTCCCATCGCGGGCCGCCTGTCCGAGGCGTTCGACATCCCCCGCACCACGGGTTTCCTGTCCATCGACACTCTGCTGGCGGGCAACCTTGCCGCCTTTGCCGATGCGGCACATCACATTGTCCTGCCCGCCATCGCCTTGTCCCTGTCCGGCATCGGTCAAGCCGCGCGCCTGACGCGGGCGAACATGATCGAAACCTATGACAAACCCTATATCGAGATGGCGCAAGCCTATGGCTTTCCCGATGGCCGGATCGCGCGCATCTATGCGTTTCGCCCCTCGCTCATCCCGTCGCTGACGATCATCGGGCTGGATATTGCGGCGCTCTTGGGCAATGCCTTCCTGGTCGAGGCGGTATTCGGCTGGCCGGGCCTGTCGCGCTACGGCGTGCAGGTGATCTTGCGCAAGGATCTGAATGCCATCGTGGGCACGGTCCTGATCATCGCGGCGATGTTCCTGATCGTCAATATCATCGTCGATATCCTGACGGTCCTCCTCAACCCCCGCATCCGCCACGGAGAGGCGCGGCCATGAAGCGCGCAGCTTTCATCCTTGCCGCCAATCCGCTGACGCTGGTGGGGGTGATGTTGGTCATGCTGGTGGTGATGGCGGCGGCTTTGGCCGATGTGATCGCACCTTTCCCGGCCCATCGCGGCGCGGTTGTGGATTTCCTCAATTTCAACAAACCGCCGGGCGGCGATTACCTGATGGGCACTGATGTGGTCGGGCGCGACCTGTTCTCCCGCATCCTTTATGCCTACCGGATTTCGCTTCTGATGGCGGTGGTGGTGCTGGCCATTGCCGTGCCCATCGGCGTCACGCTGGGGCTGATGGCGGGGTATCTGGGGGGGCGCTGGGAATATGGGCTGATGCGGGTCACGGATGTGTTCCTGTCGATCCCGCCACTGGTGCTGGCGCTGTCAATCCTGGGGGTGCTGAAACCCACGCTGCTGAACGGGATGATCGCCATCACCGCGATGTGGTGGCCCTGGTACACGCGGCTGGTCTACAACATCACGCGCGGCGAAAAGGCCGAAGGTTATGTTCTGGCCGCCGAGGTGACGGGCGCCTCCCGCGCGCATGTCATGTTCCGCGAGATTTTGCCCAATTGCCTGCCCGCCATCGTGACAAAGATGACGCTCGATGCGGGTTTCGTGATCCTGATCGCATCCTCTCTGTCGTTCCTTGGCCTGGGCGTGCAGGCCCCCACGCCCGATCTGGGGTCGATGGTCGCCGAAGGGGCGCGCTATCTGCCAGACCAGTGGTGGCTGTCGGTCTTTCCGGGGCTGGCCATCCTTGTCGCGGTCTTTGGGTTCAACCTGATCGGTGACGGGTTGCGCGATATTCTGGGGGGCGACAGGTGACAGCGCTACTGGATATCCGCGACCTGCGCCTGTCGTTCCGCCTGTGGTCCGGCACGGTCGAGGTGTTGCATGGAATTTCTCTGTCCATCGCGCGCGGAGAACGCGTGGCGCTGGTGGGGGAAAGCGGTTCGGGCAAATCCGTCACCGCGCGCATCGTGCTGGGGCTGATTCAGGAATTGCGCGGCGCGCGCGTGTCGGGGCAGGTCAGCCTTGACGGGCAGGATCTGGCGCGGGTTTCGCCCAAGGCCCGCCACGCCCTGCGCGGCACTGACATGAGCATGATCTTTCAAGATCCCACATCGTCGCTCAACCCTGTCTTTCCGATCCTGACCCAGTTCCGCGAGGTGCTGGCCCGTGCCACCCCCGGCATTTCACTGGACTCCGCCCGCGACCGCGCGACCAGCGCCCTGCACGAGGTAGCGATCTACGAGGCCGACCGGGTGCTGGCCTCCTATCCGTTCCAGCTGTCCGGCGGCATGAACCAGCGGGTGATGATCGCGATGGCGCTGGCCAACAGGCCAAAGCTGTTGATTGCGGATGAACCGGGCACGGCGCTTGACGTCACGGTGCAGGCACAGACGCTGGACCTGATGCGCGCGCTGGTGGCAAGTCACGGCACGGCGGTGCTGTTCATCAGCCACAATCTGGGCGTGGTGCGCGAATTTGCCGATCGGACCTATGTGATCTACCGGGGGCGCATCGTGGAACATGGTCCCACGGCGGCGGTGTTCGGCAACCCGCGCCACGCCTATACACGCGCGCTGATGGCCGCACAGCCACGCCTCACGGGCGGACCTCTGCCCGAGATCACCGAACGCGACCCCGCCTTTGACGCGCCAGCAGAGGTACATTCATGATCCTGTCGCTGAAGGATCTGGGCAAGACCTATGCATCGGGCCCTCATGCGGTGCAGGCGCTGGCGGGCTTGACGCTGGACGTGGCACAGGGGGATTGTCTTGCTGTGGTCGGGGAAAGCGGGTCGGGGAAATCGACGCTGGCCAACCTGATTCTGGGCCTGTTCCCGGCGACGACCGGAGAGATGATCTTTGACGGCGCCCCCCTGCCCGCCCGCCGCACGCTGGCCCACCGGCGCGCAATCCAATTGGTGCAGCAAAACCCTGCATCGGCCCTGAACCCGCGCCGCAGCATTGGGGCTTCGGTCCGGCTGCCGCTCGATGTTCACGGGATCGGTGTCGCTGCCAAACGGGACGAGGCCGTGACCCGCCTGCTTGCCGATGTGGGCCTTGACCCGGCTATGGCTGCCCGCGCGCCATCCGCCCTGTCGGGCGGACAACGCCAACGCGTGGCCATCGCCCGCGCTTTGGCCTGCGGCCCGCGCCTTGTCGTGCTGGACGAACCCACCTCTGCGCTGGATGTGCTGGTGCAGGCGCAGGTGCTGCGCCTTCTTCATGACCTCCGCCTACGGCTTGGGCTCACTTACCTGTTCATTACACATGACCTTGCCGTGGTACGCGCGATTGCCACCCGCGTCGCCGTTTTCCACAAGGGCCGCCTGATCGAGGAGGGCGCGACCGAGGCGGTCTTTGCCGCCCCCAGCACCCCCTACACACGGTCGCTGATCGCGGCCGTACCCGTTATCACCGAAGAGGAGAAAGCCATGCGTGACACCCTTGCCAGAGGTGCCTCATGACCCCGTTCGAAACTGCTCTTGCCCATAAGGACAATCAGCCGATGGCGGCCCTTGATGCGCTGGGGGCGCTTGCCGCACAGGTCACCGGTGCGCGTCTTGTCACGCTGATGACCGCCGATCCTGCGACGGGCGAGGCGGGGCGCATCTGGTCGAACCACCCCGACGCATACCCTGTGTCAGGCACAAAGCCTTTTGTGCCTAACCGCTGGACCGACACGGTGCTGAACCGGCAGGAAACCTTTGTCGCCAATGATTACGCCGGCATCGCCGAGGTATTCGGCGATCATGAACTGATCCGGTCGCTGGGTTGCGAAAGCGTGCTGAACCTGCCCGCCGTCGTGGGGGGCCGCGTCCTTGGCACCCTGAACTGCCTTGACGCGGCGGGCCATTTCACCTCCGCCCGCGTGGCGGCGGCAGAGGTGCTGCGCCTGCCCGCCATTGCCGCCTTCCTTTTCCATTTGATGCATAACGGAGCACGCCCATGACCCGCACCCTGCGCGTCGCCACCGATGTTGGCGGCACCTTTACCGATCTGGTCGCTTTCGAGATTGCCGAGGATGGCACGACGACGATCCGCACCGCCAAATCCGACACAACGCCGCCGGATTATGAAATCGGCGTTCTGGATGTGCTGGAAAAAGGCGGTATCAACCCGGCGGATGTTGATTTTCTGGCGCATGGCACCACGGTGGTCATCAACGCCCTGACCGAACGCAAGGGCGTGACAGTGGGGCTGATCACCACGTTGGGATTCCGCGACACGCTCGAGATTGCACGCGGCAACCGGCCCGATTTCTTCAACCTGTTCTACGAAAAACCCAAACCCTTCGTGCCCCGCCACCTGCGCCGCGAATTGCCGGGACGGATGACATATCAGGGCATCGAGACGGCCCCGCTTGACCTGTCGCCGCTGGCGGGGATCGTCGCGGACTTTCAGGCCGAAGGGGTGCAGGCCGTGGCCATCTCTTTCCTGCATGCCTATGCCAACCCTGCGCATGAACTGGCCGCACTGGCCGAATTGCGCCGCCTCTGGCCCGATGTGCCCGCCGTTGCCGCCCACCAGATCGCGCGCGAATGGCGCGAATATGAACGCACTAATACTGCCGTCCTGTCGGCCTATGTGCAGCCGGTCGCCGAACGCTACCTCACCCGGCTTGCGGCGGGGCTGAAGGCCAAGGGGCTGAAAGGCCAGCCCTATATCATGCAGTCCAACTGCGGCGTCGATACGCTTGATGCGACCGCCCGCACGCCGATCACGATGGTGGAAAGCGGCCCTGCTTCCGGGTTCTGGGGGGCGGCCGAACTGGGCCGGCTGATTGGGGAACCCAATGTGTTGGCGCTGGATATTGGTGGGACGACCGCGAAATGCAGCCTGATCGAGGATGGTCAGGTCAAGATCCTGACCGATTACTGGATCGAACGTGACAGGCGCTCTGCCGGTTATCCGATCATGGTGCCCGTCGTCGATCTGGTCGAGATCGGCAATGGCGGCGGGTCCATCGCCTGGGTCGATGATTTCGGCAAACTGCATGTCGGTCCGCAATCGGCAGGGGCCAGCCCCGGCCCCGCCGCCTATGGCCGTGGCGGAACCGAGGCCACGGCGACAGATGCGAACCTGTGGCTGGGCCGGATCAACCGCGACTATTTCTGCGGCGGCGCGATTGTGGCCGATATGGCGGCGGCAGAAAAGGCGCTGGCCGCTGTCGGCGCAAAACTGGGCGTCAGCACGGACGAGGCCGCACAGGGCATCATCCGCATCGCCAACAACAACATGGTCAATGCGCTCAAACTGGTCAGCCTGAACCGGGGCCACGATCCGCGCGATTTCACGCTGGTGGCCTTTGGCGGCGGCGGCGCGATGCACGGCGTGGCCCTGGGGCAGGAACTGGGTGTGAAACGCGTGGTGATCCCCTATGGTGCCTCGGTCTTTTCCGCCTGGGGCATGATGATGTCTGACCTGCGCCGCGATTTCTTTGTCACGCGGCTTTCGGGGCTCGAGGCCGGACAGGCGCCGGGCATCGACGCCGCCTTTGCCGCGGTCGAAAGCCAGGCCCGCGCGCAATTCACCACCGAAGGCATCGCCGAGGCCAAGGTGAAACTGCAACGTTACGGCAAGTTCCGCTACCAAAATCAGGAACATACCGTCGAGGTGCCGCTGCCCGCCACCGTCACCGACGCAGGGCTTGCCGCGATCAGCGATGCCTTCCACGACGCGTATGAACGCGAATACACCTACCGCCTGCCCGCGCCCGTTGAAATGGTGGGCCTGCATGTCGTGGCCTCTGCCGAAGTTGGCAAACTGACGATGGCCGAGGCCCCTCTTGGCCCGACCGACGTCAGCCCCGCCATCAAGGGCCGTCGCACCGTCGATTTCGCGCTGGAAGGGCGGCACGATGCCGCGATCTATGATGGCGAAAAACTGAAAGCCGGCATGCAGATCAGCGGCCCCGCCGTGGTCGAAGACCCCGGCACAACCATCGTCCTTCACCCCGGCAACACGGCCCGGGTGGACGGTTTCGGCAACATCCACATCACCCTGTGAGGACGCAAAATGACCATTGACCCGATCACGCAGGAAATCATCCAGAACTCGCTGCAGGCCGCCGCCGACGAAATGTTCGCCGCGATGAAGAAAACCGCCATGTCCTCGATCATCTACGAGGTGCTGGACATGGGCACCGGCATCCTTGACCACCGGGGCGAGCTGGCCTGTTCTGGCGCGGGCATCCCGGCCTTTGTCGGCGTGCTGGACAAGGCAGTGCGCGTCATCATCGACCGCGCCAAGGGCGACGTGAAGCCGGGCGATGTGTTCGCCACGAATGATCCCTATTACGGCGGCGTCACCCATCTGAACGACATCATCGTGGCGATGCCCGTCTTTGTCGACGGCACGCTGATCGCCTGGACGGCGAACATCGCCCATAACTCGGATGTGGGCGGCATGGCACCGGGATCGCTGACAGGGGACGCCACCGAGATCTTTCAAGAGGGGCTGCGCCTTCCCGCGATCAAGATCATCTCGGAAGGTAAACCCATCGAACCCGTGATGGAGATCATCAAGGTCAATTCCCGCATGCCCGATGTCCTCACTGGCGATGTCTGGGCTGCCATCGCCAGTGTCCGCATCGGGGCCAGACGCCTTGAGGAACTGGCGCGGAAATACGGGCTGGACACGTTCCGCCGCGCGATGACCGCCTTCATGGATTACGGCGAACAGGTATCGCGCCACGCAATGGCGACGCTGCCCAAAGGTACGTTCGATCTGGCCGAGGAACAGGACGACGGCACAATCTACAAGGTGCGTATCACCATCACCGACGATGTGTTCGAGGTGGACCTGCGCGACAACCCCGATCAGGCGCGCGGCCCGGTGAACACGACGCGCGACGGGGTGATGGTCGCGGCGCAGATGCTGTTCAAATCCCTGACCGACCCGTATTCCCCGGCTAACGAAGGATCGTTCCGCCCGATCCGCTTGCATACCCGCAAGGGCAGCGTGTTCGATGCCGCCGAACCGGCGCCGCTGGGCTTCTATTACGAGATCGAATTGCGCGTCTACGACATCATGTGGCGCTGCCTTGCCGCCCATATCCCTGACCGTCTGGCGGCGGGCCATTTCGCCTCTGTCTGCGGCACCTTCATCGGCGGTATCCACCCCGATACCGGGCGGCAATACACGATCATCGAACCTCAGATCGGCGGCTGGGGCGCGCGCGCGGGCGCGGACGGCAATTCCGCTATGTTCTGCGGTTTTCACGGCGAAACCTACAATTGCCCGGCCGAGGTGAACGAGGCGCGCAACGGCGTGATGGTGGACAAGATGGAACTGAACACCGGACCCGGCGGTGAAGGCGAATTCACCGGCGGGCGAGGCATCATCATGGATTACCGCGTGCGGGCCCAAAACGGCTATCTGACCGCAGGCTACACGCGGTCGAAATTCCCCGCCTGGGCCATGGAGGGCGGCCATGAAGGCTCGTCCAACCTTGTCGAGTTCCGGCCCACCCAAGGCGAACCGCAGCGTTTCGCCTTCATTTCGGGCCTGTCAACCAAGGCCGGTGACGTGATCCGCGTCATCACTGGAAACGGAGGCGGCTATGGCGCCCCTCGTGACCGCGACCCCGCCCGCGTGGCTGAAGACGTGAAGAACGGCCTCATCACCGCTGAACGCGCCGCCGAAGTCTATGGCTGGCACCCCCAAACCTGACCAGAGGATAACCAATGACCCGCCGCATCATGTTCCACAATCCGGTCGGCAACAGCAATTACGACGGTATGTTTGCCGATGTGCTCGCACAATACCGTCTGCCAGGAACCGAAATCCATGTCACCTCGCTCCCGCCCGAAGACGGCGCTTTCTCGCATATCGAATACCGCGCCTACGAAGGCCGCGTGACCGGCGGCATCGTCCGCTCCGCCCGCGCGGCGGCAAAGGAAGGCTTCGATGCCTTCGTCATTGGCTGTTTCTATGACACCGGCCTGCATGACGCGCGCGAGGTATCGGGCGAGATGATCGTGACCGCGCCCTGCATCAGTGCCTGCGAGATAGCAGCCTCGCTTTCCAACCGCTTCGGCATCATCGTGGGGCGGCGCAAATGGGTGGCGCAGATGCAGGCGACGGTCCATGAATACGGCTACGGTGCCAAGCTATCCGGTTTCTACCATGTCGAACTGGGCGTGACCGATTTCCAAAAGGACCATGAAGAAACCGAACGCCGACTGCTCGAAGCGGGTCGCCGCGCGGTGGAAGAAGATTATGCCGAATGTCTGATCCTGGGCTGCACGCTGGAAATTGGCTTTCACAAGAAACTTGAAGACAAGCTGGGCGTGCCCGTCATCGACCCCTCCATTGCCGCCCTGAAACGCGCCGAATATGCCGCCACACTAAAACGCGACTGTGGCTGGGTTCCCTCACGCAAATGGTCCTGCGAAGCCCCGCCCGAGGATGAAATGGCCGCCATCGGCGGTTTCGACGTCAACCGCCCCTTCGGCAACCGCGTCGTCGTGCCTGCCTGACCTGACCTTTCCGCTTCATTCTGGCTCAAATACCTCTGGGGAGGCGAAGCCGGGGACAGCGCCCCCTTCCGCACCCAGTCCAAAGGAACCATGTCCATGACAGCACCCGTCTCTGCCCAAAACTCCACCCGCCTTGCCGCGCTGCGCGCCCGCATGGCCGCCACCGGCACCGATCTTGTCGCCCTTGGCCCCGGCCCCAACATGCACTGGGTCGCGGGATTTCATCCCCATGCCGACGAACGCCCCTGCCTGCTGATGGTCAGCCATGACACGGCCGGTTTCCTGATGCCCGTCCTGAATGCGGCAGGGTCGCGCGAACAGACCGACCTGCCCTTCTGGACCTGGGCCGATGCCGAAGGCCCCGACGCCGCACTGCAACAGGCGCTGGCAGTCACCGGTGCCACCACCGCCCGCAGGGTTGCCGTGGACGAGGCGATGCGCGCCGATTTCGCACTGCTGCTCCTTGATGCGCTGCCGCAGGCGGGCCATGCTTTCGCTTCGGAAACGCTGGGCGCACTGCGGCTGTGCAAGGATGAAACGGAACAGGCGGAACTGCGGGCCGAGGCGGCCATCGCCGATGCCGCCATGCAGGCGATATACGCGGCCATCCGCCCCGGCATGGCTGAGGCCGATCTGGCCGCCATTGCGCGCGGCGTGTTCAAGGATCACAGCGCGCAACCGATGTTCACCATTGTAGGCGCGGGCCGCAACGGGGCATTCCCCCACCACCATACCGGCGACACTATCCTCAAGGACGGCGATGCCATCGTCATTGATATAGGCGCAAAGGCGGGAGCGTTTTCGTCCGACATCACCCGAATGGCCGTGGTGGGTAAACCGCCTGCCGATTACGACCGCGTCCATGCCGTGGTCGAGGCTGCAGTCGCGGCCGCCCTTGCCACCTGCAAACCCGGCGTGCGCGCCTGCGACGTGGACCGCGCGGCGCGGCAGGTGATCGAGGATGCGGGATATGGTCCGCAATTCGTGCACCGTCTGGGGCATGGCATGGGCCTTGAAGGCCATGAGCCGCCGTGGATTTCCGAAAGCTCGCAGACCGTACTTGAAACCGGCATGGTCTTTTCCATCGAACCCGGCATCTATATCGAAGGCCGTTTCGGCCTCCGGCTCGAGGATATCGTGATCTTGCAAGACGATGGGCCAGAGGTACTTTCGCGCCTGCCCCGCGACGCGCACCGGGTTCTTGCATGAGCGCCCGGCCCATACCGGGGACCGAGATTTTGCAAAAAATCTCAACCGGAATTTGCACAAATTCCGGCTTGCGCCCTGCACAAAGCGTCCGCCCGATCAGCAACTGAGGACCACACCATGCCCCGCGTCTGGACGATCCCCGCCTATACCGGCTTTCCCGGCCTTGCCCTTACGGTCGAGCCGCCCGCGGCACCCGGCCCGGGTGAGGTGCGCCTCTGCGTGCAGGCCTTTGCGCTGAACTGGGGCGACATGGATCTGATGCTGGACAATTACTCGTTCAGCTTTCCCCGTTTTCCGGCGCGGGTAGGGATCGAGGCGGCCGGCGTGATCGACGCGGTCGGGCCCGGCGTGACGGATCGCCGGATCGGCGACCGCGTCGGCACGTTGCCCTATTTCTACGCGAACCGGGGCGTCAGCGGCGATCAGGCCATCGTCGATGCCCGCTACCTTGCCCCCACCCCGGACGGAGTGGACAAGGTGACGGCCGCCTCGATCTGGATGCAATACCTGACCGCTTATTATCCCCTGTGCGAGATCACGCCGGTCGGCCCCGGATCGCATGTGCTGATCACAGCAGGCACCAGTACGGCAGGGGCTGCGGCCATTGCCATCGCTCGGATGCGCGGTGCCACGATCATCACCACGACGCGTGACGCGGCCAATGCCGCCTATCTGCAAGGGCTGGGGGCCGATCATGTGCTGGTGACGGGACAAGAGCCGCTTGTGGACCAGATGCGCGCGCTGACAGGCGGCAAGGGCGTCGATCTGGCCTTCGATCCGGTTGGCGCGGGGCTGATCGGGGATTATGCGGCGGCTCTGGCCAAGGGAGCGCGGATCTATTTCTACGGCACGCTTGATACTCAGGCCCCGACCCTGCCGCTGATGAACATGTTTCAGGCCAATGCCGTCTTCCACCCCTATTCCGTGTTCAACTATGTCGAGGATGACGACGCCCGCGCGCGCGGCATCGCCTTTGTAACCGGCGCAATTGCCGATGGTCGGCTGCTTCCGCACGTGGACCGGGTATTCCCGATGGAGGGTTACCGCGACGCCTTCGATTATCTGCGCAGCCCCCGCGCCAGCCACGGCAAGGTGATGATCGAGACGGGGCTTTAACTGCAGATGGCCCATGATCCCGTCACCCTGACCGTGGTCGAAGCGGGCCTTGCCGCCGCCGCAGACGAGATGTTCGCCATTCTGCGCAAGACCGCGATGAGCCCGATCATCTACGAGGTGCTGGATTGCGGCACCGGCATCACCGATGCCACCGGTCGGCTGGTGTCGTCGGGTGCGGGAATTCCCACGTTTGTGGGCGCGCTCGACAAGGCGGTGCGGCGGATCGTCGATATCCACGGCGACGGGGTGCGCCCCGGCGATGTCTTTGTCACCAACGATCCCTATTTCGGCGGTGTCACGCATCTCAACGACATGGTCGTGGCAGCACCCGTGTTCCACGACGGCGCCTGCATCGCCTGGGCCGCCTCGATGGCGCATTGGAGCGATGTCGGCGGTGCCGTGCCGGGGTCGATGGCCGTAAATGCGACCGAGATCTGGGCCGAAGGGCTGCGCATCCCCGCCGTGCGGCTGTTTGAAGGGGGCGAACCCGTGGTGCAGGTCTTTGACATCCTGACCGCCAATTCCCGCCAGCCAGACCTGCTGCGCGGTGATCTTTGGGCGCAGATCGCGGCAGGGCGGCGGGCGGCAGCGCGGATTACGGGCATCGTGGACCGGCACGGACGCGCGGCCTTTGACGCAGCCCTGGACGCGGCCTTTGCCCAAGGCACGGCGCGCGCCTTGCAAGGGCTGGCGGGCCTGCCGCCTGGCCGGCACGACATCGTCGCGGAGCAAGACGACACAAGCCTGTGGCGCGCCGCCATCACCATCGCGCCCGACGCCCTGACCGTTGATCTGCGGGGCAATCCGGCACAGACGGCAAGCCCCTGGAACCTGTCACGCGACGCGGCGGTGATCGCAGCGCAAATGGTGTTCAAGGCGTTGGCAGACCCGTCGCGGGGTGCCAATGACGGCAGTTTCGCCCCCCTGACCGTGCTGACAGACCCCGGCACCGTGTTTCACGCCCTGCCACCCGCGCCGCACGGCTATTACTTTGAAACCCGCATCCGCTTGTTCGACATCCTGTGGCAGTGTCTGGCGCGCGCGATGCCCGACAGGCTGCCAGCGGGTCATTTTGGCACGATCGGCGGCGTCGTCATCGCGGGACGCCATCCCGATACGGGCCATCCCTATACGATGGTTGAGCCGCAGATGGGCGGCTGGGGTGCCACCGCCACGCGGGACGGGCAAGATGCCATGTACTCTGCCAGCCATGGCGAGACGTTCAATTGCCCGGCCGAGATTGCCGAGGCGCGGTTTGGCATGACAATCATCAGCCGCGCCTTGTCAGAAGCAGCCGGTGGGGATGGACTGTATCGTGGCGGTCGCGGGATGACCGCCATGTTGTCATTGCGCGGCACAGCCGTTCTCTCGGCCGGTTTCAGCCACGTGCGTGTTCCGGTCTGGGGGCTGGCAGGCGGATCCGACGGCGGGTGCAACCAGATGCACATCCAACGCGCCGATGGCAGGGTCGAAGCGTTTGGCGCGGTGAGCGGACTGGTCCTGCATTCAGGGGATATCGTTGAAATTTCAACCGCTTCAGACGGTGGCTGGGGCAAAAGCCGCAATCAGAAGGCAAGCACCATGCAAAGGGAAGAACAGGGGCGCGGTCATTTGCGGTAGAACACGTTGATCTGCGCCATCCCGGTGATGTCGTTCAGCGCGACGATCTGATAGCTCATCACCTGCACACGCCCCGCCATGGAGCAGGGCCCGCGGCAGGAAGTCCCGTCTGTGCCGCTTTCATCCGGGCCTCAGGATCAACCAGCATGCAGCGAGAATGTCTTGTATAATATGAGCCATTCTTTTTTTATGCGCAAAACAAAGCGGTTTTGTAGAGTACTGAACCGTTCACTGTTGTTCATCACCCACGATAAGTTTGCCTTTTATCGTGGGTCTTGTGAAGCCCAGAACACCGCAAACTGGCCCGAGAAACATGCGGGAAACACCTCAGTTCAATGGTCGGATTCAGCCCCAAGAAGCGTCATCCCCGGAAGGCTCGCTGCCTTACGGTCAAAGGTGACCGTCTTCACGCATCCGGCCCCCTGCCCTGCCAGCGCGATCATCTGATCTGCAAAGCCAGCGCCGCCTTTACGCAACCGGTCCACTGCCACTGCAACGCGATCCGCCGATTCAACCACCAGTTCGCGTGCGCCAAGCAGGCCCTCGATCGCGTCGGCGATGTCAGTGCGCGGCAAGCGATAGATTTTCTGCAGCACCCAGACCAGCTCGACCAGAACCTCACGGCTTACGAACCCGGGTGCTGCCGTCGTGAATTCAGCAAAAACTGCGCTTGCTTGCGCCGCCTGTTCTGCGTCGTCCTTCATCAGGAAGCGGATGATCACATTGGTGTCGAGGCCTGTCATCATGTTGGCATGCCCGATTCCGCAGCACCTTCAGCAATCGCCTCTTCGATCTCGTCAAGTGTCGCCCGATGCGGCGAACGGCCCTCCAGCAATCCGGCCAAAGCCATCACGGGCCGACTGCGCACGATCCGCACCTCGCCTCCGTCAAGAATCATGTACCGCACCCGGTCGCCTGGGTGCAGGCCCAGTGCCTGCCGGACATCCCTTGGCAGGGTGGTCTGGCCTTTAATGGTGACGGTGGATTCTTGCATGGCGCGCTCCAATTCAATCGGCAGTTATGCATTACAAGTGCCACGTTTGCCTTACATATTCAAGGTGCACGCGTGAAACCGCTCGCCCTACCCACTTACGCCCAATTGTCCGAAGCCGATGAAGCCGCGCTGACTGATCTTTATCGCCGTGGCACGCCCGCCAACACCTTACGGGCATGGGAGCGGGATCTGGCCTATATCGCGGCCTGGAAGATGG
>Ga0105050_10004210_pt1 | contig 19284 bp, 16 predicted proteins | sample FRY01_FD_78088 | JGI IMG/M metagenome (GOLD analysis project Ga0105050, IMG submission 78088) | Freshwater microbial communities from Lake Fryxell liftoff mats and glacier meltwater in Antarctica - FRY-01 | ecosystem: Environmental > Aquatic > Freshwater > Ice > Glacier meltwater ...
AGATCTAGACATAATTTCATCTAGAGCTGGCACAAATAATGGGTTTTCTAGCCTAAGATTGACTACTATTATGGTTATTGTTATTAATGCATTTATTATTGCTACAGCTTATATTGGCTCGATTGATCGTTTTAAACAGTTAAACGATCAAGAGATCGCTAAAGTTTCGATGCTTCTATATTTTGGGGGCCTTCTTTTCTTTTGTATCACGATCGCCAGCTCAGATGTTTTGGCTTGGCGTGTATATGAAATGTTCGCTGCGTTTGGGGTTTTTGTCATTATCACAAGCCTTCGTTCAGCATCTCAAAAAATTAGTTATTTAGCGGGTTTGAGTTATTTCGTTTTTAATCTTGCAATATATTTTCGCTCAGATCTTCTAGTAAAGCCTTCTATCAATAATAATTTTGGGGCATTGCATGGCATTTTCCAATAACGTAGACATTATCGTCGTTAACTGGAATGCGGGCCATCAACTCTACGATTGCATCAGCTCGATCCAAAAAAATGGCATGCCATACGTAGCCAATACCATTGTGGTTGATAACGGGTCAACTGATGGCTCTGAAAATACCATTAACAATATTCCAAACGTTAAGGTCATTCGTACTGGAATAAACCTTGGCTTCGCTAAGGCTTGTAATCTAGGTGCGCAGTACTCTAAAAGTGAATTTCTGTTGTTCTTCAACCCAGATGCAGCGCTTTATTCAGATACCTTGACCAAAGCCTTGGCTTTCATGCAAGACCCGATTAACGCTCAGGTGGGTATCTGTGGTGTGCAGTTGCTCGATGAATTCGGGCATATATCAAAAAGCTGCACTCGATTTCCGTCGGCTATGGGTTTTGTTTTTCACGCGATGGCTATTGATCGATTGATTCCCAAGCTGGGTCATTTTATGAGTGAATGGGATCATAACCAAACGCGTCAGGTAGATCAAGTCATCGGCGCCTTTTTTCTGGTTCGGCGGGTCGTGTTTGAAGCTTTGAAAGGTTTTGATGAACGCTTCTTTGTCTATTTAGAAGACCTTGATTTTTCACTCAGGGCAAACAATGTAGGCTGGGACAGTGTTTACCTTGCAGACGCGCAAGCGTTTCATGCAGGTGGGGGTACCTCAAACCAAGTTAAAGCGTTGAGATTGCTCTACATATTGCGTAGTCGCTTACTGTATGCTTTCAAGCACTTCAGTTTGATTGGGGCATGCCTGGTGTTGCTGTCTACCTTGCTAATAGAGCCTATCTCGCGTTCTGCTCTTGCCCTCGCGCGTCGATCGTGGCCAAGTTTTAAAGAAACTTGGGTCGGCTATGGCCTGCTGTGGCAATGGTTACCACAATGGGTTTTTAAAGCTAAAACACGTTGAAGCCCGTGCGTGTTTTAGCTTTGCCTAAATACGGCCCACTGGGCTCGGCCAGCCGGTTGCGGTTTTTACAATACTTCGGCCCGTTGAGAGGCGCTGGGCTGATCATAGAGCAGCATGGCTTGCTAAGCGATGAGGCGCTGCAGTCGCGTTACCATTCGGGCCAATATTCACGTATACAGCTTGTGGAAAGTTACGTTTCACGTTTTCAAGCCTTGTTAAGAAGAAGGCAGTTTGATGTACTCTGGGTCGAAAAAGAGGCCTTGCCTTGGTTGCCACTTTGGGTAGAACTTCTCATGCTAAGCGGGGTGCCCTATATTTTAGATTTTGATGACGCTATTTTTCACAATTATGACAACCATCACCTCAAATGGGTACGTAAACTTTACGGGCGACGAATTGACGGTTTAATGGCTAAGGCTACGTTGGTCATTGGTGGCAACAGTTACCTGACCAAACGGGCGCAAGATGCGGGTGCACCTTGGGTTGAGTTGTTGCCGACCGTCATTGATTTAGAACGATACCCTCTTGCATACCCCCCCAAAGCGTCCATGGCTGATGGTTTACCACGCATTGTGTGGGTCGGTTCACCTTATACGATACGTTATTTGCAGTTGCTGCAAGAGCCTTTAAAACAATTGGCACAGCGCGTGCCGTTCGTCTTGCGTGTCATTGGCGGGCAGATTGAGATGCTAGGCGTGCAAATTGAAATAATAGACTGGGCAGAGGCCACTGAGGTTGAGTCAATCGCAGCTGCCGATGTAGGCGTTATGCCCTTGTCTGATTCACTTTGGGAAAAAGGCAAGTGTGGCTATAAGTTAATTCAGTATATGGCTTGTGGCTTGCCCGTGGTGGCCAGCCCCATTGGCGTTAATACTGAAATTGTTCAAGACGGTATCAATGGGTTTTTGGCTGCTGAAACAACAGCGTGGGTCACAGCCTTAGAGCAGCTATTAACCCAACCCGACTTAGCAGCAAAAATGGGCCAAGCGGGTAGACAGCGTGTAGAAAACGAATACTGCCTGCAAATCACCGCACCCAAATTAGAAAAGTTTATTAAAAAAATAGCGGTTGATTCACGTGCGAAGAAGAACACTAAGTAATGTCATCCAACAATATATTTAATACATTTCAAAAATTAGGCAAGTCATTAAGGTGTGTTGAGGTTAACTTTTTGGTTCTTCTCGTAAGAGTTCATAACGAGTGGTCGCGATGCCACCACGATTGCCATGAGTACCCAAAAGATGGGTGTTCTTAAACCATAAGTAAAAAAACCATATACGAACGGTGCGCTCAACATCAATGCTTCAGGTAGGCTTAGACGCCTAAATATTTGATATAGAAACCCTATAAAAAGCACTAAACCCACAATGCCGTAGTAAAAGAACACGCTCAAAAATGATGAATGAATTTCATGCCGTGAGTTAAAACGGGTTTCGTCACCATGACCCGCGCCCAAAAGTAAATATTGAGGGTATTTAATAGGTCTTAAGTAGCCGCGCCTTTTAGCCTCTACCCTCCAATTAGTTGCAAGCAAACGGTTAAGCGGAGTCTCTTTTGCCAGTGCAACTTCATAAGATGGCGCGACGCTATGTTCATTCACTTTCGAACCAAGAATGACGACTACAGTTGCAATGAACGCCGCCACGATAAACAATAAAACAGGTTTAGGTAGTAAAAGCTTTTCTTTAAAAAAACGTAACCATATAAAACCAATCATTAAAGGAATAAGACCGAACATTGTTGAGCGTGACCCAGAAGCTGAAATCAACAATGCAATAATAATTAACCACGCCAATTGAACAAATCGGTTACTTAAAAAACCTTTATGTGCTAACAAAAAAAGACCGATGAATGCACACAATAACCAATACCCCATTTGGTTAGGGTCGTTAAACTGGGCAATGAATCGGGTGTCAAACAGATCAATACGAATGTAACCCATTGACCATAATATTAAAATTGTAACGATACAAAGCAAAAATACATAAGGCAGTATTGATCGTATTTTTTTAGACGTCATCAAGATGTGACTGAGGGTTATAAACAATGCAATGTTGTAGCCCCAATACAAAATTGATGCTAAAAACGCAGTGTTATGCGAACTAAAATAGTAATAAGCGTTAACCACTAAGGCGTACAGACCAAATGCCAATAACCATTTGTCACCGCTGTTTAAGTTGTGCCACCGTATAAAGCTAGCGCCAATTAAAACGATCACAGGTGCCAAGTAATGCCCTGGTTGTATTGAACCTGCGGGAAAAATATAAATGGCTGTTCCAATGACAAATAATGTCACGATTAGGTGGGTGAAATAATGATCAATTAATTTATTATTCACCGAGGTCTGCGCCATGTTAGCCAAGCCATCCAAACAAAATAAGAAATAGCAAAAATAACCATCGAGCCCACAACCCCTTTGATGCCATAGGCCCAAGCCCCTAAAATATTTAAAATCAGGCCAAGTAAAGCCGTGCCGACCTTAACGCTCAGCATACTTCTAGAGTTAAATTCAGACACCAATTTTAACGACAGTAGTTGGCCTGCAGAAAATAACCCACCCGCTAGAATCATATAGGGCAAGTAAATTGATGCAGACCTAAACTCTGAAGCCACTAAAAAACTAAAGAGCCATGCATGCGTATTAAGTATAAAAATAAAGGCTAAACCCGTAAGTGTTAGGCTTGACAGGGTTGTGGCCCAAGTGATGCGGTGAACTGATTTTGACTTGTTTAGGTCATTTTGAGTCTTTGCGGTCAGGCTGGTGGGGTAGGTCGTATGTTTATCTTGTGCGTGCTCAATACGTTGATTTAAGATGGGCCCTAAAAATACCTGTACAACGGCGTTTAATAAAATAATAGGTGCGTAGCCCAATTGAAAAATAACGGTATAAAGCCCCACCTCATCTGTACTGGCAAAGGTCTTTAACGACCATAAGTCTGAAACCTGTTGTGCCCAGGTAAATACTCCCCAGGTTGCAAATGGCCAGGCAAATTGCCAAATGTCGTGTTGCCATTGGCTCTGATTATGTTTAGGCGTGCTAAACGTGGCGACTAAGGGGGTATGGTTTTGATTGGCTGTACCTGCGGCACTATCAGTGCTTACGGTTGCACTAGATTGATTAATCAGCTGCCTACCCACATGCTCTAAAAAGAACCACTGAGACAATAAAACCAAGCCGACTGCAACCATATAACCCACCAATGCAGAGCTGGCGCTTGCACCCAATAGAACAACTGCCACAACCCCAAAAAGCACTTTTAACCAAGTTTCTAGCGACGTGTGCAACGCAACAATGGCGCGATGTCGTGCTGCATTTTGTACGGTATTGGCGGTAAAGTTATATAAAGACATGGTTGCAAAACTGAAGCCGAGTAAGCACATCAAAGCCCAATCGCCGTGTTGGTTTAACCATAAAGCGCTTGACAATAAAATGCCGATTAGTAGAGAAACCCCAGCGCTAAACATTAAAATTTTATGTGCAGCTGATGCGAAGTCGGGTAACTCATGCCGGTTAATGGCCACCGGCAAATAACGGCCAATTGATGCGCTTACGCTATTCATAGCAATCTGGCTTATTAAACTGACAGCTGTTAGGCTCAGCGCTAGTTGACCGTATTCTTTAGGGGTTAGGTAACTTGTTAGCACCCTAACCAGCACCAACGAACCCATTAAGGTCACAAACTGTCCCAAAATAACCCAAGTTGATTTTTTGATTAAGGGTTTTAAACTTCGGGGTATAAAAAAAGGCATGCTGCTTTAGCTTGGCGTGTTGCTAGGCTCAACCGGTGCCACCCGCCCATAAACATCTTCAAGCCTAACAATATCGTCTTCACCTAAATAGCTACCCGATTGAATTTCAATCATTTCTAATTCAACCACGCCTGGGTTCTTCAGGCGGTGTATTTCACCAATGGGTATGTAGGTTGATTGGTTCTCACACAAGATAAAGGTTTCAGTGCCGCGCGTGACCTCTGCGGTACCGCGTACGACGACCCAATGCTCGGCTCGGTGGTGATGCTTTTGTAAGCTCAGTGCTGCACCGGGTTTAACGCCAATGCGCTTCACTTGAAAGCGTTCACCCATATCAATACTGTCGTACCAGCCCCATGGTCTGGCAACCTTGCGGTGTGTAACGGCTTGTGATCTATTTTGTGACTGCAGTTGTGCCACCACTTCTTTGACTTGCTCGGCATGGCTTTGTGCCAAAACTAAGATCGCATCGGGGGTGTCAATAATCAGTAAATCTTGTGTGCCCAACGCGACTACCGGTCGGGTAGGGGCGTGAATGAAGGTGTTTTGACTGAGGTGTGCAACCCCATGCCCCTCGATGCGGTTACCGTGCTCATCAGCAGGGGTGAGGTTGGCGACCGCATTCCAACTGCCGACATCGCTCCATTGCCCTGTGAATTTAACCAAAGCGATGTTTTGTGCCTGTTCCATCACTGCGTAGTCAATACTTTCAGAGCGGCAGGTTTTTAGGGCTTCAAGTTTAGGTTGAACTAGGCATTCACCTTGCTTGGTGAGCGTTTCAGTCGCCTCGGCCATGGCCGCTTCGCAGCTGGCCAAGATATCGGGTGCGTGGTCTTTTAAAGCGTTGAGTAAAACGTCAGCCGTACAAAGAAAGATACCCGCATTCCAGCAGACGTTGCCTTGCAAAATAAGCTCTTGGGCTTTTAGAGCTTGAGGCTTTTCTATAAAGCGGTCTACTTTATAAACATGATTTTGATGATTGTCTGATTGCGGGTGTTTATTTGAGTTAACTTGCTCATTGGGCAGCACATCAGCCTGCTCATCAAGTAATGACTTAGCGTCAACAGCAGGTTGTGCGTGAGTTTGTATATAGCCATACGCACTGCTTGGGTAGGTCGGCACCACTCCAAAAGTCACAATTTCGCCTGCTAAAGCCGCTTGGGCACCCTGCATGACGGTATCGTGAAACAGTTGCAGATCAGGTATGTGGTGATCTGCGGGGCAAAAAAGCAATAATGGCTGAGTGGTTTTTTGTGCTGCATCTTGAGTCATTGCTGTAACCGCTGTAACGGCTGTAACAGGTTCAAAGGCTGATCCCGCTTGCGCTTTTAAAACCTGCAAAGCCGCCATAGCCATGGCTGCAGCGGTATTGCGTGCAATGGGTTCAAGAATAATCGTGCAACTAGCATGAGATGCTAATGATGAACCAGAGTTAGCGCTTGCGCCCAAGTTCGACCTTGAGGCTGACGGCGAACCCTTATGCTCACTACCCATGCTTTGATTTGTAACCTCTAATACATCAAGCATCATGAAGCGATGCGCTTCAGAGCCAATCAGTATGGGTGCTGACCCAAACAAACGCGTACGCTCAAGCGTCAGTTGCAATAAGCTTTTATGACCGATTAAGGGCACAAATTGTTTCGGGAAGCTTTGCCGTGACAAGGGCCACAAACGTGTACCCGATCCCCCGCAGAGAATAATGGGGGTGATGGGGTTAATGGGGGTATTGCTTGCACTACTTTTACGGGTAGAGGACATTTGATCAGTCATATGATTTACTGTTTTGTAGAGTTTTGTTCAAACTGCCAGGCACTTTGGCACATATCAGCTATGCCACGGGTGGCAACCCAGTTTAAAGTGTTCAACGCTTTGTGTGTGTCAGCGAAGCAAGCCGCAATGTCACCTGGCCGTCGGCCAACAAATTGTAAGGGTACTGAAACGTGGTTAACCGATTCAAAAGCCTTAACAAGCTCTAAAACGCTGCAACCCTTGCCTGTACCTAAGTTGATGGCTTGCCAGCCAAGCTGTTTGGCAACATAGTCAAGCGCTGCAACATGGCCTTGAGCTAAATCAACCACATGTATGTAATCTCGCACCCCAGTACCGTCTGGGGTAGGGTAATCTTTACCAAAGACATTTAAATGGCTACGCTGGCCCGAGGCGACCTGAGTAATATAGGGCATAAGGTTGTTGGGTACGCCTGATGGGCGCTCGCCTATTAAACCACTGCTGTGTGCCCCCACGGGGTTGAAGTAGCGCAAACATACAACTGACCAAGCAGGGTCGCTTAAACACAAGTCATACAGCATTTCTTCAATATGCAGCTTGCTACGCCCATACGGGTTGGCGGCGCGGGTCGGGTGGATTTCAGTTAAAGGCAGTTGCTGGGGCTCACCATACACAGTCGCACTGCTGCTAAATACAATCTTTTTAACGTGACAAGCTTGCATGGCCTGCAACAGGCTTAGAGTACCTTGCACATTGTTTGCATAATACTCAAGCGGTTGGGTAACTGATTCACCCACAGCTTTTAAGCCGGCAAAGTGAATGATCGCGTCAATTTTGTGGTCTCGTAGAACCCGAGAGAGTAATTCAGTATCTCGAATATCACCTTGAATAAAGGTGAGTGAAGGGTCTTTGACTGGGGGGGCAACAACAGGTGCCTTCACCAGATCTTGAGCAGAGGTCTCAGTGGTTAAAGCTGATGCACGAGCACTTTGAATGATTTCTTGAATACGCTCAACTGTACCCACTTCACTATTACTTAGGTTGTCGTACAACACAATATGGGTTGCAGCCTTAGCCAGCGCCACTGCCGTGTGGCTTCCGATATAACCTGTACCACCTGTGAGTAAGACATTCATTTTTTTGCCAAAAAACCAAGCGACACAATGCGACACAATATATTAAATCATACCCTGCCCTGTTAAACATTAAAGGCTCTAAGAGCTTGTGTATCAAGCGCTAGCATTTAAGTTAAATTATTTAGGGTCGGTTTAAGAGCTTTGGTCTGAGCTAATATGGCACTTTAAGTGTTTACAACAATGGTTTAATTGATAATTTTAATTTTGTGACTGTGTAACGAAGACTTTGAATATTTCAGACCATTTATTAAAACAAATAATCGCTGATGCAGATTACGAGATCAGTATTCCACCCAAGGTGGCCATTTTACTTTGCACCTTTCAAGGCCAATATTTTCTTGCTGAGCAGCTTGATTCTTATACGGCACAAACTTACAGCAACTGGCAAGTCTGGGTATCAGACGACGGATCGACAGACAATACGCAATCTATTCTTCAGGCCTACCAAAACAAGTGGCCTTTAAATCGATTATCTATTCATGCAGGCCCAGTCAGTGGCTTTGCAGCAAATTTTCTATCGATAACTTGTAGACAAAACATTCGTGCAGATTATTACGCTTATTCAGACCAAGATGATATTTGGGAAGCAGATAAGCTGGCCCGAGCAGTCGATTGGCTAGAGACTATTCCACACCATATACCTGCCATATATTGTTCTCGCACCCGCTTGGTCGATGCACAAAACAATGAAATCGTTATGTCGCCCCTGTTTTCTAAACCAGCCAGTTTTGCCAATGCCCTCATGCAAAATATGGGGGGCGGCAACACCATGGTTTTTAATCACGCCGCACGCGCTTTGTTATGCAAAGCAGGCGAAAAGATAACCGTAATAAGCCATGACTGGTGGGCCTACTTGGTGGTGACGGGTTGTGGCGGCAAGGTGTTTTACGACCCCATTCCCGGGGTGCGTTATCGCCAGCATGGCCACAATTTGGTCGGTACCAATGCAACCTTAGCAGGCCGCTTTAAACGCTTGCGCATGTTGTGGGAAGGGCATTTCAGAAGGTGTAATGACCGGAACATTGCAGAGTTGCACACCTTGCAACACCAACTCACACCAGAAAATCGTCTGATGCTGACGCGTTTTGATCAGGCTAGAAAAATGAGTTTAATGGCGCGACTTATTCATTTTAAGCGCTTGGGCCTTCATCGCCAAACTTTGCTGGGAAACCTAGGCCTGATTGTTGCATCTATCTTTAGAAAAATTTAAGTGAATACCCCACCTAAAATCTACGTAGCCGGTCACAGGGGTATGGTTGGCTCTGCCATTGTGTGTCAGTTATTGAATAACGGTCACCCTAAAGAATATATCGTGACTCGCACACACGACGAATTAGATTTAATCAATCAGGCGGCATTCACGCTAACAGCACTTACCCCGCTGAGATTAGGTTCGGCTGGCTAGAGCAACACCCCACGAGAGCCAATCGAGTGGTGGGTTATTTGGTGGTTGTACAATTCAATTTTTATCGTCATCTAGCTACCCAGTTAAAAGTTCCATGACCCCCCCCAAAAAAACAGCTACTACCTTCAGCCTTTTCAAACGCCTTTGGTTACATATCAATCTGCGCCGACGTTGGCAAACCATTCTATTGCTTGTGCTGATGTTGGTGGCTGCCTTGGCCGAGGTTTTGAGTATTGGTGCGGTACTGCCATTTTTGGGGGTATTGGCCGCACCTGATGTTATTTTTACCCAGCCCATGTTGGCACCTTTTATTCAGGTTTTGGGCATTCAAACCCCTGCTCAGTTGCTCTTACCTCTAACCGTTGTATTCATACTGGCTGCAGTATTGTCGGGTTTGATGCGCATTGTTTTAATTTGGGCGCAATATCGCCTGAGCTCTGCCATGGGTACTGACTTAAGTCTTAATGTCTATCGCCGTACTTTATTTCAACCCTATGCAGTTCATGTGGCGCGCAACAGCAGCGCTTTAATTGCGGCGATTTCAACAAAGGTTTCGGGGGTTACAAACGGTATTGTGATGGCGACCATGACGATGATGAGTTCGTTCTTTTTAATGATTATGATTTTGAGCGCCTTATTGCTCATCGACCCCATGATCGCGATAGCGGCTTTTGTAGGGTTTGGTTTGGTGTATCTATTGGTCATTATGCTGACTAAAAAACGTTTGCAGCGCGATAGTAAAATTGTCAGCCAGCAATCTAATCAAGTGGTCAAGGCATTGCAAGAAGGCTTAGGCGGTATACGTGACGTCTTAATAGACGGCACGCAAAATACCTATTGTGATATTTACCGCTCGGCTGACTCGTCGCTACGACGTGCTCAAGCGAATATGGGCATTGTGGGTACCAGTCCTCGATTTATGATCGAAGCGTTGGGCATGGTATTAATTGCCGTCTTGGCATATGTGATGGCGCAGCGCTCTGCGGGTTTAACGGGTGCCATACCGGTGCTGGGTGCGTTGGCACTGGGCGCACAACGCCTATTACCAGTTTTGCAGCAAGCCTATAGCAGTTTTTCTAGTATTCGTGGATATCGTGCAACGTTAGAAGACGTGATAGATCTACTAGATCAACCCATGCCCAACGAAGCACAATGGGCCGTTGAACCCATTGCCTTTGAACGAGAAATTAAGCTTAACAACTTATCGTTTCAGTATGGTGAACAATCACCCATGGTGCTTAAGGCCGTTGACATTACCATCACCAAAGGCAGCCGAGTCGGTTTCATAGGCAGTACCGGCAGTGGTAAAAGCACTTTAATTGATTTGGTCATGAGCTTACTGAAACCCACACAAGGTTCTTTAGACATCGATGGCCAGGCCATTACAACAAGCAATCATCGTGCTTGGCATGCTCACCTGTCACACGTACCGCAATCAATATTCTTAGCAGACAGTAGCATCGCTGAAAACATCGCCTTTGGTGTGCCCAAACTGTTAATTGATATGCAAAGAGTAAAGCTCGCCGCGCAGCAAGCGCAAATTGCGCAAACCATTGAAGGCTGGCAAAAAGGCTACGAAACCTTTGTAGGTGAACGTGGGGTTAGATTGTCTGGCGGTCAAAGGCAGCGTATTGGTATTGCCCGTGCACTATATAAGCAAGCCAACGTCATCATTTTTGACGAGGCCACCAGCGCGCTTGACAATGAAACTGAACGTGAAGTGATGCAAGCGATTGACAGCTTGGGTGGTGAACTCACCGTTATAATCGTGGCCCATCGTTTAAGCACCCTTCAACGCTGCACTCATATTATTGAATTGAAGCACGGGCAAGTGGTACGTCAAGGTGCGTATGATGAAATTGTCTTAAAAATATAGTAAAGTGCTCTATTTTTAAAATGATCTTTAAAACGATTTTTCAAATTGCCGAGCGGTATAAATTTTTTCAGAGGTTTTTAAGTGGCATCTAGTTTAAATCTACTGGTTGTTTGTACCGCAAACGTATGTCGTAGCCCAGCCGCGGCAATTTTTTTGCAAGACGCCCTTTCGACTTCAACCCAAGCTGTTAAAGTGACTTCTGCTGGCACTTTAGCGCTCAATGGTAATCAAGCTGTTCAAACGATTCGTAAACTGATGATCGAGCGCGGGTACAACCAAATTGAATCACATCGGTCTCAAGCATTAATGCCGCATCATTTAACTCAAGCAGATTTAGTTTTTTGTATGGAAAGTGAGCATATCTCTGTGGTTCAGCGTATGAAACCACTACTTAGTGGTAAAGTTTATTTGTTAGGCCATTTTGAAAAACGAACAGAAGTTGCCGACCCTATTGGTCAGGTTGAACCCATTTACGATGAGTCTTTAAATCAAATGCAACGTTTTGCTAAAATATGGGCTCAAAAAATGCAAAAAATGGGGTTTATTTGATAATGTTTTTACAAATACCTTCACATACCCCTTTTCATACCCATTTAAATATTCCTATTCATGCTGAAAACATTGCTTTAGCTCATATGTTTTGTGTATTTAATGCGTGAAATGATGATTAAGCCACGATTATCTCGCTTGGGTTTATTCTCTTTGACGTTCGTTGTGACGCTAGCGCTGCCGGGCTGTTCAATTTTGCCTGGTATGTACGCATCTTTTTCTAAAAAACCTGAAGTCGTTGCAAGTAAAGAGATGCCTGTTGACATTGACTACACCATTTTTCAAATCACCCCTTTGCTGGTTAAGCAATTAACAGAGCAAGCTAACGCAGAGGAAATTGCGTCGGGTAGCGTCGTTTTGCCTCCCATTAAGCCAAGTTATCCATACATACTGGGGCCGCAAGACAGTCTCAGCATATCAGTTTGGGGTCACAATGAGCTCTCTGGCGGTGGTGGCGCATCGGGTGGTAGTTCGTCTGGCGGTGCTGGTAGCAGCAGCGGTGGCAGTAGCAGCGGTGGTGGTCGCACCATTGATTCCCAAGGCAACGTATTTATTCCTTTATTGGGTAAAGTGAAAGCCTCTGGTCTGACCATAAACGAGTTAAGAGTCGAGCTCACTAAAAGGTATTCTAAATTCGTACCCGACCCTCAAGTTGATGTCAATGTCGTTTCTTACCGTAGCCAAAAAGTCTTTATCTCGGGTTCAGTGGGCAAACCCGGTAACGTTAGTATTACCGATCAACCTTTAAGAGTGACTGATGCTATCAGCAGTGCCGGTGGCGTCTTAGAAGCCTCAGATCTCTATAATGTCATGCTCACCCGAGGCAACAAGTTGGTGCGGTTAAATTTAGATCGTTTGTTTTATTCTGGCGATTTAAAGCTCAACATTTTATTGGCTGACGGCGATGTGTTAACCATTCCAAATAACTCGTACCGTAAAGTCTTTATGTTGGGTGAGGTCGGTAATAGCGTGGGCTCGAATCAATCGGGTGGGGTCATTATGCGACGTGGGCGTATGTCATTAGCCGAGGTCATTGCGGGCGCCGGGGGTGTCAGCCCCTTCAGCGGCGCAGCCAATCAAATTTACGTCATGCGTGCCAACCCCAACATTAAAAACCCGGTTGACGCTGCCCGTCAACCTATTATCTATGAACTTGATGCTTGGAAACCTGAGGCTTTGTTAATAGCAGAGCAATTCCCCATGCGGCCGCGAGATTTGGTTTTTGTCAACCCAACAGGCCCAACGATGATTGGTCGCTTCATTGGTCAGTTCATACCCCTTTTAACGTCTGTTAATACAACAGGCGGTACTGTGGGCGCTTACTAGGGTATGACATGAGCTCATCACAATCTATCCAGAGCAACTCAAACTCATCAAGTCGTGTTAACAATCAAAATCAAGGTGCGTTAATTCAAGACCCTGATGTGATTTCGTTGTCAAATATTCTTGACAACCTTATTTTTTATCGTGGCTACTTAATCGTTGTGACGATAATCGTAACGCTCATTGCGGGTCTTTATGCCTACACAGCAACCCCAATTTATTTTTCTGACGCAATGATTCAGGTCAAGTCTAGTCAAGGATCGCCCTCTTTATTTGCTTTAAATCAAGGCAATAACCCAGCATTCCAAAACCGCACGGCTACAAGTGACGAAATTGAAATCATTAAATCAAGAAAAGTTATTGCCGCTGTCATTGAACGTTTACAGCGTAATGTCAATGTAAGGGTTTCAAACACAGTACCTTTTTTGGGTGGTTGGCTCGCAAGAGTGCTCGATAAAGACGAACAAGGTTTGGTGAAGCCTCCTGTTGAATGGCTGTCTTATGCCTGGGGAGGTGAGCGGCTCGATCTTGAGAGCTTTGAAGTACCTAACGCACTGATCGGTAAAGCACTATTATTTAGTGTTGGTCTAGACAGAAATTGGGAATTAACAGCAAAAGAAACAGGTCAAGCCCTAGCAAAAGGGCAAGGCATTGATCAGACGGTTTTAACCAAAGACCCAGATTTTAAGTTTCAAATTAAAGATCTTGTAGCAAGACCCGATACCGAGTTTTTAATATCTATCGATCAAAGCCAATATATGGTTGGTAGCATACTGGGTTCATTGGTAGTCAATCCGGCTAAACCAGGGTCTAATTTAATTGACCTTACCTTTCAAAGCCCTGACCCTAAGTTTGCATCACTTGTACTCAATACCCTAGCCGACGTATATAAGCAACAAAGCCTAGAAAGAAGCCTAGCAGAAACTGAAAAAACAATTGCATTTATTACGTCGCAACTTCCTGACCTAAGAAAGCAGTTAGATGCGTCTGAAGAGGCTTTAAGTCAGTTTAGAGTTAATACCAAAATCGTCGATATGTCAGCCGAGCTTGCGGGTTTAGTGACCGCTTCATCAACTCTTCAAGCCAAAAAAATGGCGCTTGAGATTAAACGCCAAGAAATGTCAATTATGTACGATGTAAAGCACCCGACCATGCGGGCTTTAGCGGCAGAAATCAATGGTATTGAGCAGCAATCAGTCGTTTTATCGCAACGCATTAGTTATTTACCAAACGATGAACGCAAATATGTAAATTTATTGCAAAACGTAGGGTACAGCACTCAACTTTATGTGGGCTTGTTAAATAATAAGCAACAATTAGAGATTTCTCAGGCAGGTAATATTGGTAACGTCAATATTATTGATTTGGCCTTAACACCACGATTTGCATTTAAACCACAAAAAAGCATCATTATTTTGGTTGGTGTGGCTATAGGCTTATTACTAGGCTTTTTACTAACCCAGCTCATGGGTTTAATTGAAAAAGTCGTACGCGACCCTAAAAAGCTTGAAACTGAAACAGGCATACCCAATTTATCTATCTTACCGATTGTTGAATCTCAGCGTGTACGAACTGCATCTGGCGATGAATCAACATTTTTGGTGGCATTCGAAGAGCCCGACAGCACAGAGGTTGAGGCGTTGCGAAGCTTGCGTACAGCTTTATTGTTCGCTTTGTCTGAAAAGCCGCGCTCTAAGGTAACGTTGATTACTTCTGCTGTGCCCTCACAAGGTAAGAGCTTTATTTCTGCCAATTTAGCCTACCTTTTCGCTGCTATCGGCAAGCGCACCTTGTTGATCGATGCCGATATACGTAAATCATCTTCGCACCGATACTTTAATGTTGAAACCAAAAATATAGGCCTTTCAACGGTATTACGTGGCTTAAATACCGTTGATGACGTGATTTTTAAAGATGTACACGAAAATTTAGATTTTCTGCCCGCAGGCCAACGAGTGCGTAGCCCAGGCGATTTGCTTTCTGGTGATAAGCTGCAACACCTTATTACACAACTGGCTGACCGATACGATTACGTCATTATTGATGCGCCACCCCTACTGCCGGTGCACGACACCCGCACACTGGGCACAGCAGTTGACGTTTCGTTATTTGTGGCTCGCCAAAACACGGTTAGCTTAACTGAAGTGCAAGACGCCATTGATGTGTTTAATAAATCAGGCAATCAATTTGATGGCGTTATCTTTAACGGTTTCATACCCTCAAAATTGGGTTATCGATACGGCTATGGTTACGGTTATAAGTATGGAAGGGATGGCCGCTACGGTCGTTATGCCACCTACAGTGCTTATGGTAAATATACAGACGAAGCTGAAAAGTCTAAAGTCTAAAAAATAAGTTAGTTATTTATATAAGTTAGTCATTTATATAAGTTAGTCATTTTGTAATTTTTTTTACGACAATATCTTTTGTAACACGCCTGTTAGTTTTTAAACCAGTACGGCGGTAGCGTGCCTAAAGCTAGATCACAGCCCAAAACCTCGCAACTAAGCCACTCACCTAGGTCTCGCACCTAACACGCAATTAATACAAGCCTCAAACCATGCCCCCTCCCAACATTAAACTCGCCATAATAGGCTTAGGCTACGTCGGCTTACCTTTAGCGGTTGAGTTTGGGCGCAAGCGATCTGTGGTTGGGTTTGATATTAACTCTACCCGCATCAATGACTTAAAAGCCGGCAAAGACGTCACGCTTGAAACCTCGCAAGAAGAAATCGCAGCGGCCCAGCATTTAAGCTTTAGCCAGCAGCCTGAAGACTTGCAGTCTTGTAACGTATTTATTGTGACAGTACCGACCCCAATAGATCAGTACAACCGCCCAGACTTAACACCGCTAATTAAAGCCAGCGAAACCGTCGGTAAAGTGCTGAAGCAGGGTGATATCGTCATTTACGAATCAACCGTATACCCTGGTTGCACAGAAGAAGACTGCGTACCCATACTAGAAAAGCACTCTGGTTTAACCTTTAACCAAGACTTTTATTGCGGCTATAGCCCCGAGCGTATTAACCCAGGCGACAAAGAACACAGAGTAACCACGATTAAAAAAGTAACCTCTGGTTCAACCCCAGAAATTGCTGATTTTGTTGATGCACTGTATAACGAAATCATTACCGCAGGTACCCATAAAGCAGAGAGCATTAAAGTAGCAGAAGCCGCCAAGGTTATAGAAAATACCCAACGTGATTTAAATATTGCCTTAATTAACGAACTGGCTTTGATTTTTAATAAACTCGGTATAGATACCGAAGCCGTTTTAAAAGCGGCAGGTAGCAAATGGAACTTTTTACCCTTTAGGCCAGGTCTAGTCGGTGGCCATTGCATCGGCGTTGACCCCTACTACTTAACCCATAAAGCGGAAGCCGTTGGTTACCACCCAGAAATTATATTGGCAGGGCGCAGATTAAACGACAGCATGGGTACATATGTTGTAGCCCAACTTATCAAAGCCATGACTCAAAAGAGCCGGCCTATTGCAGGCGCAAAAGTTCTGGTTATGGGCTTAACCTTTAAAGAAAACTGCCCTGATTTACGAAATACACGTGTGGTTGATATGGTCGCAGAGCTAAAAGCCTACAACTGCGAAGTTGATGTATACGACCCTTGGGTATCAGCAAAAGAAGCCGAACACGAATACAGCATCACCCCAATTATGCAACCCAAAGCAAATCATTACGACGCCATCATTTTAGCCGTGGCACACAACCAGTTTAAAGAAATGGGCGCACAAGCCATACGTGCCTTAGGTGTACCGAACGCTGTGTTGTATGACTTAAAGTACCTGCTAACGGCTGATGAATCTGACCTTAGGCTGTAAATTAAAGTAATACCAAACAAAGCATCACCCTTCTAAACCATGACCACAGCAAATCTCTCTCTATTTGAGCAAGTTCAGCAAAACCTACAAGCCGAGCCTAAAACTTGGTTGGTTACTGGTGTGGCTGGCTTTATAGGCAGCCACTTGCTTGAAGCTCTGCTTAAACTTAATCAACGGGTGATGGGCTTAGATAATTTCAGTACAGGTTACCAACATAACCTTGATGAAGTTCAAAGCTTAGTTAAGGCTGAACAATGGTCTAACTTTAACTTTATAAACGGTGATATTCGTGATCTAAATACCTGCCAGCAAGCCTGCAAAGACGTTGATTATGTCCTGCACCAAGCGGCTTTAGGTTCCGTACCCCGTAGCATTGCAGACCCCATACTCACCAATCAAAACAATATAGATGGTTATTTAAACATGTTGGTTGCTGCACGCGATGCTAAAGTAAAAAGCTTTACCTACGCAGCTAGCAGCAGCACCTATGGTGACCACCCTGATTTACCTAAAGTTGAAGACAAAATTGGTAAACCGTTAAGCCCTTATGCGGTTACTAAGTACGTGAATGAGTTGTACGCCGATGTGTTTGCCAGAAGCTATGGTTTTAATACCATAGGCCTGCGCTACTTTAATGTGTTTGGCCCAAGACAAGACCCCAATGGTGCTTACGCCGCGGTTATACCTAAATGGGTCGATGCACTGATTAAAGATGAGCCAGTTTATATCAATGGTGACGGTGAAACTAGCCGTGACTTTTGTTTTGTGGGCAATGCGGTACAAGCTAACTTGTTAGCAGCTACCACACAAAACTCAGAGGCTTTGAATCAAGTTTATAACGTAGCGGTGGGTGATCGTACCAGCCTCAATGAGCTTTTCGGTCTGCTGAAAGAAAACCTAGCTGATTATTTCACGCTGGTTAAAAATGCCCAGCCTGTTTATAGAGAGTTTAGAGAAGGTGATGTGCGGCATAGTCAGGCTGACGTTGATAAAGCGAAACGGTTGCTGGGGTATGAGCCTAAGTTTGATATTACGGCGGGGTTGGGGGTTGCTGTGGGGTGGTTTGTTGCGCAAGTTGATACAGTTTCTTCAACTAAGAATTTAACTCATAAATAAAAATCCAGTCATCAATCGTAATATTTAAACAGTTTTTATTCGTCTGGTCTTAAAACATGAAAGCAGTCATCCTCGCGGGCGGTTTAGGCACACGAATCTCAGAGGAGACTCACCTAAAACCTAAACCCATGATTGAGATTGGTGGTAAGCCCATTCTTTGGCACATCATGAAAATGCACTCAGCTCATGGCGTCAACGATTTTATAATCTGTTGTGGTTATAAAGGCTATGTCATTAAAGAGTACTTCACCAACTATTTTTTGCATATGTCAGGCGTGACCTTTGATATGAGCAACAACAAAATGGAAGTGCATGAACAAAAGGCTGAACCTTGGCGGGTAACGTTAAATATGAAAATTCGTAATAATCAAGGTAAGTGGGCGCTTAGGCAAGTGTTGTATAAACACGTGCCACGTGAGTTTATTGAAAGACCCAAGGCAGGTTTTGCAATTCCCTTAGGCCAGTGGTTACGTGGGCCCTTACGTGACTGGACAAATGGCTTGCTTGATGAAACAAGGCTCAAGCAAGAGAGCTATTTAAAGCCTGCCCCAATTTTACAAGTATGGAAAGAGCATTTAACAGGCCGCATAGACCTCACCTCTAAACTTTGGGCGGTGTTGATGTTTCAATCTTGGCTTGAAGTAAACAAATAGCATGTTGGTTTACTGGTTGATTTTTGGTTTTGTTGCCTATATGGCGATTTCGCGTCGTCAAACGGGCCAACCTTATGGCATTGAGTTTAACTATCACTCGTCACAAAACCGTGGGCTAGGTTGGTTTGAATTAACTTTTATTTTGCTGGTTTTGGTTATTGGCCTTCGATTTGAGGTCGGCGGCGATTGGGGTAATTATTTGCCTGCAGTTGAAAGGGCAAAATGGAATACGCTGGCAGAAGCATTATCAAGGGGTGACCCTGCGTATGAACTTTTAAACTGGTTGGGGGCTAATTGGTTTGGCGGTATTTATTTGGTGAATGCTGTTTGTGCAGCATTTTTTGTATTTGGTTTGTTGGCATTTTGTAAAAATCAACCCCGGCCTTGGCTGGCTTTGTTGGTTTCAATACCCTATTTAGTGACTGTTGTGGCAATGGGTTATACGCGACAAGGTATTGCGATTGGTATTGCTATGTTAGCTTTAGTTGCTTTGCAACAAGGTAGTATTAGGCGTTATGTGATGTACATTGCATTTGCCGCGTTGTTTCACAAGTCAGC
>Ga0105050_10004211_pt1 | contig 19284 bp, 19 predicted proteins | sample FRY01_FD_78088 | JGI IMG/M metagenome (GOLD analysis project Ga0105050, IMG submission 78088) | Freshwater microbial communities from Lake Fryxell liftoff mats and glacier meltwater in Antarctica - FRY-01 | ecosystem: Environmental > Aquatic > Freshwater > Ice > Glacier meltwater ...
ATCCACGTCGATTACTTCGCGAAAATCCGCCACTTCCATGTCTTCCATCGGGATTCGCTTGATGATTCCGGCATTGTTGATCAGAATATCTATCGGACCATTTTTCTCGATATCGGCAATTGCACCTTTTACCTGGTCTTCTTTGGTCACATCAAATAGAAATCCTGTAGCATTTAAGCCTACACTTCGATATTCTTCGAGGGCCGCTTCTAGCTTTACAGGCGAATGACCATTGATAAGCAATTCTGCACCTGCATTTCCTAGTCCTTTTGCCATCGCCATTCCCAGGCCATGCGTTCCTCCAGTAATCAGGGCTCGTTTTCCACTTAAGTCAAATAGGTTATTCATCGCTTATTTCAAGTCAGTTACTTTGACCACGTCCATGTCTCCGTAATCCAGATTCTCTCCTGCCATTCCCCAGATAAAAGAATAATTGCTCGTGCCGGCACCGCTATGGATGGACCAAGGTGGGGATAAAACAGCTTGATGACTTTTCATCCAAATATGCCGAGTCTCCTGTGGCTCGCCAATGAAATGACAGACCATCTGCTCTGGAGCCAAATCAAAATATAAATAAGCCTCCATACGTCTATCATGTGTATGAGCAGGCATGGTGTTCCAAATGCTTCCCGGTTTTAGTTCGGTGAGTCCCATTTGAAGTTGGCAAGTTTTCACCACACTATTGACGATTAGTTTTCGGATTATTCGATGATTTGCTTGCTCCATCGCACCGGTTTCTACTATTTCAGCATCCGAGGCAGCGATTTTTCTGGAAGGGAAAGCTGCATGTGCAGGAGCAGAATTGAAATAAAAGTTTGGAGGAGCTGATTGATCTCCTGGTAAAAAGGTCACCTCTTTAGTTCCTTTTCCAAGGTAAAGGGCCTCTTTATTTTCTAAGGTATAATTAACTCCATCTGCTACTACTTCACCTTTGCCGCCGATATTGATGATTCCCAATTCTCTCCTTTCTAGGAAGTATTCCGATTTGAGGGGATCAATAGTCTCCAGCCTGACAGGATGATTCATCGGTACAGTCGCCCCGATAATCAGTCGGTCATAATGTGCATACACGTGCGTGACTTGGTCAGTTTGGAATAGGTTTTCCATTAAAAAATTTTCCCGAAGAGCTGTAGTATCCATATTTTTGAATTCCCTGTGGTGGACAGCGAATCGGATATCAAATGTGGCTTTTTTCATGGTTTTGGGTTTGTGAATCCAGACATTCTGTCTCAAATTCAAATTTATAGTTGTTTCTAATAAATTTATTTGAGTGCCAATTTGACCCTCAAAGGACTATTCACCTTTTGGCTAAATTCCGATACGTGAGTTGTCCATTCTTTTTTTGTTTGGATCTCCCCGGCTTTCTGCCAGGCAAATCCGGCATAGTAGTTTATCTTTTTTTTAGGATCGAAGCTGACAAATAGATGGCTTTGATCTTTTTTGGAAGTTCGTTTTTCAAAGACTGATTTGATCAATTTAGGAGCGATCACCAGACCAGTTCCAAGCCCTGCATCATCGATCGTTTCCCAGTAGCTAATCCAACCCTGAGAGCGATTAATCTCTGTTACTCCGTTTCCTTCATGTAACGTAATGCCTGCGGTTACATTTGGAATTTTTTCCGAACTTTTCAATTCTATTTCCATCTTGAAGAATTGACTTCCTCTGTCAATTGAGATGATCTTAGATTCTTGGATCCTTGCTTGTCCAGCCTGCCAAGGTGCATAGGTCAGTTGAAAGATTGTCCTGAGCTTGCCTGTTGTGAGAATTTTGTAATCGATGAAATTTTTGGATACGTATAGCGAATCGCATAAAAGGACCCCGATTCCGCCGATTCCACGACTGTCTCCGACGTGGTAGGGATCATAGCCTTCGCCGGCATCCTTGTGATAGCTTCCGCCATCGATATGCTTTTGGTACCACCGATCAATGATGGGATAATCCACTCGTTTCAGCCAGGCATCAATCCCACTGGTAAGTGTACCGCCCTTCAAGCCTTCATCGGTCAAGCGTTGCGCTTCTGGCCCATAAGTTCGGAAAGCTACCTTATCATTTTCCCAAGCAATATCATCGATCCGTTCCGGGACAAATCTTGCAAAGGTGCTCAAGTTCTCTTTAGGTTCTTCGAGATTGCTTTCTCCAATTCGTATTTGGTAAGTTTTGGATTCTTTTGAACCGATTTCACTCCAAAAAAGCAGTTCATCAACGATTCCATCCTGATTGAGATCAACAAGCTGAGTGATCACGAGTTTGCTTGTTTTCAAATCCTGAACATTAATCCTTTCATCCCCGATTTTTGACCCAAGTATTTTTTCCAGATCAGCAACTTTGATCGAAATGACCTCAGCTCGAGGTAAATCCAATTGATTTTCAATCCTGACCACTGCCGAATCAGGCTGAACGAGAATGGGAAACCAAATGAGAATGCTTAAAATCCACATGGATATATCAGGTGTAAACTGTGTATTATTTACTTATGGCAGCCTGGTATCGAAGCAGGGCTTCTAGGTAATAATAATCAGCATAAGTAATTGGCCCATTTATCTCAGTTCCATTCGGCATATGCCCGGTGCTGTGCATCAGGATGAAGTTGTTGTTGGTGCCAGGCTCGGCCAGGTATTCAGGACTGCTCAAGCTGGCGAGCATTTTTTCTGCTGCTTTGAAATACCCATTTTCCGCCGGAGCGTATTTGCTTAATTCCAATAGCGCCGAAGCGGTCACAGCAGCCGCGGAGGCATCACGAGGCTCATTCGGGATATTCGGAGCGTCGAAGTCCCAATAAGGAATAAGATCCTCAGGCATCCTTGGATGGTTTAGGTAAAACGCTGCGATTTTGATGGCTTGATCCAGGTATTTCTGATCACCTGTCTCCCGATACATTACGGTGAATCCATAAAGCCCCCAAGCTTGTCCTCTTGCCCAGGCAGATTCGTCTGCCGCACCTTGGTGGGTTTTTTTGGCAAGCACCTCATTTGTCAGGGTATCATAATCCACTACATGGTAGCTGCTGTTGTCTGCACGAAAATGATTTTTCAGAGTCGTATCTGCATGCTTTACGGCAATGTCGTAAAAGATAGAATCTCCACTGAATTTGGTAGCCCAAAACAAAAGTTCCAGATTCATCATGTTGTCTACGATGACCGGATATTGCCAAGGTTTGAAATCCCAGGATCGGATACTTCCGATTTCTGGATCAAAACGCTTGATCAATGTCTTTGCTCCTTGAAGTAATATTGGTGAATAGGCAGCATTGTCAGTCAATCTCAAGCCGTTGCCAAAAGAGGAATAAAGTACAAATCCCAAATCGTGGGTGTGAGTATTGAGCTTAACGCGTTCCAATCCAGCTGTCCTTGACGCTGCCGAATCAGCCCAAACTTTTTCTTTGGTATAATCATATAGGTACCAAAGACTTCCCGGATAGAATCCGCTGGTCCAGTCTCTAGCCGGCACTAGATTTATAGAGCCGTCGGCTTTGGTGGATCGTGGAAAAAGTGTCTTATCGCTGAGTGCTTTCAGACTATTCTGCAGATGAGCTTGAGCGATTTCTATACTTTTTCCCACATCTGGTTTTTGCGGAGTCTGTCCTCCTGCCGGAGTAAAATAAACAACAGCTAAGGCTATAAAAAGCCAAGAAAGTAACGGTTTTTTCTGCATGGTATTTTGGGTAATCAGAATCTATTCTCACCAAAGTAAAACTGACCCTGAAATAAATTAAGGATTAATATCCGGGATTATTTGGTGCCAAATTCGGATTTATGATCAATTCTGAATTTGGTAGCGGAAATAAGTAATCTCTTGAAGGGTCAAAATTCGTTCTAGGCTCAAGACTGTTGGGTCCTCGGAAAACGCTTTCTCCAAGTTTCCTACGCTTGATATCGTACCATCTCTTCCATTCGAAAGCGAGTTCCAATCGGCGATCATCCATGGTCAAGTCAATTAACTGAGCTTTGGTCAGACCAGTCGCAACATCCTCAGGGAAATCCGTCTTTCTTCCTCCCCAGTTTCTAGCTCGCTCACGGACTTGATTTAGATATCCAGCTGTTTCAGTGCCTGGCTTACCCACTTCTGCTCCCGCCTCTGCAGCGATAAAAAGCACTTCCGCATACCTCATATCGATGTAGTTGTGATCAGAAAATCTACCGCCAGCATTTGAATTGCCAGGAGATTGAGTCCACTTATAGCTGTGCGGCCTAGGAGTGGTGAATTCTGGGAAGGTTCTAACCACAGCATTGAAAACTATAGTGTCGACCAGACTCACTTCTTTCCGATAATCTTTATTATCCCAAGTTTGATAGACTTTTAGTGAAGGTACACTGACACCAAAAGTCCCCGGTTGAAAGTTGATCACACCAGTCATATTTGAAATCAAATCATCGTTGGGTTTTCGGAGGAAATAGCACTTTCAAAACCAATATGCGAGGGTAATACGCCTACATCAAGCCAGAGTTTTTGTTCTTGATCTAGTGCAATACCAATATTTGCCTCGTTGATCCATCGCAGCGCCTTAGGCTCCGCAGCGTAGTAGTCCTGAGGATAAGTTCCTTGCTGAAGTCCTAGTTTTCCTCGGAACAGCTTAGATTCATAGGTGACTTTGATCAAGGCGAGGGTTATGCTTAGCTGATCGTGTCGAGTATGGTTGTAGAGGAAGGGCAATCGTTTTTTTGCTTCAGGTTGATTGAAATCAAAGCCATAATATAAATCAATAAAACCTCCTACTTTCCAATTGTCCTTCTCCGATTCCTGAGCCCAAGACAGCATTGAAAAGCTAATCGTAAACAAAAAAATGAAGTAAAATTTGAGCCAATTTTGCATTCATTTAAGATAGGAAAATCGCTTTTTTTTGCAAAAAAAATGTGATTACAAGAGTTCGTAGGAATTTCGAATATGCTTAAGTAAGATCGGAGAAAGCTCCACCAAAGTGGTAATCCGAATGTGATTTTCGAATTTTTTGGACACTTGAGTTGATTTGAAAAATGGAGGACAGGTCTGCTGATCTTTCGAGTAAAATTGTAAATCCAAAAACTTGCTCTTGGGCCTGATGACCAAAAAAGTCTGCTTATGTACGAACATGATTGCATTTTTGGTATTGTTGACGATCACATCATCCCAGTCATAGATTTCTGCTAAGATTTTATCAAAAGCGAATGCTAACTCTTTTGGCTTACCCTCAAAAAGCGAATTCAAATCTGCTTTGATGCACATATGCTATTGATTTTCTTTTTTTAAATCTCTTTCGCAAATCGGGCAAGTCCATATGGCAAAAAAAAGAGCTCAGTTGATCCCAACTGAACTATTAAGTTGATGTTGAAGATTATTTCAAAGGAATATCAAGCGTTCCACTACACCAGCCGACCATTAGATCCCCATCGTATTGACCCAAATAATAGAGAATCTCCCATTCTTTTTCAGAATCAATTTGATAAGGTGCAAAAAACTCGGTATCAGCTAATGGAAGAGGATTCATACTAGCATTTCCCCTGATCGAATGCTTGTAAAGTTGACGAAGAGGTATTCTGCTTAAGAGCCGATTAGCGAGGACGGTAGGTCCGGTCGCTTGTGTGAAAAAATTCACTCCGAAAAGTCTGGATCGAAAGGCTTCTGCTAGGGCTAGTTTATTTGTAGCCTCAGCTTCGACAATTTTTCCTTTGAGCCAATTCATTCTGTTTTCGAAGAACGTATTTAAGTCATCCGAGGTGAGACCGATTTGTACTAATCCATCTTCTGAAAGAGCAAATCTTTGGTATGGAAGCCTGCGATCCACCTTTGTGTTTGGAAATACTTGGTAAAGTTGATCATCCGGTTTATCAAAATCCAAAGGGTCGAATCGGCTTAAAATCAACTTCGTATCATCAGGTGTTGAGATAGTGAATACAAAGGGATTTACCGTAAATCGATCTGGGTCTCCATCAGAAGTGATTTGATTTCTGCCCTCAAAAATAGGCCCTTTGTATGGGCCGTTCGATTGAGGACGGTTGGCGAAGCGACAAAGTGCTCCCTTCATTTTCTGATCTAGACCTGGAGGGGTTTCACCATCTATTTCCACTTTGGAGACTTGAATTCCTATCCCTCGGGAATTGTATGTGGCAAAATCCGGAGAAGCCTCTCGGATATTTTTGATATCAAATTGTGGATTAGATCGAAGCAAGTCTTTAAATGCATCAGCTTTAGCTTTATAGGCAGTTTCGATATCCTTTGCCTGAGACCAGATGGAAGGGTCGAGTAAAGTTTCCCCGGCTACAGCATAGGTGAATCCTGAGATTCCCCGTTGTTCATTGGATGGATCTGGATCTGTGGCTAGTCGGCATTGGAAAAAACCGTCAAATGAAATGCTTAGAGTAGGCATAAAAAAATATTAGTTAAAGTTGTTTGAATAGTTTTGAAATCCTTTGGATGAGATTGGAGCGACCATTTCAGCATTCCAATAAGCAGCGAAATTTTTTCCAATTCGCTCAAAATTTTCGGCTAAATAGGCAAATGAAACATCGAAGTCGCGCGCGTCATCCTGCTTATAAAACGCCATGTGATAGCCACGTTGCTCACATTGGTTTTTTAAATTGAGTGCTCTTTGTTTCATGGATTCGAAATCAATAAGGTATTTATTGACGTCTTCATAAGGCTTTATTGCCTCTTCGATTCCACAAGAGTCGAACTGTGAGATATCAAATAGAAAATCGGGTCCAGCACATCGATCCGGAACTTTGCCGCCATCCGGCACAAAATTTTCATCAGCCGGCAATCTGCAAATCATCTCACCAAGTGGGCGAATCACATTGGTCATAAATGGATAAAATGCCGTTTGGAAATAGGCATTGACCTGCGGTGGTCGGATTCCTGTTGTTTGATCGATTTCATAATGGCCAAAGAATCCACTCAGCATTCTAATCATCGTCGTATATGCCTCATTGAAAAGCTCCATGGCCTCGATTGCGACCTGATTAGTTATCGGATAGGTTGCATTGGAAGGCATATCGGGAATCGAATTGATCAGATGTCGGTCATGCTGCTTGGTATAGGTAGGATTCCAAACCACTGGAAGCGCAGGTTCAAATGGTAAGCCGGATTCTTTAGCCTCCTTGACCTCCTTATTCATGGAATCAATCAGCGTTTGGAAAACCCAGAAATGACTTCCCAGAGCTGGTGGGATTCCCCATACTCCTTCGCCCTCTTCGATAATCTGCTCGATTGCTTCTTCGACATAATTTTCAAATTGCCCAATAACCAATGGATTTAAGACAATATTAAAACCATAATGCTCATCTACGATCCGCTCCATATTTTGACCTTCGAAGATTTTGTATTTCAATCCCATAAGCAAATAAGCCCTAATAAAGGTGTAGAGTTGCTCAATACTGTCGAAATGGGTGCCGTTGGTTAAAGGGTCGTGGATTTTCGCCAGCGTATCTTGATTCAAGCTATTGGAGAAAAATTGTTTCAAAAAACCCATTGCTTCATCGTGAGTCTCAGGATGATTGAATTGGTCGGGATCTTTATGAGGAACAGTAAATAAATCCTTTAGTCCATGAGGAGTTCCTTCCGCCAAAAGTGGGTCTCTGACTGGAAGATGGTCAGGCTTTTCCCAATACCGAAATATCTCTAAGGCAACAGGACTAAATGGCATTAGATTCACTGGTTTTCCAAGTGGAAAAGCAGCAGCAGGTACAGGGAAATTTGGCCTGTACATGTATGGGTCTTTTCCCAGAATTGCAAGCAAATTCATGTCATAACAGAGGTGAGTCATTTCCTCTCGGGATACCATAAGGATATTGGCCTCCCATCGCCGGATTTTTTCGATCTGAGCCATCCGGATTTCATTAATTTTTTGCTGGTCAGGGTCAGTTGAATCAGGGATATAATCAGCAAATTCCTCTGGATATTTCTTCAGACTAAAGCTTGTAAAAAGATATTGCATCGCCAGTAGATGCTCCGTTGTACTTGCCTGTTTGAGTAGAGAAAAGATTAATTCGATAAACTCTTCTTTTTTTGATCCAGTACTAGATTGGAGCATTTGATGCAATTCTGAATCAGGTTGGATTTTTTGAAGATTTTTTTGAGACATAATCCGTAAAAAATAAATTTAATAAAAAACTAAATCGTAGATTTTCAATAGATTAAATATAAGCCTTAGTTTGGTCTAGCCCCTATTTTTGGTATATTTCATACATTCTTTTTATCACTAAAATTTTTCCTCAAACATGCCAAACATTAAAAACGGAGTTGACCTAGATAACCTCGAAGCACTCACAGGAGCCATTAAAAATGATCCAAAAGTAGCACTGGTCCAATTCAAAGCACAATCTGAATGGAAAGGTGGAACCAAATCAGCAGTAACTGTTTCTGAGCTTTTTTCTAATGGAAAAAATATTCGAAGTGAAGCAAGTAAATTTCACTTAATGGTAGATGAGCCTGCTGTATTGGGAGGATCAGATGAGCATCCTAATCCTGTAGAATACCTCGCTTCGGCGCTCTGTGGTTGTCTTACCGCAGGTATTGCAACCAACGCAGCTTTATTCGGAACAGAGCTGGAAAAAATCAACGTGGAGGTCTTTGTAAATTTCGATATTCACGGCGTTTTGGGCATGGATCGGTCTAAACCAAACGGGCCATTGGATTTGCACTACAAGGTGACTTTGAAAGGTAAAAATGGAGCTAGTGTTGAGCAACTCCTTAAGTCTAAAGAAATCTTGGACAAAAAGTCTCCAATTAAAAACACAATTGAGTTGCCGCTACGAATTACCACAGAAGTTGTAATTGAAGAGTAACCATGACAATCGGCACTTCATTTGGAGTAGGATTCTCTGAGTCCTCTGACTCTCGAAAAGCCGGTGTTCAGGCTTCAAAAGAAGCTCTAGCCAAAGCTGAACTTTCCCCTGAGGAGGTTCAGCTTTGCTTTTTGTTTTGTACCTCAAGACATGATCCTCTTGACTTTTTTGAAGGAGTGCAGTCATGTCTTGGCACCAAAACTCAGTTTTTTGGGGGATTTGCTAATGGCACCTGTACCAATGATGAAGTTGGCTACGATGGCTATCAGACTGTAACTGGCTTATTAGGGAAATCTGAAATCAAATTTGATCTATTGATCGAAGAGGGCATTGGATTTCATGAATATGAGACTGGGAAAAGCCTCGGGCAAAAAATTGCGGCAAAAAAATACGATACAGTTCCTCAAGTATTGCTCCTTTTTGATGCGGTAAATCGTTTGGAAGGACGATTTAAGATGAATTACGGGACACCTTTTATCAAAGGGATGAACGAAAGTCTAAGTCATTGGCCAAATGTTATTGGTGCTCGAATGCTAGGCGATATGAAATTCAAACCAACACGTCAATGGTGCGGAACTGAAATGAGCCAGAATGCAGCAATGGCCCTGATACTTCATGGTAATATCAGGATAGATACGCAGATCATGCATGGTTGCCAGCCAGCCAGTGCCTATCATACCGTGACCGCTGCAAAAGGCGCAAGTATCCTAGAACTGGATCACAAACCTGCGTTGGATGTGGTGGGAAGTATTTTGGGAGATGATTTATTAGAAAATCCGCAAGAACTCAAGTTTTTTGTGACATTAGGCAAGAATATGGGAGACAAATGGGAATCTTATAATCCTGGAAATTATATCAATCGGATGTGCGTGGGAGTAGATCCTGAGTCGAAAGCACTTTTTATGGCTGAGATGGATATCGCAGAAGGAACTGAGGTTCAATTGATGCGCCGAAGCTTTGAAATGGACTATGTAGCTAAGCAAACCAAGAAATTGATTGATAAAGTGAAATCGGAAAATAGAAGGATTATTTTTGGAATGTATATCAACTGCTCTGGGCGGGCGGCAGCCTACTCAAACCATACCGATGAAGACGTCAGACATGTCCAAGAAGCCATCAATGGTGAATTCCCTTTACTGGGAATTTATGAGGCAGGGGAACTTGCCGTGATCAAAAATGAGTTGCAAGTTTTAGATTGGACAGGTTTATTTTGCCTTTTCAGTGAAGAAATTGTTTGAAGTCCAATGAGTGAAGAATCTAAAGATATTTTATTAGCGGAGCTACAGCGGCAAGTTGACTACTATCGTCAACTCTCCGATGAAGTTGCTGGGCAAAATATTCGAAGTGATTCTCAGATTTCATTATTGAAGCGGAAGTTGATTCAAAAGGAAAATGGCTTCACGATTTTGTCCGCTTTGCATGATGCATTCGGGCATCAGATCTGTGAAGATGACTTCTTTACCAACACATTAGAGCTAATTAATACCACGCTCAAAATGGATAAAACTGTTGTTCTATGGGAGCTAAGTGGACATTCTAAAGCTTTCAGCCCTAAATTCTATATGGGCTGTGAACGGGAAGAAATCGATCAAATTCATAATCGACAGTTGGATTTTTTGATCGATGATAGCCCTATTTTACGTCCATTTCTCGCCAATAAAAATACCCGGGCTAATCCACTGATTGATAAACTTCGGGAGGAGTTGATTTTACCCTTTTTTATTGCCGTTCCGATTCGAATGCGAAGTAAAGTTATCGCTTGGATGGTCACAGGGAGAGAAAAAGAAGCCTGGCCTTTCTATCCTCCCCTGGACGAAGGCGATATGGATACCTTGGTGTCAATCTCCGGATTTTTGGAAGCGGGTCTTTCCAATTCCAGTTTGTATACTAGTCTTGAGAAAGCAAATAAAGAATTGGAGGTTTACAATCAAGAATTGGAACAACGTGTAGCAGAACGAACCAAGGATCTACAGATAAAAAATCAGGAGCTTTCTAAAGAGAAAAAACGCTCGGAGGATTTACTATTGAATATTCTTCCAAAAGAAACTGCAGATGAACTGAAAAAAAATGGGTTTGCTAAGGCAAAACTACAAACCAATGCTACAGTCATGTTTGCTGATTTTGTGAATTTCACCAAATTCACCTCTCAAATATCTTCTGAAGAATTAGTAGCAGAATTGGATCATTGTTTCCGGAATTTTGACATGATCACCACTAAGTATGGTTTGGAAAAAATAAAAACGATTGGCGATGCATACATGAGTGCCTGTGGGGTAACTGGCGAAACTGGCTTGGCCTCTGACGTCATTCGGGCGGGGATTGAGATGAGAGATTTTATAGTGGCTTATGGAAAGCAAAAACCAGAAGCAATCAGGGAGTACTTTAAAATACGGGTAGGGATTAATACAGGTCCAGTGGTTGCGGGAGTTGTGGGCCTGAAGAAATTCTCATTTGACATCTGGGGGGATACTGTAAATACCGCAGATAGAATTCAATCTGGTTCTGTGGCAGGAAAAGTCAATGTGTCCCATTCTACCTATATGGTATGCAAAGAGGATTTTGTGTTTCAAAACCGAGGAAAAATCGCGGCAAAAAATAAAGGCGAAATTCTGATGTATTTCGTAGAGCTAAAGTAATTAAATCTATTTTTTTTCTGAGGAAGTAAGATTAATTCGTGTTTTCGGTAAGCTTTCAGGATAATTCTTCTGAATAAACTCTACCATCTTTTCCCGTACATACACCCGAAGATCCCAAGCCGTGGGGGAGTTTTCAGCCGAGACTAGGATTCTTGATTCTACGGTGAATTCTTTTGCATCGGTCACTTGTAGCACCTTTACTTTTTTGTCCCAAAGGTCAGTCAATTCTAAGATTCGGTCAAGTTCAGCGCGAAGAGCATCAAAGGAAATCGTGTAATCCGTATGGATAAAAACCGAACCAATAATGTCTGATGAGGATCTAGTCCAATTTTGAAAGGGCTTTTCCAGAAAGTAAGTCGAAGGCAAAATCAAGCGACGTTGATCCCAAAGCCGAACTACCACATAATTCAAATTAATCTCCTCGATCCATCCCCATTCGCCTTCAACGACCACTGCATTTTCCAATCGAAAAGGCTGGGTAATGGCGATTTGCACACCAGCGATTAGCGTACCGATTGCTTTTTGTGCAGAAAAACCAATAATAATTCCAGCTACCCCGGCGGAGGCAAAAAGTCCTACTCCAATCTGCCTTATCGACTCAAATGACATTAGAATCAGGCCTATTCCGAGAACAACAATTAGGAATTTTGCGACCTTCTCGAGTACATTGATCTGTGTGTAGACTTTTCGTGCTTTTAAATTGTCCTCCTGATTGATGTCGTATTGCCTGAGTAATACGATTTTTCCAATTTTTTTTAAGACCAAAAGGCACCAAGTAAATCCGCAAATAATCAGGACTGTAAAAATATGTGGCAAATAGAAAAAAACACCTTCCCATACTTTAGTATCTTCTCCAGAATAGATTTTGGTGAATCCCAAAATGAGCGTAATCAAAAGTGGAAAAATTAGTCTTGTGTAAAGATTCATAGGTTGATTTGCGGTTACCTCAATCAAACTAAAATTATTTTGGGAATTAAAATTTTAAAAAGTAGGTCTTAGTGTAAATGAAGGTTTTGGAATGATTACGAGTAGTTCGATGAAGATTTAATTATTTAAAATTTTTGAATTATTAGCGAAAACTTTTCTGATCACATGGACATGATCACAAACAGCTGTAAATTCAAGCATGAGAAAATTAAATAAATTTCATTTCAGCTTCTTTCTTGCAGCTTTCGTCCTACTATTTTCTTGCAGTCAAAATAAGCAAGCCGAAAGTTTAGCCGTCAATCAAGAAGTGCCTATTCCAAAGGTAAGTATTTCCCAAATTGAAGAAGGAATCAAAGCTTTCATTGCTGATCAAACGGAAAAAAATGATGGGTTCTTTCCTGTGAAGGATGAAAATCACGATATGAAAATGAAGCTGGTCCGAGTTCATACCGAGTATCTGTCAAACCTAGGCCCCAAGAGTCATTTCGCCTGCGTGGATCTGGTGGATGAAAGTGGAGATGTCTATGATGTGGATTTTTTCATGGAGGGAGAACCCGGTGGAATGGATGTGACCTCTACAACTGTTCATAAATTAAACGGGAAGCCGTTCTACTCTTGGAACCAAAATAAGGAAGACAAAACGTGGTTTAGAGTAGCCCTTGAGCAATCAAATAATAATCTTCTGGGCGTCGTGGAAGGAAGCGATGAGTTTGAGTTTTACTACACGGCACAAATCCCGCAATTAGAAGGTCCGGCCAGCATGTGGATTCCCATAGCCGAATCAGATGCATTCCAAGAAGTAGCCCTTTTGGAGTCTTCGGTGCCAGAAGGCGCCAAAAGAATAAAAGATGGAAATTATGGGAACACACTTTTATTTATTCAGTTGGGGCCAGAAAATTCAGGTGAGGAAATTTCGCTTACCTACGCTGTAAAACGGAAAGAAAAAGGACCATATGACGCACCATTACCTGATAAGTCACTCTATCTAACCTCAACTAAACTAATGCCTACGGGTGGAAGATTTGAGGAGATAGCTAAGGAAGAACTCGGGAGTAAGATCAATGAATCGCATTTGATTCAGGCGCGGACCCTTTACGACTACGTGATCGACAATATGCGCTACATGAAGTTTGGGGACTATGGAAAAGGAGACTCCAATTATGCCTGTGATTCCAAAACCGGTAACTGTACAGAGTTTCATTCTTTTTTCATCTCTTTGGCGCGATCTGTAGGGATTCCCGCCAGATTCGCCATCGGAGCTTCGATCCCTTCGGATCGTAATGAAGGCGGGATTGATGGCTATCATTGCTGGGCTGAGTTTTATGCGGATGGTAAGTGGTGGCCTGTAGATATCAGTGAGGGAAATAAATATGCGGCTTTGGCTACGTATTATTTCGGGAGACACCCAGCCAACCGAATTGAATTGAGCCGAGGTAGAGATTTGAAACTTACTCCAGGTCCACAAGCCGGGCCAATCAATTTTCTAGCATATCCTTACTTGGAAATCGAAGGTAAAGAGGTCAAAGTCAGCTCCGAGTTTTCGTTTCAGCGGAAGGTAAATTCATAAAAAAAGGCTGTGAAAACAGCCTTTTTATTTTTTGATAATTAACTAATTAATAAGCGTTATTATCTGCTGGGTGTTCTGAGTCGTCATTGTCTGCTGGATGTTCTGTATTCTCAGCTGCTTCTTTAACTTCGTCATTTTGTTCTGTTTCAGCTTCTTCATTATTTGCTTCTTTTTTTCCACCACATGAGGTAAAGCTAAAGGCTGAAATAAATAGGATTGCAAAAGCAAGCGCGAAATTTGATTTAAGTTTTTTCATAATTTTTCATAATTAGAGTTGGTGTAAAATAATTATAGTAACAAATATAAAAAAGCATTTGATTCATTCACCTTTTTAATGTGATTAAAATCAGTCGATTAATCCCCAATCCATTCTGCTACAAACAGGTTTGTATCACGTGTTCCACCGTTACTTCTATTTGAAGAAAAAACCAAGTGCTTGCCATCATTTGAGAAGACAGGGAATGCATCAAACGTACCGTCATTGGTGATTTTGGTAAGACCAGTCCCGTCACTATTGATCATGAATAGATTGAAAGGATAGCCCCGTTCTGTTTGATGATTAGAAGCAAAAATGATTTTTTCACCTGAAGGATGAAAGAATGGAGCCCAGTTTGCTTTTCCTAAATCAGTTAGTTTTTTAGCATTAGAACCATCAGCATTGGCTATGTATAATTCCATACTGGTCGGCATCACCAATCCATCAGCCAGTAAATCTTTGTAGATCTTCACATCTTCTTCACTTGTTGGTCTGGATGCTCTCCAGATTAGCTTTGATCCGTCAGGGGAAAAGAAGGCTCCTCCATCATATCCTAGGTCTGAAGTGATTTGCTTCACATCCGTACCGTCAATATTCATGGTATAAAGCTCCAAGTCTCCAGTTCTAAGTGAAGTGAAGACAATTTTATCTCCTTTGGGAGAAATCGTTGCTTCAGCATCGTATCCGGGCTCATTGCTCAGCTGATTTAAGATGTTTCCATCTAGATCCGCTGTGAAAATATCAAAGGAATCATAGATAGGCCACACATATTTACCATCAGTTCTTCGCTCCGGAACTATAGGGCAATTCTCGTCACCCAGATGTGTGGAGGCATATACGATCGTTTTGTTATCTGGCAAAAAGTAAGAACAGGTAGTCCTTCCTAAGTCTGTGCTCAGACGTTCAGGTTGGTTGGTTTTGAGGTCATCAGTCTTCCAATTAGTATAGAAGATCTGATCGCATTCATTGCCCCAACTCGCATAGTCCGATTGAAAAACCAGCATGCTATCGTCAAATGACCAATATGCTTCAGCATTATTTCCACCAAAAGTGATTTGCTTGATATTTTTTAGGTACTTCATCTCTTCTGGCTGAAGAAGAAGTGAATCAGACGCTGAGTGAGCAGTTGATTCTTGATTTTCAATTGTTTCTGAATTGGGATTGCAAGCAGATGTCGCAAAAAGGGCTAAAATAATCAGTGCTCTCATTCTGTGTAGTAAGTGGTTTTTAATTTGCAGCGGGAAGATACCAATTATTATCTTTGAGTTGAAACTAACTTAAGTATGAATCAAAAATCGAATTATACCCTCAATTTGGCAGTATTTGCCTTGTTTACGTGGAGTTGTGATAATATACCGACAGATCAAAGTTTACTTGAAGGCTTAAAAGCTGATGTTACTTTTTTGGCATCAGATGATCTTGAAGGCCGAGCTATCGGGACAGATGGAGAGCAGAAAGCTGCAGATTATTTGGCCGAGGAGTTTAAAAAGTCCGGTTTGGAGCCAAAAGGAACCGAAGGGTTTTTCCAGCCTTTTACGGTCTCTAAACCTACCAATCCGCATGAAGAAGCAGTAGTCGGAACAGACGGCGAAGGGCTGACCGGACGGAATGTCATTGGATTTATTGATAATAAATCTGAAAATACGATCGTAATAGGAGCTCATTTCGACCACTTAGGAATGGGAGGTCAAAGTTCGCTTCACCGTGGTGACTCGGCAATTCACAATGGAGCAGATGATAATGCTTCAGGAACGGCAGCATTGGTCGCTTTGGCTAAAATCCTAAAACGGGAAAAACACTCTTCCAACTTTCTGTTTATTGCTTTTTCAGGTGAGGAAAATGGACTTTGGGGTTCAAATTATTTTGTGAAAAATCCAACGATTGAACTAGCATCCATTAATTATATGATCAATATGGACATGGTGGGAAGAATGAATGCGGAGAAGACACTCGCTATAAACGGCGTCGGCACCAGTCCGTCTTTGTTGCCTGCTTTGGATCTGGTCAATGCTGACAGTTTGAAGTTGGTGACTTCTGAATCCGGAGTAGGGCCTTCTGATCACACCTCTTTTTACTTACAAGATCTGCCTGTTTTACATTTCTTCACCGGACAGCATGAGGATTACCATCGACCTTCGGATGATTCCGATTTGATCAATTATGATGGTCTTTTGCTAGTTGTGAAATACATCGATCGATTGGTTGATCAGTTGGATGCAGAGCCGAAATTAGCCTTTACCAAGACTAAGGATAGTAATGGAGATTCTCCTCGCTTTACCGTTTCACTTGGTGTAATTCCGGATTATTTGTTCGATGGGCAAGGGATGCGAATAGATGGAGTGTCTGAAGATAAGCCAGCTCAGGCTGCTGGATTGCTAAAAGGAGATGTTATCCTACAAATGGGAGATTCGACCATCGTGGATATGATGAGTTATATGCGGGCGCTGAGTGCTTTCCAAAAAGGGGATTCCACTTCAGTAGCTTATGATAGAGCTGGAGCAAAGATGGAAGCGAGGGTGAAGTTTTAATTGCCCGATGTTGGATGTCGGGTGACCGATGAGGAACTAAGACTTTATTAATATTTGACTTAAAATCGCTGAAACTTCTTGGCGATTTTTATTTTTTCGAGCTTTTGTTAACTACTGAATTATTGAAAAAGAAAGAAGAAGATCTATTTTTTTGGATAGTTATTCTTTGGTGCAGATTTGATTTTATTAGAAAGTTCTGCATCATCTCTTACATAAAGTATGAAATAAACTCTCAATAGTGTTTTGCCTTTTTAAATCAACATATTCAAACTAAAGTGCAACAGTCTATCAGGAAAGTCATAAAATGAATTTCTACCTTGATGAAAAATTTCGTTGACAGCCATTAAACGCCTTTTTATTTAGATGGTTACACTAAAAAAAATATTTAGTATTCAATTTTTTTTGCTTGCAAAATCGATTTATATGAGATAATATTGATTCAACTAAATTAAATAATCAATGAAAAATCTGTTTAAAAATCAAGGGTATTCTGTCCTTCTGCTTTCAACTGTGGTGTTAGTAATGGGGGGGGGTGTGAACAAGCTGTAGAGTCGTCACTTGTATTGAATGAAGACAATAGAATTGTTCTCCTTAAAAACAATACTTTAAGCTTTTCCAGTGCTGATCTTTATGAAGTTTTTCTGGAAAATCCTGCCAGTTTCAACCTTCCTCCATTTAAAAATTATGATGATGTATTATCTGAATTTAAAGAATCTAAGGATTCAAACTTACGGATTACAGAAAGTGCTTTTTCCAACCTAGAGGAGTATTCTGGAACTTCCTTGCTTAAAATATTGGACAAAGATGGAATGGTAATTATTGATAAGTACCTTATTTCGTTGGACTTCGAAAAAGAAATTGTAGGCTTGACTACAGATTTAAACTTATAAATTGACATGGCTGCTAAGCGGTTTCAAAACCCCAAAATTCAAATCTTTGGATTTGAAACAGATGTTTTGTTTGAATTAGGTCTATTTAGTGATAATTCGAGTTCAAACAAAAAATCCTCAGAACCTATAGAAGGTAATTCAAATTTAAGATTGTTTACCTGTCCTGGCACTTTGCAACCTGGTTTGAATTTACCCTTTAAGCCAAACACTTCACTAAGTAATCCAACGGAAGATAGGGTAGCCGTATATGACCCGGAGCCCGTCACAATTGGTCAATATCAATATAAAATAAGAGCAAAACATACTTATCAAGCTGCTGCGATATATTTTAGATTAAAATCGGAACTTGAGCACTACAGAAGGTTTAATGATTTTTCTAGTTTTTGGTCACCCAATGAAGATCCTTCTATGTCTATTACTTACTGGGGATCATTCAAACCTAATAATAGAAGCGCTATTAATTTAGATGACTGTTATAATGAATGCCAAGGATGTACTCCCCAGCCAGCAAATAAGCAGAAAGTTCAAAAAATCCATCATGAATCAGGAAGAAGATTAACACAGGTAAATTTAAATGGGATATATCGAGGTAAGGAAGGTGCAAATGTACCTGGAGCTCTTCCATATGAATTTAGGCTTTATCCAATTATTAGAAACTAACAAATGATGAAATCTAACTCAATACTTTTAATCATTGCTCTGACTCTCTTTTGCAGTTCTGCCATAGCACAAAGCAAATGGAGCGTAGGTTTTCAGGGTGGGAGATCTCAGCTGATCCCGTTTGATGGAGATACTTTCAAGCAGTTGGAAGAATATAAAGCAGCTGGTATGGGAGGAGTGAACTTCCAGCTCTACGGTAAATTTTGGATCAAAGAAAACTTCGCCCTATATGCTGGAGGAGGGATTAATAATCTAGTTACAGGTTATCGTTTTAATGGTCTTAGACGAGCTAGTGGCACCAACAAAGGATCAGAAGTTCAGTATTTTATGGGAACAGAGTATAATCTAAAATTTGGAGAAAGTGGATTTGGGATTTTAGGAAGATTTTCTTTTGCCATCATGGGAAATAATGGTTCTCAAAGGGGTATAAGTTCATTCGAAAGTCAGGAAGGCATTCCGTGGATTGGACAAGTGGAGGTTGATCCTCTGAGCGGGGGCATAGATGATGGAATGGTTTATTTGAAAAAAGGAGAATTTAGCAATTCAAGCTCACGATTTCTGATGCATTTGAGACCTGAAATAGGCTTTTATAAGGATTTTAAAAAACATAGAATTACGATATCAGCGATGTATGCACAGGCCTTAGAAAGAGACTTTAGGGTAAATCAGTATTTGGATCTGACCTATCGAGGGGAGAGACGTACTGCTTTCCATAGGTTTGGAGGTCATTACGGGGCTATTTTAGTTGGCTACGAATTCAGATTCTAATCATATCTTTTAAAACTTAAAAACCGTTGGCTGCAATCTCAACGGTTTTTCTTTTGCCTGGCTTTTTTGAATTCATGGATTACCATAAACATCGAGCAGGCAATTGGATTGAGATTTTTCTGAAGGCCTTTTCCTTTGGCTAGATTGATTAGCTGTCTGGCATAAAAGCCTCCTTCCGCAGAATCTTCGAAGACCTTGAAACCTGTGCGAATTGGAGGATTGTCTAAATACGGAACTTCTCCTTTCAAAAATCCTTGAATAGAATTTATGCTGCAGATAAATGGTCTTCCCATTCC